>Ga0157371_10000557_pt1 | contig 44233 bp, 45 predicted proteins | sample C45metaG_FD_113462 | JGI IMG/M metagenome (GOLD analysis project Ga0157371, IMG submission 113462) | Corn rhizosphere microbial communities from Kellogg Biological Station, Michigan, USA - C4-5 metaG | ecosystem: Host-associated > Plants > Roots > Rhizosphere > Soil | place: USA: Michigan... | reverse complement strand
TAATAATAGGAGATAGACGATAATTGATGGTTGATTTCAATTCATCGTTTTAATAAGTATCATTTATCACTCATCATTTATCACTCATCATTTATCAATTATAAAAATGGATTCTATCAAAGTTTTTGCTCCGGCAACTGTTGCCAACGTCGTTTGTGGCTACGATATTCTCGGTTTCGCCATCGACGAACCAGGTGACGAAATCATCCTGACAAAAAACAATTCAAATAAAATCGCCATCACAAAAATAGAAGGCGACGGCGGAAAACTTCCAAAACACCCAGAGAAAAATGTCGTTTCCCACGTCATCCGACTGTTTCTCGAAAAGATAAATTCAACGCAAGGAATCGATATTGAACTATACAAAAAAATGCCACTCAACAGCGGAATGGGTTCCAGTGCCGCAAGCAGTGTTGTCGCTTTGGTTGCAATCAATGAATTGATGGAAAAGCCTTTTTCCCGACAAGAATTATTGCCTCTCGCAATGGAAGGCGAAAGAATCGCTTGCGGAAATGCACACGCTGACAATGTTGCGCCAGCACTTTTAGGTGGCTTGGTTCTGGTCAGAAGTTATGAACCGCTGGACGCATTGAAATTACCTTATCCAAAGGATTTGTCGGTGGTTTCCGTTCATCCGCACGTGGATGTTCCGACAGGCGAGGCGAGAAAAATTATCAAAGAAAGAATCAGTCTGAAATCTGCCGTTCAACAATGGGGAAATATCGCAGGATTAGTTGCTGGATTTTGTACCAACGACCTTGCTCTGGTCAGCCGAAGTCTCGAGGATGTCATCATAGAGCCGGTTCGCGCGATGTTGATTCCGTATTTTTACGAGATGAAACAGCTCGCTTTGGACAATGGCGCGATTGGTTTTGGGATTTCCGGGTCTGGTCCGTCGGTTTTTGCGTTGTGCGAAAAGAAGGAGATTGCAGAAGTTATTTCGCTAAAAATCAAAGAATTACTCAATCAAAAAAATATAGAAAGCGAATCTTTTGTTACAAAAATTAACGATGAAGGCGCGCGAGTCATTAATTAGAATAATTGGGGGCAGCTTAATCCGCCTTCCGTTCCCAAACCTAACGAAGTGGTTCGGTGAAGTCAATCTAAACTGTCGAGATTCCTTCGGAATGACAAAAGAGCTTTAAAATTCAATTTCTTTGCTGAGCGTAAGCGTCTTTGCGAGCCTTAAAAATATTTTCAATAAGATTAAAAAAAATCTTAGCGGACTTTGCGTTAAAATTTTGAATTTATCACCAAAGAATAAAAATCAATTATCATTCATCAATCATCATTTATAAAATGAAATATATTTCAACAAGAAAACAAGAAGAAACCAATATAAAAACAGCTATCTTAAAAGGTTTGGCAGATGACGGCGGCCTTTTTATGCCCGAATATATTCCGCAATTGGAAGCTGAGTTTTTTGAAAATCTACCAAATCTAAGTCTTCAGGAAATCGGTTTTCGAGTATCGAAAGAATTTCTAGGCGAATCAATCTCCGATGACAATCTCAAGGAAATCATCGATGAAGTTTTGAACTTCGAGATTCCGGCTGTGAAAATTACGGACAATATTTATTCCCTTGAATTATTTCACGGTCCTACGATGGCTTTCAAAGATGTTGGCGCGCGATTTATGGCAAGAATGATGGCTTATTTCTCAGAAGGCAAACCAATGAAAGTGATTGCTGCAACTTCCGGAGATACAGGAAGTGCTGTTGCATCGGGATTTTTCAACGTTCCGGGAATTGAGGTTTATATTCTCTATCCAAAAGGAAAAGTGAGTCCGTTGCAGGAAAAACAGTTGACAACTTGGGGTGGAAATATCAAAGCTTTGGAAATTGATGGGACGTTTGATGATTGTCAGGCCTTAGCAAAACAGATTTTGTCAGATGAAGAACTGAATCGAAAATTCACTTTAACATCAGCAAACAGTATCAATATAGCGAGATTAATTCCGCAGTCGTTTTATTATTTCTGGGCTTTTTCGCAATTGCAGAAATTAGAAAAACCAATTGTTTTCTCTGTTCCGAGCGGGAATTTTGGTAATTTGACAGCCGGACTTTTTGCGAAAAAAATGGGATTGCCTGTTCATCAATTCATTGCATCGACCAATGAAAATGATGTTGTGCCTAAGTTTTTAGAAACTGGAAATTATGAAGCAAAACCTTCCAAACAAACGATTAGCAATGCAATGGATGTCGGAAATCCGAGTAATTTTGAAAGATTGAAAAGTCTGTTCAATGATGATGTTTCGGAATTCAACAATGAAATTAAATCTTATTCTTTTTCCGATGAGGAAACGAAATCTGCGATGATAAAAGTGAAAGATGAATTTGATTATACTCTTGACCCGCACGGCGCAGTGGCTTATCTTGGACTTCAGAAATATTCAGAAATATCAAATGAAGATTTCATCGGTGTTTTATTGGAAACTGCTCATCCTGCAAAGTTTGTAGAAGTGGTAGAAGAGGTTTTGAAAGAGAAAATTGAAATTCCTGAAAAACTGGAAGCCTTTAATAGAAAGGAAAAACAATCTGTGGAGTTTTCAACGGATTTTGAATCGGTGAAAAAATTTTTGATGAAGGAGAGATAATAAAGTAATTATAAGTTTCTAATCCGAAAAATAATCCTATCTTTGCACCCGAATTACATAATAATCATTAAACAATATTGGAATGTATTTAACAACAGAAAAAAAAGCAGAAATTTTCGCAAAGCACGGTAAATCTGCACAAGACACAGGAAGCGCTGAAGGACAGGTTGCTCTATTTACTTATAGAATCAATCACCTTTCTCAGCATTTGAAAGCTAATCGTCACGATTTCAATACAGAGAGATCTCTAGTGAAATTGGTAGGAAAGAGAAAATCTCTTTTAGATTACTTGAAGAAAAAAGAAATCTCTAGATATAGAGCGATCATCGCTGAATTGGGAATCAGAAAATAATTTCCGCTTTCAAGCAAAAAACAAAAGCAACTCAATTGAGTTGCTTTTTTGGTTTATTAAGTTTTGCAGTTTCTATCTCCAATTATAATTTTTTGACCAGTTTTGGAATTCCTCAATTTTGTCAGAATGTTCTTTGTTATATAGAATGACATCTGGATTTTGAGACGGAAGAAATATAGTATATGCAAATGGTTCAATTAGGCTTTTCTTTTCCATCTCAATAAAATAAGGCGCTAAAAACTCCCAATAATAGCCTTTCTGACTTTTCTGCGTTTCTGACATAGATTGGCAAAGCGTTGAAAATTTACTAATGAACTTTTGTACTTCTGTTTTGTCTTTGTTTTTATCATCGTAATCCAAAGCGGCAGACATAGACAAAACCATATCTGTTGAGGAAAAATCATTTTCACTCTTCTTTTTCTTATTGAATTTATCGAGTGTTGCAGAATCTATCGAAAGCGAAATGGAATTGTCACCACTTTGCGAAACACCTTTATTCATAAGTTTCATAAGGGCGTCAAAATTACCCTTTGCTCTTGCAGATTTGTTATCTATGACAAGATATCTGCTAGAGGCTAAGATTGATGCAATTCTGTTCGATACATCTAGGACTGACAAGGCGTTGTAAGAACTAGAATGATTTGGATTAAGCTTTGTAGATTTTTGAAAGCAAATTATAGCTTTTCCGTTTTCTTTGGCATTAACTAGAGAGATTCCTTTGTTGAAATAGAGCTGATAATAATCTGGGTATTTCTTTAGACCTTCGTCATAAACTTTCAGAGCCAAATCTGTTTTGTTCGAATGGTCCAGAGAATTGGCATAAGTAACATAAAGCGTCCTGTTATCATCTTCCGGATATAACTTTAAAACTTGTTTACTCACTTCTATCGCCTCATCGTATCTTTTCATAGATTCCAGCGTCATTGCTTTTTCTGTAAGAGCAAGTGAATTGTCCTTATCCAAATTTAAGGCTTCATCATATTTTGCCAAAGCTTCGTCGTACTTCCTAGAATCGTGCAGTTCAATGCCTTCATTAACTTTAGCTTTAGCTTCCGTTTTATTTTGAGAAAAGCTTAAAACTGAGAAGAAAACTGGTAATAAATAAATCTTTTTCATTCGATATATAGTTACTAAATTTTTTTATAATTTCAAATCTAAGCAAAAAAAAAGCAACTCAATTTGGGTTGCTTTTTTTATGTCTAAGAAATATAAATTATTCTAATATTTCCTTCAATTCAGTTTTTAATTCATAATCATATTTTGATTCAATATTTGCAGTTAATTCTTTCAAAGTTCTATTCTGAGAAGTACCCTTTGTGGAAATTAGTATTTTTTGAAAATCGATTAAAACCTCAATGTAAATTTTAAAATTTTCGTCATTCACAAAATTTAAAAAATAAATTATTCCAGTTGCAGATTGACGGTAATAAGGGTTTTCATATTCAATTTTAATATTAGAAATTGATTTTTCTTCGGATGTCAATTTGTCAAAGTCCTTTAAAATATGATTTCTTAATAGGTTGGCAATAATTTCTAATTGATAGTGGATTTCATTATCTTTCTCAAATGAGTATAATTTTATTAAATCAATATCTTTTAAATAATCGTAAGTATTCATTGATTTATCTTAATAATACCTAATCTATCGCAATCTCAGATTTCCGAGAATCCTTAAACAGAAAATAAACCCCAACCAAACTCAACAAGACAAACAATCCGAAACTTATCAAAGAAAATAATTTTCCTTTTTCGATAACTGCTGGTTCAAATTTCATTTCAATTTTATGCTTTCCTGCTGGGACATAAAGCGCCCTCAAAAGGTAATTGGCTTTAATGTAATCTACTTTGTTTCCGTCCAGATAAACATTCCAGCCGTGTGGGTAATAAACCTCGGAAAATACGGCTAATTGAGGTGTTTTGGAAGAGGAGTCGAAAGATAATTCGTTTGGTTGGTAAGATTTCAAAGCTAAAAACGCAGTTGAATCTTTTACCAGATTTTTTCCGTTGAAATAAGCTTTGTCATCTTTAGAAATCACAGCGATTTTTTTGGTGTCGAGGTTTCCTGTTTCGTTCAGTTCTTCGTTTGGATTGTCAGCGAATTTGATGTCAGAAACAAACCACGCATTTCCGTTAGCTTCAGGATTCGGCGTGATTTCCGGTTTTTGCTGGTCGCCCACCAAGAAATATTTGGTGTTCAGCATATTCAGGATTCTGACCGTTTTTACTTGGTCAGTCGTCGAGAAATATTTATTTATTAAATCATCATAACGTCTCAATTTAACCGCGTGATAACCGCCAATCGAAGATTTGAAATAAGAAGTATTCGTCTCGCTGAAAGTCGATAGAATATTATTGAAAATCCTGTAATGGTCTTTGTCTTTCTCAGCAATGGTTTGCAAAGTTTTATTCACTTCCGTCTGTTGTAAAAGGCTTTGAACAAAAGAATCGTTGCCCGCTTTGCTCATCAGATATTCCGAGTTTTCTGTCTGGAACGGCGAATCTGCAAAGGTTTTATCAACGAAATTATCATCATTAAAATAGCGTCTGTTCACCGTCCAAAGGTCAAACAAACTTACGAATCCGATAATTAGTAAAACGATATTAACGTTCAGTTTTTTCTTTAATCCTAAAAATAAAACGCCGGCTGTAATCAAAACATAAATAATCGCCTTGAGTGCATCAGTTTGGAACATCGATGCTCTTTCATCAACCAAATAATCCAGTAAGAATGGCGGAAGATAAGTCTTCTCATTTGCTGTGTAAAAACCTAAAATTCCTTTTCCGAAAATCAATAAAATCAAAGTGATTCCGAGAACGGTTCCAGAAACGTAAAGCAAAATTTTCTTTTTGTATTCTTCGGTCAATTTTTCATCTGTGAAGAATTTGTACAAGCCAAGAATCGCAATCAATGGGAATAAAAACTCAACTACGACCAGAATGGAAGACGGCGCACGGAATTTATTATATAACGGAACGTAATCTATAAAGAAATCTGTCAGAATTGCGAAATTGCTTCCCCAAGCCAATAAAACGGTTAAAACAGAAGCGCCAAGAATCCAATATCTATATTTTTTTCCGGCAAAGAAAAATCCTAAAATCGCCAGGAAACAGACCACCGCACCTTGGTAAGCTGGTCCGGAAGTGCTCGGCTGGTCACCCCAATAAGTCAGGCTTCCAAAGCCTTTCGTCATCATATCGTATTCCTGTTGGGATTTGATGTTTTCCTGAGCCAATTCCTGCACGTGTTCCATCATTTTGTCAGAACCTGGCTCCTGACTTCCACCTCCCATTAATCTCGGAATGAATAAGTTAAGCGTTTCCAGTTTCCCATAGCTCCACATTGTGATGCTTTCTTTGTCCATTCCGGATTTTCCGGCTGTGTGAGAACCTGTGTTTAGTATTTGTTTTCCACGAACGGTTTCTTTCACATATTCAGCATTCGCCATTATTCTTTGGGAATTCATTCCAACACCGATGATTACGGCAACTCCAACGATTCCAGTAGAAATCAGGAAATGTTTCCATTCTATCTTTCCTTTGATGGCTCTTATCAATTCGGACAAGAATAAAAATCCTAATCCTAAGAACAGATAATAAGTCATCTGTGGGTGATTTGCACAAATCTGAAGACCCGAAAACAGAGCAGTGGTAATGAAACCGAGAATGTATTTTTTCCTGAAATAAACCAAAATAATTCCGGCTAAAAGTGGCGCGAAATAAGCAATCGTGTGAACTTTTCCGTTGTGCCCCGCCGCAATAATAATATAAAAATAAGTCGATAATCCGAAGAAAGTTGCGCCTAGCAATGCGTATTTCCAGTTTCTAACAGCAACCAGTCCTAAAAAGAAAAATCCGGCAAATAATAAGAATAAATAATTCGCTGGCTTTGGAAGAAATAAAAACAAATCATCGATTTTCTTGATGACATCGCCACGGAATTGCGCGCCAGTTTGGTAAGTCGGCATTCCACCGAACATTGCGTCGCTCCAATAGGTTTCGTTTTCGTTATTCGCTCTGTATTGCAGAAGTTCTTCTGCGCCACCTTTGTAAAAAACGATATCGTGTTGCATCAAACGTTTTCCGGATATCACAGGATTGGCATAAACCACCGCCAGTAAAATAAAAACGACGAAACTTGCCAGGATGAATATCAGATTCTTCTTATTTTTGAACATATTTAGATATTAGATGTTAGACTTTATATATTAAATTCAAAATCAATGCTTTATAATAATATCAATTGTGAATTGGTTTTAAAATTTTAAATTCCAAATTTAATAATAAAAAAACCTTTCAGACTTCATAATCCGAAAGGTTTTGTGTTTATTTTGATTAAGATTTAAACTATGGTTTCTTATCTTCTTTTATTTCCTCATAATCCACAGTTTCTGCATCCCATTTCACCTTTTGCTCAGGCATTTTCTTCGCATTGGTCTGTTGTTGATTCTGTTGATTTTTAGGATTCAGTGCTGGGAAATTTTTATAAAACGCATTGAAAAACAATCGTTTCAAAATATTCCAAACGAAGAATATAATAATAACTGCTAATATGAATTCGAAAATGTGTTTAAACATTTAATAATTATTTTAAAATTATTTAGCTTCTTTATAAGACGGATTGATGATGATAGACGTCGTAGAATTTTTACTCATACTCTGCGTCTGTTTGCCGTCTGACAAAGACTCTTTTTGATTGGTTTTCACAGATAGATTCTGATTTAGCAGCCAACCTGTATTTTCATCGATGATGATTTTTCCGCTTTCAGAGCCGCCCATACTCATTGTGTGGGTCATTCCGTCTTTGGATTGCTTGTCAGATTTAGAAGGAATTACGCCTGTTACATTGATTTCTGCTTTTCCATCCTCAACTTTTACCAAAGTGAAAGTCAGATTTTGTTTTAATTTTCCAGTTGGATCAATATCTTCAGACGTGGTCCATTTTTCACCGATTTTAGCACCTTTTGCCGGAATCAATTTAAGATTTTTGCTTAATTGCTCCTTCATCATAGCCTCATTGAAACCACCTTTGAAGTTCTCAATAATTGCATCCTGTTGTTTTTTGTCCTTAATAGTTCCTGCAATGGCTTTTCTAAGATTGTCGTGAACTGCTTCAAAACCTGTTACAGATTTGATATTTCCGTAAGTATCCATTTTGACATTCAGTTTGCTTCCTGCCAAACCTTTGCTGACGATGTATTCCATCTTCAAACCTTCTTCTTTTGGAGCGGCTTGTTTGGTATCGATGACCATCGTTTTTCCGTTGGCAGAACTTGACATCCTTTTCCCAACCATATTAAGTGTCAGATCGTAGATGTTATTTTTGAAGTCATTGACGGTAACGGACATTTCGTCTGTCGATTCGCTGGTTCCGGACATCGTTTTTCCATCGGGAGAAGTCAAAGACTGAATTTCTCTCTGGTATGAAACCAATGGATAGGTCACGCCTTTTTCCAAAATGAATTTTTGTTTGTAAACGCCACTGCTGTCGGCAATCGCTTTCGGTTTTGCAGCTTCTTCCGGAGAAACTTCTACTGTTACAGTTTCTGTTTTTCCGGTTTTTGGGTCCACTCTTGTAATGGTTTTTGTTTCCTTTTTACAAGCGACTAGAGTTATTGCGATAAGCGCAAGCGCTGTTATTTTTTTCATAATTGATTTTTAATAATAAATGATATTTGAAGATGATAATTGAGAGCTGATTTCTATCAACTAAAAACTATCAACCAACAACTATTTTTTGTCTCACAGCTTCATAAAGAATCGCACCACATGCTACAGAAACGTTCAAGGATTGAGTTTTACCTTCTATCGGCAATTTTATTTTTTCATCCGAATGGTGAAGCACTTCTTTCGAAATCCCAGTTTCCTCATTTCCCATCACGATGGCGCACGGTTCTGTGAAGTCCGCATCGTATATCAATTTCTGAGCCTTTTCTGTTGCTGCAAAAACTTTGATGCCACTTTGCTGCAAGAAATCTACCGAATGCGCCAAATTTTTTTCCTTACAAATCTTGATATTATAAATTGCTCCAGCAGAAGTTTTAATCGCATCTGAGTTGATTGGTGCACCGCCTTTTTCCGGAATCAAAATTGCATCAATTCCTACACATTCTGCAGTTCTGCAAATCGCACCAAAGTTTCTGACATCAGTCAATCTATCAAGAATCAGGATAAAAGGCGTTTTTCCCGCTTCGAAAAGTTGAGGTAAAACATCTTCAATTTTATAGAACGGAACGTCGGAAATAAAAGCAACCACACCTTGGTGGTTTTTTCTTGTAAAACGGTTGAGTTTTTCTACAGGAACGTAGTTGGGGCGCAGGTTATGCTTGGCAAGAAGTTGTTTTAGCTCAATATAGATTTCGCCTTGCAAAGCATTTTGGATAAAGATTTTATCCACTGTTTTCCCAGCTTCCAGAGCTTCCATTATAGGTCTTAGTCCGAAGATGAAATCATCTTTTTTCTGTTCGTTCATTTATAAAAATTTGTTTTGCAAAAGTAAGGTTTTTGTGATTAGTTTTATCTTAAGAAAATTGTAAAGTTCTAGACTAAACCACAAAAGTCACAAAAGTTTGATGAATTACTTTTGTGACTTTTGAATTTAATAAATTTATAAGGGATTATTTTGACAAATTATTCCAAAACAAAAACCAAAAACTCATCATTTTCAGTTTTGAATTTCAAATCGCCGGTTTTTCTGTAATCTTCAAAAAGTGGCGTAGGAAAGGTGTCGTCAAACTGTTTTGTCTTGAAAAATTTTCCTTTTAATTTCAACGGAATTTTCTTGATGAGTTTATCAGTTGTAACAGGGATTTTGAATTTCCTTTTCTCAGGATTTTTAGAATCGATATAAAAACAATGTTCAAACAAATCTGCCTTGTCCACATACTTATTATAATCTGAAACTTTGACGAAGTTGGGAAGAGAAGTGTCGTCCCAAGTCAAATATAAAACTTCGATTTCCTGAGTTTTGCTGATGGGTTTGTAATATTTGAACCGCTCGTTCTCAGACTGTGAAAATGATAAAATTACAAGAAGAAAAATCGGTAAAATAAATCTATAGTTCATTATGATTTTATATTTTCACTCTGCAACTATTGTTAAAATATTTGCAAAAGGTGTGATTTTTGAACTTTCCTGTATTCTGAGACCAGCTTCCGAAATCGCGCTCTTCCATTGTTTTTCACTTAGAAAATGAAATGCTCCAATATTGAAGAAAATAAAATTAGTAGTATCACGAAATTGTTCTGAAAGAATTATTTTCCCTTCAGCTTTCAGAATTCTCTTCGCTTCTTTAAAAAATAAAACCCTTTGTTGATGGTCAAGAATCTCGTGGATTGCAGTAATAGCGAGTACAATATCTTGAGATTTATCCTCGAAAGGCAATTGACTGGGATTGATTTTTATTTCCTTAGGATTTGGAGGAAAAACTTTTTTAGAAACTTTGATCCCGCTTTCGTGTTCGTGGCGATTTTCAAAAATATCACAAGTGGTTAGTCTTATATTTGGGAATTTTTCTTCAATTTTTTGTGAAAGTGGGTCAAAACTTGCGTGAATCAGAATGGCATTTTCAATATTCTTAAAAACAGCAATTTCATTCAATTTTTCAACATTATACAAATCCGATTTGTCATAAAGCACATATGAGGCTACAATTGAAGCTATAATATTGAGAATGATTAAAATTGAAAATACTTTTAATAATAAATTAAAATCTGTTGTCAATTGAAGAGAAACAATAAAAAAAATTACTGCGACCAAAAAGCCGAGAAGAATTTTTTTGTAATTAAATAGTAAGACAAGTTTTGTGATTTTCATCGATAATAAATTATAAACTCAATCCTTCACCAATCAAAGCACGTTTCTGCGACAGAATATAACCGTAATGGATACTTTCGTGCATATTATTAAAAATAATCGCATCCTGAATATTCTTCAAATCAATCCCGAAACTTGTGGAATACGGCGTGTAATCCGGAAAAAAATCATTGTCAAAATCTTTCATCAAAATCTTTGAAGTTTCAATTAAAAGATAAGCCAAATCCTCCATTTCGGACTGTTTCACATCTACGTTGGCAAACGTTCCTTTTTTATAAGTTTCCACCCAATATTTGTCGATTCGGAACTGGTTTCCGCTAAGATAATAACAAAGCAATTGCTGTTGCGCCACACAATGTGCGATGTTCCAGTAAATATTATTGTTGAAGCCGTCGGGAATCGCAAGCAAATCTTTTTCGGATGTATTTTGTAGAATGTCTAACAGGTTTTTTCTGACCTGTCTATGATTGGCAAAATGATAATTCATTTTCGAAGAGAAATTTATTTGTTCAAAGTTATATCAATTATAAATAAACGACAAATTATCCAGATTTATTAGCAAAAATTAAAACGGTTTAATGATAACTTATATCCCTCAACCTTCAACCTTCAACCTTTTAACAAATATTTAACGCAAGATTAGCAATTATTGTGTTTGCTGTTGCGGGTTTTTGTATGAAATTTACCAATTATATTTTAAGATTTACTATGTCAGACTTGAATCAAGCAGAAGATATCAGACAACTTACCGAAAAAGTAAAAGAACAGAATTACTTTTTTTCTATTTTAAAACAAGAAATCAACCGCGCTATTATCGGTCAGGAATATATGATTGACCGCCTTTTGATAGGACTTTTGGGCAATGGTCACGTTCTTTTGGAAGGTGTTCCTGGTTTGGCTAAGACTTTAGCAATCAAAACTTTGTCCGAGGCTGTTGACGGTGCATTTTCAAGGATTCAGTTTACGCCGGATTTGTTGCCTGCAGATGTTGTGGGAACAATGATTTATAATGTAAAAGACAACGATTTCTCCATAAAAAAAGGCCCGGTTTTCGCCAATTTCGTTTTGGCAGATGAGATTAACCGAGCGCCTGCAAAAGTTCAATCGGCTTTGCTGGAAGTGATGCAGGAAAAGCAAGTGACCATCGGCGATGAGACGATGCCTTTGCCTAAACCATTCTTAGTTCTAGCAACTCAAAATCCAATCGACCAAGAGGGAACTTATCTTTTGCCTGAAGCACAGACTGACCGTTTTATGCTGAAGTGTAAAATCGATTATCCTGAGTTTGAGGACGAGAGAAAAGTGATGCGAATGATTTCTACGCAGGATATTCCGCAAATCAGAAAAGTCGTGGATTTGAATCAGATTGTTGAAGCCAAGAAACTCATCAATCAAATTTATCTGGACGAAAAAATCGAAAAATATATTCTGGATATGGTTTTCGCAACGCGTTATCCTGAAAAATATGGATTGTCGGACATCAAAAATTACATCAGTTTTGGAGCATCGCCGAGAGCGAGTATCAACTTGGCAATCGCGTCCAGAGCTTATGCTTTCATCAAAGGAAGAGCGTTTGTGATTCCGGAAGATGTGAAAGAAATTGCAAAAGATGTTTTGAGACACAGAATCGGTTTAAGCTTCGAAGCAGAAGCTGAGGAAGTTTCTCAGGATGATATCGTCAATAAAATTTTAGGGAAAATACAAGCGCCTTAAAAATTTGGTTAATCCGTTGATAGTGGTCACTCGTCGTATTGTTTTTGAAAAAACTAAGAGGTCTGAAAACTATCAACTGATGACCAACAAAAATATCAAAAGTTAAAGTGGAAATAAAAGACATTGTCAAAAAAGTAAAGCAAATCGAAATCCGGACTCGAAAGAGGACAGAAGCATCGCTTATGGGACAATATCACAGTGCTTTCAAAGGTCAGGGAATGACGTTTTCGGAAGTCCGGCAATACCAATTCGGTGACGACACCAGACGAATCGATTGGAACAAAACAGCACGTTTCCGCGAACCATTTGTCAAAGTAATGGAGGAAGAGCGGGAACTGACAATGATGTTGGTGGTTGATATTTCTGCATCAATGGATTATGGAACCAAAACCCAATTGAAAAGAGAATATGTTGCAGAAGTTTGCGCTTCACTCGGATTTTCAGCCAGTGGAAATAACGATAAAGTGGGATTGATTTTATACGCCGACAAAGTTTTGAAAGTCGTTCCGCCACAAAAAGGAAAAAAACACGTTTTATCGATTATCAGCAATATTTTGTCCGCAGAATATGTTCCAGCGAAATCGAATTTGGACGTCGCTTTCAATTATATGATGAGCGTTTTCAAAAGGAAATCTTTGGTTTTTCTGTTTTCTGATTTTGAAGATGAATTTGACCAAAAAATCCTGAATGTAACTGCCAGAAAGCATCAATTGTTAGGATTAAGGATCTACGACGAAAAAGATATGGAGATTCCTGACATTGGTTATGCGCTTTTTCGTGATGCAGAAACCGGAAAACAAATCTGGGCCAACACTTCCAGCGCAAGATGGCGCTACAATTATGCTGAGCAGCAAAAACAAAAAATGCGACAGGTGAAAGATGAATTCGAGAATTCTTCGGCCCATTTTTTAGATATCAAAACGTCTGATGATTACAGCAAATCTTTGTATCAATATTTTAGGAAATAGATTTTAGAATCAAGAATAAAGAGCAAAGAATCAATATAAAAAATTAAAAACATCAAATATTATTAACTGAAAACAATAATGTTAAAATATCTTCTTTCACTTTTTATCTTCATTTCGACTTTTGGATTTGGTCAGACTTTAACTTCAAGTCTTGATAAAACCACTTTGGCGTTGGGCGAAGTGGCAGTTTTCAAAATTCAGATTTTGGATTTGGACGGGAAGAATGTTCAGATTGCGCCAAGAAATGAGTTGTTGCCTTTCCATTTCGAAATGGTGAATGATAGTATTGCGGTTCAGAAAGATATTTATCTGCGTTCGGTGAAATTTGCGGTTTTTCAGGAAGGAAAATTTACAATTCCGGTTATTGAAATCAAAGTTGGCGACCAAATCCTGAAAACGATTCCTTATGAAGTCGAAGTCATTAATACAGCCAAAAAGGGCGACCAGATTAATGACATTATGAAGAACAAGGAAGTGGAACTGAATGTTCAGGATTATTGGGAAATGTACAAATTCTACGTTCTTTTGGCATTGCTCATCATCGCTATAATTGTTTTAATTATCGGAATCATCAAATGGGGAAGAAAACGTAAAGATAGTCCGGCTGTTACAACGAATCAGACTCTGAAAGATTTGGAGAAATTGAGAAAGAAAAACTACATTGAAGATGGCAATTTCAGAGCTTTTTATGTGGAGCTAATAGAGATTTCAAGAGGTTTTATTACCAAACAATATCAGATTCCAGCAGATGTTTTGCTGACAGATGACTTGGTTGAATATATGAAAAACACGAACGCTATTTCTCAGGAAAACGAGAAAATCGTGGAAGATATTTTCCTCCGAAGTGATTTGGTGAAGTTTGCGAAAACCATTCCTACAAAAGAAATAATGTCGAAAGATCTTAATGAAATCAGAGATTTTGTAAAACGTTCCACAAAAGATGTAGAGGCGGAGAATCTGAGAAATAATTCTGCTACAGAACTTTCAGCCGAAGACCAATCCAAATTACGAAAACTCAAATAGAAATCATTTATCATTAATCAATCATCAATTATAATCAATCCGTGAATTTCGAGTTCTACAGTCCGTGGTTTTTACTGCTCTTTATTTTGTTCATTCCTTTGTTGATATTGGATTCGCGCAAGAAAAAGAGTAGGGGAATTGCTGTGCCTTCGGTCAACAATATGAGACCAAGCGGAAATATCTCGTGGGTGATAACGTTTCTGAAAGTCTCAAAATATTTCATTCTCACCGCTTTGATTATCGCTTTGGCAAGACCAAGAACTTACACGGTTTCGCAAGACAGAGATGAGTCTAAAGGAATCGATATAATGCTTTCAGTGGATGTTTCGCTGAGTATGTTGTCCAAGGATTTGGACCCAGACAGACTCGAAGCTTTGAAAAAAATTGCCATCGATTTCGTTAATAAAAGAGAAAATGACAGAATCGGTCTGGTCGCCTATTCAGGTGAAGCTTATACCAAAGTACCTTTGACAACCGACCATCAAGTCGTTGTTGATGAACTGAATCAATTAAATCCGCTTGAACTACAACCTGGAACTGCCATCGGCGAAGGACTTTCCGTGGCAGTGAATCACCTGAAAAAAAGCAAAGCGAAGAGCAAAATCATCATTTTGATGACGGATGGCGTGAACACGGTTATCAATGCGATGCCACCTCAAATCGCAGCTGAATTAGCGAAAAATAATAACATCAAAGTCTACACTATCGGAATCGGAAGTAATGGATTTGCTGCGATGCCAACAGCAACTAACATTTTTGGCGAATTGGTTTTTACGGAAACTAAAACGCAGATTGATGAAAATACCTTGATGGATATTGCTCAGCTAACTGGTGGGAAATACTTTCGAGCAACTTCTAACACGAGTTTGCAAACCGTTTATGACGAAATCAATCAATTGGAAAAATCGGATGTCAAATCTTCCAAGTTGTATAATTATGAAGAATATTTCAGAATATTTCTTTGGGTAGCATTGGGATTTCTGTTGTTGGATGCCTTGTTGAGATGGGTAATTTTTAAAATTTTGAATTAAGTAAGATGAATTGGTATTTAGGAAATTACTGGTATCTTTTTTTACTCCTTTTGTTGCCTGTCATCGGTTACTTCATCATCCATTATATTCGATGGAAAGGTAAAAGACGCAATGTTTTTGCAGAAGACAGATTTCAGAATGTATTGTTTGAGAAGACGTCTGGTTTTGCCAAATTGTTTCCATTATTATATTTGTTGGGCTTTTTGTTTTTGATATTTTCGATTATCGACCTTTTGGCTGGGAAAGAGGAAATCAGCGTGAAACAAAATGTCAGCAGCACAATGTTCGTTCTGGACGTTTCCAATTCTATGAATGCCCAGGATATCCAGCCAAGCCGGTTGGAAGAAGCGAAGAATATCATCATCAATTCACTCCAAAAATTGAGTAACGATAGAGTGGGAATCATTGTTTTTGCGGGAGATTCTTATTCTGTGATGCCTTTGTCCGGCGATTATTCGGCGGCGGAAAATTATCTTTTGGGAATAGAAACCAGCGTGGTTCAAAACCAAGGAACGGATTTTCTGAAACCCATCCAAATTGCTGCGCAGAAATTCAAAAATATCACAAAAGGTTCCCGAAATATTGTTTTAATCAGTGATGGCGAGGATAATGAAGGTCACGAAGATGAGGCGATTAATTTGGCTAGAAAAGAGGGAATCCGCGTGACGACGATTGGTGTCGGAACCGAAGAAGGTGCGCCCATTCCGGAATATTATTTTGGACAATTAATGGGTTATAAATCTGATATTTACGGAGAAACTGTTGTGTCAAAATTACAGACAAAAGCACTCAGAAATATTGCTTCATCAACTGGAGGGAATTTTCTGGACGGAAACAATCTTGATAATGCGGTAAGCAATTTGCTGAACGAGCTGCACAATTCCAACAATTCCACTTCCACAACCATTAGTTCGCAGTCTGCGGTTCATTATTATCAATATTTCCTAGCGGTTTCAATCTTCTTTTTCTTTCTGATTTATCTATTCAATCCGAAAAGAGATTTTAATCTTTAGTCAAATTTTTTAACACAAATATTTGTACTCTTTGTGAAATTTTGTGCTTCAAATTTAAATCACATACTTCTTCAAACCTTCCATAATCCCTTGCCAAAGCATATTGAAAAAACTTCTTTCCGGGTCGCGTTTCTTTTCGATGTTGACGTGGTCTGGTTCACCTGTAGATTCGTTTTTCACAAACCAATTGGCAACAGTTGAAAGGATTTTACGCTCTTTTCCATTGTTTTTGTTGAGGAAATTCACGTACATATCTTTGTATTTAAAATAGAATTTCCCAGCTATTCCCGCGCTCGAGCCGTAATAATCAAATTTAATATAATCGATTTTTCCGTCCAAGGTCACATTCAAATAAGGTCGGACGAAAAGATTCACATTATCGGCAGAGAGTTTCTGGATATTTCCAACAATCGTGAATTTATCATCCAAATCTTTCACATCAAATTTCCAGGTTACAGTCGTTGGCGCAGTTCCATAAAATTTAAAATCAGAGTCAACAGTTATCAACGTTGGCAAACCTTTGATTTTTGTGTTGTTCACATTTTTGATAGTCGCGTTGAAATCATCAAAAATTAATTTTCCCGGTTTATTGGCATTATCAGCGTCTTCTTCATAACTCAAATCCGAGTTCATAATCTGAATTTGATTTACAAAAAGCGGCAATTTTACATCTCTCAATTTCTTACTGAACAGATATCTCATAGCATTGTCATCAGGCGGAGCAAGGTCGTGATAGATATTGCAATCCAGATTATCGATAATGATTTTGTCCAGATTGATAATCGTATTTTTTCCGATTTTAGAATCTTTATCCGTAATGGAAATGTGTTTGGTTCGGATGGTGTAAAGGTCTTCTTCCTTCGCAATCACTTTGCTGAAGGCTTTTCTGGAATATTTTGGTAGAAATTCAAAATTCTGCAAATCTGTTTGTTTTCCAGAGTTTTTGAGCGAAGCCAATTTTAATTTGTAATGTTTGCCAGCATCCAGATTGATGGTTTTTGCTAAAATCAATCTATTTTTTATCATAAAAGGTAAATCTCCTTTTGCAATATTTTTATCAGATTTGATTTCATCAAGTCGAACATCAAATTTCCCAACAGACAACTTTTCCTTTCCTTCCGAAAATTGTTTAAAAGTTCCATTAATGATATTCAATTTTCCAATTAATGCTTTGAAATCAGGCGTAGATTCGTTTTTCTTTTGAGTTTTGGAATGATGTTTTGCAGAGAAAATTTTGATTTTCGGATTCACCACATCAATTCCGGCAAAGTTCAGATTCAATTGTTGACCAATATATTTAGACTGATTTTTTGTGATTAAAATTTTATCAGTTTTAATGTCGAGAATATCTTTGTGAATGCTTTTCCCAAGCGGAATCATCTCAAAATTATCGATTGTAATATCCTGATTTTCTGACTTGATTTTTCCGATTTTCAAAGCTTGAAGATGATCAGTTTTTAGATAGATATTTTCCGCTTCGATGTCGTGATTCGTAAATCGGAACGGGATTTTTTCTTTAACCGTGTTTTTATCAAAAACGATATTGCTCAACTTAAAATTGAAATTATCAATCGAAGCCGTTTTTTGAAGATTGGACTGCAAAACCAATATTTTCCCTTGATTGAAATTGATATTTTTTAATCCGATTTTCAAGTTCATTTTCTTCTCTTTCCCAACTCTCTTTTCGACGATATTTTTTCCGGTGGAAGTGACCTTTAAATCAGGCTTCAAAAAATCAATTTCATCCACAATCAAAGAATCCTGATTGATGACAAAATTCTTAGCCAAAAGTTTCTCCGAAGCAAAATCGAAAATATTCTTGGCGTTATAATTTTTAGCATCCTGAATTGGATTGAGATGAAATCCCCAGATTTCCAATGTTTTATTTTTCGCAGATATTTTCGTAGCATTGATTTCATAAAAATCATTAGCTGTGATAATTACGTTCTGCGCATCGATTTTGAATTCCTTAAAAACAATCGGAATTTTAGAATCATCTTCACTTTGCTTGATATCTGTAACTTTGATATTTACATTTTGTCCGTTGAAAAGTGATTTTTTGTGAGAATTTAGAATTTTCACATTACCATTTCTCACGATGATATTCTCCAAATTAATATCTGTTTTTTTAGATTTTGTCTCCTTTTTATCTTTTTTTGGAGCAAGGATTATAGTAATACTCGGGTCAGATAAAACCAGATTTTTTAAATGATAAGATTTTTTAAAAAGTACTTTCCAAATACTGAATTTGTTAATTTTCAATTCCTTAACAGTTCCGCTGATTTGTGTAATTGTCGAATCATTAGGATTTTTATTGTGGATGAAGATATTGTCAGCCGTCAAATCACCCGAAAATAAATTCAGATTGAAATCATCTAATTTTAAATTATAAGCAGTTTTGTCGTTGATAAGATCCGGCAATTTTCTTTTCAGATAAAAGTCCAGCGCAAAAGGAAAAATCAACAGAAGCAACAGGATGATACCACTGATAATCAATAATCTTTTTTTCAGTTTAGATGGTTTAGTAGTTTTTTCACTCATTCATTTTTGAATTAAGAATTAGATGTAAATTAGTCATTATCAATACTTATTCCAAAAAGATAAAACTATATGTTTAGATTATTCCATCGTTTTCCGAAACTGATAACCGTTTTCCGTCAACTCAGCGAAAATATGATGCAAACCATTGCTGATGATGATTTGTTCCGCACCAAGCAAACTGTTGTATCTCGCAATCTGCTCAAAATGAATGGGCTTCAAAGCAATGCTTGGCGCTTTACATTCGATGAGGATTTTCGGTTTTGTTTTTTCGGTTACGAGAAGGTCAATTCGTTTCGTGGTTCCGTTCAGTTCCAATTTTTGTTCGAGGATTAATGACGACAGATTCTTCTTCTTCACAAACCGGAAATAATGCAACCAATGCTGTCTCACCCATTCTTCCGGCGTAAGTACAAGCCAGCTTTTCCGAACCAAATCATAGATAAAAAATGTATCTTTGTCTTGTTTGATTTGCAAATCAAAGTCATTTTCAAAGTTAAGTTTCGGAACCTGCATATGTTAAGATGAAAGAAATAGATATTATCCTCAAAAATATTAAAAATAAAGAACTATTACCGGTTTATTTTTTTCACGGCGATGAGTCTTTTTATATTGATTTGGCCATCAAGCATTTTGAAAATGATGTTTTGGAGGAAGATGAAAAAGCGTTTAATCAAACCATTGCTTACGGTCGGGATACCAATTATCTGGAAGTGCTTTCTTTGGCGAGACAATATCCAATGATGGGCGACAAGCAGCTCATCATCGTGAAAGAAGCGCAGGATATGAAACTGAATGACGACGAATCCAAGGCTTTGGAAACGTATTTGGAAAATCCCGTCCCATCCACGATTTTGGTTTTTGCTCATAAATTGAAGAAGCTCGACGCCAGAAAAAAAGTTACCAAAACTTTGTCTAAATCCGGAATGCTTTTTACCAGTGAGAAAATGAAAGATTATCAGCTTCCCACTTGGATTCAGGGCGAAATGTCGGTTATGGGAATCAAATCTGCACCCAATATCAGCCATCTTTTGGCGGAATATCTCGGGAACGACCTTTCTAGAATTGCTAATGAATTGAACAAACTGAAAATCGTTTTGAAAGACGACGCAGTTCTGGACGGAAAAATCATCGAAGAACACATCGGAATCAGCAAAGATTTCAACATCTTTGAACTTCAAAAAGCATTGGCGACAAAAGACCAGACAAAAGCTTTCAGCATCGCTTATTATATGGGAAAGAACAAAAAATCGAATCCTGTACAAATGGCTTTTGGCGCACTTTACAACTTCTTTTCCAATATTATTATTTATCATACTTTGAGTGGACAATCGCCACAAACAATTGCTTCTACAATGGGCGTGAATCCTTATGCCATCAAAGATTATTCGGAAGCCGCGCGGTTTTATCCTTTGAAACACGCAACCAGAGTTATTTCTATTCTTCGCGAAATGGACTTGAAGTCCAAAGGTCTTGGCGTGCGACAAATGGAAGATGATGAAATCTACAAAGAATTGGTTTACAAAATCATAAAAGTGGATGAATTGAAAGTAAAAGTGTAAATTGTAGCTGAAAAGCTAAACCATAAAAGAGAAAATGAAAAAACTAATCACCAAAGGAATTTTGATTGGAGCTGGGTTGGAATTCCTAGTGAAACTTATCATTTTTCTCTCCATCGAAATTTCTCAAAAAACCAAATATGACGAACCAAGAATGAATTGCTTTGGCGGTTTGCAATATGGGATTCTTATAATAATTGCACTAATCGCAGTAATCATTAGTCTGCCAGCCTATTTCAATCTATATCCAAAAGCTCGCAATGTAAAATGGTTGTCCTTTTTAACTTTTTTTACTTTACATATTATTTATTTGATTTGTTGTCTGCCATTACTTTGGGATAAATATTCGTCCATTTCTAATTTTTTGGCACTCACGCCTTGTATTTTCTGGCTTGTTTGGATCATCACTTATTGGAGAATGAGAAAAGAGATTATGGTAGAAATAAAGCCATTAACCTAATGGAATTAGAAATCAAAAAAAATATTTAAATTTAAAAATGCTGAATTGAAAGTTTAAATTAGAATATAACTTTAAAACACAGAAGAATGAAAGAAGAATTGTTAGGTCACGTTAAACTATTTGGAAAAGTTACTGGAAAATCCTTATTTGCGTGGATCAAAGTCGCTTTGATTGGTGCAATCATTATGACTGGAGATATCATTATTGCAGTCATTTTGTTTGGTGACAATCCGGGTGGCGGATTTCCTGCAGCGGCTCACGGTGGGATATTAGGGGCAATCGTTGGGTTTTTTGTCCTTTTTACAGTCGAGTTTTGGACGGCTTTGCTTTTGACTGTAGGGATTTTAGCGCCCATTCTTTTCATCATTTTAGCTAATAAAAATGCCATTGCAACAGCTATTTATAATGTCTGGAAATTTAAACTTGCAGATTTTGTTGAACCAAAGATTGATTTTTACATTGACAAAATTCTAAAAAAACAACCCGATTTTCTTAGAAGTATCACAGATTGGAGCGTTGTAAAAGTAAAGCTGCTGGATACAATCAATAATGATTCTGAAACGCCGAAATTGCAGAAGAGAATCATCAAATTTATTTTGAAAAAAATTAAAATGGATGATGTCAGCTTCAAAGATCCACATACAAATCTGAATAGTATATTATCGCTCAAAATAAAACAGTTCATCGCAGGTTTTGCAGAACCGGATCTCAAATTGGTTTGGATTATTGTAGCCATTGATATTGTGTTAATAATTCTAGCTTTTGTATTTAACAATCGTTAATCTATTATTTATCATCGAGATATTTCACATCGACAGTTTAGATAGGATTTGAATAATTAATTCCCGAAATTTGTACCCGCTTTTTCACACAAAGAATTATATTTGAAAATTGTGATTTTCGAAGTTGAAAAGCGTAAACATATTTCATAAAAATAAAATAATTCAATTATAAAAATGGAAAATAATATCTTAGACTGCGTCATTGTAGGTTCAGGTCCGGCTGGTTTTACAGCAGCAATTTACGCAGCAAGAGCAAGCCTTAAACCAGAATTGTTCACAGGTTTGGAGCCAGGCGGACAATTAACAACCACAACGGAAGTAGAAAATTTCCCAGGTTATCCAGACGGAATCACGGGACCGGAAATGATGCTTCATCTTCAAAAACAAGCGGAACGTTTCGAAACTAAAGTTCATTACGAAATGATTTCTAAAGTTGAATTTGCTAAAGAAAGAGGGGGAATTCATAAATTGAGCACAGGTTCTCGTGAGATTTTGGCAAAAAGTGTCATCATTTCTACTGGAGCAGCCGCGAAATATCTCGGTTTGGAAGACGAGAAAAAATATTCTGGCGGCGGAGTTTCTGCTTGTGCCACTTGTGACGGATTTTTCTACAGAGGAAAAGATGTAGTTGTGGTAGGAGCTGGAGATACAGCAGCAGAAGAAGCAACTTATCTTTCTAAAATTTGTAATAAAGTGACATTGCTGGTAAGAAAAGACCATTTCCGTGCTTCGAAAGTGATGGTTGACAGAGTAATGTCTACACCAAACATAGATGTGAAATATAACCACGAATTAATCGGAATCGAAGGTGAAAACTTCCTTGTAGAAAGAGCGAGAGTGGTTAATAATCTGACAGACGAAATTTCTACAATTGATGTTCACGGTATTTTTATTGCCATTGGACACAAGCCAAACACAGGTATCTTCAAAGGACAAATTGACCTAGACGAAAACGAGTACATCATCACAGAAGGGAAATCTGCCAGAACCAATATTCCTGGCGTTTTTGCGGCTGGCGATGTTCAGGATCATCATTACAGACAAGCGATTACAGCGGCAGGAAGCGGTTGTATGGCAGCAATGGATGCAGAAAAATATCTTGGCGAATTGGCCGGAGAAAACCATACTTGGGTAGAACAGGACTAAAATCTTGTTAATATCATAAATCAAAACCGCCGGAAAATTTCTCCGGCGGTTTTTTTAATAAGAACTATTACAAAAATTGATTTATGATGAAGTGTTTTTAAGAGGAATAATTACTTGTCGCTAAAGGCCAATTTTGCATTAGTATTAGGTCTACTTAAAGTTCTTTTTTCGTTTTTATTGTGGATTTTATAATATAAAAAGGCAATCAAAGTCGGTTTTTGGTATATTTTATAATACCTGTATTCTGTTTGGAAATGTCTCAGGTTAATTTTGTAAAAATCATAACCAATCACGACCAAAAGACAAATACTGATCACATAAAACACTCGGAATTCCAAATGATAATAAGTCAATCCCGAGAACACGGCGCCCATAACATACGCGGTCATAATACTCAGCAATAGTTTTGCTTTGCCCATCAATTCAGGATTTTTCCTGAATTTTTTCTGTGTAAACATCGATGCTAAGATTCCCAAATCTGTAGTTGTTCCTGTCAAGTGCGTGGTTTTTACAGAAAAGTTGGAAATGCTCGCAGTCAATCCGTTTTGTAAACCGGTTGCGAATAACATCAATGCTACCAATGCTTCCGTCTCTTCCAAGGTCTTTCTATAGTAGAATTGTCCATAGATGCCAACCGCCAAAAGACAGAGGATTTCCAATATAATTGGCAGTGCGTGTGCAAAATATTTACTCTTCCTGTTGAAGTTGATAACACTCATATTGGCTATAAATCCTCCAAAGAAAAAGAGGAAAATCCATCCGCCCACGACTGCAACCTGAGTCCAGTTTCCCTGGCTGATTTCCGCTGCCAATATCGCATAATGTCCTGTCACGTTGGATGTAAAAGACAAGAATATCAGTAGAGATGCTATATTTATAGTCCCTGCAGTGAACGCAGTCAGCGTCCCCAGTCTGATGTTGTCTCCCAACGTTCTGCTGTTACTATAATTTCTTAACATTGTGATTTAATTTTATTGATTGATGATAATTTGATACAAATCTTACAAGAAAACTTCAGCCAGTCTTCCTTTTTCAGGAACAAATTCCGGCGCTTTGGTCAGGATTTCGATAGCATTCACGTGTTTGCATTTTTTCAAATATGGTACGACGTCGAATTGTCCTTTGCTCAGATTTCTGCTTCTGACCGATGAGAAGTAAGCCTCGTCTATCGCTGCAGTTTCGATGTAACTGTTGAACGTTCTCTGGAAGCTACCCGTGAAAATATCGCAAGTGATTTTGTTGATCAGATTCGGGTATTTATTTTTGATAATGCTGTAAGCGTCACAAAACTCCTGAGGCCTTATTTTTTCAAAAATCGAACTCTTGGTCGTGAACAAAAGATCCCGGATAGAATCGCCCATATCGTATCCAGAAACGAATAAGATATTGTATTGGTTCTCATCATTCTGTTCCGATTTATTTTTTAAAACTTTTTTCAATACATCCAGAGACTCTAGAGAAAAATCCGTAGCAATTAAAATGGTTTTGATCATAACAATATAATTTTGTGAGTTGTTGTTTTTGATAATACAAAACTATACCCACCAAATTAGAAAGTCTTTGGAACGAAATTAAAATGTAATTAAAGAGATTAAAATGAGATTAGAATATCAATGAAGAAATTAATTTGAGAAAAAAATCTAACTTCAGATTTTTTGATAAAGATATTTTGGGCAGCTTTTCCGCCCTCCGTTCCCGCTATTTTTCCCAAGCTAAACCCTCGCTCAAAAAATGAGCTCCACTCAGGTCGGGCTGCGAGAGATTCGGCGTTTTTATTCAGTCGGAACATAAATAGGAAAACGAATCTGAACCGTAGTTCCCACATTTTCTTTAGAATTCACAATTAATTCACCGTTGTGGATTCTGATGATATTTCTTGCCAATGGTAAACCAATTCCGTAACCTTCGTAGTTTTTCGTATTCGAAGCACGAAAAAACGGATCGTAGATTTTAGCCATTTCAGAATCAGGAATTCCGATTCCGCTGTCTTTGATAATAATGTAAACGTGATCATCTGTTGCACCCAGCGAAACTTTAACCTGTTGGAAATTAGAATATTTGCAACCGTTGTTGATGATGTTGGCCATCGCAAGATGCAGAAGTTGCTCATTCCCCTGCACTTTCAATTTCTTAGGGTTTTCCGGCAACATACTGATGTCCATAAAAACATTATTCTTAGAATTGATCCTTGTCGCCGTTTCGATCACGTCCCAAAGCAACTGATCCATTCTCACTTTGTCCATTTTCTGGATTTTACCATCAAATCCAGTTTGGGCAATCATCAATAAAGCCTTGATTTTCTTATCCAGTTTCTCAGCTTCGTTCAAGATAATCTGTAGCGTTTCCTGATAGTGTTCTTCCGATCTTCGGATTGAAAGGGCTACATCAGCTTCACCCATAATCGAAGTCAAAGGCGTTCTCAATTCGTGGGAAACATTTCCGATCAGGTGATTCTGCGTTTCAAAAGACGTTTCGATTCTGTTCAGCATATCGTTGAAGGTATCGACCAATTCATTCAATTCTTTATTTCCTGGTTGAGGTTCCAGTCGCAAATGCAGATTTTCTGAACTGATTTCCTTCACTTTTCCGGTGATTTTCAGAATCGGACGGAATAAACTTTTAGACAAATAGAAAGAAAAAATCATTGAAAAAAACAAAGCCAGAATCATACAAGTGATCAATGTTCGCTTCAGATATCCGAGGTAATAAACCACGTAATGATTTTGGGCAGATGCTATGGCGATGTACGTTTTGTCGTTTGATTTGAAAGACTGGCCGATGTAATAAAACTCTTTATCATTAAAATTAGCTTCACCTTTTTTGACAATATTTTTGAAAAAAGTATCAGGAATATGAACCTTATGTGAGATTTTACTGTAATTAGAATCCTTTGGAACTTCGAAAACATAATCTTTTTCCATCGGAAGTTCCTCGTCATTCAAACTATTCAGAATGTGATTTTCAGGAATATCAAGATGTTCCTTACTTTTCTCGATTTGAACAATCGTTGTGGCGCGGATTTTCAGTAATTCGTAAAAACGCTGATGTGAAAAATTGACAATGGAAAAATAGACCAACCCACTGAACAGCAGAATGACAACTGTGAAAACCAGCATCAGAAGAAGCATCGTTTTCGTTTGATTGGTAGGATTTCCTTTCAGCATTTTTATGGTTTTTTGAGGACGTAGCCCATTCCGATGACGGTGTGAAGGATTTTGTCATCATCCTTGTCGTCCAGTTTTTTTCTGAGATAATTCACGTAAACATCCACGACGTTGGTTCCCAGTTCATAATTTACACCCCAAACTGCTTCCAGAATTTCGGCTCTGGAAATTACTTTTTCGGGATTATTGAGGAAATAGAGTAGAAGCTTGTATTCTGTAGAGGTCAATGAAATTTCTGTTCCGGCGCGTGTGACTTTTTTCGTGTAATCATTCACCGTCAAATCAGAGAACTGATAAGTGTTTTCATTATCAATTTCTTTGGTTTCTGTGCCATTGCTATGTCCGCTTCTTCTCAATAGCGATTTGATTCTAGCCACCAATTCTATAAATTTGAAAGGTTTAACAAGGTAATCATCGCCGCCACTTTCCAGTCCAAGAACGATATTTTCAGAAGAATCTAAGGCTGTCAAAAACAAGATAGGAACAGTTTTATTCTTTTTTCGGATTTCTTTGCAGACTTCCAAACCGTTGATATCTGGCAGCATAATGTCCAGAATAATCAAATCAAATTCGTTATCCCCGACCATTTTGATTCCATTTTTACCATCAAGTGCTACGGAAATTTCGTAATCCAATTCCTGCAATCCTTTTTTAATAAAGGAAACAACACTGGACTCGTCTTCTATCAGAATAATTTTTTTCATAACTAATTCTACAAAAATAGAAAATTAACGTTACCAGAAAAATTTTGCTTGAGGATAATAAAATTAATCTCTTCTATTATAGGTCAATAATAGAGCAACTATCAAAACAACTACAGCAAATAAACCGAAGTAACTGAAGGAGGTCTCGTCCTTTATGTCAAATAAGAAAATCATCATTTCAATTATTGGTATCTCTTTTTCAGATTGAAAAATAATAGAATTAGATTTATTACAATCAGAGAAATAATCACATAGTCATCGTAGTTTCCAAACATAAGCCTTTTTTAGTGTGGGCAAATCTAATTTGAATTTGATGAGTGTGGTAGAGTACAAATACGGAAATTTGCAACAGAAAGCTAAGTACTGAATGATTATATTTTTACAGAAAAAATAAAATTTATTCTAATATATAAAATTTGGTTATTTAGTGCAATTAAACAATTAAAATATTCATATAGAACCCCTTTTGTAATCAGCTTGCCAAATCTGTTTTATCAGTCAATTTTGCATTATTGATCTGTTTCGTAACGAGAGAATCCACAATTCGTTCTGCTGCAGTATCACAAAAGTCTAATCCGGAATAATCGGGGTTGAGACCGCCAATAAATGGAACTGCCATTATATACAGATTATTGACAATCTGACCATAAGAATTCAAAGCTTGGAAGAAATCATTAATCTGCAAGCCAGGCACTTGCAGGTAGTAATTATCATTTTGACCTTTATAAATTTTTGATTTATCACTATCTAGTAATTCAATAGCATTATCATTATCTTTAAAACTTAAATAGGCAGAAGTTAATAGATTTTCTTTTTTTAGTCCTTCAAAAGGCAAATCATTGTAGGTAAGCGGCTGTTGTCCAATAGCATCAATGAATATTGGAAAATATTGCTTTACTTCTTCATTCTCAGTTGATTTATAATGATAAACTGCTCCAGATTCTTCGTGTGGAACAACAATACTTTCTTTATCAACCTGAATCAAATCTATAATTCCAGCTTCATACAACGCGATTATTTCTTTGTAAGACGATTGTGGTAGCGAGGCAATGATAACAGAGATTAATGGCATCATTGTTTTTCTAAGACGTAACATATCTTCCGCAGAAAAATGTTTAGCCGGATAATTCATAGCATAACTGAATGCGGCTAATGTTTCTTTCCAGCTGATAGATTCGTGGCGCTGTATTGATTTTTCCGCTTCTCTGTATTCTGCTTTAAAAAAAGCAAAACTATCGACCTCTTTTCTCAGTTCCAGCATTTTTTCTACAAAAGCTTCTATATCTAAGTCCTTGATTTTTTCATAAAATTCAGGATCTTTAGACTTTAAAGGCTGCTTAAAATTAAGATCAAAAACATAATCCAAATCAACAAAACCGCCGTTCTTGTTTTTGTAGTCATAAATTTCTTTCATAGACATCATCCAGGAGTTGGAATAAGCCTCACCTTCGGAATGAAATCTCAGTGCAGGCAGAAATCCGCCTGTAGAGAATAGTGTAATCTTAAATCGTTCAGATTCAGGATTGAGATGATAGGTCAATTGTCCATCATCAGCTACATAAGAACCATTGAGTCTCGCAAGCGTTTTTACAGCATCAACAGCAGTTAGGGAAGTTCCCCTGATGGCGACAGATCCATTAAAAACTGTATCAAATTTCGAAGGTGGATAAGGCGAATCATACCAGCCTTTTACATTATTTTCATGTTTTTTAGGCCAGTAATGTCCACTGCAGATAATGACGTTGTCGGCAAAATAGTTGTCTCCCGAATCAGTTATAATTTTATATAATCGCTCATTTGTAAGTTGGATATCCACAACCGCGCCATTTTTTCTAATGACAACATCAATTCCTTTCTTTTTAGCTAGTTTGATATATTGTTCAAAAAGATATTCCAAATAGTTACCTAGAAGTAATCTAGGTATTACCTGTTTATCATTAAAATATCCGTCAGTAAAAAAATCAGGAAATTGGTTCGTTGGATGTATGTTGATATATTCTTCAAAACTAAAACTGAACTTTGGCAGTTCACTAGCCGATACATTAGCAACGTGCTCATTGTTGGAGCCTAATTTTCCATAAGGCATTCCAACACCAAGTCTGTCGTTCTTTTCAAAAATAAATACCGTTTTTGGTTGAGATTCACTTTCTACCAAGTGTTTTATCAGCATCAATGATGCTGGGCCGCCTCCAATAAGTGCGATAGATTCAGAATATATTTCTTGCATTGTTTTTATTTAAAGGCTGACCTTCAAAATATATTCCATAACCGAATAAAATTGCACTTTACAGGAATCTAAAATCTAAAGCTGATAATGAGCCACCATTTTTCCGAGAATAAAGTTGGTAAATTCATCTTCTATCAGCTTACGGTCCATTAGCTTATTTCGGTATTCATAAGAACTTAAAACTTTTGATAATCGTCCGTATTGCTCAAAATCACTTTCATTAAGCATGATTCGTCCCGCGCCATTTTTGGTTTTAATAATGTTATCGTCAATGGTTCTCAACTTAATGACGATATGATAGAATTTTTCTTGTCCTTTGCCACCACTGTATCTCTCAATGATATTAATCTTGAACGCATTAAAATAAATTGTTTTAAAAGAAAGGTTAGAACCGCGTTCACGCGCATTGATTTCCAGCTTAAAGTTCATAATACATTTTTTGCAAATTTAATTCTCGACGTGATATATACAAAGGACTTACCAATTTTTTTAATAAAATAATTATCAGCACATCAAAATTGATACTAATATTTGATATTAGCTTACCTTTTTTCAAACTTTTGTAATCTCATAATGAAGCACTACATAATCCCACGGCGCCATTTCGACGACCAAAGTTCCATCCACTTGCTGTTGTGCATTAGAAAATAAATTAATATAACTGCCTTTATCAAATGATGTATCAAATTGTACAACAACCGATTCTTTACTCAGATTAATGAAAACCAAAACTTTATCACCATTCTTTTCACGGACAAAAGAAATAACCTGATCCATTTTGTCATTCATTATTCTAACGATTTCGCCACCAAATTGGGCGTTCCATAAGGCTTCATTATGGTGTTTTAGATTTAACATTGTGGAGTAGAATGTTTCATTGTCGTGCGATTGCCAAATGATCGGATCTTTTTCAAAAAACGCCAAAGATCGGTTCAATCCAGCTTCCTGACCGTTATAAATCAAAGGAATACCATCCATCATAAAAGTAAATACGGTGACTGCTTTCAAAGCTTCGCCAAAATTACTTTGCGGGGTTCCTTCCCAAGAATTTTTGTCATGGTTATCGATAAAATTCATTCGGATACCTTCTTTTGGAAATATCGAAACGTGTTCTGCCAGATAGGCTTCGCTGAGTGTTTTGACGCTGTTATTATTGATGGCGATGTGATGTAGAATATTCCATAACGTCCAGTTGTATGTGGAATCGAAAGCCCGTCTGTGCAAATCTTTGTCTTCAGCTTCTGCAAGCATAAAAACGGGTTTGATTTGATCCAGTTCCGCTCTTACGTTCTCCCAAAAATCAATCGGAACAAAACTCGCAATGTCGCATCGGTAACCATCAATATCAAATTCATTAATCCAATATTTCAGGGCATAAGTCATATATTTTCGGAGTTCGGGATGTTTGTAATCCAATTCGATAATGTCGTCATAATCGCGCCATCTTGTGGATTGAAACGTATCTTTTCGAGATCTCATATACCATTCCGGATGTTCGGAGACTAAATTATTGTCCCAGCTTGTATGATTCGCGACCCAATCCAAAATCACAAACATTCCTTGATCGTGAATGGCTTTCACAAGATTTCTGAATTCTTCCTCTGTTCCAAATTCAGGATTGATTTCCAGATAATTTTTTACGGAATAATAACTTCCTAATCTTCCTTTCCGATGAAGTTCTCCGATAGGATGAACAGGCATTAACCAAATGATATCAATGCCCAATTTTTTGAGTCTAGGTAACTGTTTTTCAACTGCAGCAAAAGTACCTTCCTGAGAAAATTGCCTGATATTAAGTTCATAAAGCGTAGCATTTTTAACCCAATCGGGTGTCGTAATTTCCACATAGGATTTGGGTTGATATCTTTGATCCGGAAACTCTTGCATAAATAATCGTTTATAATTGAAAAGCTGTATCGAATATCATACCTTCTTACATAATCGAACTTAGATTTAAATTAAATTTAAAATGACAAATTATTACAATTTTTCAGGTGCTTTTCCCATTAAGGTTTGATGTTTGTATGGCTGTTGTACAATCAATCACAAAAAATAAAGTTATGATCCCGAAAAAAATACATTTCTGCTGGTTTGGCAGACAGCCAAAAGACAAATTAGCCGAACATTGCATCCAGACCTGGAAAAATATTCATCCAGATTTTGAAATTATAGAGTGGAACGAGACCAACGCTCCTTTGGAAGACAATAATTATGTTAAAGAAGCATTTGCTCACAAAAAATGGGCATTCGTCTCAGATTATGTGAGATCAAAAGTAATGTACGAACACGGCGGAATCTATATGGATACCGATATGGAACTTAAACTGCCGTTGGATGAATTTCTGAACGAGAAAGCCGTTTGTGGTTTCGAAGTGAAAGGTGTTCCGTATTCCGCATTTTGGATGGCAGAACCGAAGCATCAATTGTCCAAGGATTTTGTGGATTATTACAACAAGCAAGATGGCTTTGAAGAACGCATCAACACAGATATTTTTTCAGAAATGCTGGAAAAGAATTACGGCGCAGACCGATACAGCGATACAATTCAGAAACTCAAACATAACGTCACATTATATCCGTCCGTTTATTTTTCTCAGGATTTACCGAAAAATTATGTGAGTCATCATTTTAATGGTTCCTGGTTTGGTGGCGATGAAGAAAATACACACAAAAAAATGGTCAATATTTATGGTCTGTTGAATCAACTGACAACACAACCCGATGCGGCTAAAGCTGTAGAAAGTATCATCAACGAACATAAAATTATTAGAGCTAAAGATATCTTGGACTTGATTCCGATTAATAAAATTCAGGATTATATTCAGGAAAAAATTTATGGTGTGAAGTCATCTTAGTTTTATTTTTTTTAAATTTAAAATAATATTGAGCCTATGAGAAATTTGACTTTTTTACTTTGTTTTTTCTTACTTTTCAATTGTGATGATGCCAGCAAATCCAAAGCATTGGAAGAAAGAGAACAGCAATTGTTGACCAAAGAAAATGCTTTTGCACAGAAAGAAGCAGAATATCAATCGCTCCTGAAAATGCGGGACAGTATTTTCTCAAAACCAGTTTCAGATTCGGTTCAAATTACCAAATGGCCGGACAGTATCGCAGGTTCCTGGATGGGAAAAGTGGTTTGTACGGAATCTAATTGCAGCGATTATGTTGTTGGAGATCAAAGAACCGATACTTGGGATTTTGACAGCGATTCTAATCAGCTTTTTACTAAAATCATCAACAACAATAATTTGGTTCGGGTTTACAGCGGAAAGTTTGAGAACAGTGCAGTGAAACTTAATTTCAAAACCGATTCTACATCCAAAAAGAAGGTGGATATGAACGTGTTACTGAATGATATTACCTCTAATAAAATGAAGGGAATAAGAACGATTGCTGTGGATAATTGCACTGCGAGATTTTCTGTAGAACTTGTCCGACAAAAAAAATAAACACAATGATTTTACTGAATATTCATAACCTGGAGCTTCCCATAGAAGATCCCGTTCTCAAGTTCTTGCTTGTGTTGATTATCATCCTGGCCGCACCGCTTTTACTGAACAAAATAAAAGTGCCGCATCTTTTAGGATTGATTATCGCCGGCGCTGTTATCGGGCCAAACGGTTTCAATGTGTTGTCCAGAGACAGCAGTATTGTGGTCACAGGAACAACTGGATTGCTTTACATTATGTTTCTCGCAGGGTTGGAAATCGATATGGGCGATTTCAAAAGAAACAAATGGAAAAGTTTGACATTTGGAGTTTATACCTTTGTGGTTCCTTTTGTCTTTGGATTTTTGGGCGGTTATTATATTCTGGATTTTTCGGTTCTGACTTCTATTTTATTTGCGAGTCTTTTCTCATCCCACACGCTTATTGCTTATCCATTGGTCAGTAAAATGGGAATTGCTAAAAGTTTGGCAGTCAACATCACAGTTGGCGGAACGATGATTACCGATATTCTGGCATTATTGGTTTTAGCCATCATTGTAGGAATGTCGCAAGGCGATGTCGGAACTGAATTCTGGGTAAGACTTTCACTTTCGTTTGTAATTTTCGGACTGATTGTTCTGGTTCTTTTCCCTATTATTGGAAGGTGGTTTTTCAAAAAAGTCGATGACAAAATCTCACAATACATTTTTGTTTTAGTGATGATTTATCTCGCTGCATTGATGGCGGAATTAGCCGGAGTAGAAGCAATCATCGGAGCATTTTTTGCTGGATTGGCTCTGAATAGATTAATTCCTCACACTTCATCGTTGATGAACAGGGTAGAGTTTGTAGGAAATGCCATTTTCATCCCTTTTTTCCTGATCAGTGTTGGGATGCTGATTGATTTTAAAGTCTTTTTTAAAAGTTGGGAAACTATCGAAGTGGCTGCTATTATGCTAGTTGCATCTGTTGGTGGAAAATATATTTCAGCAGTAGCTACTCAGAAAACCTTCAAACTTTCTAAAGAAGAAGGCCAACTTATTTTTGGATTAAGTTCAGCTTCGGCTGCGGCCACATTGGCTTCAGTAATGGTAGGTTATAATATCATTCTTTCAGAAACTGAAACCGGAGAGCCGATTAGATTATTAAATGAACATGTTTTGAACGGTAGCATTTTATTGATTTTGGTTTCGTGTACCATTTCATCTTTTATTTCAATGTCCAGTGCGCAAAAAATTGCAGAAAAAGACAGCGAAGAAGCGGTTACAGGAAACAATCACGAACAGGAAAATATCCTTTTGGCGCTGAACTATGAGTCTACCGTCGACAGAATGGTCAATCTCGGAATCCTGATCAAAGCGCCAGAAAATACGGAACATCTATTTGCACTCAATATTATTAATGAAGATAAAAATGAATCTTCCGTCAAGAATGCAGAAAAAGTTTTAGGCCTGGCAACCACAGCCGCAGCTGCTGCCGATGTCAAAATGAAATCTCTAAAACGTTATGACAACGATGTTATCAACGGAATCAAAAACGTTATTAAAGAACAAAATATTACAGATCTCATCATTGCTTTAAACGAGGGAAAAGGATTTTCACCTTCTTTTTCATATAATCTCTACAATGGTTATTTGCAAAATGATGATGTTAATACCTTTATTTATCATACAGCTCAACCGTTGTCAACCATAAAAAAATACGCCGTTCTGATTCCTGAAAATGCTCAGAAAGAAGCTGGTTTTTTCCATTCACTTCTCAGAGTCTGGAATATTGCCAGAAATTCTGGTGCGACTTTGACGTTTTATGCGCCAGAAAATATTTTGGATATTTTAAAAAGAATCAGTAAAAAAGCAACGATTGAAGCAGAATTTATCACTGTAACATCTTGGCAGAAAGGCGATAAAATTGCGTCTGAAATCAAACAGGATGAAGCGCTTATCATCATAATGGCTAAAAGAGGAATGAAATCTTACATTCCACAAATGCGCCTGATTCCTGAACTTTTGAATAAATATGTAAGTGACAAAAACTACTTGTTGATATTCCCGTTTTCAGAATTTGATAACGGAAATCAGGAGAAACGCTCAGTCGGAAATCACGATGACTTTACCGAAATTGGTAATGTGATTAAAAATATATTTGGTTGATTTTTAGAACTAATATTGACCATTTGGCTGATTTTGAATTCAAATGGAATACAAAAAACATAAACCAAACAAAGAGTTAGAACCTTTCATCCATTTCTATTGGGAATTAAAAGGTGATAAATTTGAAGAACAATGGGAACGTGTATTTCCGGATGGTTGTGCCGGAATATTTATGAATTTAGGAAGTACCTGTTTAACAGACAATGGCTCTGCTTCTATTGAGTTTGGGAAAACTTATGTAGTAGGTGCAATGAATTTATTCAAAGATAGCTTTATTGAGGGTGATACACATCTAGTTGGTGTTTGTCTAAAACCGGCGACTTTTACAAATTTCTATAATTATGCTTCACAGGATGAGTTAACCAATGACACGATAGAATTTGAAAAAGTCCATTCATTTAATATTGATAAAGTATTAAAAAACCCATTCAACTATTTTGACCAGTTCTTTTTAGGAAGAATAACGAGCAGAACTAATCAATTGCAATCTGTTATCGATGATATCCATTCAGAAAATGGACAAATTAGTATTTACGAACTATCCAAACGAAATTTTACAACAGTAAGACAATTGGAGAGAAACTTCAAAAAACTTATTGGATTATCGCCTAAAGAATATACAAATATTATTCGCTTTCAGAATGCTTTGAGCATAATCAAAAATTCAGATAGAAATCGAACCTTATTAGATATTGCATTTGAGTGTGGTTATTACGATCATTCACATCTGACCAATGAAATCAAACGAAATACGGGACTTGCACCCTCAAATCTTTAAATTGTCGCATTTTTACAAAGTACAAGAAGTTATTGAAAAGTAAATTTGCAGAAACAATAAAATTCAAAACAGATGCGAAATATATCACTTTTTATTGCGATGAGCTTAGATGGGTACATTGCACAGCCAAATGATGACTTAAGCTTTTTAAAAATTGTAGAAAAAGAAGGAGAAGATTATGGTTATGCAGACTTTATTGCCAATATTGACACTATAATTATTGGCAGAAAAACCTATGATTATGTGCTTAAAGAAATTGGCTCATCACATTATGACAACGGACAACGAGATGTATATGTTATCACAAGAACCGAAAGGCCAAATGTTGGCAGAACGACTTTCTACACAGGAGAAATAACAAAATTAGTTAAACATTTAAAGTCTGAAAAAGGAAAGAATATTTATTGCGATGGTGGTGCGGAAGTCATCAATGAACTATTAAAACATAATTTGGTAGATGAGTTTATAATTTCGGTTATCCCCATACTATTAGGAAACGGGACAAGACTTTTTAAAGAGGGAAGACCTGAACAAGAACTTGAGTTTGTTGAAGCCAAAACTTTTGAAACAGGATTGACCCAACTGCATTACCGGCAGAAAAAATAAACAACTAATCACCAAAGATCATTATATTAGCTTTAAAATCAACGACGTGAAAGATATTCTTATCGGTGTATTCATCTTAACTTTTTCTTTAAGTTATTCTCAAATAAAAAAAGTGGAAGTGGTTATTGATTCTTCTGTAAAGAAAGATAATTTTAACGGCGCTGTATTACTGGCTCAAAACGGGAAAACCGAATTGCTTTCTTACAAAGGTCTTGCTGACAGGCATTATAATATTAATTTTTCCGACGATACCAGATTTCATATTTTCTCTCTTACAAAAACGTTTACGGCTGTTCTCATTCTGCAATTATACGAAAGAGGCAAGATAGATTTAGACGCTACAATTTCAACTTATTATCCTGAATATAAAGGGGAAGCATCACAAAAAGCAACCATCAAAAATTTGTTAACTTACAGTAGTGGCAGAGAAAATAAAGACATTAGTACACCGGAATTGATTCATCAGGCATACGACAACACGATTTGGAATCTGGATGATTTTATAAACACTTATTTATCTGAAAAATTGATTGATAAACCCGGAACAAAGTTTAGTTACAACAATGGTGACTATATTTTGTTAGGAAAAATTATTGAAAAAATTTATAAAAAATCTTTTGAAGAAGTTTTGAAAGAAGAAATTTTGATTCCTTTGAAAATGCAAAATACGGGGATGCTTCATCACAATGATATTATTAAAAACATTGACGACGGTTATTCTGCAGACGAATCTGATCCTTTTCTAGTTCACACTCCCACAAATACTTACATTGATAATTTTTATTCTGCCGGAGCTATGTATTCTACTCCAAAAGATATGCTGATTTTTGATCAGGCGATTTTTAATAATATTTTATTAAAAAAATCAACTTTAGATTTAATGTTAACTCCATCCAAAAACCTTGAAGATACTGCTTTGGGGTTTTGGGTTTATCCTAAAAGCTTTGGGAAAATAAGTACTTTATTTGTAGAGCGACAAGGTGAAGGATATGGGCATAGTGCCAATTGGGTACATTTGCCTGAAAAAAAACTCACGCTTATTATCCTATCCAATACAAAAGATATTAAGTATCTCAATAAAATGAGAGAAAGAGTAATCTCAGCATATTATGGGCCGTAAGATGGTATTTAAAAATTAAAAAGGTTATATTTTTAAGACAATTTATATACATCTTTGAGTTGTATTTCACTCCTCACAAAATACTAAACAAAAATTTGTAGAAGAAAATAGTTTCTGAAATGATGGGCAAAGAAACTGTAGAAAAAATAACGTTATTAACAAACCATTTTGGCTTCGAAAGTCGCCGATTAAAAAGTTCTGAAAACAATACTGATATTAACTGATTTAAGGCTTTGATAAAATCTTAAATCAGTTTTAAAATTCAAGAAAATCAACTATTATCAGGATTCAACCATACCACTTTCTGAGCTGATTGATGTTCTTTGCCGATAATTTCACGATAGAGATCGGGTCGTCGGGCGTTGATGTAGCGATAACCGCCTGCTTGCTTGAGTTTTTTGCGTGTAATTGTTGTGGTTGCAAAACTATCTTCAAATGTTCGGCATTCTGTTAAGATGTCGCCAAATGGATCTAAGATCATAGAACAACCATTTTTCAACTGATCGTCATCCATACCAATCGGATTTGAGAAAACAGCATAGACAGCATTGTCATAAGCTCGTGCAGGTAACCATTTCATCAGCCAGCTGCGGCCTTTCATTCCATCAAATTCCAGGCGTAGGGAAGTGGGATCTTCTTCACGGTTTTTCCAGAGTTGGGTATCTACAAAACCTGCTCCAGGCCTTGAGGAAGGGGTACACATTGTCACGTGTGGCATAAAAATTATATCAGCTCCCAATAATTTTGTCGCCCGTACATTTTCGATGATATTATTATCATAACAGATTAAAATACCGCATTTCCATCCTTTGATTTCAAAAACAGTATAGTATTGTCCTGCTTTTAAGTGAGGATTTATAAAGGGATGCAGCTTACGGTGTTTCGCAATCAAACCGTTTTTGTCTACACAGATATAGGGCTTGTATAAATTGTCATTTTCATCTTTCTCAAACAAACCTGCAAGGATGGTGATGTTGTATTTGGAAGCTATTTCGATTAGCTTCTGCGTACTTTCTCCGTCAGGAACAAGTTCTGCAATATCAAGCATTTGCTGCTTGTCTAAATTTCTCGCAAAGGTATAACCTGTAATCGAGCATTCGTGAAAAGCAATCACTTCAGCACCTTCGGCGGCGGCTTCTTTTGCAAGTCGTTCAATAATAGCCAGATTATAGGTTTTATCCGCACTTTTATGCTCAAATTGTGCCGTTGCAATTTTTAATTTGTCCATATTTCTTAGTTTAATCGATAGACAAAATTAAGCCGAAGTCGTTGAGTGAAATTGTACAAACCCGACATACAATCAGGCATTGTCTTTAAATTCCATAAAATTGATAGCTAATTTATTTGTATTGTTCAGATATTGGGTAGGAGTGATGCCTGTATATTTTTTAAATGACCTAATGAGATGAGACTGATCAAAATATCCCGATTCATAACAAATCGTAGTCAAACTTGTTTCTGTCGGTTTATTGCGAAGCAATTTCAAAAAGGAGTGAAGTTGAACTATGTTACCAAATTTTTTTGGACTCATTCCGATCTGTTGGGCAAATATCCTTTCAATATGCCGCTCTGTATAACCGCTATATTTGATAAGTTGCTCAACGGTCACTAAACCTTTTTGGTGGGCTACATATTGTAATACGGCAGGAAGCAAAGTCTGATTGGAAGATTTGCGTTGATTCGCTAAATTATAGAAAAAGGTATTTAATTCATTTACTTTTTCTGCTGAATGCTTCAGATGAATGAGCGTGGCATAAAGCGATTCTGCTGACTGCCCAAACACATCTCGCGTAGCAACAATCTGGTCTTTTAGTTCATAAGCTGATAAACCCAATAACTTATATAGACCATCGGGTTGAAATACGACAATAATAAATGATGTCTGCTCAATCAAAGCAAGATCCTGAAAATGACTGAGCTGACCATACAAAAAAGAATAGGGTAGATGTTGACTTTGATTGATCGATAAATGACCTCGATTGAGTAGAAATACAATTCCGGTATTGGCATCGGAAAATAAACGCAGTGTTTTATGCTGGTCACCAACACTTTCTAAAAAAAGATAGTGTTTAATATATGGAGACAACACTTCTGGTGGGAGTATCTGCATAATTTAAATCCGTGAATTACATTCCAAATGTACAATTTCTCTTTGCAAGGTAAATTAATTTTTGAAAAAATATTATCCATTTTAGAAGCAATGAAATTTTAAAGTGGAAGTTTTTATATTTGCTGTATTATGCACAATCAGCTGATTCAACTTATTTCAAAAAGCGTAAAACTTTCAGATTCTGAAAAGGATTTGTGCACTCAATATTTCGAACCTGTCCTGTATCCAAAAAACAGAATAATTGAAGAAGAAGGAAAAGTACCTCAATACTTGTATTTTGTAGTTTCCGGATTTGTCCGGTTGTTCCATTACAATGATAAAGGAGATGAAGTGACCACACACATCAATTGTCCTCCCGGCTTTATTACCTCTTACACCAACTTTGCGAGTCAGACTAAATCTGATGAAAATCTGGAATGCATTACCGAATGTGAACTTTTACGCATTACAAAGTCTGACCTTGATCTGCTTATCCAACAAAGCTCTGCATTTAAAGATTTTAGTTTTTTGGTATTTCAGCAATCCTTATCCTATAATGAAAAACGGGCAAAGGAGTTGGCCACACTTACTGCCGAAGAACGTTATTTAAAGCTGATAACAGAACATCCCGAACTGCTGCAAAATGTTCCTATGCAGTATATTGCCTCTTTTCTGGGGATGAATCCCAAAAGTTTGAGCCGTATCCGAAAACAGATTATTAAGTAACATTTGTGAAGTGGTTTTGAATGAGCAAGGTTGAACTTTGCAGTATCATTTAAAATCAAACGATATGACAAACGAAAACTTAGTATTGGTGTCTGGTGCAAACGGACATTTGGGCAACAATCTGGTAAGATTATTAATCAAAAAAGGATTTCAGGTTCGGGCATCCGTTCGCAACATCAAAAATAAAGATTGCTTTAAGGATTTGGACTGTGAAGTGGTTCAGGCAGATATTACGGACAAAGTTTCATTTATCAAGGCTCTTCAGGGTGTTCACACATTTTATGCCGTAGGTGCTTCATTTAAATTATGGGCTAAAGATCCTAAAAAGGAAATCTACGACGTAAATATGAACGGAACCCGTAATACGATTGAAGCTGCCGCTGAAGCTGGAGTAAAAAGAATCGTGTATGTGAGTTCTATTGCAGCTTTAGATTATACCAATCTTCCTGCTAAAGAGAGCAATGGCTACAATCCTGACCGTAGAGATATGTATTACAATTCTAAAAATGATGGCGAAAAACTGGCTTTTCAGCTTGCTAAAGAATTAGGGATTGAACTGGTATCTGTAATGCCGGGAGCAATGATAGGCAGTGAAGCTTTTCTTCCTTTGAATGTTTCTTATGGTGTTTTGAGGCTAATTTTAAACAAACAAATCCCGATGGATACCAAAATAACGCTGAATTGGGTGGATGTAAAAGACGTCGCCGAAGGTTGTTATCTTGCAGCACAAAAAGGGCGTTCCGGTGAACGTTATATCTTGGCTAACGAAAAATGTATGACGATTACCGATACTACCAAACTGGCTCAAAAACTTTATCCGGAATTGAAGATCAAAGTACCCGGTTCTGTTCCCAAATTTGTGCTGTATGCCATTGCCGGGATTATGGAATTTTCAGCCAAAATAAGTGGGAAACCTCCTATATTAACTACGAAAGATATTGCAATGTTTTCAGGATTGCAGCAGAATTTTGATATTTCCAAATCCAGAAATGAATTAGGTTTTAATCCTAAAAGTCCGGAACAATCTGTAAAAGAAGCTTTAGCTTATCTTATGGAACGTAAAAGTTTGTTATAAATGCTTGGTTCAACGGAGAGAGAGGGTTTTTGTAACTTCTTCTCATCCTTTTATTGATAAGCATTTCGCTGTAGCATCTTGTGAAAGGCCTTAAATAGGGCATTTGCAAAAAGCGGTAAAATCCATTATAAAAATTTTACGTAGTAAAAGTAGAAATTTTTGTTCGGATTTGCAAACATTTGGACTAAAATTTAAACTACTTTTTGAACTTGTTCTGATGATGTTAGATCAATTTTTAATGGATTAATTTTTTAAGTCGAGAAAATACAGGCTAATTTTATGTATACTAAAAAAAGAAATAGTATAATCTGATAGTTAACTAAAAAGATTTGCATATCTACTTTCAATTAGTTCCTTATATTTATCCTTATACTCTTCTGACAAGAATGAATTATCAATCCAGTTAAATGCTAATTTTTTATTCTTTTGAAAACGCTTGGCAATACCGTTGATCTGTTTATCATTTAGTCCCATCGTCTGACCCAAATGTTCAAAATGCACCCACTTTAGTTTTTTCTTTTTTCCTTCAAGTGTTAGAGCTAATTCTTCTGTGTCTTCAGGGTTGACTATGGCAACATTTAAAAGATCGTAAGCCGGAGATAATGTCCATCTTCCCCCAGCATCAATCATTGAAAAATTTTTTAGATGCATATCGTTATTTCCTGTTAAGAAACTGAAAACACCCAACTCTAAGAAATATACTTTATCCAGCAAAGTATTATCCGAATGCTCGTCTAGTGCCTTTCCTATTTTTTCCATCGAGCTTCTGTATTTGTCAAAAGCTTCTGTAATCTGAAACATATCTAACATATGGATCTTCTCTCCAGTTTCAGTTCTATCAATTCGTTTGGTGATATAAGCAAGCTCTCCGGATAGCATTCTGATCAAACTTGATTTCACTACATTGATTCCGAATGCCTCAGCAATTCGCATTGTGACGTGTTCATTTTCTGGCATTTCAGGATAAGAATCGGAAGGAGGTTTAAAAATATAATTCCCTCCTAAAGCCCCAACTACTGTCAAACGTCCTTTAGCTTTGTCATCAAGTGTATCTTTAACCAATGACAAAGAAAGCTTTGGCTGAACTCCTGGCACTGTCACACTTCTTTCTACAGCATTTTTTGCAAGTTCTGCCATTTGTTCTAACGAATGTTCAAAAATAGGCTGCTGATCAGATCCAAAAAACTCAAGACTACAGATTTCGTGAAAGTCGCTTTCTGTATTAATATTTAATTCTTTATAACAGTACAAACATTTTTTATTATTCTTCATTTTCCTGCGTTATTGGTTGAACACTTACTGCTCCAATACAGTTCTGACAACATGCTAGAAGCAATCCCATCCTATCATTTGGATTAAGTTTCCAATTTTTGGAAGCAATATCTAACAACCAGCCTTCTGGGATCAATCCTTCAAAGAAAGGAAATAAGCGTTTATCCTTAAAAGGCTTTGCTCTCACGGGCATAGTAAAAGTCAAAAATTGTTGGTTATGTTCCTGCAAATACTTTTCTTCATATTGAAAAATATATTCCCCATCATCTGTCTCTGTAAGCTTACCTGCCAGTTCGGTTTTATAATAGATATCTGCTTTTCTCATATTTCTAATTATTAGTTTTTAATAACTCTCTAGCATTTATTGGAGCGAGTGTATGTCCAAACATTTTAAGAACTTGGTTTACTTTTTCCATATTCAGATTTTCCTTTCCTTGTTCTATTTTTCGGATTACTGTAAGTGCAACTCCAGCACGTTCAGCAAATTCTTCCTGTGTCAGGTTAACTTCATTTCTTTTTTCTTTCACAAAATCTGCCAATGTTATCATAATTATATGCTTTTGCAACGAATTTAAACAAAAATACAAATTTATATGCAAAAACATATAATATTGAAATTATTTAATTAATTATATGCAAAAAAATATAATGGCATTATCTGCTATGCAATCCAGTTTTGAAAAATTACGTTTAATCAGTTCATACATCATACTAACTTTCTATTTAATTTATCAAAATAATAACCAGCAGCAATATGCAACTGGTTATTATTAATAATGAATTATAAATATTTATTATAATAGCAACTATTCTACTTTTTTATAAACTTAAAAGTTTTCACTTGATTTTTTGTAAAAACCTGAATCAAATAAGTTCCCTGAACTAAAGAACTGACATTGATCCCTCGCTCTCCATCTCTTAAGATCTTTTCGGTAATTTTTCTACCATCTAAAGATGAGATTACAAATTTAGAAATCCTTTCTTCTCCGCTTATTTTTAGAATATCTGATACCGGATTAGGATAGATCTGCAGACCCGCTGTAGTTTTTATGACACTTCCAACGCTTAGAGTTGGATTGTATGCCAGAACAGCCAATGAAGCTGTAGACTCACAGGCTCCGGAGGTTTGTGTTGCATAATAAGTGGTATTATTTACAATCGGAGTAGTAAGTGGTAAACTGCTTGTGTGGTTTGTGGCATTTGATTGAGAAGCATACCATTTTATGCTTTGTCCATTGACCACCAAAGCACTTAGCGTATCACCAGCATTAAAACTTTGAATAGCTGTACCTGTTGGTGCAGCTACAGCAGCTGACTGGGTAATAGTTACCGTTCTGGTAAGTGAACAAGAATTGGCATCAGTTACAGTAACTGTGTAAGTTCCCGCAGCTAAATTATTCGCTGTTGATCCAGTTCCTCCAGATGGTGACCAAGAGTAATTGTACGGTGAAGTACCGCCGGTAACATTTATTGTCGCTGTTCCATTAGTTCCGCCATTACAAGAAACATTGGTTTGGCTTACTGTCGCTGCCAAAGCATTTGGCTGGGTTACTGTTGCATTTACTGTTGCAGTACATCCGTTGGCATCGGTGATGATAACGGTGTATGTTCCTGCAGCCAGTCCTGTTCTGTCTTCTGTTGTGATTCCGCCTCCCCAGTTGAAAGTGTATGGTGAAGTTCCTCCGGCAGGTGTTAAATTAATAGATCCGTTCGAGCCTCCGTTACAAGAAATATTCGTTACAACGGTAGTTCCTGAAACTGCTGTTGCAGGTTGCGTTACCGTAGCATTCACAGTGGCAGTACATCCGTTGGCATCGGTGATGATAACGGTGTATGTTCCTGCAGCCAGTCCTGTTCTGTCTTCTGTTGTGATTCCGCCTCCCCAGTTGAAAGTGTATG
>Ga0157371_10000551_pt1 | contig 44580 bp, 43 predicted proteins | sample C45metaG_FD_113462 | JGI IMG/M metagenome (GOLD analysis project Ga0157371, IMG submission 113462) | Corn rhizosphere microbial communities from Kellogg Biological Station, Michigan, USA - C4-5 metaG | ecosystem: Host-associated > Plants > Roots > Rhizosphere > Soil | place: USA: Michigan... | reverse complement strand
GGTCGGCTCGGAAATTACGTCGGAGAATACGGATGAGACGCTCGAAAAATCCGAGCTTGTCGTGATAGGTACGAAGCCGAATTTCAACGTCGATCGTACCAACAAGGCATGGGCAGAAACGATTCAACGCAACCGTTGCAAAAGGCAGTAGCTCTGACGAAACACAGCGGCGAGATCGCGCGCACTAATGCGTCGCGTTACAGGCTAGATCAAGTCGGCACTGATCGCAGCAACCACAAATCGAAGAAAGCTTCGCTCGGTGTCGTTGCGCCGCTCGGATGGGATGATCGCCGAAGCCGCCAACATCGGCGCAATGTTGACAGGCAGGAGCCTGCGCAGGCAGCGGTCGAGCGTCGCGATCTCAGCCTGGTCAGGCCGCTTTGCCCGGATCAAAATTTGTCTCCGCCATAAGTCTCGCCAAAACGAGAATTTCTGCGGATAGGATTGGAAATTTTTGGGAAATTCTTTCCAAAGTTGCCGATTTTTGGCTGGCGACGCAGTGCTGCGCGGCGAAGTCTCCTATAAAATTCGCTGCTAACAGGGAATTTAACAGGGATTTCGGGGCAATTTTGCTCTGTAGACAACATCTGATGCGCAAAAAGGGCTGCGGTTCAGCCACTTAGCATCAAATTCCCTGTAGATCAAAACAGGGAATTGCAATCACCCATCAGGGAATTTTTCTAGTGATCAGGCAGTTGCAACGCGATCCCAAGACGGGCTTCTGTTCCACGTGCGGGCGGGGCTTCATTCAACGGCCTTCCGTTCACGAGATTTCTGTTGGAAGATTCCATTCTGACCGCGGATCGAAGTCTTCGGCTAAGCGCTTCACGTGAAGGCCTCGCGGCAAAACCTGACCGCCTTGTTCGTCTGCGACCGGGATATCCGAAATAAGACCCAAGTCCAATGCCTTGCGCCACGCCTCCAGTTCGGAAGACGCCGCATCGCCAATGCGCTCGTTATCATCGAATAATGCGTAAGGCATACGCACTCCTCTGGTGGAAGCATCAAATCAACCGAAGGTTGGGCCACTCTTTTGCGCCGCATCTGCCACACCTGGTTCAGATGAATGGCTTTCCTCCGGTGACAGCAACAGTAGTCCCCGACGTGTAGCTCGAGAGCGGATCCGCCAGCATGACATATGCCGTCGCCAATTCGGCCGGTTGACCGGGTCGCTTCATTGGCACCTGTTTGCCGAAGTTCTTAACCGCCTCCTCCGGCATTGTTGAAGGAATAAGCGGTGTCCAGATCGGCCCCGGGGCGACAGCATTCACGCGGATGCCTTTGTCACCCAACATCTGCGCCAGACCGCCGGTGAAATTCTGAATTGCTCCTTTGGTAGTCGCATAGGCGAGTAGAATCGGATTTGGCATATCTGAATTGATCGAAGCGGTATTGATGATCGCGCTGCCCGGTTTCATGTGCGGCACAGCGGCTCGGGCGAGATAGAACATCGCGTGGATGTTCACTTCGAATGTCAATCGCCATTCGTCGTCACTGATGTCGCCGATGTCCTTGAACGTGGCTTGGTGTGCGGCATTGTTGACCAGAATATCGATCCCTCCAAGTTCGTCGATGGCTCGCTCGACAGCAGCCTTGCAGTAGCCAGGATCGCGGAGATCGCCGGCGACGAGAACGGCCTTTCGGCCTTCCTTCTCGACGAGCGCTTTAACCTCCTGGGCATCTTCATTCTCATTCAGATAGGCGATCAGAAGATCGGCGCCTTCCCGCGCGAACGCGATAGCCACGGCCCTTCCGATCCCGCTATCACCACCCGTAATGATAGCCCTGCGGCCCTTCAGCCGGCCCGACCCCTTGTAACTGCTTTCGCCGTGGTCCGGCTTCGGATCCATTTTCGCGGTGGTTCCAGGCATGGCCTGTGCCTGGGACGGAAAAGGCGGGGTTGGATAAACCGATGGCATAAAAGGCGCTCCCATTTAAGCGAGGTCGGCGCAAAAGGGGTCCGGACGTTCCGAGCGTTTGCTGCTAAGCTTGGATTTTGTCGAGCGTGATTGGGAAATCGCGCACGCGCTTTCCCGTCGCATGAAAGATTGCATTACCGACCGCCGCCGCCGCGCCTACGATGCCGATTTCACCAAGACCTTTAACGCCGAGAGGACTCACCTTCTCGTCGTGTTCTTCGGCGAAAATCACCTCGATGTCCTCGACGTCGGCATGCGCAGGAACGTGATACTCGGCGAGATTGTGGTTCATGATGCGGCCGAGCCGGTGGTCGGTGAGTGCCTCCTCGTGGAGCGCCATGCCGATTCCCATGACGATTCCACCCAGGATTTGGCTGCGCGCGGTCTTCGGATTGAGAATACGGCCTGCCGCCGTGGCACACACCATCTTCGTAATGCGGATAATGCCCAATTCCTCATCAACGCGGATTTCCGCAAAGACGGCTGAGTGAGTGTAACTCGCATACTTGCGCGCGATCGCCGCGTCAGGGGTCGCCTGTCCGTCTTCCGTGATCTCCTCCAGATCGGCAGCGTGCAGAATCTCTGTCAGGGCGAGACTGCCGCCCGGATCGTCCTTGCGCATCAAACGACCATCCCGAAAAGCGACGTCGTCGAAAGCCGCGTTGGCGAAAGGTGAATTAGCCATTCCCTTTGCCAACTTGAAGAGCCGCTGTTTCAGCGTCTCACATGCCGCCTGAACCGCAGCTCCATTGGAGGCCGCCGTCCACGAACCACCCTCTACCGGAGAAGCTGGCAACGAGGAATCGCCGATCAGCGGCGTGACATCGCCGAGCGGCAGTCCAAGTGCGTCGGCGCCAATCTGGGCCAAAATGGTCCAGGTGCCGGTTCCGATATCGGATGCGGCGGTGGACACGGCGAGACGGCCATCGGCTGTCAGGCACGCTTGTGCGGCCGCCTTCTGCATCAGCGCTTCCCACATACCGGTCGCAACGCCTAGACCGACCAGTTCGCAGCCCTCGCGCATCGAGCGCGGCCGCGGCGTCCGCTTATGCCAGCCGATCGCTTGTGCCCCCTGCCGATAGCACTCGCGCAATGCCTTGGAAGTGAACGGCTTTCGGGCAGCCTCGTCGATGGACGCGAAATTAATTTCGCGCAATGCCAGCGGATCGACCCCCACCTCGTAGGATAATTCGTCGATAGCTGTTTCGAAGGCGGTCACACCGGAGGCAGCGCCCGGCGCCCGCATGTCGCAAGGCGTCGCGGTATTCAACTTCGCGAGCGCGTAACTCAGCTTAACGTTATCGCAGTGATACATCATGCCGGACCAGTTCACGAGCGCCTCCTGGTAGTCCTCGTAAAGCGAAGTCGCGGCGACACCGTCGTGCATGATGGAGACAAGGCGGCCATCGCTGTCGGACGCCAGCGAAATCGCATGATAGCTATCGGGCCGATAGCCGATCGAAAACATCTGCGCTCGAGTGAGAACCACACGCACCGATCGTTTCAGTTCGAGACTTGCCATGACGGCGAAGAACAGTTGCGGCTGCGGTCTCAATGCCGACCCGAACGCACCACCCACATAGTGATTGATGACGCGCACATTGTCGGACTTGAGGCCGAAAACCGACGCGATATAGCCTTGGGTATTCTGCGACCCCTGCGTCTTTTCGTAGACGGTAAGCCTGTCATCGCCCTCATAGACGCAAGTCGTTCCGAACAACTCCATTGGATTATGATGCTCGGCATTGATCCGATAGTCGCCGCTCACCTTGCAGGGCGCCGTCGCAAAGGCTTCTTCCGGCTCGCCGCGCGGTTCCGGCGGCGGCGGAATGCCGGATCGCTTCGACGGCGGGTCGTAAGCCTGGGAACGTCTCGCCTCGAGTTGCGTGCAATGCGGCTCGGCAGCGTACTCGGCGCGGATCAGCGAAGCGGCGTCTCGTGCAGCTTCAAAGCTTTCGGCTACCACGAGCGCAATGGGCTGCCCGCTGAACAGGATGCGGTCGGAATTCAGCGGCCGGAACGGGTGCCCGGGAGGAGCCACTTCATCACGCCAGCTGCGGTCGAGCCATGCCGCCTTGCCGCGATTGTCGTGAGTAAAGATGGCCACGACGCCCGGCATTGCGTCAGCGCGGTCCGTTTCGAGTTTCCGAATATGGCCGGAAGCCACGGTGCTGGACACAATGACCCCATGGAGCAGATCGGTGGCCGGATACTCTGCGGCATAGCGCGCTCGCCCTGTCACCTTGAGACACCCATCAACGCGACTGGTCGGACGGCCGATGGCGTGGATATATTCAGCGGCTTGCATCGCGATCTCCGGAGCGAATGGTCTTATGCGATTGATCCTGCGGCGTTCCGGCAGCAGCTTGCCGCAGCGCGCGAACGATAGTGCGGCGCGCCAGCTCGATCTTGAAGGTGTTTTGACCCTGCCCTTTTGCCTCGCGCAGCACGGCATCGGCAAACAAGCCGAACGCGGTATCGTCCGCGCGCCGACCACAAAGCGATGCCTCGGCCTCACGATCTCGCCACGGCTTGTGCGCGACCCCGCCAAGCGCGACCCGCGCTTCGGCCACGACGTCGCCATCCAGCTTGAGTGCCGCGGCAACGCTCACCAGCGCGAAGGCATAAGAAAGCCGATCACGCACCTTCAGATAGGTATGATGATCGCCGAATTCCGAAGGCGGCACTTCAATAGCCGTAATCAACTCGCCCGGCTGCATGGTGTTGTCGCATTCCGGCTGATCGCCGGGTAACCGGTGAAAATCGAAAAACGACAAGAGACGCGTGCCCTGCGGCCCTTCGAGGTGGACGGCCGCATCAAGCGCGGCCAGACCGACGCACATGTCGGATGGATGCACAGCGATGCAGTGATCGCTGGCACCTAAAATCGCATGAATACGGTTCACGCCGCCGATGGCGCCGCAGCCGCTGCCCGGCTGCCGCTTGTTGCATGGGGTCGCGGGATCATAGAAATAATAGCAACGCGTGCGCTGAAGTAGATTGCCGCCGGTCGTCGCGGCATTGCGCAGTTGCGGCGAGGCTCCGGCCAAAATCGCACTTGCAAGCAGAGGAAAGCGTTTCACCACACGCGGGTCCCAGGCGAGATCACTATTGCTGACCAGCGCGCCGATCTTGAGGCCGCCATCCTTCGTCTCTTCGATGGTGCGCAACGGCAGCCGGTTGATATCGACAACCCGTGCCGGTTTCGCGACATCGTATTTCATTAGATCGACGAGGTTGGTCCCGCCGGCAAGTGCCTGCGCGCCGGGCACGCCGAGCGCCTTTACGGCATCGGCAACCGAGTTCGGTCTCACGTATTCGAAGCGGTTCATTCGGCCGCCTCCCGCGCGCGAGTGGTTTCGTACATCACGTCCTCGATCGCATCGGCGATGTTCGTATAGGCGCCGCAGCGACAGAGATTGCCGCTCATCTGTTCGCGGATTTCTGCCCGGCTGTGCGCGTGACCCTCATTGAGCAAGCCGACCGCCGAGCAAATCTGCCCCGGTGTGCAATAGCCGCATTGAAACGCGTCGCGTTCGATGAACGCCGCCTGTAGCGGATGCAGCGCATCTCCTTCCGCCAATCCTTCGATCGTGGTGATCGAAGCCTCATCCTGCGTCACCGCAAGTATCAGGCACGAATTGAAACGCTTGCCGCCGATTAGCACGGTACAAGCGCCGCACTGCCCCTGATCGCAGCCTTTTTTGGTACCCGTCAGCAACAGCCGCTCGCGCAGCAAATCGAGGAGCGTAACGCATGGATCGACTGACAGGGAATGACTGACGCCGTTGACCGACAGCGTCAGGGCAATGTCCTGGGACCGAAAAGACTGCATCGCGAAAACCTCGCAGGAAGCGGGAAAGCAAGTTGCATCTGCCCAACCCGCCAGCGAACGACCCGTTCCAACTCGAGAGTTTCCAATGTGGAAGCCGGCGTCGCCAGCTCTCGCTAGGGACCACATCGGTCCGTGGTGGCGACAGCCACTCACCGCGACCAGTTCCATGTCCCAAACTATCGGCGAATCGATTGGCCAGTGGCCGCCGTCCACACCTATTCAGTTCGCGTTCGGAGCGCCTTGCGGGCGTGAGTGACGTCGGCTGTGGACACGGGCGCCGCCGCCGTCTTCCAGCTATTGCGGACATAGGTCAGCACAGCGGCGACCTGAGCATCGCTCAATTGCCAGGCGAATGACGGCATTCCCGGCGCGGTCGGCTCGCTCGCGGTGGCGACGCTCCGGCCGCCCCGCAGCACGAGACGGATCGCACTCGACGGATCGCTGGCGCGCACAAGCGACGAATCCGCCAGCGACGGAAACAATTTTTCTGTCCCCTTTCCTTCAAGGCCATGACACGCCGAACACTGACTGCGATAGATGGCCTGACCTGCCACCATGACTGCATGCTTTGCTTGCTCCGGCACAGCTTCGTTCGACATTCCCGCCAGCGATTTCAGATAGGTGGCGATCGCCTTGCGGTCGTCGTCGCTCATCTGCGATGTCGAATCGGCAATCACCTCCGCCATCGGGCCGGTGGCTGCGGTGACATGGTTGTGACCGGCCTTCAGATAGTCCGCGATGTCCGCCTCGCTCCACCGTCCCAAGCCTTCGTTTTGGTCGCCGGTGATATCGGGTGCCGACCAACCCTGAAGTTTCGCGCCACGAAGCGACTCATCCGTCTTGTCGCCGCCGAGGAATGTCTTCGGCGTATGACATGCGCCGCAATGTCCAGGCCCCTGGACCAGATAGGCGCCCCGGTTCCAGATGGACGAATGGCCCGGGTCGGGCTTGAACTCGCCGGCGGTGAAATACAGGGCGTCCCACACCCGCATCGCCGCACGGATATCGAACGGAAACGGCAGAGTATTAGCTTTGACCGGGTGCCGCACCGGCTCGACAGTTTTCAGATAGGCACGGATCGCCAGCACGTCGTTGCGTGACATCTTGGTATAGGCAGTAAATGGCATGGCTGGATAAAGGCGCCCGCCATCGGGCCGGATTCCATCACGGACGGCGCGGACGAATTGATCGTCGGTCCACGCTCCGATGCCGGTCTCGCTGTCCGGAGTGATATTCGGCGTCGTGATGTTGCCAAACGGCGTTTCGATCGCACGACCGCCGGCGAACGGCTTGCCGCCATTTTGCGTTGTATGGCAGGCAAAACAGTCCGCCGCCGTGGCGAGATAGTGGCCCTTTTCGACCAGCGTGAAGTTTTGGCTGTCAACACCGGCGTTGCCTTGCACCGTCGCAATACAGGACAGCACAACGCCAAGCAGCGCGACGACCACTAATTTTGCAGCGCGGTTACACATCGACCAGCGGTCCCGGATTTTTGAGATACTGGTTGCGGATTGCCGCCGCAGACCAGAATGCCAATGCAGCCACCGTTCCTGTCGGGTTGTAGCCGGCGTTCTGCGGGAACGCGCTGGCGCCCATCACGAACAGGTTCGGCACATCCCAGCTTTGCAGATAGCGATTGATGGCGCTGGTCTTCGGATCGGCACCCATGACGGCACCGCCGTTGAGATGGGTCGTCTGATAGGTTGTGACGTCATACGGACCTTTGCGGGGTTTCTTGTGAACCTGCTTCGCGCCCATCGCCTTGACGATGCCATCGAGCTTGTCGGTCAGATAGGCGGCAGCCTTGAGCTCGTTGTCGTGAAAGTCGATGGTCATGCGCAACAGCGGGCGCGCAAAGCGGTCTTTATAGGTTGGATCGAGGTCGAGGTAGACGTCGCGGTAGCTGTACATGCTGCCGTGCACATCGGCGCCGCTGACAGTGCTGAGATAATTGTCCCGCACCGCTTGTTTCCACTTTGCGCCCCATTTCGGAGTGTCGGGCGGCGTCGGCGTGGTGGTGATCGGCCGGCCGTTGGTCTGCCCGTAAGCGAGATAGCCACCGCCGACGAAGCCAACGGAACTGTGATCGAAATTGTCGCCGTTGAACTCGTCGATCACCATGCCGATCGCGCCCGACGCGATAAACGGATTGAAGTTGAATTTCGATTTGTCGAAAAATCCATCGACGCTCGACATCGTCTGGTGCGTGAAGTTACGGCCTATCACACCCGTGTTGGCGACGGGGTCGTAAGGCTGACCGATCTTCGACAGCATCAATAGTTGGACATTGAAGATCGAAAACGCCGAAAGAATCACGAGGTCCGCGGGCTGTTCCCACTCGATGCCGCTGGTGTCGACAAAGGTCACGCCGGTAGCGCGCTTGCCGGATCGATCGAGATTGATGCGGGTGACTTCGGCATTGTCGCGCACCGAAAAATTCGATTTGCGGATCAGAACCGGCAGGATGGTGGTCTGCGGACTTGCCTTGGAGTAGTTGCCGCAGCCGAACCACTCGCAAAACCCGCAATAGGTGCACTGCCCCATTCGCAGGCCGAGCGGATTGACGTAAGCCTGCGACAGGTTGCCGGACGGCTGCGGAAACGGCTTGTAGCCGAGTTCCTGCGCCGCCTTACCGTACAGCGTGTGGCCAAAACCCTGCTTCTGCGCGGGGTTGGGATAAGGCCGCGAGCGCGGTCCCTCGAACGGATTGCCGCCCGGCTGGATCTGCCCGTTCAGATTGCCGGCGGTGCCCGATGTGCCGCACAGATACTCGAACTGGTCGTAATGGGGTTCGAGATCGGCGTAGGTGACACCCCAGTCCTGGATCGTCATGTCCGCGGGAAGGAACGCCGCGCCATAACGCTCGGTCAGATGAGTCTTAAGCACGAAGTCCGACGGCAGGAAGCGCCAGGTCTCGGCATTCCAGTGCACGCCGCCGCCGCCGACGCCGTTGGGCGGCATGAAAGCGCCCCAAGTGCGGATCGGCAGCGCCGTCTGACTCATCTTGTTGCGGAAGGTGAACGTGGTCTGGTCGGGCCGCAGGAACAGCTCATGCCTGATGTGGTAGCGCAGTTCGTCCTGCATGTAGTTGACCGGAAAGTCCGTCGGCGTGTCGCGCCATGGTCCACGCTCGATAGCGACGACGTCGAGCCCTTCGTCAGTCAATTCGTTCGCCAGAATCGAACCGGTCCATCCCAATCCGATGATGACAACGTCCTTTTTGGGAAGTTTTCGCGACATTGCTGCCTCGCTATGTTTTCGAAGACCAGGCGGCGCTGCCGGTGATACCTACCGGCGGCAGCGGATAGCGCTCGTTGTGCCGGTCGATCCAGTCGAGATAATTGTAGCGGGCGCCGGGGTATCCGATCATCTTCCACGCGACCATGTCGCGGTTGCCGCCATAGAGCGGATCGGCGAAAAAACCAGCCTGGATATCCTTGACAACCTGCTTGAAGAACGACTCACCATCGGCCGGATCGAGCTTGATCGAACCGCTTTCGATACCCTTGAGCACCGTATCCTTGTCGGCATCGGCGAGATCTGCGAAGCGCTTCCCCGAATAGCTTGCCTGACAGTGTTTATCGAGCGCGGCCAGCCCGTCGCGATACATCTGCGCCGGCCCCTTTGCCGATTGCGGACCCTGCTGCTTGGTCCCGTGCATGAAGGGAGGCTGAACGTAGTGTCCCTCGTTGTGGCCGTAAGGGCCCGCGAGCTGGCGATCGACATAGATGGCGCATCCCGCGTCCTTGCCCCCCGGCGTTTGCGGGTCCGGCGGAATGATGCGGTCGGCGAGCGCCTCGACCGCCCGCGCTTCGTCCGATGTAAAGTATGCCCACGGTCCCGGTCGAACCGGCGCCGGTGGATCGCCGGCATCGGGCAACCATGGCAGTTGCCCGGATATCAGAGTAGCCCTCGCCGATCCCGTCATCAGCAGCAGCGCCGTGCCTGCTAAAAACTCTCGTCGCCGTAGGGCCATCGAACCGTTACCTTGGGGTTGACTAGCCAATGCGCTTGCAAGCAGACGGTTCCGCAACCGAAAAGACTTTTCGAAAAAAACAACTTTCTACGTATCCGCGCCCGCAATTCTCAAGGCAGCTTTTGGCATACTTGGCTTAGCGCGAAAGACGCACGGGAACGCGAGACGCCATTTGATCCGGATCAATCCGAGACGACATCCTCTCCGGACCGGAGGTTGGACGGCTTCTCGGCCCGCGCAAGGTTATGCGCGGTATTGATCAGTGAAATATGTGAAAACGCCTGAGGGAAATTGCCGACCAGGCAGCGCTGATCGGGATCGTATTCCTCCGACAGCAAGCCAAGGTCATTGCACAAGGTGAGCAACCGCTCGAACAATGCCTCGGCATCCTCAGTTCGCCCCAGCATCTGGTAGGCATCGGCCAGCCAGAAGCTGCATGCCAGGAACATACCCTCCCCAGGCGGGAGGCCGTCATCAGTCTTGCCGGTGTCGTAGCGCCGGACAAAACCGTCGACCAACAATTCCCGCTCGATGGCTTCGACAGTAGCGCTCACGCGACGATCTGTCGGCGGCAGAAAGCCTATCGAGCAAACCAGCAAGAGGCTCGCATCCAGTTCCTTGCTGCCATAGCACTGAACGAAATGCCCGAGATCCTGATCATACCCATTGGCGCAGACATCACGGTGAATGTCGTCCCGGATGCGGCGCCAGTCCTCGACAGGACCGGGAAGATCGAATTCCCGCGAGCTCTTGATTCCCCGGTCGAACGCAACCCATGCCATCATCTTCGAATACGTGAAATGACGAGGTTCGCCTCGAATTTCCCAAATGCCTGAGTCAGGCCGTTGCCAGATCGAAGCCAGGTGTTGGAGAAGAGCGCACTCCATGTCCCAGGCCGGTTCGCTCGCCGAGAGGCCGCCGCGCCGCGCCTGATAAAGCGCGTCCATCAGTTCTCCGAAGACGTCAAGTTGTAACTGGCCGTGAGCAGCATTGCCGATGCGCACGGGCTTCGAATTTGCGAAACCATGCAGCCAGGGCACCTCCCATTCCCATAGCCGCCGCTCGCCCGCCACGCCGTACATGATCTGGAGCTGGTCGGGATTGCCGGCAACCGCCCGGACCAGCCAGTCTCGCCAGGCGCTAGCTTCCTCAAAATATCCCGAGCCCATCAAGGCCAGCAAAGTGAGTGTCGCATCGCGCAGCCAGCAAAATCGGTAATCCCAGTTGCGGCTACCGCCAATTTTTTCCGGTAACGAGGTCGTCGGCGCCGCCACAATGCCGCCGGTCGGTGAAAAGGTCAGCGCTTTTAGCGTGATGAGCGAACGCAAGGCTATTTGCGACCATTTGCCAGCCCCTTGGTAAGTCGATGACCACTTGCGCCAGAACCGTTCAGTGTCGGCAAGCGCGCTGACGGGATCCGGCAATGCCGGAACTGGCAAATAGGAGAGCGCGTGGGTCAAGACGAAGGGCACCTGATCCCCGGCCGCGACGGTGAACTCGCCGATCGTTTTCATGTCCTCGCCACGAACGGAAACCGGCGTCTTCAGCAGGAGCATGTTTGGCCCGGCAATGGCACGCAGCACGCCGTTTTCCAGCCGGCTGACCCAAGGTACCGCGCGGCCGTAGTCGAAGCGTATCACGAGTTCGCTTCGCATTTTGACGCGGCCTTCAATACCGACGACAATTCGTATCACGTCGGACGCTTGGCCTTTCGGCGGCATGAAATCGATCAGGCGGACGCTTCCTTCGGCATTCGTGAAGGTGGTCTCAAGGATGAGAGTACCCTCGCGATACCGTCTGTCAGTTACCTCGGCCGGCGCTTGCGGAGCTATCTGCCATCGGCCGTCTTTCGGCTCACCGAGCAGCGCCGCAAAACAGCTACCGGAATCGAAACGCGGCAGACACAGCCAATCGATCGATCCATTTCGCGCAACGAGCGCTGCTGCTTCGCAATCACCGATCATCCCGTAGTCTGCAATACGATCGGTCACGGATTGCGCTCTCTATCGGAAAATGACTTTTCCGTCATATGCGGCACACCACCGCGATAACGCTCAGACACGCCGGGAACTGGCGATGGCGACCAAACCCGCAACGCCTGCGATCAACGCGCAGGCAATCCCAGCTTTAAGCCGAACGGGATCGAAACCCCTCACATCGGGATTAGCGGATCTGTCGAAACGCCCGTGGACCCCCGGGTCACTTGGAACAGGCTCAAACAAATTGTCGCGCCGATCCGGCGAGGCCAATTCCGCGGTCATCTGCCCGCTATAACCTTCGCTTGCAAGGATCCGGTCGCCAAGCAACGGCAACAACATTCCGCCGAAGATGGCCTTTAGCGCCGATCTGCCGATCCAGAGTTCACGTGGAGCCTCAAGCGCGGCGCGCAAGATCTCTTTTGCTATCGCTTCTGGCTGATAGATCGGAGGTACCGGCTGTAATTTCCGCGGCATCCGCGAGCGAGCCCAATCGAACTGCGGCGTATTGACGGCCGGCAGCTGAACCATGGTCAGGCGAATGCGGCTTCTCTCGTGATCGAGTTCACTGCGCAGTGCATCGGTAAAGCCGCGAATGGCGAACTTGGCCCCGCAGTAGGCCGACTGTAATGGGATAGCGCGATAGCTCAGCGCAGAGCCCACCTGAACGATTGTACCCCGGTTGCGAGGCCGCATATGCTTGAGCGCGGCCATCGTGCCGTAGACCTGCCCGAGGTAAGTGACTTCGGTGACGCGCCGAAACTCGTCCGGTTTGATCTCCTTGACCGGCGCAAAGATCGTAACCATTGCGTCATTGACCCAGACGTCGATACGGCCCCATTCTGCCATTACCTGATCAGCCGCAGCAAATACTGCGTCGGGATCGGCTACATCCAGCGGCAGCACGAGAGCGTGACCTCCAGCCGCTTCCACGTCCTGTCGCGCGCCCTCAAGACCTTCTTTCCCGCGCGCGATCAAGGCCACATTCCAGCCCTTTTGCGCGAAAGCGATTGCCACGGCGCGGCCAACGCCCGCAGATGCGCCGGTTACAACCACTGTGTTTCGATTGGACATTCTGGTTACCTCTGTCTGTCTCAACGGTTGCGAGAGAGCGAATGTTCCTCTGTCATTTGCGGATGAACGTTCTGGGATTGGCGGCTGGCGATCACATCGGTGAGGGTCAGGACAAATAGAATGGTGAGCCAAAACACGCCGGCTGCGGCGGCAAGCCTGATGAGCGAAGGTGAGTTGCCAAGGCCCATGAATATCACGATGACAAGCGTGACCTTGATTCCGGCGATCGCGAGTCCGATCACCACGTTGAAACCACCAAGCGGAAGATGGGCGGCCCCAAACGTGAGCCCCAGCAAGACAAGGAGCGCCAGCCAGACAAGACCGTTCTTTCGCCAGATCGCGTATGTTTGCGGGCTCATGATCGCCCCATGAGATAGATCAAGGGATAAAGAATAATCCAGATCACATCGACGAGATGCCAGTACAAGGCCGTTACCTCGACCTGCGGATTTTCGCGCAACTGAACTCGGCGTAACGCGCCTGATATCGCAAGGCGCCCGACCAGCCCGAGGCCGATGCTGAGATGGATGGCGTGGATCGCCGTCATGATCCAATAGAGTGCAAAGAAGATCTGCGCCGCCGGCTGTTTCAGCGCGAAATTGGCGCCGGGCACGAGGTTCTTCTCGATGTCCTCTGCGTACTCGAAGCCCTTGAAAACCAAAAACATCAGGCCAAGCGCCACGGTGGCTCCCAGGCACCAGATAGTGAGGCGCCGCATGTCGGCTTCTGCGGCTTTGGCAGACACCGCCATCGTCAGGCTGCTTGTCATCAAGACGGCGGTATTGACCGTGCCGTACCAGAGGTCGGTTTCCCGGCCCGCGGCGATAAACACATCCGGATTTGCAACGCGGTAAGCTGTGTAGAGCAGCAGCAGGGAGCCGAAGAACAGCAGTTCGCTCGCAAGAAATACCCAAATGCCGAACGTCGCGCTTTCGTGCTGCCGCGAAAGATCCTTCCACGGCGATCGCAGAATCGTGGCTCGCGCGATCACGTTTGATCTCCTTGCGTCCGGTAATTTTCTCCGCCGTGTTCCGGCGCGACGCCCTCCGGATGGTATTGATAAGGAGCCTCTTCGACATGAGGCAGCACTGCGAAATTCTCCCGTGGAGGTGGTGAACTCGTCTTCCATTCGAGACCGGTAGCGTTCCAGGGATTTCGGCCCGCACGCGCGCCCCAGATCAAAGACCACGTCAGGTAAAGTGGCGGAAGCAGATAGGCGGCAGCAAGCACGAAAGCGCCCGCCGAGGACAGGACGTTGTAAACCTGAAACTCGGGCGGGTAGACATGGTACCGCCGCGGCATTCCCAGATAGCCAACGATGAATTGCGGAAAGAACGTGAAGTTGAAGCCAAAGAACATCAGGATGGCGGCGAAGCGCGCCCAGGCATCGGGATACAGACGTCCGGTGATCTTCGGCCACCAGTAGTGCAGTCCCGCAAAATAGGCCGATACCGTGCCGCCGACCATGATGTAGTGGAAATGCGCGACCACGAAATATGTATCGGTCACGTGAACATCGATCGGGATCGACGCGAGGAAGAGTCCAGTCAGACCGCCGATCGTAAACAGTCCCAGAAACCCCAGTGCATAAAGCATCGGGGCCTCGAAGCCGATCTGGCCGCGATACAGCGTCGCCGTCCAGTTGAACACCTTGATCGCGGACGGCACTGCGACGATAAAGGACAGAAACGAGAAGACAATGCTCGCGTAAGGCGATTGCCCCGATACGAACATATGATGGCCCCAGACGAAAAAGCCGATCACTGCGATCCCGACCATGGCGTAAACCATGAAGTCGTAGCCAAAGACCCGGCGGCGCGCGAAGCACGTGACGACTTCCGAAATGACCCCCATCGCCGGCAAGACCATGATGTAGACCGCGGGATGGCTATAAAACCAGAACAGGTGCTGAAACAGCAGCGGATCGCCGCCAAAATCGGGGTTGAAGATAGGCAGATGCAGCCAGCGTTCGGCGATCACAAGAAGCAACGTAACGGCGAGCACGGGCGTCGCCAGCACCATCACGAGGCTTGTTGCGTAGATCGCCCAGACAAAGAGCGGAAGGCGAAACCACGTCATGCCCGGCGCCCGCAACATGTGCGTTGTCGCGATGAAATTCACACCTGTGGCGATGGACGAGAAGCCGGCGATAAACACGCCGAGCGCTGCTGCGATGACGTGCGTGTTGGAGAACATGGTCGAGAACGGCGTGTAGAAGGTCCAGCCAGTATCAACCCCACCGGCGATCAGCGCATACAGTGTGCAAAAACCGCCGGCCAGAATGAGATACCAGCTAAACAGATTGAGCTTCGGAAACGCGACATCTCGCGCGCCGATCATCAATGGCAGCAGGAAATTGCCAAAAGTGCCCGGAATCGACGGCACCATAAAGAACCAAACCATGACCACGCCATGGAACGTGAAGAGCTTGTTGTAGGTGTCGTCCGAAAGCAAATCACCCGCCGGCGTAAACAGATCCAGCCTGACCAAAGAGATCGCAATGCCGCCGAGAAAAAAGAAGAAGGTGATCGTTGCGGCATACAAGATGGCGATACGCTTGTGGTCCGTCGTGGCAAGCCACGACGACACGGTATGGCCGGCGCCTAGGTAGCTGGGTTCCCGCGGAAGCGGAAGTTCGCCGCTGATCGCAATGTCCGTCATTGCCTGTTTTCCTCTTTTCCCGAGAGCGAGCGAATGTAGGCCGTCAAGGAAATGATTTCGCCGTCGGTGAGAATTCCAGCATAGCTCGGCATGATCGGTTCGAATCCAGCGGCAACATCCTGCCGTGGCTTCAGCATCGAATCGCGCAGATAGGCTTCGTCGGCAGTTACGGTGCGGCCGTCCGCCAGTTGAACCTTGCGCCCATAAAGGCCGTTCAGATCGGGAGCATGGACCTTGGAGGCTTTCGAATGACAGCCGGAGCAGCCGCGCGCGCGGAAGACGGTCTCGCCTGTCTTTGCAAGGCCGTCGCCCTGCGGCTGGGCCGCGAGCCATCGGGCATAGCCGTCCGCTTTCATCACCACGATCCGGCCGGTCATGCGCGAATGTTCGCTGCCGCAGTATTCCGCGCAGAACAGGTGAAAGACGCCGAGCTTGGTCGCCCGAAACCAGGTTTCGGTGTATCGGCCCGGCAGGACGTCCTTTTTCATCCGGAACGCCGGAACAAAGAACGAATGGATAACGTCTTCGGACGTCATAACGAGCCGCACCGGCGTATCGAGTGGAACATGCAGTTCATTGATTTCACGCGCGCCGTTGGAATGCTGCGTTTTCCACATCCATTGCTTGGCGACGACATGGATTTCGAGCGCATTCTTCGGCGCGACAAGCGCCGACAACTGGCTTGAACTGACCCACCAGAAAATGAACAGCGCCAGGAACAGCGTCGCCGATGTCCATCCGATTTCGAATTCCCTGCTCATGACCGATGGCAGCGCGCCACGCTTCGCTTTGGACCCGCGCCGGTAACGGATCGAAAAGATCAAAACCAGCGCCGCCACAAGCAAGATGATCGCGCCCGACAACGCCAGCAGCACAAAGTAGATTCGATCCGTCTGCACGGCCTGAGCCGAAGCGGCCACTGGCATAAAGACGGACAACATCAGCCTACGCTCCTGGTCATGCGCCGGCGTCTTTCGAGAACCGCGATCAAACCGAGGACGCCGATGATGGTGAGCGCTGCGAAGAGCTTCAACATTCGCGCGATCGCGGGCGCGTAGACGCCATGCGCGGCATCAAATCCGTAGCAAAGGAGAGCCAGGCGGTCCCGGAACGTTCCAATCCGTCCCGCTCCCGCCTCGACAAGCGCGAGACGCAGGTCCTTCGGGTTCAGCGCAAGGCTCGACAGGGTTCTCGAAACCCGGCCATCGGCTGTCATGACCAATGCGCCGGCGGGATGGGCGAACTGGTCCACGGCGGCATCGTATCGATAGTGAAAGCCGAGCGCTTCGGTGAGCTGATGCACGTTACCCGCATCACCCCGAAGCAGAGTTGTGACACGTTCGACGGCGGGATCTCCGATCTGCCGTGCCATCACGCGAGCGTCCTCAACGCTGTCTTTCGGATCGAGGCCGATCACGACGAGCCGGTATTTCGCGGGATCAAGGCCAGTCTGCGCCAACGCTCCCGATGCGATTGCCAGCGCGGGCCCACAGATGGTCCGGCAGGTGTAGTCCACGAATAGCAGGACGGCCGGTTGCCCATCGATCGCCTCGCGCAGAGTTACGCGTCTGTTGTCAATATCGCGAAATTTTAACGCGAGTGGTGCGGCCGCGTCGGCCCGGGGCGCGAGGGATACCCCGCCAAGCTCGCTGCGGGTCAATGCCGCTCGCGCATCCGTCGCAACAACCAACGGTGCCATGATGACAAGGGCGGCAAACAGCGGCTTCACGGCGACTTGCCTCCGCCTGCACCGGCAGGTTGTTTGGCCGAAGCGTTCGAATCAATGGGCGAATATGCATCGGCGCCACGAGCCACGACACGTTTCATTGCTTCTTCGATCGGAATGGCGGCGATGCCCTTGTCGCGATCGACCCAGGCATAACGATTGAGCCGGCCGCGTTGTTCGGACTGTAACTTGGCAAGATCAGCGGCGGCGTCTATCTGAAGCTGCGGCTTGGCAAACTGGGTCGGCGGCACGAAGATCGCCTGATTGATCCGATCGCCGTAGTAGATGTGCAGTACGATGAGGGAGATCCCCACAAAGACCAGAAATCCGGCCGCTGCGAACAGCACGGCGCGCGTTGCGATGGCAGGTGCTTCGGGGCGGTCAACAGCGTGAGGCTGCTCATTCGGCATGGGCCCCTCCCCTCAATCGGACAACAACGCGGCCACAAAGGCCGAGACCGAGGCCGATGAGTGCGACCATGGCGATCAAGGCCGCTACAATCGCTCCGTTACCGAAAGCCGGCGCGATCAACCAAGTCACATGCAGAAAAACGCCGAGCAGGATCAGGCCGCCAACCAGACGAAGCGCGCCACCGCTTTGCCGGACGCTCTGCTTCAGCAGCAGGCCAAGCGGTACCAGCGCGCCGATCACCACGGCGGCGGCAATAAGCCATTGCCAGCCATCGCGCCCTCGCAGCACATACCACGCGGCCTTGTCCGGCAGATTGCCGTACCAGATGACGATGAAAGACATCAGGCCGAGATAAACGGTGCCGAGCAGGGTCGCCATGATGAGGCCGGCGAGATCCGCAATCGCTCCGGATTGTCGCGCCTCCGGTCCTGCGATCGCAGCAAGCGCGAGGGCAGACAGAAGCTGCTGAATCGCAATAGCCGCGGCGAATGCTGACGAGGAAAATCTGCTGTCGATCGAGAGGATCCAGTCCACCGCGACAAGGCTGATGACCACCGCATGAAAGACGAGGCCGAGTCCCGCCATTAGCTCCGTGCAGCGTTCCCTGACCACAGCGACAGCGAGCACCGACCAGCCGACAAGCGCGATTGCCGTCCGCAAAAGGAAGGCTGGCTGGTTTAGATAGGCGTGTGCCACGGCAGGCCTGAGCGTCGAGGTGTCCGAGGCCCAGCGGTAAGGCGCGGATAGACCGAACGCCAGCGGCAGGAAGACGAGCGCGAGCAGCGGCAGCATGGCCGCGGCCGGTATCAGTATTGGCGCTAGCGCTGTTCCCCAGCGCCCTCCGGTCAGCCGATGGATCAGCAGCAGGACAAGACTGCCGATTGGGATGCCACTGACGAACACGAACGCGATCAGCCAACCCTGCATCACGGATTTTGGACTCGCCGCGAGGCCGATCGCGAGGGCTATGAGCGAACCACCTGCTGCGATCAGCATCGGCCGCTGCCAGACAGGGCGTGCCACGCGCGCGCTCATGGCAGCTTCTCCCGTGCCTGCGGCATGTCGGCGACCTGTGCGTGTCGGGATTCTTGCAGCGCCCGGATGTACGCAACGATGGCCCAGCGATCGTGCGGAGCAACGCGAGTGGCGTAGGAATACATCACGCCATACCCGTTGGTGATGACGTCGAAGAAGTGCTGGGCCGAGGCTCGCCGCAATCGATCGGTATGATAGGAGGGCGGCGCCGGAAAGCCACGCTGAACAACCATGCCGTCGCCATCACCGGCCAGACCATGACAGGGCGAGCAGAAGATCTCAAAATTCTGGCGGCCCGTCCGCATCAAGGAGTCTGTCACAGGTGGAGGCTGTTGCGCATCCTTCGCACGGGCAAGATCTCCCTGCGCGACGACTCCCACCGGCAGCGGCTGGGCCTCGCTGCCGTTAGGCCAGATTTTCGAAGGAGCATAGGTGTCAAACCGGTTCTGCTGTCGCATCGACTGGTCGTCGCAGCCCGCGACGGCAAGTACGATGGCAAGTAGCAGCAACCTTGTCATGATCCCTGCTCCCGCACGGCCAAGGCACCGGCCTGCCTCAATGCGTCGCGAAGCGAAGCGTCGCGGTCTGCCTCGGCGGTTTGGGCCGCAAGCAGAAAAAACCGGTCTTGGGTCGCGCGCGCAAAATCCGTTGTGTCGAACACAGGATGATGGAGGCGCGGCAGCCGGCAGATCCACAGAAATGCAGCGAAACCGCTCAATGCTGCGGCAAGCATGCCGACTTCGAACGGCACCAGAAGAAAGACCGGCCAGCTATTGAGCGGTCGCCCGCCCACATTAAGGGGATAGTCGATCACCGAACTGTACCATTGCAGAAAATAGGCAAATGCCGCCATCGCGAGACCGCCGAGCAACATCGAAAGCCGGATCCTGGACGGCTTCACCGCAAGAACGCCATCCAGTTCGGGTAAGTGGAATGGCGTGAACGCATCCAGAAGCTGATGGCCCTCCCGCTTGAGGCGAACGGCCGCGCCGATCAGGCTGTCAGCATCGCTGAATTCGGCGACGAGCGGCTTTGTCATGCCACGTGCTCCTCGCGGCAAAGTTTGCGCAATTCATTCATCGGTACCGCCGGCACCAGACGGACAAAGCAGAGGAAGAAGAAGACAAACAACCCGACGGGGCCGAATAGTAGCGTCCAATCCCAAAGCGTCGGATAGAACAACCGCCACAGCGACACAGCATAGCCGTGCGAGAGCGTGTTCCAGATGATGAGGATCCTCTCCAGCCACATCCCGATATTGATCCCGATCGCGATCAACACCACGCAGGGCACACTGCGCCGGACGCGCGGGAACCAGAGCGCCTGAGGCAGTAGACAATTGAACGACAACTGCATCCAGTAAAGCGGCGCATAGCTTCCCGTGAACAGGAACGCGAGCAGCGAGCGATCCGCGGCGGCGGCGGCGTACCAGGCCATGAACCACTCTGTTGCGTAGGAACAGGTCATCACGATCGACGCCAGCAGCAAAATCTTCGCCATGGCGTTGAAATGATGAATCGTGATGACGGCCTCGAGCCGCAAACCCCACCGCACCAGCGCCGTGAGAATGGCTACCGAGGCGAAGCCAGAAAACAGCGCGCCGACGACGAAGTAAGGCGGGAAGATCGTCTCCTGCCAGCCCGGCATCAGGCTGGCGGCAAAATCGAGACCGACGATCGAATGCACCGATACCACAAGCGGGACGGCCAGCGCGGCAAGTGTGATCTGGAATGTCTCATAGCAGCGCCAGTGATGCGCGGACCCTCGCCACCCGAGCGCCAGCGCGCCATAGATGACTTGCCCCGGCACGCTCGTCGCACGGTCGCGCATCGTGGCGAGATCCGGCAGCAGGCCGATGTAGAAGAACAGGATCGAAAACAGGAGATAGCTGACGATCGCCCAGAAGTCCCACACCAGCGCGCTGCGCCACTGCGGCCACAGCAGCATCGTATTTGGATATGGCGCCAGCCAGTAAAAATATTGCGGCCTGCCCAGGTGCAGGATCGGAAACAGGCCCGAGATCGATACCGCAAAAATCGTCATGGTCTCGGCGAAGCGATTGACCGACGCACGCCAGCGTTGACGAGTGATCAGCAGCATGGCGGAAATCAGAGTGCCGCCGCTTCCGATCGCGATCCACCAGACGTAACTGGCGATGGCATATCCCCAGACAACGGTGGAATTGACGCCCCAGACACCGATGCCTTCCGTGAAAAGCACGCAAATGGCCACAACGGTCGCAAAGACGAACACGCTGCTCGCAGCCAGAGCGACCCACCAGCGCCATCCTGCTGGCCGAAGCAGGACGGGATCGGCGATCACCGCAGTCACTTGACCGTAGCTGGCGTGGTCGGCGGCTATCCAGGGATGCGCCGGATTGGCGGGCGCGGACGCGATCACGCTCATGAAGGCTCCCCTCTGAGCGCGCCGTTCGGGTTGCGGAAATCGGCCAGATAGGTGGTGCGCGGACGGGTATCGAGGTGACCGAGCAGCGCATAGTTTCGCGAATCGCCCTTGAGGCTCTTTGCTGCGCTCCCCGGATTGTTCAGGTCGCCAAACGTAATGGCCTGCGTCGGGCATGCGCTCTGACAGGCGGTAACGACTTCGCCATCGGCGATCGTGCGATCTTCCTTCTTGGCTGTGCGCCGGGCATGGCTGATGCGCTGGACACAATAGGTGCATTTTTCCATCACACCGCGCTGCCGGGTCGAGACCTCCGGATTGTGCTGCGCCTTGAGCGTGTCGGCACCGAGGTTGGCGTACTCCTGACCATCCGCGTAGCCAAAGAAATTGAAGCGGCGGACCTTGTAGGGGCAGTTGGCTTCGCAGAAGCGCGTTCCGACGCAGCGGTTGTAAACCTGCGCATTCAAGCCCTCGCTATCATGCACGGAGGCGGCGACGGGACAAACCGGCTCGCACGGCGCATTTTCGCATTGCATGCAGGGCACGGGCTGAAACCCCGCTTGTGGCTCCGCTGGCGTACCGTGATCGTAGATATCGACGCGTAGCCAATGCATGTCGCGGCCGCGTGCGATCTCCTCGGGACCGACGACTGGCACGTTATTTTCAGCCTGGCAGGCAACGACACAGGCATTGCAGCCGACGCAGGCCGCAGTGTCGATCACCATGCCCCAGGCATAAGTGTCCGGTGTCACCGGCGGATACAGTGTCGGCAGCACGCGATCCGCCGCATCCGGCTCGGCCCGTCCTGCGATATCCTTCAACGACCGGATGGGATAGAGATCGCGCGCATCTCCCGCCAGCCGGACGAGATTTTGGGTGGTCAGAATCTCACGCCGCTGCGCGGTGGTTGCGAGAGTAACCCCTTCGATGGTCCACAGCGCATCGGATGTGCGAAGGCGATAGGCGTCGACGCCGATCGCGTTGCCGATGGCGCCGGCGTTCCGGCGGCCGTAGCCGAGCGTCAGATTGATGACGCCCGGGGCACATCCGCCGGTCACGAGAACCGGAGTTTCTACTGCCCGATCCTTGACGGATAGACGAACCACGTCGCCGGTCTTCAGGTTGTGCCTCTCAGCGTCAGCGGCGCTGATCGACAATGCGTTGCCCCAGACTTCCTTGCTAACGGGCTTGGGACATTCCTGGAGCCAGGGACTGTTGGCAAACCGGCCGTCCAGCGTGCTGGGATCGGGAGACAGCACGAGCGTCAATCCACCCTGCGCTTCGGTCGAAGTGCTCTCCGGGCGCTTGGGCGGCCCCACGCCGACGGACTGAGGCGCGGTCCCCGGCACGACGCCGTCATGCAAAGCTTGCCGCCACCAGTCTTCGAACGAAGCCGCTCCGCTTGGCCGCCACGTGTCACGAACGAGATCGTAGGATGTGGCGGCCTCTTGTCCGACCAGCATTGCCAGAACATCGTGTACGGACCGAGTGCCGTAGAGCGGCCGGATCAGCGGCTGCACGATGGCAGCCGTGCCGTCGGGCGCGCGCAGATCGGACCAGCTTTCAAACGAGTGGGACTGCGGAAGGTGCCACTGGCATAGTCCAGCCGTCTCGTCGGCATACAAACCAAGATGAACGCTAAAGGGAATCTTGGCCAGGGCCGTAGCGATCGGCAGATCCGCAGGCGCGTCATAGCCGACGTTCGTGTCAAGAATGACAAGCGTTTCGACCCGTCCGGCGTGGAGATCGTCAGCCAACGCCGCAAATGCGGATGGCTCATGGGCCGATGAGCGGTCGAACGGCGCGATGAAGTTCACCGGCCCGTCAAGCTGGGCATTGATCCAATGAGCAAGCGCGTGGATTTCCGCGCGCTGCGTGCGCCCCGCCAGAACCAGGGCGCGGCCCTTGTGCGCGATGAGATCTTGCGCAGCAGCCTTGGCAAAGCGCTCCGCCGCTGGTGAGAGTTTCGGCTGAGGCATCCCCGCGCCGAGGGCGTTGGCGACTGCGATTGCAATGTCGGAAGTGCCAGCGGGATGTAATGCCAGACGATGATCGGCCTTGATCCCCGTCAACGTAGGCCCGCTTTCGACAATGTAGGACCGCGAAAAGCCGGAAGGTTTTTTGGGATTCCTCGCCTCGATCCATTGCCGCGCATTGGCGATCTGGCTCGGGCCCGGGCCCAGCGGATCTGCATCGAGACAAAGCATCACTTCGGCCTTGTCGAGATGCGGCAAGACATGGAGCGCCCGGCCGAACGCCAGAATTGTGCCTTGGCGCTCCAGGCTGTCGTCGATCGGCTCATGGACGTGCCAAATCGCCTGCGGATAGCGCGCGAGCAAGCCGTCGATCTGACGCAACATTGTGGGCGAGGTGACGCGTCCGGTCAGCAGGCGCAGGCCATTGCCCCCGTTGCTGGCGTGCTTTTCAAGCTGTGGCAGAAGCGCTGCACGGAATGCATCCCACGACGAGATGCTTCCCTTCAGGGTCGGGGTGCGGGATCGATCCGGGTCATACAACGACAGGACCGCCGCCTCGGCGAAAACGTCGGTTGCCCCGAGACTGGCGGGATGACGCGGATTGCCTTCGACCTTAATCGGATGGCCATCTACGGAAATCCCCATGATTCCCATGCCATAACCGCTTATCGGCACGGCCGTCGCGAATCGAAGCGGTTCGCCGGGCACCAGGCCTTCCGGCATTTTCACATAGGGGACGATTTCTTCGACAGGCTTGCTGCAGCCGGCGACAGCGAGCGCCATGTTCGCGGCGAATATCCGAAGCGCGCCGCGCCGGGAAAATCGCAAGAAATCGTCCGGCTTTGCCCCGGACAAGCCTGGCTTCAGCGGTGACACTTTGAACAATCCGTGAGGTGGGCCGTATCGATATGATATTTGCTCATGAGACGACGGCCTTCCGCGATCTGGTTTTTGGGCGGCGTCCACTTCATGTCAAAGACCTTGTCGCGTGGACGGATCGCAGCTTCAGGATGGCGATGGCAGTCGAGGCACCAGCCCATGGTCAACGGCGCCGCTTGCCGCGTCAGAGGCATCCGATCGACTGCGCCATGACAGGTCGAGCACCCGACGCCCTTCGCGATGTGAATGCTATGATCGAAATAGACGTAGTCCGGGAGGACATGGACCCGCTGCCAGCGAATCGGCTTGTTGGCGGCTAGGCTTTGCCGGACCGGTGCCAGCATCGCCGCATTGGTCCAGAGCTGCGAATGACACGTCATGCAGGTTTCGGTGGGAGGAATGCCGGCAAAGCGCGCGGTCGTCACCGAGGTGTGGCAATAGCGGCAGTCCAGCCCCAGACCGCCGACATGGTGCGCATGACTGAACGGAACCGGCTGCACGGGGGTAACCGACTGGTTCGTGACATAGGACGAGGTCATCAGCGCATAACCGAGGCCGACGGCCAAAACCGGGGCCGCACCGAGTGATGCAATAACCAACAATGCGACCGTGTTCGCTGCCGGACGAAAAACCTGCACCACTTCCACATCCTCACCGCCGAGAACGACCTGATTTGCCCGAACCCGATCGCGATCGACCGAAGACTGGTCTCAGTTTCGTCCGGACTCCGTTTAGGCGGCAAATGCCACTGTCGACAGCAGCGCGATATTCGGGTTTCGAGAGTCCAGTCTAGTGTGCTGCACGACTATCGGCACCGTCGATTCAATCACCGAGGCGTAGCTCATATCGCGCGGTACCGGCTCTGGATCCGTCAAATCGTTGAACCGCAGGTGCAGCGTGCGTCGCGCGCCAACTTTCGTCCGATATGGGCCGCACGGCTCGCGGTTCGTGAAGAACAGCGTAATCGAGATGTCAGCATCTTCGTCGGACGCATTGAGAATGCAGGCGGTCTCATGCGAGACAAGCGCGTGATCGCTGCTAACACTTTGGCCGGGGATATAGCCTTCCGCAATTGCCCAAACTCTGTGTCCGACTACCACACTGCTCATGGCTTTGGCCTTATCAGTGCGAGACCCGATTGGGGGTCATGGACTTTTTGCAGGTGAGCGGGCGACTCGGTCAGGATCACCTCCAGCGTCGGCCGGACGCGAGCCTCTTGCAAGTGGCCGGCAAGTGCCGTCCCGTCCCGTTTGCCAACCACGACATGGATATGCAGCGTCGGCTCTCCTGACGGTGAGAGCGCCACATCGCCGATCATGGAAGCAACCTCGACCTGCTCGCTCACGGGATTGCCGATATAATCCTTCTTCGTCCAATCGAAATACCCAAGCGTGACGTCGGCAAACGCGCCGATACCCGTAAGCTGTGCCGCTGATATCTTATTCGCACGAATGAATTTCTGCAGGCATGACATCGCCTTGTCGCCCGTCTCCAACACGACCGCGAAGGTCCGTTTTCCGTGATCGTTGTCGAGCAGTTGATGGCGCATGTGCGAAGGCCGGTAGGTTGATGCAAATCATAACCGGGCTCCGCAATGAGGGTTCCACTCCAATTTCAACTAGTTCGTTCGTGACGAGTAGGTGAGGACACTCTTGGGGCTAACTATACTTTTGGACTAGCCATCGTCGGAGCGAAGAACTCGGTCGCGGGACTTTGTCTCGATTCAATCTCGGCTGTCCAATTTGTAACGAAATTGGAAGGAGCAATCGCCACGGCGAGTGCAACGCTTTATGTCGGCCGGCGTTCATTCTGTGATCGGCGCAGCGCTCCCCTCGGATTTGGATAAACCAATGGCTCAAAACGTTAGCGACTTCATTTGGCATCGGCTTGCGGAGTGGGGACTGAAACGCGTTTACGGATACCCTGGCGACGGTGTCGGCAGTCTCGATGTGGCCTTGGAGAAGGCGAAGGACGTCATGGAATACGTCCAGGTACGCCACGAAGAAATGGCCGCCTTCATGGCTTCCGCTCATGCCAAATTCACCGGACAGGTCGGCCTCTGCTACGCAACGTCCGGCCCCGGCGCAATTCATCTCCTGAATGGCCTCTACGACGCCAAGCTCGATCACATGCCGGTGGTCGCACTCGTTGGCCAAACGCCGCGCACAGCACTTGGCGCAAGCTACCAGCAGGAAGTAGACCTGCCGAACCTGTTCAAGGACGTCGCCAGCGAGTTCGTCGGAATGGCCAGCGTCCCGGAGCAGGTTCGCCATCTCATCGATCGCGCGGTCCGGATCGCTCACACCAAGCGGACCGTGACCTGCGTGATCCTGCCCAGCGATCTCCAGCAACTCCCCTATGAAGATCCGCCGGTGGCGCATGGCGCGACACATACCGGCATTGGCTATGCCGGCCCGGCAAAATTGCCCGACGAAGCGCTATTGCGAGCTGCAGCCGATGTCTTAAACAGCGGCAAGAGGGTAGCCATGCTGGTCGGCGCCGGAGCTCTCGATGCAACCGACGAAGTGATCGCCGTTGCGGAACGTCTCAAAGCGGGCGTCGCGAAAGCGTTGTTGGGCAAGGCCGTCCTGCCGGACGATCTTCCTTTCGTTACCGGTTCGATTGGTCTGCTCGGCACCAAACCGAGCTGGGATTTGATGAAAGGGTGCGACACCTTTTTCATGGTCGGCTCATCTTTTCCTTACAGCGAATTTCTTCCCGAGCCGGGCGCGGCGCGCGGCGTGCAGGTCGATATCGACGGCAGCCGGCTCAGTCTGCGCTATCCCATGGACGTCAGCATGGTCGGCGATAGCGCTGCCACCTTGCGCGCGCTCTTGCCGATGCTGAAGCAAAAAACCGACAAGGCGTGGACCGACGAGATCGCGAGCAATCTCAAATCATGGTGGCAGACGCTCAAGGACCGGGCGATGGATTCCGCGGAGCCGCTCAATCCTCAACGCGTGTTCTATGAGCTGTCGCCTCGTTTGCCAGACAACGCCATCATCACAGCCGATTCCGGATCGGTCGCCAACTGGTATGCGCGCGATCTCAAGATCCGGCGGGGCATGAAGGCGTCCCTCTCCGGCGGGCTCGCCTCGCTGGGCGCAGGGACTCCCTATGCCGTGGCTGGCAAAATGGCCTTCCCGGACCGGACCGTGATTGCTTGCATGGGTGATGGCGCAATGCAGATGAACGGCCTCAACGTCATGATCACGATCTCAAAGTACTGGAAAAAGTGGTCCAATCCGCGATTGATCGTGCTCGTGATCAACAACCGCGACCTTAATCAGGTCACTTGGGAGGAGCGCATCTCGCTCGGCTCCGGCAAGACCGAATTGACCCAAAGCATCCCCGACTTTCCCTACCATCGCTACGCGGAGCTGATCGGGCTCAAGGGAATATTCGTCGATAATCCTGACCGCGTTGGCGCGGCCTGGGACGAGGCGCTGGCGGCAGACCGCCCGGTGATCCTCGAGGCCTATACGGATCCCAACGTTCCGCCGCTGCCTCCCCACATCACGCTGAAGGACGCGAAGAACTTCATGATGATGATGCGTGATGAGCCGGAGCTCGGCAGCGTGTTGAAGAACAGCGCCAAGGAGCTTCTGACTAGTATCATCCCTGGCAAGCACTGAAATGACAGCACAAGCTCCGGTCGAACGGGTTCGGGCCCGCTCATTCAAAATCCCGACCGATCTGCCGGAAGCCGACGGGACGATTGCCTGGGACTCAACCACGCTCGTTTTGGTCGAGGTATCGGGCGGAGGAATGCAAGGGCTCGGCTACACCTATTCGGGCGCGTCGATCGTCGAATTGATTCAAGGCAAACTGGCAAAGGCGATCGAAGGTCTCGACGCCCTCGATCCACAAGGCGCATGGCTTTCGATGCAGCATTGCGTTCGTAATCTTGGCCGCGAGGGGTTGGCTGCCACCGCCATATCTGCTGTCGACGCCGCGTTGTACGACTTGAAGGCCCGGCTCCTGGATCTGCCCTTGGCAAAGCTGCTGGGCAGTTATCGAGGCAGCGTTCCGATCTACGGCAGCGGCGGTTTCACCAGCTATTCGGATGATGAACTCGCCAACCAGCTTTCGGGCTGGGTGTCCGATGACGGCTGCGCCTTCGTCAAAATGAAGATCGGGTCTCATTCGGAAGATGACCCGCGGCGAGTCGCGTTGGCGAAGCGCGCGATCGGCGATGCTCAATTGTTCGTGGATGCCAACGGCGCCTACACTGTACGGCAGGCGCTGGCCCTCGCCAATTCATTTGCCGAGCAACACGTCGGCTGGTTTGAAGAGCCGGTATCGTCGGATGACCTGGCAGGCCTTGCGGCTATTCGCAACCGGATTCCGGCCGGTATCGAGATCGCGGCCGGCGAATACGCCTACACCATCGGCTATGTCCGCAGAATGTTGGAAGCGCATGCTGTGGACGTGCAACAAGCCGACATGACGCGATGCGGAGGCGTGACAGCCTTTCTTCAGATCGCGGCGCTATGCGAGGCCTTTCATGTTGATCTGTCCGGTCATTGCGCTCCCGCCCTGCATCTGCACGTCGCATGTGCCACTCCGCGATTGCGTCACCTTGAGTGGTTTCATGATCACGTCCGCATCGAGCACATGCTGTTTGACGGCGCACCGGTGCCGAGTAAGGGCGTGATCCAACCCGATCTGTCGCGACCCGGCAACGGATTGGTCTTCAAAGAGAAGGATGCGGCGCGCTATGCGGCATAGGGAGCGGCAACGCACGAGTGGTGCAACCGCAGCACAAATTATGTTTGGGTTGGCGGCCGTCACCGCGGGTTCGTTGCTGCTGGACAGACAGCCTCTCAAGCGGAAGGCAGCAAGGTCCGCGCGCCGAGTTCCTGCTATACAGATCTCCCGCGCTGTCCAGCAACGGGCGTCAGTGCTTGCTGCGAGACGGCTCAATCGCGCGGCCGGCATGCTCGCGCTGTCCGTGCTGGCTGACAGCGCTGTCGAGCACTATCGGGGATCTTTCGAGAACAAGGCGATGTTTACGCCGCTGGTCGTTTCGGCTTTGACGCTCGGCACCAGCGTGCACGGCACCGCCGATCCGCGCAGAGCTGCTCACGTCGTGCGCGACACGACCTATCTGCTGGCTGCGGCCACGGGTCTGATCGGCACCGGTTTCCACATCTACAATGTTGCCAAGAAAGCCGGACGATTTAGCTGGCAGAACCTGTTCTATGGGGCGCCGCTCGGCGCCCCCATGGCTATCCTCCTGTCCGGCCTGATCGGATTCTGCTCGGAGCGGGTCCGTGAAACGCCCCGCGGCACGACGCCCTCGATTTTTGATCTTCCCGCAGGCCGGGCGATGGCGGCGCTCACAAGCGCCGGGCTGCTCGGAACGGCCGGTGAGGCCGGAATGCTTCATTTTCGCGGCGCCTTTCATAACCCGTTCATGCTGTTGCCGGTGACGCTTCCGCCGATCGGCGCAGCGCTACTGGCGCGGGTCGCCGCTGCGGGCCCGGACCGCCGTCATCCCTTTGCACGCTGGTGGATGCGGCTGCTGGTGGCAATGGGCGTCGCAGGAGTCGGCTTTCACGCCTATGGCGTGTCCCGAAATATGGGCGGCTGGCGCAACTGGAGCCAGAACGTGCTGAACGGTCCTCCCCTTCCCGCCCCCCCGAGTTTCGCAGGTCTTGCTCTCGCAGGTCTCGCGGCGCTGGGATTGATGAGGGATCATCCCGATGCCTGACTCAAGACCTGGCACCCGCTTCCCGGGCTACGACGTGCTGTCGAAACGGCAGGGCGTGTCTTGGAACGACAAGACGCGGGAGGTGATCGACCGGCGTCTGTCTATCGGATCGGAGCCGCAATTCTTCACCGCCGAGGAGTTTTTGACGGTGGTCGCTGCTGCGGACCGGATCGTGCCGCAGCCGCCAACGCGGCCTCGCATTCCGGTCGCCGCGCTTATCGACCGAAAATTGCACTTGATGCAGTCTGACGGCTACCGGCTGCCGGGTACGCCGCGTGACGGCGGCGCCTGGCGTCTCGGCCTCAAGGCTCTCGCCGCCGAGACGCTGGCCGCATTTAATGCACCCTTCCATATCTTGTTGGAAGCGGATCAGGACCTTCTGCTCGTACACATGCAGAAGGGAGAACTGCGCGACCCCGCATGGACCGACATGAGCTCGGATGTTTTCTTCAGGACGCGTTTGGCGAAAGACATTGTCTTTGCCTATTACGCGCATCCGACGGCCTGGAGCGAAATCGGCTGGGGCGGACCCGCAAGCCCGCGCGGATACGTGCGGATGGACTATGACGAGCGCGATCCCTGGGAAGCCGCGGAAGTCAAGGACGGCGACATCGAAGCCGCACGCCGAAAGAACAACCGTGTCAGATGATCCTTTCGCCGCTCCCCGCGCCGTGCATGGCCGCGCGCCCGATGTGTTCCGTCCCGGCAGATGGATTCCGATGCGGCAGTATCAGCAAGACGAGCCCGTCGACTTTGTCATCGTGGGCACCGGCGCTGGCGGCGGGACGCTAGCATGCCGTCTTGCTGAGCACGGCTTCTCCGTTGTTGCGATGGATGCAGGACCGTATTTCCGGCCCCTTGAGGATTTCGCGTCGGACGAGGCTGAGCAAACCAAACTGTATTGGACCGATGACCGCATTGTCGACGGCGCCAATCCGCTCGAGATGGGCGGCAACAACAGCGGCAAGGCCGTTGGCGGATCAACCGTGCACTTCGCGATGGTCTCGCTCCGGTTTCGTCCCGAATGGTTCAAATCCCGCAGCCTGCTCGGCTATGGCGCCGACTGGCCGCTCGATTGGCGCGAGATGTGGCACTATTATAGTGAGGTCGAGGACGCGCTGAAGATTGCCGGCCCGGTCACCTATCCCTGGGGGCCGCGACGACCGCGATATCCCTATCGGGCTCACGAGCTCAATGCCGCTGCGCGCGCGCTGGCCGACGGTTGCGAAGCCTTGGGAATCAAATGGACGGAAACGCCGATTGCCACGCTTTCGGCGCCGCGCGGCCTGGCGCATCCGTGCGTGTATCGCGGATTTTGCACATCGGGCTGCGCAACCAACGCCAAGCAAAGCGCGCTCGTGACCTGGATTCCGCGCGCCATTGCAGCCGGCGCCGAAATCCGCGATCTCGCGATGGTCGGTAGGATTGAAGTGGACGACTCAGGCGTGGCAACCGGGGTACACTATTATCGCGACCGCCAATGGCGTTTCCAGCGCGCGCGGAACGTCGTCGTGGCGGGCTATGCGATCGAAACGCCGCGACTGCTGCTGAACTCCGCGACCGATCGCTTTCCGGATGGCCTCGCCAATAGCTCCGGCCTGGTCGGCAAGAACCTGATGGTGCAGTCGAACCAGGCCGTTTGGGGCACGATGGACAGGGAGGTGCGCTCCTACAAAGGGCCTCCATCCCTCGCCATCACCGAGCATTGGAATTATGAAGACAAGGGCAAGGATTTCTTCGGCGGCTATTGTTACATGAGTCAGGGCCCGCTGCCGCAGATGTGGGCCAATACGCTGATGGGCGCCCGCGGGCTGTGGGGACCGCGTCTGATCGAAGAGATGGAGAACTACAATCACGTGGTCGGCCTCAAGATCGTCGGCGAGATGCTGCCGCAGGAGAGCAACCGCGTCACGCTTGCCGATGAAACCGATCAATACGGACTGCGGATTCCTCGCATCACCTATTCCTGGTGCGACAACGACCGAAGCTTGATCGACCATTCGCTGGCGTTCATGACCCAGGCGCTCGAAGCCGTCGATACAAAAGACATCTGGCGTCAGAATGACGACACCTGTCATTTGAACGGCACAGCGAGGATGGGAAACGATCCGCTCACCAGCGTGGTCAATGCCGATTGCCGAAGCTGGGACATTCGCAACCTCTGGGTCTGTGACGGTTCGGTCTTTCCCACCGTCGGCGGCGTCAATCCGTCGCTGACGATTCAGGCCATAGCCTGCCGGACGGCCGACCGGATCAAGACGATGGCCGGACGAGGCGAGCTGTAGTAGCTTCAATGAAGATGGATCAAAGTCAGAGGCCAGTGCTTCTCCTGAGCCTGCTGGCCTTGGTCCCGGTGTCGCTGGGATTGAGGTATTTCGGAACCTCTTCTTTCTGGGTTTTCGTGGCAAGCGCTGGTGCGGTCGGAGTCCTTGCAGAGTGGATGCGCCGCGCAACGGAACAAGTTGCGAAGCACGCCGGCCCGGCGATCGGCGGACTTCTTATGGTAAGCTTCGGCAGCGTCGCCGAACTGCTGCTGGCACTGTTCGTGCTGGCAAGCGGCGAAACCGCGGTCGTTCAGGCGCAAATCACCGGATCGATTATCGGCACCAGTCTTTTCGGTTTGGGGTTGGCTATTTTGGCTGGCGGCATGACGCGACAACGGCAGAGGTTTAATGCTGGCAAGGCCGGCCTTCTTTCGACGCTTCTGATTTTGGCCGTTGTCGCGCTGCTGTTGCCGGCAGTATTCGACTATACCGGCCGGCTGGAAGGTTACGCACACGATATCCGCATCACCGATGAAGAGTTGAGCCTAAGCGTGTCTGTGGTTCTGCTCCTGCTGTATTGCGGAAATCTCGGCTATACATTGATCACCCATCGCGACACATTTGCCGACGAGGAATCCCAAGGCACGCCCTCGTGGGGTCTGGTGTTATCCCTCGCGGTCATGGTCGGCGCCACTGCGGTCATCGCGCTCGAGGCGGAAATGGTGTCCGGCGCACTGACGCGAACGGCTGCAACTCTGGGGCTCTCACCCATTTTTCTCGGCGTGATCGTGTTGGCGCTAGTGGGAACGAGCGCCGACCTATTTGCGGCGAGCTGGTTCGCATGCCGCGACAAGATTGGACTCGCCCTCAATATATGCGTTGGCTCCACGATTCAGATGGCGCTGGTGGTGGCGCCGCTTCTGGTGCTGATCTCAGCGTTTATGGATCACCCCATGAACCTCGTTTTCCACAACCCGCTTTATCTGTTCGCCATTGCCAGCACCGCGTTCGTTGTCAATGCCGTCGCGCGCGATGGTGAAACCACCTGGTTTGAGGGCTTGCTACTGGTCGGTGTCTATCTTCTGTTCGGATTATCATTTTTCTTCACTGGTCCGGCTTAACGTCTTGCACCGGAGAATGCGCGCCATGCCGAGCCTGGATAACAATCGTAATCGGATGCTCGCGCTCATTGCGACTGTTCCGGTGACTGCGGCGCTGCGTGCAAGCTATCCGGTGACAATGCCGCTTAGAGCTTCAATTCTGCTGATTGCAGCGATCTCGGCGCTCAAGCTTTGGCTCGATCGCCTGGCGCCCAAAGCCAGTTACGTCAGCTACGTCGGGACGAGTCTTGTCCTCCTCTGTGTTCTCGCGCTCTTCTTCGCGGCGCTCTATCTCTCAACTGCTCAGCTCGTTCAGGCGTTCGGAGACAATTGGGGACAGCTCGAAGCGATCCATCGGGCCACAATGGGCTGGCTGAACAAATGGGGGATTTCGGGGATTAGCCTTGAAAATCGTTCTGAGTTGATCGGATTCGGCCAGGATGTCTTGTCAAATGCATCCACCATCCTGATGTACCTCAGCTTCATCGCAATTCTCGTCATGCTCGGCTTCCCCGAGGTCATGCGATGGCGACGAAGATTGATCACGAGAGGGTGAGCGCGAAAGCCGCGAAATCAGAAAGACAATCAACGAAATTGCTCACAAAGTTCGTTGATATCTCGGTATCACGCTGGTCACGAGCGTATTGACCGGGGTTGCGTCCGCGCTATGGGCTTTCTCCATAGGCCTGGCTTCTCGCCCGTACGGTTTTCCCGCGATTTCCCACAATTGGTGAGCCCGCTCCCGGATATGCTCTTCCGTCGGCATGTCCATTTTGTTTCTCCGCGACGTATTAAAGAGATAGGCTGCGCGGGCGTTGCATCGCACAGCCTGTCCCGGTAACTGTCCCGCTCCTCGGCAGAATTCCGTCCCGCCCACATAGGTCGAAAGGATCGAAACTGTTCCCTCAGCCGAGGATACTTGCATCTCTGTTCACGTGGGCTGGATTGTGCTGGCCTCGAATGCGTTCCTTGAGCGTCGGTCCTATCGAAAGTGCCAATCCGTCCGATGGCGTGCAAGGATCGCTACTGCGGCGGCAAGCTATCAGGTTAAGTTTGGACAGCTTGTGGCCTTGCAGGAATAGCTCGTCCTTGCAAAAATGTCGGTCGTCCCACTCTTTACAGGGCGAGCGATAGTTGCCAATCGCAGGAGCTTTTCATGAAGGACATGCTTGGACGGCTCGAAAAACTGAGGAGCGACGCAGACGACTGCGATCTCATAAGTAAGCTGGCGACCGACCCGTACAAGCGCCAGGCCTTTGCCAAGCTCGCTACCGATTACCGAGAGATGGCTGCTACGCTGGAGGCGGTCATTAAAAAAGCACAAGAAGGCACCTCTACCACCTGACGGCACCTTTGTCTTGGTTGACGGTCCATCGATAAGAAAAGCCCCGCCAGTGGCGGGGCTTTGTGGTCACCAGGTCTGACGGCCGTACTAGTCGTCGATTTCTTTGTTGGTCTGATCTTTTTGATAACCGTATCGCTCTTGGAGCTTGCCTTCGAGCTGATCGCGCTTGCCATTGATGACGTCAAGATCATCGTCGGTAAGCTTACCCCATTGCTCCTTGACCTTGCCCTTGACCTGCTTCCAGTTACCTTCGACTGGATTCCAGTCAATCTCTGATCCTCCTGGTGAACCAGAATCAATAATTAGGCACACCCTTAATCCGTTCCTCTGTTACGTTTCGTACACAGGAACGAACGTGAGCCGCGACAGTTTTCTGGTCCTCAAACAAACGGAGGCTACCGTGAAGACCTTTGTCGTGACTGCTGCCGCACTTTTGATTTCGACTGCTTCGTTCGCTCAGACGCCGGCGCATACACCGTCGGAGGCAGCGGCGCCTATCGCCGCGGCCGGCGATTGGAGCGCCGCGAAAATGAAGGGGGTCAACGTCTACAACGAAGCGAACGACAAGGTCGGCGACATCGAGGACGTCATCATCAATTCGCAGGGCCGTGTCAGGGGCGTAGTGATCGAGGCTGGTGGCTTCCTTGGCATGGGTACTCACTACGTGTTGGTCGCGATGGACAGCCTGAAGTTTGCAAACAAGGCTGGCAAGACAACTGAAGGCAAGACGTCGGAAACGAAGCGGGAATGGTATCCCGATCGTGCGGTTCTCAACGTGACGAAAGATCAGCTCAAATCAATGCCCGAGTTCAAGTACTGAACGCGGGCTTAGCGGGTGCCGGCTCCGGGCGGCGCCCGCATTTACTAAGCTTGGAGAGCGTCTGATGAGTAAGAGCAGTTCTGAACAGAGACTCGATGCTGTCGTTTTGCGGACGGTAAATCGTAGCATCGATTTTCTAACGAAAAGCCCGGCAGGCGGCCGGGCTGAACGCAAGTATACGCCTAAGAACAATGTCCCAGTGAAGCTTAAAGCACAAAGCCTGTCGGTCCACTTTTGAACAATTCACGATCAGGATCGGAACCCGCCTCACTCAGGGGTGTTATCGGCCTGCGGACGAGCCATGGCCTGGTTTTTCTCCCTGACTTCAAACTTCAACCCGCCGGCAGCTCCCGCCCGGTGGGCGTTTTATTGACTAGCCGCTGGCCAAGGCCAGCCTCCTACCGAAGCATCACTTGACGGACTACCGAGGAATGTTGGCATTCTTCTGAAAGCCAATACAATGTTCATCGGGGAAAGCAGTTTTGGGCGTTCCACATCACTACCCTTTTTTGACTGGCGGGGGAGAAGCCGCCGAAATCATTGCAAATTTCGACTGGACGGCTTCGCCGCTTGGTCCCATCGAAAATTGGCCAGTCAGCCTTAAAAGCTCCCTCTCGTTGATCCTTCGCTCGCCCGTACCGATCGTAACCCTTTGGGGCGAGGACGGGATCATGATCTATAACGATGGCTATTCGAAATTTTCGGGTGGCCGCCATCCCAAGCTATTCGGTTCCAAGGTGCGCGAGGGCTGGCCCGAAGTCGCCGACTTCAACGACAACATCATGAAGGTCGGACTTGCCGGCAAGACGCTGGCCTACCGCGATTTCGCGCTGACGCTCTATCGTCACGACGGTCGCCCGGAACAGGTCTGGCTCAACCTGGATTATTCGCCTCTTCTCGACGATGATGGCAAGCCGGCCGGCGTTATGGCGATCGTCGTCGAAATTACGGACAAGGTGCGGGTCGAGCGCGAGCTCGAGGCTGAACGCAAAAGCCTTAGAAGGATGTTCGAGCAGGCGCCCGGCTTCATGGCGATGGCGAGCGGGCCAGACCATGGTTTCACCATGGCGAACGAGGCCTATCGAACCCTGATCGCTGGTCGCGATGTCGTGGGGAAGACAGTGGCCGAGGCGCTTCCGGAGGTGGTCGAGCAAGGCTTTATCAAATTGCTCGATCAAGTCTACGCATCCGGCGAACCCTATGTCGGACGAAGCGTGCCAGTTACTCTTCGGCAGGGTACCGATGGTGCACTGAGCAAACGCTTCCTCGATTTCGTCTATCAGCCCATTGCGGCCGACAATGGAGAAACGACGGGAATATTTATCCAGGGCCACGACGTCACGGAACAACGGGTGATCGAGCAAGCCATTCGGGCTGAATCCCGCAAACTCGACGTGTTGAACCGCACCGGCGCCGCCGTTGCCGCCGAACTCGATATCGACAAGATCGTGCAGATCGTCACCGACGCCTGCACCGAACTCGTCAACGCCCAATTTGGAGCCTTCTTCTATAACGTCATCAATGAGAGGGGCGAAAGCTATATGCTTTACGCGCTCTCCGGCGTTTCGAGGGCAAACTTCGATAAATTTCCGATGCCGCGCAACACAGCCGTATTCGCACCGACCTTCAAGGGCACCGGCGTCGTCCGTTCCGACGACATTCTCAAGGATCCCCGCTACGGCAAGAATGATCCGCACTATGGCATGCCCAAAGGGCATTTGCCGGTGCGGAGCTATCTCGCCGTTCCCGTCACCTCCCGGTCCGGCGAGGTCATCGGTGGACTTTTCTTTGGTCATGGCGAGCCCGGACAATTCATTGACGAACACGAAGAGCTTCTGATCGGCATAGCCGGCCAGGCCGCCACCGCCATCGACAATGCCCGGCTCTTTCAGGCCGCCGAACGCGAACTCTCGGAGCGTCGTCGCGCCGAAGAGGCCCTGCAAGCCTTGAATAACACGCTGGAGCAACGCGTTCTCGAGGAAGTCTACGAGCGCTCGAAAGTCGAAGAGCAGTTACGGCAAGTGCAGAAAATGGAAGCCGTCGGTCAGCTCACCGGCGGCATCGCCCACGACTTCAACAATATGCTCGCCGTCGTCATGAGCGCGCTAAATCTGCTGCAGCGCAAGCTGGCGCGAGGCGAGAACGACATCGACCGGTTCATCGATGCCGCCATGGACGGGGCGCAACGGGCGTCCACGCTTACTCAACGGCTCTTGGCCTTCTCGCGCCAACAGCCACTGTCACCCGAGTTGCTTGTGATCAACAAGCTCGTCGCCGGCATGAGCGAACTGCTGGCACGATCTCTCAGCGAACAGATCAAGCTCGAGACTGTACTGGCCGCCGGACTGTGGCAAGTCAAAGCCGACCCTGCTCAGCTCGAAAATGCTATTCTCAATCTGGCGGTGAATGCTCGTGACGCTATGCCCGACGGCGGCAAATTGACGATTGAAACCATGAATGCCTTCGTGGACGATACTTACGCCCGGGAATATGCCATCGACGCTGGTCAATACGTGCTGATCGCCATTGCCGACACAGGCGCGGGCATGACGCCGGACGTCATGACAAAGGCTTTCGATCCTTTCTTTACGACCAAGGCCGTCGGCAAGGGAACCGGCCTCGGACTCAGTCAAGTCTACGGCTTCGTTCGTCAGTCAGGCGGCCACGTCAAAATATACTCAGAACTGAACGTGGGTACGTCGGTCAAGATCTACCTGCCCCGCCACTACGACGAGGCCGACACAACCGAAGAGGTCAAACAGATTGCCGCGGTTCATGGCGGGTTGCTGAGTGAGGTGATCCTCGTCGTTGAGGATGATGCGCGCGTTCGCGCCCTCTCGATCGAAGCGCTGAAAGAATTAGGCTATAGCGTCGTCGAAGCCGCCCACCCAGCACAAGCACTGCAATTGCTTGACGAAGGACGACCCATCAATCTGCTCTTTACTGACGTCGTCATGCCGGACATGTCAGGACGAGAACTTGTCGATCGCGCGCGGCAAAAACGTCCCGAACTGAAGGTTCTTTATACGACCGGCTATACAAGAAATGCCATTGTTCACAACGGCATGCTTGATCCCGGTACAAATCTCCTGAGCAAACCGTTCAGCATCGAGCAATTGGCCGCGAAGGTTCGGAAGATTCTGGATGAGGAAACTCCCTAGTTTTCCATCGGTCGTCGAGGTCTCCAAGGAAACGCTCGCTCACATCGAGACGCAGGGCAATACCCCGGGCAACTTCCGAAGCATCGCACGCTGGTATCACGCATAAAGCGGATAGAGAAAGGAAAGACCGCCTCGGCGGGCGGCCTTTCCTTTCTAGCTGCCGCCTGGCGGCAAGGGGCGCGGGCGCTGCGATCTACCGAATGCGATCCGCTCTCCGATGAAAAGACTATGGCTGCATGGAGGGCGAGCTCGGCAGGACATCCGATCCTGACGCTTGAGCCAGCCCATCGTGCATCTGCGCTTGAAGCGAAGCTCGCGATGCACGCGCTCTAGGTTTGACTCGATTCCGTTCCCAAAGAACGAACAGGGGCCGGAATTTCCGACCCCTGTTGCACGTTAATGCATCGTCACCTCAGTACTTGAACTGAGGCATCGCCTTCAACTGATCTTTGGTGGCATTCACCGTTCCGCGGTCGGGATACCACTGCTTCGAGTTCGAGGTCGAGCCAGTAGTCGTAGTGCCGGCTTTGTTCGAAAACTTGATCTGATCGAGTTTCATCATGACGTCGTGTTCGCCCATGCCGAGGAAACCGCCGACACTCACGACGACGCCGTCAACTTTGCCCGAGGAATCGATGATTACGTCGTTGACGTCGCCGATCTTGTCATTCTGCTCGTTGTAGATATCAACGCCAACTAGCTTTGACGCTCTCCATTGACCGGTGGCAGCGACTGACGCGGCCGCCGTAGAGGGCGTCGTCGCCGGCGTCGTCTGAGCTATCGCGATCGGCGATGCGAGGGTGCAAGCAACAAGAACTGCTGGAATTAATCGCATGGTGTTCTCCCATTCGGTGATGCAACTCAACGGGAGTGCGCTGCAATAGTTCCGAAACATTCCCGTCGATGGCTCACCGAATGTTTTCAAACGAGGACGTGAATGGCCTAAGCAGAATGAAAACCGCCGAGCTCCCCAATCAGCAAGAAAGATCGACCGGCGGTTAGACCGAAAAACAAGCGTCCCCGTCAGCCACGGACTTATAGAGAAGTGAGGCAGCTCCGCTCGCAAGCGAAGATGAATAACCTGACCGGGTCATAAACGTGAGGGCCGCCGGCATTTCGATTTCCAGCTAGACACAGCGGGGAGGCACTTCCCTGACGCCAGTGAACAGACGAAAGCGGCAGGCGTCCGAAACCAGCTCTGTCGGACCGCTGCCGCACGGCGCGCTCTATGGCCCCTTTTAGCTCGTTAACCAGCTGACGATGTCTTTCAACACCACCACGGTCAGCCCGGATGAAAAGACCGCTATTCCGAAATCCGTCAACCAGAGCAGCATAAAGCGCTGCTCTGAATCGAGAAGTTCAACGATCTTGCGCATCGCGCATAACTCCTGTTCCCTCTAATCCGGGAAGACGCCGCGCAGTTCCAGTCACACTAGCGTAAGAGTTTTTTCGGCGAGAAATCCTTGGTAGGCGGCGATGGCCTTGTTTGAGAGAACCAACCTTCGCCGCTCGCCCTGCCTGATCATGATCTCAACGCTATTCATCAGAAAGCGGCTTGCAACCGCAGCTTCGCCTAGCTCGCCGGAACGCTCCAGGTAATCCCACGGAATCTGGATTGAATTTTCCATTAGGTTTGGCAACGGCTCTTTCATGCCAAGAAGACTCATTCGAGACCACGCCGTTCCTAGGTCTATAAACGAGCTCGTTCACCTCAAGCTTTCGGATGACATGTCGGCGAAGAACACGGCTCGCCCGTACGACTGAGCACACTGAAAAGCCCGCACTTCTAAGACGCTTCAAGCTAGTGCGTAGAACTATCTAGAATGCGGGTGATCAAAGACTCTCATTCAGATTGCGTCGCCGCATCCGACGGTTTTCGTGGCGCATCCAACCTTCGATGGGCGCTCCATCTCGATGTCTACCACCAGCCTCTGCACCAGCCCAAGCCGCAACAGCTCCGAACAACAGGGCCGCCGCAGCGGAAAAGGCCAAAATGATGCTGGCAGCACGGGCCCGCGCGATTGCGCGTTTCGCGTTCGCGATCGCTGTATCGACCCGTTTCTCAGCATCCGGACCTGCCAGCCCTGTCAGGACGGATACCTTTTGCACCAAATAGTTTCGATCATCAGTTGCTACGCCCGCGTGGCTTGACGATGTCATCAAAATGCGCGCGGCTTCGGCACGCTCACTAGCAAATTCGACACTCGCTTGCCGGCGCGGCGCGCGCAATAGGCGATCGAGTTCATAACTGAGAACGGAAGGTTCCGACGCCGAAACCGGCTGTGTCGTCGGCGATGTTCGACCTGCAAATCCAGCTATCATAGCGGTGAGGATGACACCGATCACGATCGCCAGGGCCCAAGATGCTACGCCGTGGAGGCCATCCCGGGTTTCAATATCTTCGGCCGGCACAGGTGACGGCATCCGGACCCGGCCCGCAAAATATCCTCCGCATCCAAAGCTTATCAACGCCTGAAACACCAAATAGATGCCGGAGAGAAGCCAAAGCGCCACCGAGGCATCCCTCCAGGTAGGCGCCGTAGAAGCTACTCCTAAACCGAGAGCCGCGGCGAAGGTGAGAAGGATGAGCGATATCGATGCAGCCGCCAGAGCCCCGACGACGATGGGCGTCCATTGGAGACTCCACGTTTGAGCGGGAGCCGCGCTAACAGGAGTCGTCTGCTCGACCACAAGTGTCTCACTGATCATGGCAGTTACCGCAATCCAAGCAGCGACAAAATGAACATGACAATGACAATGAGCCCCACGAGATAAATGATGCCGTTCATTTCCCGAATCCTCCGATGCGACATCGGATAAGTCGCCCGTCGGACTGCGGTTCCATTCGCGTCGCAAAATGACTTTGCCCGGCTTGTCCTACGCGCCGCGGTTTTTCCCGATCGTGAGACGATGCGCATGCTGCGTCGCAGCTAACCGAACGGCAACGGCAAGTCAGCCAAGTCACTGAGGCTACGACAAACGCTGCCGCAACGCTTGTTTCTACGAGCATCCGGACCGCGATACTGAATGCCAGCATGCCGAAGGCGCCGAGTGCCGCTCCTACTGCATCCAGCGCCGCAACCTGCTGTCCGTTCACCTCCTCCGCATTTACTCGCAACGGTTCAATGTCCCGGTTGAACCGGCCGCGGCCAAAGAGCGAATTGGCCCGCATAAAATTTGGGAATTAGGAACTCGGTCGCGCGGTTGTGATTATCGAACGTATCTTCCCCCCCATGGAGCCGCCCAGATGACCAAAGCCAAGACCCTTCAGGATTTATTTCACGATACTCTCAAGGACATCTATTTCGCCGAAAAGAAGATCATGAGCGCTCTGCCCAAGATGGCGAAGGCGGCACAAAGCGAGGACTTGCGCGCCGCTTTCGAAAAGCACCTCGAAGAAACGGAGGGTCAGGTTGAGCGGCTTGAAGAAGTCTTCGAGGAAATCAACGCCCGACCGCAAGGTAAGACTTGCGATGCCATCATGGGCATCATCGACGAAGGCAAGGAGATCATGTCCGAATACAAGGGAACTCCAGCACTCGACGCCGGCCTGTTAGCCGCCGCGCAGGCAGTTGAGCACTATGAGATCTCGCGCTACGGGACCCTCATTACATGGGCCGACGAACTCGGCTTGACGGGCGCGGCCAAGCTCCTCAAGGAGACGCTGGCCGAGGAAGAAAAGACCGACAAAACCCTGACCGGCATCGCGAAAGCCGTCGTCAACGCTGAGGCGGAAGCCGCATAGAGCGCCCACAGTGAGACCGCCGGCGCCGCAAGGCCCGGCGGTCCAGTTCGCTGAAAAGTTACCAGTTCGGGAGACATTCCATGGCGAAGAAGGCCAGAAAAGCGAAGCGCAAGTATTCCAAGGGTGCAGCCAAGACAGTCAAAAAGGAAATGCGTCGCTACAAGAAAGGTACGGCGAAGACCGGACGTGGCGGCAAGGGTGGCAAAGTGAAGAGTCGGAAGCAGGCGATCGCCATCGGGCTCTCTAAGGCACGCAAGAAGGGCAAAAAGGTGCCGAAGAAATCCAAGAAGGCCAAGACGAAAAGATCCTAGGGCTGACAGGGACAAAGCTCTGAAGCACGGGCGCAAGCCAGTCCGGCAGGCCTACAAATGATGTAGAAATCTATTGCACTGCGAATACCGAGATATCGGTTGTCATGGCCCTATGCTGAACGTTTTGCTTTCACACCGTCTCATTGCGTTCACACAGGAATGATTGACATTCTCAGTCCTGAAGGGGGCGCACCGATATAGCCCGCCGCAGGATACGAGAAAGCGCTTCAACTGAGTATGGCTTTTGGATCAGTTCAAAGCCGTGATCCATGTTCTCGGCAAGAACGCTGCTGTAGCCGCTCGTTAGAACGACAGGGAGCCCTGGATATTTGTCACGGATGATAGTCGCTAGTTCAACTCCGCTTCTGCCCGGCATAATGACATCGGAAAAGACAAGATCGAAAGCCAGTTCGTCCTTCTCAAGCATCGACAGGGCCTCGTCAGCGGACTTGGCCAATTCCGTGACATAACCTAGGTCCTCCAAAAGTTCAGTCGAGAAGTTGCCAACATCCTGATTGTCTTCAACAACCAGAATGCGATGGCCGAGACCGCTGGCCGAATTCGCTTTCAATGTAGCCGGTTCACTACCCACGCCCGGAGTTCGCGAGCGAGGTAAATAAATTGTAAACTCGGCGCCCGCGCCAACAATGCTACGAACCGACGTATCGCCACCCGACTGCTTGGCGAAGCCAAAGACTTGGCTAAGGCCGAGTCCAGTACCCTTGCCGACATCCTTCGTCGTGAAGAACGGCTCGAATATCACCTGCAGGTGTTCGACTGGAATACCGACTCCGGTGTCGGCAATTGAGATCGCCACGAAATCTCCGGGCCGCGCCTGGTGCGATCGGACAGGTGGGATAGTGTCGGCCGGACGAGACGAGATGACAATTCGCCCTTCGCCGCCCATTGCATCCCGTGCATTCACCGCCAAGTTTACAAGCGCCGTTTCGAATTGACCGATGTCCGCCAGCGCGAATAGACCCTCAAGTCCAGCCTCGATCTCGATCGTAATGCGCCCCCCAACGAGCGGGCGGATCAGCGCGGCGACGCTATGGATCTGTGCCACGACGTCGAACGTCACAGGCGCAAGCGGTTGGCGTCTAGCGAAGGCTAGCAATTGGGCTGTAAGACGTGATGCGCGGTCCGTGGTATCTGAGATGGCATCCACATAACGGCGACGACGGTCTTCAGGAAGGCCGCGGCGACGAAGAAAATCCGTAGCAGATCGGATAATGGTCAGGAGATTGTTGAAGTCATGGGCGACCCCGCCGGTGAGTTGTCCCACGGCTTCCATCTTCTGCGCTTGCCGCAATGCCTCCTCGTTGAGACGTCGTTCGGTTGTGTCGACACCTTCTGCGAGAACTGCCGTGATGTTGCCTGCTTCATCGCTAACCGGGCGCAGCGCGATATCGATATAGCGGCTCCCCTCCGCTAGCTGCAATTCGAGTTCGGCTCGCGCGGCGTTACCTGAGGAGGCCTCGCGAAACATACGTTCGACAACTTTGGCAGATCCAGATGTCGCTTCAAACCAGCTCGTTTGCCAGTAGAGTCGCCCGATAACGTCGTTGAAGTTCGATCCTACGGCGGTTGAAGCGGTACGGTTTGCGTAGACTAACCGACCCTCGAGATCAAGCAGCACGAGATGCTGATTCGATGTCTCCAGAATTGCTCGGAGCTGCGCTTCTCTGAAGCGAAGCTGTTCAGTTTTATCCGTCACCAGTCTTTCGAGACGATCGTTCACCAATCGAAGGTCGATTTCGGCCTGCTTGGCTACCGTAATGTCATGGGCAACGCCGATGAAACCGATATGCCTGCCTGCAGGATCCCATCGCGGCTGCGATTCCGATCGGATCCACCTCGTCATGCCGTCAGCGCGGCGATAACGCGCTTCGAGGACAAAGGGCTTTAGGGAAGCTTCACCTGCGATGCTCTCCTGAACAATTCGCGCCATATCATCAGGATGCAAGATCGTTCGCCAGTCAAAGGCCAGAGCTTCTTCGTACGGAAGGCCTATGAATTCCACATAGGCACGGTTTGCGAAGCTGCGAGTTCGGTCCATCTGCGTAACCCAAATGGGCACCGGCGCGCTGTCTGCGATCAGGCGGAAACGCTCCTCACTTTCCCGAAGCATCTCGCGCGCTAACGAACGTTCTGTGATGTCTATATGCGCGCCGACTAGACGGATCGCGCGTCCACTAGCGTCACGCTCGATTCGGCCTTCAGCGGCGATCCACTGCGTTTCTCCAT
>Ga0157371_10000548_pt1 | contig 44733 bp, 42 predicted proteins | sample C45metaG_FD_113462 | JGI IMG/M metagenome (GOLD analysis project Ga0157371, IMG submission 113462) | Corn rhizosphere microbial communities from Kellogg Biological Station, Michigan, USA - C4-5 metaG | ecosystem: Host-associated > Plants > Roots > Rhizosphere > Soil | place: USA: Michigan... | reverse complement strand
CGGCTCATGGAAGTGGGCAAATCCAACGGATGTAAATGATTTTTCAGCAGTAGCTTATTTCTTTGCCAAGGCTTTGTATCAAAAGTATCATGTGCCTATTGGTATCATCAATGCAAGTTGGGGGGGTATTCCTATTGAATCTATGATGAGTGAAGAAAGTTTCAAATCATTTGCTGAAATTCTTAAAACAATAGAAAAAAATAAGGACACTGCATTTGTCAATCACGTTAACCGAAAAGCATTTAACAGCAGACAAAACATGAAACGCCCTGAAGATAAAGGGACGACTGAAAAATGGTATTCTCCTTCTTATCAACCCAAAGAGTGGCACAGAATTGCAATTCCGGGCTTCTGGGCGGACGAAGGTGCAAAAGGCTTAAATGGTGTTGTTTGGTATCGAAGGCAAATTGATGTTCCTTCTTCAATGACCAATTTGCCAGCAAAAGTTTTTCTCGGACGTATTGTAGATGCCGACGAACTGTACATCAACGGCATAAAGGTCGGTTCTACCGGTTATATGTACCCGCAACGCAGATATCCTGTTCCTGGCGGTATTTTAAAACCAGGCAAAAATTTATTTGTAATTCGTGTTACCAACAACTTTGGCAAAGGCGGATTTGTTGCTGATAAACCATATGAATTAATCGCTGCCAACGACACCATTGACTTAACCGGCTACTGGCAATATAAAGTTGGTTCGCTAAATGAACACGACGAAGGGTTTGCCGGCTTTGGGATTGCTTTACAAAATCAGCCCACTGCCCTATACAACACAATGATAGCACCTTTAACAGATTACACCATCAAAGGTTTTGTTTGGTACCAGGGTGAAAGTAATACCGGCAAGCCGGATGAATATGCAAAACTGCAACCAGCAATGATTACCGATTGGCGCAACAAATGGAAAGAAGGTGATTTACCATTCTTATTCGTACAGCTTCCCGGTTTTGGAGATTACAATTATCTCCCCTCTGAAAGCCAGTGGGCAAGGTTCAGGGAAGCGCAGACAAAATCATTGGTTTTACCAAATACAGGGATGGCTGTTGCAATTGATATAGGTGAATGGAATGATATCCACCCCGACCGCAAAAAGCCGGTTGGAGACCGTTTGGCTTTGGCCGCAGAAAAAATTGCTTATGGACAAGATACCGTGTACTCGGGACCGTTATATCATTCTTCATCGATAGAAGCAAACAAAATTATTATTTCCTTCACTCACACTGGCAGTGGATTAAGTACCAACGATCACGAAGCACCGGCAGAATTTTCAATCGCAGGAGAAGACAAAAAATTTGTGTGGGCAAATACTAAAATTGATGGCGACAAAATAATTGTTTCCAGTGAAGAGATTCCGAATCCGAAATATGTTCGCTATGCATGGGCAGATGATCCGGTAAATCCGAATTTAATTAATAAGGAAGGCTTGCCGGCAGCGCCCTTTAGAACGGATGAATAGGCGGAAACGAAAACAGATCAATAGGGCCAATGATTTATGTGGCAAAATTTATGAAATCAAAACAATAAGAAATTGTTGGTTTACTATTGTTTATTCAAATTAAAAAAATGATCACTCTCAGCAATAAACTTTTTTAAGAAATGAGAATCTATAAAACCATCAAAGGAATTGTAATTGAAAAAAATGCTACCTTCTTTTTAGTTAATGATGAAGACTGGGATGAATTTATTAACGATGATGATATTGTTAATAAGGCAAAAGAAATCATAAAGATATCAAAAGCAACAGAGAACGTTTGGCAAAACAAGGATCAACACATTTTACCTCCCGTTGGAAACCAGGAATTATGGGCTTGCGGCGTAACCTACCTTCGCAGCAAAATAGGAAGGCAGGAAGAATCAAAAGACGCCGGAGGAGGAGATTTTTATGCAAAGGTATATGAAGCGGAACGCCCTGAAGTTTTTTTTAAATCAACGCCACACAGGATAGTGGGGCATAACGGCAAAGTCAGCATACGTAAGGATTCTACGTGGGATGTTCCTGAACCGGAGCTAACCCTGATGGTAACTTCTTCAGGAAAAATAATTGGATATACTATTGGCAACGATATGAGCAGCCGCAGTATTGAAGGAGAGAATCCGCTTTATCTGCCCCAGGCAAAAACCTATGATGGTTGTGCCGCAATTGGTCCATGCATTTATTTGAATGAAGATGGACTGGCAACTGATACAAATATCCATCTTGAAATTATCCGAAGCAACCAAAATGTATTTGAAGGGAATGTGGCCATCAGTCAAATGAAGCGCACATTGGAAGAACTCGTTTCATTCGTTTACCGGGAATGTTCATTTCCGCACGGTTGTTTGATCATGACCGGAACAGGCATTGTTCCCCCGAATGATTTTACGCTTGCGCCAGGTGATGAAATACAAATCAAGATTGATAATATTGGAACATTAATAAACACAGTACGGTAATGCATACACGTGAAAAAGTTTTTAAAATGCACTCTTTGACGGCTCATGTAACAGACAATTAAATTTTAGAATCATGAAAAAAATAATTTCTCTCCTTTTTTTTCTGGCACTCATCCATTACAGCCGTGCGCAGTTTTTTTTGTCTCAAGAAGAAAGAGACAGCATTAATAAACTCAGCGAGATCAACCATCAGCAAATGATGGATCAATTGCACATATTGCACTTGCGCCCCGGGCCCAGTGGCGATCCTAATGCACCTAACCATGCAAACTATGATCAATCAAAAGCCAATCCCTGCCCGCAATTACCCGATATTCTTACAACCAATTCCGGTAAGAAAGTAACTACTCCTGAAATGTGGTGGAAGCTCCGTCGTCCTGAAATTATGAAGCGGCTTGAAGAAGAAGTGTATGGAAAAATTCCTGCAAATGCTCCTAAGGTAAAGTGGGAAGTAAAAACAGTTGATAATGAATTTATCATTCCCCGCTTCATACCGGTTGTTGCAAAGCAAATTATTGGCCATGTAGATAACAGTGCAGATTCATCACTAAATGTTGATATAAAAATGGTGTTGGTGATTCCAATGAATGTAAAAGGACCTGTGCCGGTTTTGATGATGTTCGGATTTCCTTCATTTCCTGCTCCTGCACAACCATCAGCAGATGATATGGACAAATTGAATTCTGTTTTTAAAGATATGATGATGAAGACCGACCCCTCTGTAAAAAAGATTTTTGATAAATATCCTGCTTACTCGCCAGTTACCAAATTAGCAGGACCGAATTTCTTTGCACCTCCTCCTGCTGAAATTTCACCAACGGAACAATTGCTGCTGGCAGGGTGGGGATATTGCACTATTGACCCCGCAAGCATACAGGCAGATAACGGAGCTGGTTTAACCACTGGAATTATTGGATTGGTAAATAAAGGGAAACCTCGCAAACCGGACGATTGGGGAGCGCTTCGTGCATGGTCGTGGGGTGCAGCGCGCGCGCTTGATTACCTGGAAACCGACAGTTTGGTTGATGCAAAAAAAGTCGGTATAGAAGGTGTATCAAGGTACGGCAAAGCAGCGCTTGTAACGCTCGCTTTTGAACCGCGGTTTGCAGCAGGATTGATCGGCTCATCAGGTAAAGGCGGAGCAACCTTATTAAGACGCAATTATGGAGAAGCCGTTGAAAGTCTTACCGGCGGAGAATTTTACTGGATGGCAGGCAACTTTTTAAAATACGGCGCTTCAAAAGCAAGTTTTGGAAGTAAGACCGGTTGCGAACTTCCGGTTGATTCCCATGAACTAATTGCTCTTTGTGCACCCCGGCTAACATTCATCAGCTATGGCATACCCGAAAAAGGTGATGCCCACTGGCTCGACCACGAAGGAAGTTTCATGGCCACTGTTGCTGCTGGTACTGCATTCAAATTATTAGGTGCAAAAGACCTTGGCGTTTCTAATGATTATATGAAAGAAAAAATGCCGCCGGTAAATACAGGTTTATTGGATGGTCAGTTGGCGTGGCGACAGCATGACCAGGGCCATACCGATGCACCGAATTTTAAATATTTTATTCCGTGGGCAAATAAATTTTTAGATTATCAAAAGAATCCGAAGTGATTATAAAATTAATGAGAACGGAAAATTAAATAAAATGATCGGCTATGAAAATAATCATTATTAATATTTTTTTCCTTTTTACTGTACTGTATCTTTCTGCCCAGGATGGGCACCAGTTGTGGTTACGGGATAAAAAAGCAGAACCGGTAACGGTGGTTTGTAAAAAGATTTCAGCCACAATTTCAATTGCAAAAAAGGAATTACAACAAAGCTGGTTAGGTAATGCCGGTGCTACGGTAACACTTTCCATTAAGAAAGATAATTCATTAAAACAGGATGGATTCAGGCTTGAAGCAAATTCGGTTAAGGCAAATTCCGATATCGGCATTTTATATGGCGTATATGAATTACTTCGTCGTCAGCAAACCAGTGAACCAATAAAAAACCAGGTTTTTAATCCTTCTTACGAGGTACGCATACTCGACCATTGGGACAACCTTGATGGAACGGTTGAACGTGGCTATGCCGGTCATTCTATTTTCTGGAGAAAGAATGATCCCTTTACTGTTACAGACCTGGATAAAAGACTATGGCAGGAATATGCCCGTGCGAACGCATCTATCGGATTAAACGGAGCGGCGATAGACAATGTGAATGCTTCCCCAAAGATATTAAGCACCGGTTATCTTCGGCGTGCAAAAGCAATAGCAGACGTATTTCGTCCTTACGGAGTAAAAGTTTATCTCGCTGTAAACTTTGCCTCTCCTTCAACACTTGGTGCTCTAAAAACTGCTGACCCACTTGACCCGGGAGTAATTGCCTGGTGGAAAAACAAAGTGAAAGAAATTTATAGGTTGATCCCCGATTTTGGTGGCTTCCTGGTGAAAGCAAGCAGTGAAGGACAACCAGGCCCGCAGAATTATGGACGCACCCATGCAGATGGTGCCAACATGCTGGCTGATGCATTAAAACCTTATGGCGGTATTGTTATGTGGCGGGCCTTTGTTTACAGTGCTAATAATGAAGACCGCGCTAAGCAGGCTTACGACGAGTTTATGCCGCTTGATGGAAAATTCAGAGATAACGTTATTGTGCAGGTTAAAAATGGACCTGTCGATTTTCAGCCAAGAGAACCCTTTAGTCCTTTATTTGGGGCGATGAAAAAAACATCTGTGGCGCCTGAGTTGCAGGTGACGCAGGAATATCTTGGCCATTCTGTTTACGTGGTTTTTTTATCAACCATGTGGGAAGAATGTTTAAAAAGTGACACGTACCAGCAACGTGCAGGCAGCACTGTTTCCCGTTGTACAGACGGCAGTATTTATCCGCAAAAACATACCGTGATTGCAGGCGTTTCTAATGTTGGTTTAGATACCAATTGGTGTGGCAATCAATTTGCGCAAGCCAATTGGTATGCATTTGGAAGGCTTGCATGGAACGACACTTTGCAAAGCAAACAAATTGCCGATGAATGGATAAAACTCACTTTTTATAATGATCCTTCTCAAAAATCCGGAGAAGAAGATTATGCAAATGATTGGAATAAAAATTTTCTTGCTCCCGTCAAACAAATGATGCTTGACAGCCGTGAAGCGGCGGTAAATTTTATGATGCCGCTTGGCCTGCATCATATCATGTCTGCAAACGGCCATTACGGACCCGGGCCATGGTGGGCACCAAAAGGATGGAGGCCGGATTGGACGCCGCCTTATTATCACCAGGCAAGTACTAACGGTATAGGGTTTGACCGTACACGAAATGGTAGCGATGCAGTCGATCAGTATCATGAACCATTGGCTTCAGAATTTAATGATCTCTCAACATGTCCGGAAAATCTTTTGCTCTGGTTCCATCATTTGCCCTGGGACTATAAACTTCACAATGGACACACCTTATGGGATGCGTTGTGTCGTCATTATGAAAAAGGAGTGAACCAGGTGCGCGAATTTCAAAAAATATGGGATAAGGCAGCATCGTTTGTTGACAGCACCCGTTTTATAGAAGTGCAAAGAAAATTGCGTGAACAATGCTCAAATGCAATCTTGTGGAAAGATGCATGCGAGCTGTATTTCGAACAGTTTAGCCATTTGCCGGTTCCCTATGATCTTGAACGCCCCATTCATAATCTGGACACGATTATTGCCGATGAATTCAAACATTCAAATGATTAAAACATGATTAAAAAAATAAGTTCACTGTTTCTGATATTTCTTTCTTTGGCACTGATACAATGCGGTCATACACATCGTTTGCAACACGATGAAACCAAAGGCCTGAAAGATTATTACAAAGATTATTTCCCAATTGGCGTGGCTGTTTCCGCGCGAACATTGGATGATCCACAAAATGTGAAATTGATCGTGCAGCAATTCAACAGCGTCACTGCAGAGAATTCGATGAAGATGGGCCCGATCCATCCGAAAGAAAATTTCTATAACTGGAAAAACGCAGATTCGATCGTTGAATTTGCACAAGCGCATCACCTGAAAATGAGAGGCCACAATCTTTGCTGGCACGAGCAGGCGCCTTCCTGGTTCTTTAAAGATTCTGCAGGCAACTTAGTTTCAAAAGAAGTTTTACTCAAAAGATTGAAAGATCATATTACCACTGTTGTCAGCCGCTATAAAGGAAAAATTTATGCATGGGATGTGGTAAATGAAGCGATCGACGACAACCCCAATAATTTTTTGCGCAATGATCTTTTCTACCAAATTTGCGGCGAAGATTATATTGCCAAAGCTTTTGAATATGCTCATGCAGCGGATCCAAACGCGGTTTTATTTTATAACGATTACAACCTTGTTCGTAAGGAAAAAGTTGACCGGGTTTATAAATTATTAAAACAATTAAAAGAAAAAGGCGTGCCCGTGGATGCGGTAGGCATACAAGGCCACTGGTCTATTTTTGAACCTTCCAAAGAGCAACTGGAATATGCGATCAATAAATTCGCTTCCCTCGGATTGAAAATCCAAATCACCGAACTTGATATGTCACTCTACAAATGGGAAAAGAACCGCCGCGCAAAAACTGCTGCCGATGTAGATGTTTATACACCTGAGCTGGAACAAAAACAAGCTGATCAATACAAAATGATCTTTGATGTTTTGCGCGAACATAAAAAAGACATCACCGGCGTTACTTTCTGGAACCTTTCAGACAAACACACCTGGCTCGATAATTATCCGGTGCCCGGAAGAAAAAATTATCCTTTGCTTTTTGATACAACCATGAAACCGAAGAAGGCGTATTGGGAAGTGGTCAATTTTAAAAAATAAAAATTAGGAGTTGCTTCTTGGTTTACGGCGCTATTCAAAAAATCATTTTTTAATGAACCACAAGCACACTCTCTCACACTAGTCGACAATGAAAAATTGATCTGCTTCAGGGCGCAAGTTTTCATTAAGCATCAGATATGAGTTTTTCTGTTACCCATATAATTGCACAATTAGCATTTGGCTTTCGCCGCGCGCCAGCAAGGAAAAAAGCGCGGAGCGATCGGGTTTTCCTTGATCTTTTGTTTCTTTTGTATCAAGACAAAAGAAAGAGCAAAAATAGTTAACGTACAATTGAGAGGGAGCACCTGGCTCCCGAAAATGTCCATACCATTCTCGTCTTGAGACTTTGTGAGAGAATCTATTCAAATAAGAATTATGCAAAGTGAAGACTTCTCATATTCATTATCCGGTTATAACTTGTTTCAAAAATTCCGAAACAGGAAAATAAAAGTATCCGTTTTTTCTTCATCCACTATAATCCTTCCTGTTTTATCTTCACCAAAATATTTAAACTAACTTTTTTACTCAATGTTCAGGATCTACGCGCTTTTCTTTTTATTGATTCCCTCCTTTGCTTTTTGCCAGGCCAAAAATGATTCATTAACGATAGAACAAATTATGAGTGATCCGAAATGGATCGGCACTTCGCCTTCAGGCCCTTTTTGGAGTGCGGATGGAAGCAAGTTGTATTTTAACTGGAATCCTGATAAGGCCCCGTCTGATTCTTTGTATTACATCACGCTCAACAATCACGTTCCGGTAAAAGCAAGCGTTGAAGAAAAACAGGAAGTTGTCCCGGCGTACCAGCTTGTTTACAATGAAAACAGGACGGCTTATGCCTATGAAAAGGACGGCGATATTTTTTATCATGAAATAAAACCTGCAAAAACGATCCGCATTACGCAAACAACTGCATTCGATTACAATCCGCAATTTTCATTCAACGGGAAGGATGTAGTTTATGTAACGGATAACAATTTATATGCTTGGGTCATTTCCACCGGTCAAACACGGCAACTAACCAACATGGTAAATGAACCGGCAGAAAATAAAAAAGAAAAGCTCACTTCCGAAAACCAGTGGCTTGAAAAGGAACAGGTGCAGTACATGGAAGTATTACGGGAACGGTTAGACGAAAAAAAGAAAGCAGCAGAATACAACAAAATAACAAAGCCGGAAGAATTAAGAAAGATCAACATCGGCAATGAGGCACTTCGTGATCTTGCTATCAGTCCTGGCGGCCAATTTATAAGTTACCGGTTATATGAAGCGCCATCTGTAAACAGCCCGACGATTGTTCCGGATTATATTACTGAATCGGGTTTTACCGAAGAAATAAAAGGCAGGCAGAAAGTAGGTGAACCACAAGGCACCAACCGCTTTTTTATTTATGACCGTGATGAAGACAGTGTCATCGAAATAAAGACAGATTCAATAGAAGGTATCCGCGATTTACCGGAATTTTTAAAAGATTATCCTTCAGAATTAAAGGAAAGGCAAAAAGAAAATGCCCCGCGGAAAGTAAATTTTGATTCAGAGCAATGGTCGCCTCGGGGAACGCATCTTGTACTCGATATTCGTTCGCAGGATCACAAAGACCGCTGGCTGATGCTTTGGAATCCCGATTCAGGAAAATTAAAATTATTAGACCGGCAGCACGACAGTGCGTGGATCAGCGGCCCCGGAATCGATAACGGCGGATGGATAAACGAAAATACTTACTGGTACCAATCAGAAAAAACGGGTTTTTCGAATTTGTATTCAGTGAACGTAATCACCGGAGAAAACAAAGACTACACGCCCGGCAATTATGAAGTATGGGATGCACAGCTTTCCAAAGACAAAAAATATTTTTACATCACCACCAATGAAGTGGAAACGGCGCAACATCAATTTTATCGTTTACGCATAACCGATAGCAGGAAGGAAAGAATCACAACTATGGAAGGAGGCAACAGCGTCACGGTCTCGCCCGATGAAAAAAATATTGCCATTCTTTATTCGTTCACTAACAAACCACCGGAACTCTACTTACAGGAAAATAGAACCGGTACGAAACCGCAACAAATCACGCATAAGGCAGAAAGCGCCAAATTTCAATCTTACAACTGGCGGGCACCGGAAATATTCACTTTCGCAGCAAGAGACGGCGCTTTGGTTCATGGAAGAATTTACAAACCGCAACACCCTGACCTTCATAAACCGGCAGTGATCTTTGTGCACGGCGCGGGATATCTTCAAAACATCGACAAATGGTGGAGCGAATATTATTTCAGGGAATACATGTTCAACAATCTTTTGGCGGACCACGGATATTATGTGATGGACGTGGATTACCGCGGCAGTGCAGGTTATGGGCGTGAATGGCGCACAGGCATTTACCGAAACATGGGCGGCAAAGACCTCACAGATAATATTGATGCTGCAAACTATTTAGTGAAAAATTTCCGAGTAGATTCAAACCGGATCGGTATTTACGGAGGTTCTTACGGTGGTTTTATGACACTGATGGCGATGTTCAAAACGCCCGCTGTTTTCGCAGCCGGCGCGGCTATACGCTCCGTGGCTGATTGGGCCAATTATAATCACGGCTATACTTCTGCTATATTGAACCGTCCTTTTGAAGACAGTTTGGCTTATCAAAGAAGTTCGCCCATTTATTATGTAAGCGGATTAAAAGGTCACCTACTGATGTGCCATGGAATGGTCGATCAGAATGTACATTTCCAGGATATTGTAAAAGTGACCCAGCGTTTAATAGAGCTTGGAAAAGATAATTGGGAACTAGCGCCCTACCCCATGGAAAACCACGAGTTTGAAGCACCCAGCAGCTGGACTGATGAGTACAAGAGAATTTATAATTTATTTGAAAGTGTTTTGAAGAAATAAACTATAGTAAACAAATAAACTTTCAGGATTTTGTTTTTCTCTGCAACGTCTCAGGCTAGTGAATGATACGCACGGCAACCATTCTTTTCCTACATCGATTTCAGAACTTCTACATTCTGCAAATGGTTCGTAGGGAGGGCTTTCCAACCAGTTTCACGATTGCGGGGCTCTGTCTTTATCCCTGACAATACATACGAGTTTCATACCTGCATATTTGTTGTCTGCATTCTTTTCGGTTTTACCATCGTGATCCCAGTCACCGTTTATATTTGTAAAACTTTGAAACCATGTAAGCAGCGGTTTATCTTCCACTTCTCCCAAATATTTACCTGCAATGTCTGCAACATTAAAAATGATATTACTGATATTAGACAGTTGAGAAGTAGTCTTTAAAACAGTTCCTAAATTTGAGACCAGGTTCTTATAATCTTCATCAGAATTAATCTGAGTTAAAACTTCTGAAACATTTCTTAAGTCCTGCTTGCTCTTTAACAGGGAAGTGAAAATATGAACCTGTGTTGGCGCAATTTTACTGCTTTCTTCCTCCTGCCACAGGTACAACGTTCTATCCACATTCAGGGAGTCGCCGTCATTTACTTTTTCAAAGCCCTTCAGATCGAGTGAAATGGAATCTGCATTCACGTCTGAAACTACTATGTCTAGAAAATAAACCTTCGCCAAGCCGGGGAACGGCCACACTTTTGCTGTTTTATTATCGTGGATCATTACGTCCGACAACCTGATCTCAATTCCGGAAATTTCAGATGAAGTCGGAATAATACCTCTGAATTCTCCGTTTACCGATTCAAAGCCTTCTTTGAAATCGTGTTCTTCTGTAAAAATGTTTTGACGAAAATCGACCATAAGACGTTTATTTATTTGCCTACTCTGAATCCGTTTTCGGATACCCGTTGTTCTTTAATCAATGTAAGGATTGTAATTTTCATCAGGATACCAGAGCCCGCTGAACAACGCTGCCTGCCTTCGTATGCTGCATCGCTGCACGTGATAAATGTCAACAAAAGAATGTTTGATGTTTGGATTTCCCCAGTCACCTCCCCAGATTAATTTTTTTGCATAGGCCAACTGACCCAATATTGAAAAATCGCCTTTCCATGAGGGCGTACCATTCACATTTTTTACAATATCGCATGCAAGACCATAATGATGCACTCCCACATTCTTTAATTCCGTTGCCCGCTGATCAAAAAGCATTTGCTGCCGCTCCTTACTTCTATACGTTTCAAAAACCATTAAGTCTATCCCATGAACTTTTGCTTCCTCAATAATTTCCGTAACCAATGCCCGTGTCGTCGGTTCTAATAAATCTAAAGCGTTTATTACCTGGCTCGATGTCGCTCTTGCATCTTGTAATATTATGTTGCTATAAAAGCTCATTTATTTTTATTTTCGTGCTTTTGTATTTCAACAACCAATAAAGCCAGGCCGTACCAGTTGTTTTAGAAGAAAAGATCATCGCCATAATTATTCCATTCATTGTCAACCATTGTTTGGTCTTTTTAAGATTGAAAATATTTCCTGAATTTGAGAATCGAGGGGGAAGTTTGTGGCAGTTTTAATAAGATTGGATACACCAAGTTAATGAAAAAAATTAAATCACAATGAAGAATTTCGCTTATTTTTTTAACACTGTTCGGGTGTTACAGAGTAAATGTGATTGCAGTAAACAAATAAATTCAGCATATTTTTATTTTGGTTGGAAGAGCCGCAATAAATTATTACACCGCACTATTCCACCTGAACCATTTGATGCCCAAAAAAGAAAATACAATCGCGTACCCAAACGTAACCAGCAGCGCCATTGAAGTTGTATTATCCCAGGACGAAAGCTGCATGCCGGCAGCAAGGATTGTTTTTACGGTACCAAAGGGAGACCAGTGTACGATCTCTTTAAGTTGCTTGCCAAACATCCCCAGTTCCCCAAAAATTCCCAGCATGATAAGGGCAATGTAAACCAGGCGGCTAGTAGAGTTTACTGTTTCTGCATTTTTTACAAGACCAACGATCATTTGCCCAAGACCGAGATACAACGCGCCACCCAGCAACGCTGTTATAAAAGTGAGCACATATCCTGATCCCGACAACGTGATATGGTCGTATTGATAACCGACGATAAAAACGCAGGCCGTCAGCAGCACGATCATCACCAACTGAACCGTGAGCCTGCTGAGCATGATACAATAGGTGGGCAGAGGCGTCACCCGCAACCGCTGAAAAACACCTTTATCACGGTCACGCGCAACCGAAACCGCATAGCCCATAATGCCAATGGACGTAAGGCCGATCGTCAGTGCCATTGAAAGAGCAAAAGCACCTCCGATCTTATCAATAACGCCTTTCCATGAAATCAAAATAATCACAGGAACCAGCAGTGACATCACCACCGAACGGCGGTTACGCCATTGAGTGGTAAAATCGGCGCGCACCAGGCTGGTAAAAGCGGCGGAAGTTTTAGGTATTAGTGTTTGCATGGTATCAATTTTAAGTTCTCACGGCTTTGCCCGTCAAACCAATGAAAACGTCTTCAAGTGTGATTTTTCCTTTTCGTGAAGCATTGATCACTTCGGGATTGTCTTTGTGCAATTCGATCAAGCTTTCCGGCGCATCAGTAGCTATCACCCTTCCATGGTCAATGATCGCGATGCGGTCGCAAACCGCTTCGGCTTCTTCCATGGAGTGCGTAGTGAGCAACACCGCATGACCCTTGTCTTTGATGGCTTCAATACGGTCCCACAATTGGCGGCGCGATTGAGGATCGAGGCCGGTCGTAGGTTCGTCGAGAATGGACAACACGGGATCGTGAATGATGGAAATAATCAGCGACACTCTTTGTTGCTGTCCGCCGGACAACTGTCCGAACTTTTTTGATGCAGCATCTTCTAGCTTGACATCGCGAAGAATAGCATTTAACTTCTCGGTTCCAAGAGAAACACCGTAGATCCCCGCAAACAGTTTGATTATCTCTCTAATAGTCAGCTCCGGCTGGAAACTGGTTGCCTGCAACTGCACTCCCATATTGGCTTTGGCATGCATCGGGTGTTTGCGGATATTAAAGCCTGCAACAGTAATTTCGCCGGATTCCGGGTTTATCAATCCTTCCACGGCACTAAGGGTACTCGTCTTGCCCGCGCCATTTGGCCCGAGCAAACCGAATATCTCTCCCGGTTTTACCTCGAACGATACATTTTTAACTGCCTGAAAATTGCCGTAAAACACATCCAGGTTTTCTACTTTTAGTAGAGAAGAGTCGTTTTCTGCCTGCATTAAGAAATGGTAATTGAATCAGAATTAAAAACTAAATGTATAATAATTGAAGCATTCGCACTAAGGCAGTGGCCAAAAGGCAAAAAAATTATATAAGCGGTGAAGAACCGAGAGTGCCGTGAAACGCACAACTTTAGTGAAAAACAAACTATTTTCATTTGGTTGTTCTAACGGAAAAACTAAGGAACCTCTACAACTCTGAACCGTGCTTTATCATAGAGACCCACCCTGGAATGAATTAATGTTTGACGATAGTTGCAGTATTAGAATATGGCTCTTGCCGCGCGCAAGTAAGGAAAAACGCGCGGAGCGATCGGGTTTTCCTTGAATTTAGCGAAGCGATCTCATAAGCACCTTTAAAAACAACAACAAATGCGCTTATATTTTTTGTTTCTTTTGTATCAAGAGGTAACTATATACCTGTTAGACCATGTTGAAGTAAATTTTAAAATGTATCTCTTTAGGTGCTATATTTAGTCCATGAGATATTTTATGTTTGTGGATGAATCAGGAGAATCAAGCATGAAGGGGAAGGATGTTAATTATAATGTATTTGTTCTTTGTGGGGTGCTGTTCAGCGAAAAGTCTTATGAAGAATTTAAAGTGATAATGAATGATTTTAAATTAAAGTACTTCAATAGCACGGAAGTTATTTTACATTCCAGCAAGATAAGAAAGCAAACAGGCGTCTTTAAAATATTAATAGATGGTAATGTTAGAAAAGCCTTTTTTAAAGATTTGAACGATGTTATTTTATTATCCAATTTTCAAATTATTTCCTGCATAATCGACAAGCCAAAATACAAATTGAAGTATCCATATAGGGACACGGCTTATGAAGAATCACTAAAATTTATGTGCGAGAGGTCGGTTTTTTGTTTAAGAAAAGAAGATTTTGTTTCTAGGCTTGTTGTCTGTTTAGAAAAAAGGGGCAATCAGGATTCAATTATTAAAAAGTATTACACCAAATTCATTACGGATGGAACAGGTCAAATGTCTTCTTTTGAGATGAAAAAATGTGCAAAATCACTTGAATTTAGAGATAAAAAGCAAAACATTAATGGACTTCAATTGGCAGATTTAATAGCTTATCCAATCGGTAAGAGACATTTAGATCCGATAAAAGGTCATCCTTCTTTTAATGTTTTTGAGTGCAAGTTCTATAAAAGTAATAATGGAGATATAAACAGGTTTGGCTTAAAAACATTCCCTCCTTAAAACTGGTGAAGCCCCTTTCGGAGCTTCCCTACAGCGAGGCATACGCCAAACCGTTTAATATTTGTATAAAGATACAAAACTTTTATTTTAATCCAACTTTTAATTTGTTATACATTCTAAAGAAAATGTTTTACATCAACTTCCAATTTATCTGCAATACTTTTTAAGGTAAGCAAATGAACATTCCTTCTACCTTGTTCAATAAACCAAAGATTTGACATATCAATTCCGGTAAGCTGGCTAAGTTTAGGGTAGGAAAGATTTTTAGCTTTGCGAGCCTCTTTAATTTTCCTACCCATTTCTTTTAAATATATCCCGTTATTGTCCATTTGCTGTAAGTATTTTATATTTTAATCTGCCATTACAATTAGCTAAAGCGTCTGCAAATCTTTCATCTTGAAAAGATTCCCTGTGATTATACCTGAAAGCAGATTCATTGCAATAACGTTGCAAATGTTTTGGACTTACTGAATGATGTATGCCGTCAATTTGTTTTTTAAGGATATTCCAATAACCTTCTATATTGTTGGTATGAACCAAAATATCATCATGCTTCACATATTCCTTTTCCCTGTGATTAACTTTCCTGTGTTTGTATTTTTTGCCGACCTTATTGTATGCATGATGTTCATCAGTTACCATATAGCTGTCAGGTGCAACAAACTCTTCAATAGCTTTATTTATATTTTCAATATCAGTTGCAGGAATTACTTTAGTTTTCACTTTTCCGTTTCTTTGGACGGCTCCTAATACCATAGCTTTACCATTGGCACTACCTTTTACTTTTCTTTTGCTTGCATGTTTATTGGATTCAGAACCGCCAACATAAGTTTCATCTATTTCTACAATGCCCTCTAATAATTCCGGCGCATTATTAGTTAGCATTTGTCTAATTCTGTGATTTAAAAACCATGCTGTCTTTTGGGTAACTCCTAGCCATGTAGCAAGTTGTAAACTGCTAATTCCTTTGCTATGCACTGATAAAATATAGGTAGCAAGAAACCATTTAGTCAAAGGAATTTTTGTGTTCTCATAAATAGTTCCAACAGTAACAGAAAATTTGTTCCTGCATCCTTTTTCCCTGCATTTAAAAATCTTTCCATTAGGGAAACGGTGAACATTTATTGAACCACAAAAGGGACAAGCAGGTGTACCGTTCCAACGTTGTTGTTCCAAATATTCACGGCACTTTTCATCGCTGCTAAACTCTTTCTGAAATTCTAATATGCTTTTGAATGTTTTCATTTGTGTATATATAAATGCATAACAAAGATAACTAAAATATCATAATTTCAAAAAAATTATCCACAAATTTTTGTGCAATAACACATTTATTATTAATAAGTTATAAAATATTTTACAAAACGCATGCATTTACGCATGAATAACTGCATGATATTTCGCATGAAAAACATGTATATTTGCATAAATTTTTATTTAATGCCAAAGTATTATCCAAAACCAGAGTATTCCCGAATGCAAGTAAACAAAGCAGGTGAAATACTTATTGATAGTAATTCAACAGATGAGGAAACCGAATGGGCGTTAACTGTGATTAATAATTGGAGAACATCTCATAATTTTCCGCTTAATACTTTTCAGCGTAGACTTAGGGATATTGCCAAAAAAATAAATTCTGACAGCTTAATCGCCCAACGTATAAAAAGGCTTGCTTCTATAAGATTAAAATTAGAATTGCAACCCAATATGAAGATGTCTCAAATGCAGGACTTAGGTGGTTGTCGAGCTATAATGAAAGATATTCAAGAGCTTGACCAAATGGTTGAAATTTATAAACATCATAGTAGAGGTTTAAAACATACTTTACATAAAGAAGATGATTATATTACAAACCCTAAAAATTCAGGTTATAGGGGTGTCCATTTAATTTATAAATATGGAAGTGATAAGTCTACGGATTTTAAAGATATGCGCATAGAAATACAAATAAGGACATTACTACAACATGCGTGGGCTACCGCTGTGGAAACGGTTGGAACATTTATTAAAATGCCATTAAAATCGAGTTTAGGAGATGCCGGTTGGTTAAGATTTTTTTCTTTGATGGGTTCTGCTATGGCTATTTCTGAAGGTAAACCTATTGTGCCGGGAACGAGTGAAAATATAAATGAATTAAGAGACGAAATAATTCTATTATCAAAAAAACTTGACGTGGAAACGCATTTATTTACATTCAGACATTCAATTCAGGTAATGAGTAGTAATAGAAAGTTGACAAATGCTTATTATTATTTACTTGATTTAGACCCAGATGAAGGCAGGGTTATTATTAAGTCTTATACCCAAAATCAACTTAAAACAGCGTCAGATGATTATATGACTTTAGAAAAGAGAATTACAAGTGGGAAAAGGGATGCCGTATTAGTATCAGCTGATTCAGTTAAGGCTTTAAAATTGGCATATCCCAATTATTATCTAGACACTGATATTTTTTTACAACAGCTAAAAGAATTTACTGCATCTGGAAAATTCAGTACTCAATTGAAACTTTTTAATTAAAAATAAAAAGGGCTTTATAGCCCTTTAAAAATAGTTAACGAGAAATAACAGCATCAAAATATGCGCTGTGAACCCTGTAAGTTTTTCGCTCTCATTAGGTGAATTGTTGCAGGGGTTTCTTATTTGTAAATTTACTAATTTTATTGCATGGAAAAGAAAAATAAAAAACCAGCTAAAGAAGCATCTACTACCTTTCATAATATTATGGCCGCATCAGTAAAGGGTAATCCAAAACCGAAAAAGAAAGCAGATAAGAAAAAGAATGGCTAAATCTAAAAAGCAAACTGAATTTGAGCAAATAGAAGCATTAGCCTCTACATACAAAAACTTTACCGATGAACAACTAATTGCGTTCTTAAATAGCCCATTTCAGCATACTGAAAAAAAGCATAGAGTAGCAGTAAATAATGAAATAAAAAGAAGAGGCTTGAAAATAAAATAATTTTTTTTAATCAACATGGTCTAACAGGTATATAGTTACCTATCAAGACAAAAGGAAGAGTAAAAATATCTAAGGTAGAATTGAAGGTGAGCATATTACTCTATGAATGGCCTTTATATCCCTCTCAAATACGTTATATCTCCAGCGTCTCCAAATACATCAAAACCTGCATAAGATCTGTCCATGAAGATTGCCAGTTTTTTTTAGCTTCTTTAAATTTTTCATGATGCTCTTCACTCAAATTCTTTTTTGTACTCAGGTATTCATCAATTTTGTCAAGAGATTTTTGGTGCAACTTGTCCAGTTCTTTTTTATGTTCCATAGCAATGTGATTTGCATTAAAATTACGAAGAATCAACGCCACAGGAAATGACTTTTTAAAAGCGCTTCAGTAAACCAACAAACCATAACAATTTTTGTTTTGGAATCCTTCCGTCTCTCCTATTCCATTTCAACCATTGCTTTTATCACGTGGTTAGAAGGGTCTAACCATTTTTCAAACTCATCTTTCACCTGATCAAAATGAACACGATGGGTGATAAAAGTGCCGGGATCAATTTCCTGACTTTTCAAAGCGTCGCTTACCTTTTCGAAATCGGCGCGTGTGGCATTGCGGCTGCTCATCAGCGTTGCTTCGCGCTTATGAAACTCAGGGTGACTGAAACAAATTTCTCCTTTTTGCAAACCAATCAATACATACCTGCCGCCATGCGACAAATACTGAAATCCCCGGTTGATCGCTTTTAAATTGCCGGTGCAATCCATCACCACAGAAGGCATTTCGCCATTCGTAAGCGATCCAAGCTGAGCGATAACATCATCAGAAAGCGCATTGATCGTATGCACCACTTCCAGGTTGTCTTTACAAAACTGCAACCTGTCTTCGTTTACATCCATCACGATCACATTACCGCCCGCGATTCGGGCAAATTCAATTGTAGCAAGGCCGATAGGCCCTGCACCAACTACCAGCACATTTTCTCGGGGATGAATGGAAGCCCTGCCAACACCATGCGCACCAATTGCCAGCGGTTCTACCAATGCCAGCTGATCAAAACTTAATCCCTCGCCATGAACAAGCGAATAGGACGGCACCGAAAGATATTCTGTCATTCCGCCGTTTATATGCACACCACAGACTTTAATACTGCTGCAGCAATTCGGTTTTTCCATCCGGCAGGCTAAACAATCCCCGCAATTAAAATATGGAATGATGGTTACCGCTTCGCCAATTTCAAAACCGGCTGCATCATTGAAAGCCACCAGTTCACCTGCCAGCTCGTGGCCTAAAATTCTTGGATATTCAAAAAAAGGTTGTGTACCTTCAAACGCATGAAGGTCAGTTCCGCAAATACCGATCCGTTTGATCTTAATGATCGCATGGTCTTTGGTTAGTTGCGGTTTTCTTGCTGAGATATAATCAAATTTTCCCGGCTGAGTACAAATTAATGTTTTCACTTGTGATTTTTAAATGCAGTGTAAGATAAGTATTTGTGGTGTAGGGAGAAAAAAGCGTAGTTGTGGCATTTTATTGATACACCAATTGGAGTAAACGAAGGGGTTTGTCGGTTTTTCGTTTGCCACCAACTAGTAATTAGTGCCTAGCGGAAACATTAAATGTCTACGAATTTATAAAATACCGGATTGCGGGTATCGTGTTTGTTTTATGATAATATACACCAATGAAAAGTTTATTCTTTAATTTCAAAAATATTTATTTCATCTCCCTTTAAACTCTTTAGGTGCATCTTTCAATTTAGCCAAATCCAATTCTAATAAAGTCTCTCCATTATCTGCTTCCGCGCCTACAGTAAAAGCCCCATAAACTTTCGATAATTTTAAAACAGCCAAGCCGTCTACAACTGCTATTACAGGATCTGGATTATAAAATGAATCATGTAAATGAAAATTTATCAAGCCTTTCAACGGAAGCTTTTTGTTAGTACTTTCTACAGTTATTGTTACTCTATACAGACCGTGTATTTTCGAAGGAGTAATAGCTGCACTTAGCTTTCGACCATTTCGTTCAGATATGCCTCCCCATTTGCCCTTTTGAGGATCATCAGCATATACTTCATTATTCCCCTTTAGCTCATAAGTGAAAGGCACAGGCGCCCGGGAATCTTCTCTAGTTGCTTTTATTCCACCCTCTCCAGTAGAGTTCGCTTGAATTGCATTGGCTTGCTTAATAAGATCGTCAACTTTTTGCGGAAGATCTTTCAAAGTCACATTTATGCCACCTGTGCCTATGCTCAGATTTTGAATTCTCGGCAGTAAAATCACTAATACAATTACTCCCAGCGCCAAAGTAAAATATAATAACGCTTCTGTATATCCATCTTTAATTATAGAGTAATTTGGAACAAACGTTGACTTTTGTTTTAATATCGAATCTTTAAGAGCGAAGTCAGTATAATTTATTGATTTTTGATATCCTTCGTTAGACTGAACAATTAATTTTATTCCTCCAAATATCAATGCTACAATCATTAACGCGGAGACAATATAGATTAGCACTGAATTTTTACTTTTGCTCTCCATTGTTTAGCTTTTAGATTTTGGTTTGAGCAAATTTCCAAGGCCCGTAAAATTTGCTCTGACATTTATAAAGCCGAAAATATTTCCTGATCTGGGATAATATTTGATTTCAAGTGGTATCCAGACATCGTCAATAATTCTAACACGAAGGGTTCCATTTAAAAAAAGGCTATCCTTTTTCTCATTAATGTATCGTGTCCCGAAATTATTAATGTAGCTGCCACTTAATTTAAATTCAAAAAAAGACTGTTTGTTATTTTTTGCTCTTATGATCCAGTTTAACCCGGGTTCTAAATTTAAAACTATGCGCTTTAAATTCATACCTTTAGAAAGTGTATCATCCAAAAAATTTACCCCTGCATCAACACTGAGTTCAAAGTTAAATCCAGGTTTGGTTTTGCCAAAACCTTTAATATACTGGCTATTCAGTAAAATGTTTGAAAAGAGCAATTGATCTTTATAAGTGGTATCACTAACGCCTACCGTCCATAATCCTTTATTGTTAAAGTAGCTTTTTAAGCTGTCGAAAATAGCTTGATTTGCTTTTTTTATATTAAACTTCGGATCGTCCTTTAACAACTCTAGGAGGGAGTTTTGCTTTTTAGCCAACTGCATGATTTTTTTTTGTAAAGAATTATCAAGCGAATCGAAACTAATTTCTCCCCTATAAAACCTGCCTTTTTGATTCCGAATTTTATTTTGAGTCTCTGAATTAAATTTTAGAGTTGAAATATATGCTTCAAGGCTATCATTTAATGAATATAACAGCCTTGTTCTTGAATCGTCAGCTACAGATGCCAAAAATGCTGCCGAAACAGTTTCGTCTCTTCGATTGATGATGGCATACTTGATACCAGAGGAAAACCCGTTAAATTTATAGGAACTATCAAGCTTCACTCCAAATGAAAAGTTAAGATCACGCAGTTGTCTATACTTGTAATATTTAGTATCAACGATTAAACTCGTATCCATTTTTGCCATCACAGCAAATGGGTTTGACGTAAAATTAATTTCTTTGTTTTGACTTATTACTTTATTAAAAGCTAATTGAAAGAAGCTTTTAAGTACATCGTTATAGCTTCCAGATGCTAAAGAATCTGCTGTTAGTGCAGCATTAGGACCTTTTTGTGCATAGGTTATACTAACAAAAAACGATAAAAAAATTGATAATGACAATTTTCTCATGTTTCAATTTTAGTATTAAAGAATTGTATATCCAGTCATAATTATGCCTGGATCAAAATGTTCAGGAGTGGTGGGATTAGATGGCACACTTAATGCTATATCTGTAGTTCCTGAACACACTCCGTTAATAGAAATAGAATCTCCCGATTGTACATCAGAAAAATGTATATTTCCGCCGCTACTAACACTTTGCATGTTAATCAAAGTACCTAATCTGAATAAGGACGCTGTTATCTGCCCCAAACCTAATTTGAAAACAATGCCTATATCTACCGCCGTTGAATTAGCCGAGACGGCTGCCACTAATAATGATTTCGACAAAGCTCTTGGCTTTTTGCTTGAAGTCTTAGAAGAGATAAATTTAGTTTGTTTAGATTTTGTTTTCGCCAAGTATTTGAGTTTTTGACTATCTCTAGATTTTATTGATTGATTTTATTTTAAGGATTTTGGTTTCATCAACAAGCCTATTGCCTGTTCCCAATGATCCTGCATATCCAGCCCGGCGACAGAGGAAATTTTTGAAATCGCTTGTTGCTTTTTTAGTAGAGACTTATTCTTGATCCCTTTTTGCAATTCCTTAAAATGAGTAAGTCGATCCACCCGGCTACGTAAACTTCCCTCCATATCTTCCATCCCTTCCAAAACACGGGTTACTATGCTATTTCCAAAATAGGTTGCCTGGTGCCAGTTCTTATCTTTAGGGCTATACCAGCTGAGGTAGCCATTTTTTAAAATCTGGCAGGGTGCTGTAAGGCTACCTTTAAAACTATATTGCTTAGTGCCACTGCTGGCTGAATCAAAATAGTCGGGAGTATAAAAATCAGAAACCAGGCACCCATTGATAAAGTAGGCACATGAGCTATCCTCACACGGATCGCAAACCTCTACTAAATAATGAACACGTTCTTTTTTATCCGGACTCGTGCCACTCTTCATTTTATTACCATATGGGTCAACTAACATTTCACATATTTCATGGCTGCAGGTCAATGTCCAGCTTTCACTATATTCTACTAATGAATAGGGCTGATGATTCTTGTCAGTATGGTAACCCGCCGCATTGGGATCATCCAATTGGTCCATTATTATCACAGGCCAGTATCCAAGAGGAACGTCTTTGAGGTCCTGGAAAACATCCACTGTTGCCTCAACTTTCCAAATTGGTGAAAGATCCTTAGAAGCTTGCTTTTGCAATGCCGCACCTGCTTTAGTTAAATCAGAAAACTGTATTTTCTGTGATTGACTTACTAATGCTATTTGATGAATAAACATTTTGAATCAATTTTTGCCTACTCTTAATCCCTTTTCGGCTTCCCGGGTTTCTAATTTGGCTTGATTTCTCACACTGCAATCTCTTGATTGTGCCTAATCGCACTGCAACTTATTAATTGGTTGTCTGAAATACCGAGACAAGGCCACGTTTAGTCTCATGAAATCCCCCAAATCTTTCATGAAAATCCCCATCCCTAAATTCTCTATCTTTAACGAATGACTACCCTCGCCTTAGTAGATGATCATACTATCTTCTGCGATTCGTTAGCAAGTCTTATTAATGATTTCGACGGATTTTCGGTGAGCTGGTGTGCGCGGGATGGAGAGAAAGCCATTGAGTTGTTACGAAATAATAACGTGCCGGATATCCTGTTGCTTGATATCAAAATGCCGGGTATGAGCGGTGTTGAAGTGGCCAAATGGATATGTGAAAACAGGAAGGAGATAAAGGTGTTGGCACTTACTACTGAGGAAGATGACAACACCGTAATACAAATGCTGCAATACGACATCAAAGGTTACCTACTTAAAAACATCGGGGCCGAAGAGTTGCAGCAGGCTTTGCAACAAGTGGTAAAGTTTGGCTATTATTATACGCCCATCATCACGGGGAATATTCACAAACAAATAGAAAAAAGAATTGCTGGCGGCAACGGACCTGAATTAAACCGCAGGGAAAAGGAATTGCTGGATTACCTGTGCACCGACATGAGCTATGCAGAGATCTCAAAAAAAATTTTCTTAAGCGAGTCAACCGTAGACACCTACCGGGCACGCCTATTCGAAAAATTTGAAGTAAAGAACCGCATTGGTTTGATATTAAAAGCCGTTCATCTCGGCCTCGTCAGGCTGTAACGGCACTTCAATGTCAATGGCAGTTCCGCGCCCGGGATCCGATCTTAAATTGAACTTTCCTTTTAAATACTGCACCCTGCTTTCTGCGCTATGCAGGCCGAGGGAATTTTTATTGGCCTTAATGCAAAAACCCTTTCCATTGTCGACAATTCTGACCGTTACTGATTGCTCGCCGGCAAAAAGTTTTACAGATATTTCGGTGGCGTTACTGTGTTTAACTGCATTCAGCACCAGTTCGCAAATGATGCGGTAGAGATTTACCTGCAAGTCGTCCCGGAAAATGGATTGCACCTTGTGATAAAAGCGGATCGTCTTGTTATAAAGCGGTTCGAGACTTTCAAAATAATCCTGCAGGGCGTTGATCACACCTTTGGAAGAAATCCCCTTTGGTACAAGGTTGTGTGCAATGCCGCGGATCTCCATGATGGAGTCGTCGATGATCGCTTCTGTTTTTTGTACCAGCCCATTGGCACTTCCCCTGCTTTTGATGATTCGGTTGAAATTAATTTTCAACGCCGCCAGTAAGGGACCAATGTTATCATGCAGGTCGTTGGCAATCCTGTTTCGTTCATCGTCCTGCACGAGTATCAGTTTTTTCAGCGTTTCATTTTGCTGCTCTTCCAGGACAAGCACCTGCCTCTCCCTGGCTTTCGTTTCTTCCAGCAAACCATAAAATAATCCAAAAGCCATGATGGAATTTTCGACCAGGCTACCCATCGCCATGCCGTGCTCACTGATAAAATAATCAGCGATCAATCCGGCATTGGTAAGCAATTGTACCAGGGTCATCAAACATATTACTCCCATTGCCGAAGAAAATATTTTAGCCAACATGCCGGTTTTAAAAAATCGTAACGGTGTGCAGATGATCACGATAATGGATACCAGCAGAACAAGGTGCCACGCGGTTATTAATGAAGCTTTAAGAAGAGGATTTACGTTAGGAATCAGTAATACAAACATCAAGATAGCAAGCAGCAACGAGCCGTATTGCGACCACCCGATAGTTCGCTTTAATCTCGGTTTTGCAACAAGTTGCTTTTTAAAAACATCTTTTAAAACCACCAGCATACATGCACACGCGCACAAGCTGTTAACCGGTTTTACTATGTTATTGAGCGAAGGAAAGCCTGGAAATAGCAATGGATACAAGCGCCCGTAATGCGATACGATCCACACAGACATGCAGGTGACATAACCGAAATAAGTGGCAAAAAACCTTTTCCTGAAAAGAACGAAGGCAATCAGGCTGAACGCGGCGATCATGCTGGCCACGCCAATATAAAAAAACACGAACCGGTCATAACTTTCATACTGCGCCTGCAGGGCATCTTTATGAAGAATGGCATACCTGATATTGATATTTTTTTGCGCCGCTTTTACCGCGATAAGGTACCACGACGGAGTATTGTTTACTTCCACCGTCACTACATGCCACACGTAATTCGTGCTGGTATTGTATTTTACAAGCGCTCCTCCCTGGTAGAGAAGTGCAGCTTTGTGGCCCGGTTGTATTTTGTAGATATCAACCGTATCGAGGCTCGTGTTATCAATCGATAAATATTGATCCACCAGGGAAACGTCTGCGTTTATTTTAAGAACGATGTAATGATATTCGCAGCCGGTAAGACCAAAATTGAACCTCCGGCGCTGAGGCTTTCTGAAATGCAATTGATTGAACCCGATCGTTTCAGCGGTAACCTGTGGTGACGAATTATTTGAAAAAGTTGTGATGCTGTCCCTCACGAAACTTTGCTGTGCCCTCGATGAAAGATGGAATGATAATAAAAATAAACACATGCATCCAGTGAAGACAGCTTGATTTGGATTACCGCAATTGAAAGAATTAAGCTTCATTAGTTTTGGATTAGGGGGTTAACTAATACAAATCTTTATCATCAATGGCTATGAATGGTCGAAATACTATTAAGCTATTGCAAAAACCGGTGGTCTAAGAAGTAAACGGGAAAGCCTTTTAAAAAAGCGTTTTGGTGTTTCTTATAATTGGATATACTAAATGTAAAAATAATTATTGAAACGGGATTGCTTGAACAGGAAAATATTTTTCCTGAAGTGAAGACCTTGGGATTTTTACTTCCAGCTTAAAGCAAATATTGACGAATTTTATTTCAACCCTTACAATTAAAATTGCATGTTTGAGTAACGTACAGTCACAGGTCAGGAGACCTCCCAGTTGTAGTGTAGTTAATTATTTGTGGAAGAAAAGAATTAACAGACAACACGGACTGCCACTGCCGAAAAAAGCTCTTTTTCGTTTCCAGCCCGTCCTCGTTAAAAAGGAGGATCAGTGCCAGGTTGAGATTTTGCTTTTCAATTCCTGGGGAATATCCAAGGTATGATTGTGTAGAAGAGAGCGTCTTCCCACTCTGTGCTAGTGACCATGATTGCTCATTATTCCATCCACTTTGAAATAAGGTTTGTATTCTTCCAAACGTTTCAGGAGTGCCTGCCCCGATTCTCTTATTTTCAATGTTTCCGCTTCGTTTAAAGGTGTGATCACGTATTCAAACGGACCCTTTCCATCTCCCAGCGCATTGGCATCAGGATTTACCAAAAAGGGTTCCTGTTTAGAACCGGACTCGATACCCAACTCTGCATAGGTAAGATAAGGAGCATAATACATATAGTGCGGCATGCTTACGGACGCCACATTGTTATTACCAGGTTCATTGCTCGTATATACCCGCATCATAGGTGCTTCCATGTAGGAGATCCCAGGCCGCGAAGGAGCTTGGTAGTATCCTCTTTTTATTCGCGCAACTATAGTATCCTTAACTTGTGCCGGCGAGTATTTGCTGCTGGCGCGCATGGATGCCACATCAAGATAAACAGGAAGGATGGTTTTGGCACCTTCTTCATCGTAGCTGATGGGCGTAGCAACATCGTCCCGAAACTCCGCCCATTCCCATTCCGTTCTTGCAATAAAGCAAACGAATCCATTTGTTCCCTGCCTTGCTATATAGTAGCCTTTAGCAGGATCAAGTAAATACACTGTTGCTGCATTGCGTAGATGCGGAGGAAGGGCACTCAAGGCAAAATCTGTTTCGAGATCTGTGGGCATTTTTTCCAGCTTCGAATTATTCGTGGTTTGTGCAAATCCTTCTACTGCAATAATGAAAATAAAAATAGTGCAGAGGGTGATGCGCTGCCATATGATTGCAAAGTTTTTCATCGCCTGTAATTTGAGGGACTCAAATATAGTTTAGCCAATGATCGTCTGAAGGGGGTAAATCCGACAAATAGGAGGCGTAAAGTGCCTTTATTTGGCATTCTTAATCAAGATTTATAATTCTATTGCATTATGGAAGTAAAATGATTTCTTTTAATGATCCGCACAAGCCAACGAATGCGCTATACAAAGAATGCAAAGCCATTTTCTTCACCTTTACTACATCACCTCCATGCTGAACGCCTGTATCTTAGGATCCGGCTCAGGAGAAAGGGAAAACCATATTTTGATATTTCCTGTTTCTCCTTTTACTATAAAATAGCCACGCAACTGGTTGGTCGCAACAACATCAGAAACGGATAAAATTTTACCTGCTTTTTTAAACGCTTCGCCGGATTGTTTCTGAAGGTCGGCGATAAAGTAATCAACAAAAAAGTTGTCTGCAAATATCCCCGACTGCCTGCCGTCGTTCCAGGATGGTAGCAATGACATGATCTGCTGTTTCCTTTTCTCCAGGATTGGAGAGGCCGGTAAAACGCGCGGTTCCAGCTCCGCCCAATTTAAGAGTGAATCGATAGCGGCCGTCAAAACCGTTCCCATAGGTGCATAGGTAAGGTTGCCAAAAACGACCATCCCGAATCCATAATCAGGCAGCATGCGCCATTGGCTTCCAAAGCCGGGCAAACCACCACTATGCGTAATGGTTCTTACGCCCTCACAATCCCGGTATTCGTGCAATCCGTAGCAGTAAGAATCAATGATATCACAATCCTGGCCTTTTGCATTTTGTTCACCCGTCCACACGCGCGAGAAATTCCATGGGTGTTGCATTTCCCTTACCGAACTTCTTTTTATGGGACCATCGTCAGGGCCGTCATGGGGCCATGCAGAAAGATGGAAGCTCATGTACTTTGCAAAATCTCCGATCGTGGTGATGAGTCCTCCCATTGCTCCAAACGAACCACTGTGTAATAACGGTTGTGCTACGAGTTTCCCATCTATATAACGGTAACCGATTACCATTTGATTTGGCGGAACATCATCATAATCCCAATAAGTATGCGTCATTCCAAGCGGCTTGAGAATATTTTCGGTGATGTAATCCTGGTAGGTTTTGCCGGAAACTTTTTTGATGATCAACCCCAAAGTGGCAAACCCAAGGTTGCTGTACTCATAACCGGTGCCCGGCGTCGTAGAAAAGCTGATCCCGTTTGCATAAAGTCTGTCCAGGTACGCATCACTTCGCCCAAGTTGCCTGTCGCCCCACGGGTTATCTTCCGGCAACCCGGCATTATGAGTCAGCAAATGGCGAATGGTGATCAGCGGCGCATCCGTGGTAACGGTTTTCATACCTTTTGCTTCCGGGATATATTTTTCAATCGGGTCATCCAATGATAATTTTCCTTCATCGCGCAATTTTAAAATGGCCATTGCGGTAAAGCTCTTTGTCATAGAGGCAATATGGTAATCAGATAAATCCGAAGTCGTTATATTTTTTTCAAAATTGATGGTACCTGAATAAAAAGAATGAACGAGCCGGCCATCCACTACCAATCCATAAGAGATAGAGGGGAAATGATTCTCTGCAGCATATTTCTGAAACAGGGAATCGAGCCTACCATAAGTGGCAGCAATTTTTGCGTTTCTGTTTTGATCAGCAAAAAAGGGTGGTCTGTAGGATTGTGACATCGCACTCAAAAAGACAACACTAAAAAGCAGCGTCGCAACTATTTTACAGATGTGAGTGAACATTTTAGATTTTCTGCTCATGCAGTAAAAATAAGGATTTCAGGTTTCAAATGTTTTATACAGGATTTGCGGAATTGAATGAATGTCTCGCCCGGGATCTCATAGCATTTTTGGATTGGCAGCCTTTCGAATGTTGGAATACTACTTTTCCTGTTCGTCGATACACACCTCTGGGATGAGGTGGAAATGATCTCTTATTCTAAAAGGTTTAAAATACTTGCATGTTTTTTTGCTTTCATCCGAAGTAGCAATTCTAACCTATTCTCAATATCGTTAATCATAAGACAAGTAATTACAATTTCAGTTTTGTCTTTAAAAATAGTTTTATAAAAGCGCTATTCCCCAAAAGAATGCCACCGAGATCCCTTACCGAGATTATAGAAATATTTCAGGGAATCTATTTCATCGAAAGAATACTTGAGAATCGAAGGTCGCTTTCTATATTCCATACGTCTTGAATCAGTAAATATGAAAAATGTAGCTCCCGAATTCTTTATCAGGTATTGAGGTGGAGAATTGCAGTAGGAAGAATATCCATAAAAAAAGAAAAATAAAAAAATAGTTCGATAAGCTTGCCAATCCCATTTATTGACAAAATAATTGTACACTCCGAATCCAATCCAGAAAAGTGTAATAAAAAAAACTTGGCCTAATATAGTAATTGCTGCTTTAACTGTATCTGGTACTTAAAAAAATTTTCGTCCATTCAAGCAGTTATTACAGTTTATTAACAGAGCACGCTGTAATTGGGTTAAATGATTATTTGGAACGGAAACGCTTTATGGTTTTATTTATTTCTTCTCATCCAATATCTTCTGCAACATTTCTACTTTTTCCTTTTCACTTTTTACCAGTGCCTCGTACAGCTCAACAATTTTATCGATTGGATTGAAAGTTGGATAGAAATTTAAAACAGATGCATTATCATGATTCGTAACAGTGTTGCCAATAATGTTTATTGCCTTTTCTTCATCAAAGTTTTTGATTGCTTCTACAGGTACTTTTAGGGCGTGGGAAATTTGTTGCAACAGATTTTCATCAATAGTGTCTTTTTGCTCAAGCAGTGATACCTTTTGTTGATTCCAGTCATCACCAAGATCAATGGCAAGCGCATCCTGCTTTATGCCCAGCATTTCGCGAAAGCGTTTTACGTTGCGGCCCTGGTGTATTTTTTCCTTAGTATCATTCGTAGCCATGGTAAATAATTATTGATTAAAGTAATCGTAAAGTAAAACTTTTTTTTGAAATGAGTGAGATGTAAATACCGAACCCGTTGACCATGGTCAACATATACGGACAGCGGTTGTGCTTTAGTTAATGTATTCTGAGGAAAGCAGGCGTTTCCCAAGCTGGCGCAAGGTACAAAATCACAACCTTGCACCAATCAGGGGAGGTTGGAAAAGTTGTTGGAGAAATCCTAATGAAGTAACGAACAGTCACCGATCGGGAAACCTGCCAGTTGTTAGAATTATTTCTTAACGGGAATATTCGAAAATTGGCCGTTGGTAATTATTGCAATTTGACCTTCAGATACACTTTGCGGAAGACCATGTTCTGAAAGTGTTCCGAAAAATCTTCCATCTATTGTTCCATTTGAATACCGGGTTATGGTGAACGTAAAATGGTCACTTGGCTTTAATATCTCAAACATTCTGGTTGAACCGTCATATCGTACAAAAGTTATTGATGACTCACTACTGTTTGAATCCAAGCTAAAATTATAAGTTCGGGCCTGTAAACTATCTGGTACGGCAAATACAGTATTTTGAATTAGTGAGTCGTGCTGAAATATAATCTTTACATTATTTGAAACATTGTTTTTTTTAACAGAATCCTGCCCTTCCAAATAGTATATATTTCCCCCGAAAACATTCAAATATGGAGTGGGGGCATTATCTGATATTCCTGTAATATTGACAAGCGTATCATTGAAATAATATGTCATTTTCAGATTCGGATTCACCGAAGGCTTGTTGGAATTATTCTTTTTGCAGGCACAAAAAGCAAAAAAACAAACGATAGTTGCAGTAGTCAATTTAAATTTCATAAGCAGATTATTTTAGTTAGTCAAGTGTATAAAACGCTTGATTTGCTTTTCTAGTATTTTTTAGGAGAAGCCTAATCCAATCATTTAATTCAAAATAGTATTCCATTTCGAGCCGTCTTGGTTGCAAACCAGGACTAGTTAGGGCGGTGCCCTAACAGCACCGTGCAATGGTTCTTCAACAATAAGCCGCATTGATCACACAGGCGTAGTTGTAATTCTTCTTATCAATGATACAATGGTAGCCATTTTTCCAACTGGTATAGATCAGTCTTACTGCCGTTACGATCATATTGCCCTTATTTCCGGGCACATTAAAATCTATTGTCATTGCCGGTATTTCCTCTTCATTATAAGGGATGTCAATGATCTGCCAAGCGTTGCCCGTGTGCCCCTGCTATTGGCAAGCGCGCATCCGGCTGAAGCAATCACCAACTGAACGGATACCGTACCAGCCGGTGCCCTTAAACTCTTTACAGGAATAAAAGCATCAAGGTTTTATTCTTGTCCCGCTTTCAGTAATGTTTACCGTGTAAGGCACCCTGAAATTAGAATGCAAACTGTTGAATGGTTTTGTATTCTCTCTTACATTCCTGAAAGTCCCTCTATATTTTAGCATTAACGGAGGGACAATTTTTCAGCAATGGCGGTTCTTTTGATTTAAATAAATAAATTTATCTTTTCCCGGTTAACTTTGATAATTTACCATATGAAAGTTTATCAAATCCTACTGTTCTCTTTAGCGGTTGTCTCTTTATCCTGCCGAAACAGGCAAAGCCCCAAGACCAGCCTTCCCGGCAGTTTCGGGTACGACAGTTCGTTTATTGTAAAACATGATTCATCCGCTATAGTTCTTGCCAATGAAAACGCAAGGGTAATTGTATCTCCCAAATACCAGGCAAAAGTATTTACTTCTTCGGCAGCCGGCGACAGCGGTGTTAGTTTCGGCTGGATCCACTACAAAGCATTTGATGGACCTTTAGACCCTCACATGAATGCGTATGGAGGCGAGAACCGGTTATGGCTTGGCCCTGAAGGCGGACCTTTTTCTCTTTTCTTTCCTCCCGGAGCGAAGATGGAATTTGCCAACTGGAAAACGCCTGCTCCTTTTGATTCCGAACCATGGAAGGTGAAAGCGCACGATTCAGTGAGTGTGACGCTTGAAAAAAATATGTCGCTTAAAAATTATGCGGAAACTGATATGGATGTAAGCATCAATAGAAAGATTTCCGTTCTTAGCCGCGATGAGATCAACAGGTTGTTAGGACTGGATGCCATTCCCTCAGTTGAAGCGGTAGGTTATATGACCGTAAACAAATTGACCAACAGCGGCACCGGCGAGTGGAATGAAAAGACGGGAATGCCCTGCCTGTGGCTGCTGGATATGTTCAACCCGTCGGACAGTACAACCATTTGCATTCCTTACTCCGCGCAGGATACAGCCAAACCTGCCACTACCGGTTACTTTGGAGAGATACCCGCTGATAGGATCAAGTATGGCAATGGCGTCCTTTATTTTAAAGCGGATGGAAAAAGCCGTGGCAAGTTGGGAATGCACCCCCGTGTAGCCAAAAATGTAGCCGGCAGTTATGATGCGGCAAAGAAAATACTTACTGTGATCTTATTTGATATTGACAATAACGCAAAGTATCTGAACCAGGAATGGGTAACGACAAAACCACCTTTCAGCGGCGATGCGGTAAATGCGTATAATGATGGTCCGCTGGCGGATGGTACCCAAATGGGCCCGTTTTACGAGTTGGAAAGTGTGTCACCTGCCGCGTTTTTAAAACCCGGGGAGTCGCTGATCCATCATCAGGCTGTTTTTCATTTTACCGGCGATCAAAAGGGTCTGAATACTATTTCACAAAAAGTGTTGGGTGTTTCGCTGGAATTGGTTAAAAGCGCCCTCTTCTGAAAATTTGTGTTACACTGGCAACCGCAAAAACGTAAATAAAAGCGTATGTACAAAAACACCATAGTCTTCAGTTTTATCCTTTTAAGCAGTTTTTCCTGTTTTAGTCAAAAAGTTAATTTTAAAGATGGATATCCGAATAACGTTAACCCGGTTGGAATCGTAAAAAATATTCCGGACTCCACCCTGCTTGAAATTGTTCAGCGGCAAACGTTCCGGTATTTCTGGAATTTTGGTCACCCGGTAAGCGGTTTGGCGAGAGAAAGAGATAATACGGTGAGAGCTGATTATTATTGGGACTACATCAATGAGGCGAATGACCAACCCAATTTCAGCAAAGGTACTTTTGGTCCTGAGGCCTGCGCTATTGGAGGATCCGGATTTGGCATTCTCTCTACGATTGTTGCCGTACAACGTGGCTGGATCCGCCGGGACACTGCCTTGAAACGGCTGGTGAAAATGGTGGACTTTTTAAATAAGGCAAACCGTTATCACGGACTTTTCCCTCACTTTATGAACGGAACCACCGGCAAGACGATTCCTTTCGGGCCATTGGATGATGGTGCAGACATAGTCGAATCGTCCTATTTATTTATGGGACTCCTTTGCGCCAAAGAATATTTTAATAGCAATACGCCATTGGAAAAATATTTCAGAAACCGCATTGAAGAAATGTGGAATGACGCTGACTGGGCCAGGCAGAGCAAAGGAGGAAATAAATTGCTATACTGGCATTGGAGCCCGAAAAATGATTTTGACATGAACTTCCCGGTGTATGGTTGGGACGAATGCCTGATCACCTACATCATTGCGGCTTCCTCCCCCACGCATCCTATCTCAAAAGAGTTGTATGAAAATTGTTGGGTAAAAAGCGACTCTTGGAAAAATGGCAAAACTTACTATGGCATCAAACTACCGTTAGGAAATTTTGATTATGGCGGTCCATTGTTTTTTGAACAATACACGTTTATGGGCATTGACCCGAACGGCTTAACCGACGATAATGGAATTGATTATGCAGAACAAACCAAAAATCATACGTTGATCAATAGGGCGTATTGCATCGATAACCCGAAAAAATACAAAGGATACGGACCGGATTGCTGGGGCTTAACCGCCGGCGATAGCTATAAAGGTTATGTAGCGCACAGCCCTGAGGTAGACCTCGGAGTGATACAACCAACGGCGGCGTTATCTTCTTTCCCGTACACGCCGGAGTACAGCATGCAGGCACTAAAACATTTTTATTACGACCTGGGAGATAAAATCTGGGGACCTTATGGTTTTGCAGATGGATTTAGCGAGACAAGAAACTGGTATGCAAAAACGCACCTCGCGATTGACGAAGGCCCGATTGTAGTAATGATTGAAAATTACAGAACCGGCTTGATATGGAATTTGTTTATGAAGATTCCGGAAATACAAAAAGGTTTGAAAAGACTTGGATTTAGCAGTTCGTTTAAACCGCAATAAAGCACAGCCGAAATGACGGAATTACCTCTTCACGGTCAATGCTTATAATGATAAACCGCTGGTGGATGGTACACAAATGGGCCCCTTCTATGAATTGGAAAGTATGTCTCCTGCCGCGTTTTTAAAACCAGACGAATCACTTATCCATCATCATGCCGTTTTCATTTTACCGCGATGAAAAATGGCTGAATATTATTTCACAAAAGTGTTGGTGTTTGGCTGAAATCCCTTAAGGTGGCGTTGAATTGAGGAAAACAAATTGGTTCGTGAGGAGATGAAGCATGGATGGACTCCATTAAGAAAGAATGAATTGGCTTCATTGCCAGTGGCGGTTTCGAAAGGTGATTGCTATGGAAAAATCAAATGTTTTTTAAGCTGCTTTTTTATAGTTTCGCACATATTCTCTTTGGTTATACATTACTGCCGCTGTCCGAAGAAGGATCTTATTACAGATTGCATTTAATACAGAATTTGCATGTTTTCCTTCTTTTACTTTCATATCGTAATAGTATCTAAACTTCCTGGTGAGATTTTATCACGAAACCATTCGTGCAATTTATACGCTTGCAGCGAAGCGCCGGTTCCTTCAAAAGGGCCTTTTTCAATTGTTGGCAAAACTGTCGGCTTTAATTTAGGTGAATACCTGGAGGATTTAAATACAAGAAGGAATACCAAGCGCAAAGCCTTTTAAAACAGATCTTCTTGAGATGGACATAGCGATTGAAATTTATTGGTTCGTTAGGAATTATCTTCGAAACTTTATTCTAACGTTTGTAAATTTGCACTCCTTTTAAAATGGAGACTTGTCCGAGTGGTTGAAGGAGTGACGTTAAGCAGGAGAAAGTGTGTAAATGACATCGGAGAGTTAAATTTTTATGGAGACTTGTCCGAGTGGTTGAAGGAGCACGCCTGGAAAGTGTGTATACCTGCAAGGGTATCAAGGGTTCGAATCCCTTAGTCTCCGCTGAAAACAGTTAGTTGAAGTGAGATGAATTTAAGAAAATCAATAAATTCAAGGTTTTCAAACTTTTACACTTCTTAACTTTACTAATATTTACCCCATTTTATAGTTCCCAGGTGGCGTGAATCGTGGAGTACTTTACTTCTCTTTATTTTACTCCACTAAACCTTCATAAACTCTTATATATTAACATTTTATAAAAATGCATGTACGTTTTTTATCATGCGTTAAGTGTAATTTTATAACCCAAAAATAGGATGTATGGAGCAAAGTTTTGGTTTATTCTTTCACCTTAAAAAAGAAAAGAGAAATGATGATCACAGAATGATGGTATATATGAGAATCACCGTCGATGGAAAACATTGTGAAATAAGCACTAAGAGAAAATGTAATCCCGACACCTGGAATGTCGCTGCCGGAAGATTACATGGTAAAAGCGAGGTTGCTAAAGAATTCAACTCTTACCTGGATACTCTTCAGCAAAAGGTATTTGAGGCAAAGCGAAGGATAATCGAATTGGATAAAGAATTGACTGCGGAAAATCTTAAAAATGAACTTTTGGGGAAAGACAACAAGCAGAAGCACATGTTGCTGGCAGTATTCAAATATCACAATCAACAAATGGCTACATTGATAAACCGGGAATATGCAGCGGGCACTTTAGAACGATATGAAACTTCCTATAGGCACACGCAATCTTTTCTAAAATGCAAATATAAACTGGATGATATTGACATTAATAAACTGAATTACGAATTTATTTCTGAATATGAATTCTGGCTAAAGAGCGTTCGTAAATGCGGACACAACACTACTATGAAATACCTGGCCAATTTTAAGAAAATTGTCTTGCGGTGCTTAAAAAACGGCTGGCTGCAAAAAGATCCATTCCTAGGATTTAATATGGCTAAAAAAGAAGTGGAGAGAACAGCATTAACCGAACACGAATTGGAAAAATTATGCAGCACGAGATTTTCTATTGAAAGACTGGAAATAGTAAAAAACATATTTCTATTTAGCTGCTATTCCGGCCTGGCATACGCTGATGTTCAAAAACTAAAACGTTCAGAGATCAGAATAGGCGTTGATGGAGAAAAATGGATTTTTACCAAAAGACAAAAGACTGATGTCTCTTCGAGAATACCGTTGTTACCCCCAGCCCTGAAAATTCTGGATCGTTTCGAAGAACATCCCGAATGTAAATGTAAAGACCGGGTACTGCCGGTGTTAAGCAATCAAAAAATGAATTCTTATCTGAAGGAAATAGCGGATGTATGCGGAATAAATAAAAATCTTACCTATCACATAGCGAGGCACACTTTCGCAACAACGGTCACTTTAAGTAATGGAGTACCTATTGAAACGGTTTCTAAAATGCTTGGCCACAGAAATATAAAAACCACCCAGCATTATGCGAAGATTCTAGACAAGAAAATTAGCGATGATATGAAAAATTTGCGACTTAAGTTTTCTTAAATTTCAAGCCGAATTTTTATCGATTAAAAGACCGTCCATAATATTAAATCAATTTAGAATACCTTAAGAAACACACTTCTAGCTTCCAAAGCTGTATCTTTAAAAAATGCTTTGAGAAAGAATTGACAGACTATTTTCGGTTCTTTAATATAATTAAAGTCGTTTATGTAATAAGCATTTTGAAATTATTTATTAAAAATATGGTGTGCATTCGTTGCAAAATGGTCGTTAAGACTGAATTAACAAAACTGGGTCTTCACTATACCAGTGTGGAATTGGGCGAAGTAGACATCGTGGAAGATATTTCAGCACTGGAGCATGAACAGTTTAAGGCAGCATTATTAAAGTCAGGTCTTGAGTTAATGGAGGATAAAAAGAGTGTGCTAATTCAAAAGATAAAAAATGTAATTATCGAACTGGTGCATTATTCTGAAGAACCATTAGCCATAAATTTTTCTGAATACCTGAGTCAAAAATTGCAACACGATTATACTTATCTCGCCAATTTATTCTCCGAAGTTCAGGGTACCACTATTGAACATTTTTTGATTACTCACAAGATTGAGCGGGTAAAAGAATTGCTGGTTTATAATGAATTGAACCTTACTGAAATTGCTTACCAGATGCATTACAGCAGTGTGGCACATCTCTCGGCTCAGTTCAAAAAAGTAACCGGACTCACTCCTACTCATTTCAAACAAATTAAAGTTAAGCGGCGCTCCATGCTGGAAGATGTGTGAATCATGTAACCTTTCAACAGATTTATATAACATTTGCCACCAAAATACTGCTCATCTTTACCGGATGAAAAATACAAGCAACAATAAAAATAAAAGTGTTGTAAAATCAGACAATTCAGAAATTGAAAAAGCAAAATCACATATAATTGTTGAAATCATTGAATACATTCCTAATTCGGTAGTCAGCAAAACAATCATTAAGAAACTAACCGGGAATGTAAGCGTTATGTCGTTTGATACGGGTGAAGGATTATCTGAAAAAATATCCCCTTTCGACACTTTCGTTCAAATTATTGAAGGAAAAGCAAACATTGTAATTAATAAAGTTTCCAACTTACTTCATACGGGCCAGGGAATCATAATACCAGCTCATGCAGCTAACCTGATAATGCCAAACGGCAGATTTAAAATGATTTCAACAGTCATTAAAAGCGGCTACGAATAGGCTTTTAGAAATCTTCTTACAATTCTATATAAGTTACCCGGGCAACGAGGTAAAAATTATATTTAACCAGGTAACGTCTCAAAATTGTTCAATGCCTGGATCGTCCTGGCAGCGATCTTGTCAGTTAAAAAAAATCACTTCTTAAATAATTATTATGAAAACAAATGAAGTTTTGCAAGCTGAGGTTCAGGACGCCATTAAATATGAACCACTTTTTCATGCGGCTGAAATTGGTGTGACCGCCATAAATGGTGTTATTACTCTAAGCGGTATCGTTGATAGTTATCCGAAAAAGCTGGAAGCGGAGAGGGCTGCTAAAAACGTAGAAGGTGTGAAAGCAGTGGTAGGAAATATTAAAATTAGCCTGGTCAACAATCCCCACAAAAACGATAACGATGTGGCTAATGAAATATTAAATGCGTTTAAAGGAAATTGTGAAATCCCCGGAGACAAAATAAAAATAAAGGTGGAAGACGGGTATGTAGTACTGGAAGGCGAATTGGAATCGAATTATCAAAAAGAAGCTGCGACAACAATAGTAAGTCATTTACAGGGAGTAATAGGCGTGGCTAATAATCTAACTGTTAAATCTGAAACAGGATCGAACGGGTAGAAAGTGATTGAAAAAAGCCCGGCCGCAGCTGGTGAAGAGATGATGAAAATATTCAGACCTGAAAGTAACGCTTAGCGGCAACGTAGATTAAATTTATTAAAAAGATGAAGCTGAAAGAATTGCATGGGAGGCGTCTGGATGTTTGAAGTGCAGATATAGTTAGCTATTGAATAAGATGAAAAGGGAAGTTAATGCGATCTTTAATTTTTTAAAAATAAATATGCTCAATAATTGGTTTGTAGTGTACACGAAACCTTGCTGTGAAAGAAAGGTAGTCGTATTACTTAATCGGAAGAGGATTGAAAATTATTTTCCAATGAACTGCAAAAAGTCGCAGTCCTTATTCAAGAAAAGGATTATAGAAGAACCTTTGTTTAAATCCTACGTATTTGTAAAAACGACTGAGATTAATATTATAACCATCAGTAAACAGATGAAAAATATTGTAAGTCTTCTTTATTGGATAGCGAAACCTGCACTAATAGATGAAGCTGAAATTATTGCAATTAAAGATTTTACAAATAAGCATAAAGAATTCAGGTTAGAAAAGCTGCAAGTAAATTTAAGAATACCTAACATTATTAAAGATGGCATTTCATACATATGGGATGGAAAACTTTTGGTGATAAAAAACAGCCCAATCAAACTGGATTTGCCATCCCTTGGTTTTACAATGATAGCAGGACTGGAAAATGAAACTATTATGCGTAAACGAATAATGCGTAACAAGAGCGAATCGTTCATGCCACTATAAAACTCATCATTTAATATGCTTTCGCTTTCCTATTTTGCCTAAGAAATATTTTTCTTCGTTTATACGGATATGTATCATGATCACGAGGCTTTCACATCTTTGTTTGTGATAGCATGGTCCTATTGTTTTTGTTTACAGTTTGACGGCAAAAGGTTCTGGAATAATTCTTCCTCCAAACAGGAACGCATAGGTTTTCGTAAATGTGGTCCCGAAATATAAGATAACACTGAGGTAATAGATCCAGAGAAGAAAAACAAGGCCTCCCGCAGCGCCATACATGGAAGCCATGTGAGCATGCACAAGATAATATCCGATGAATGCTTTGCCTAAAACGAAGAAGACGGAAGTAAATACAGCGCCCCAAATGGCATCTTTCCATTTCACGATACCGTCAGGCAAATATTTAAACAGGAACGTGAACAGCAATGCGACGATAGTCGTAATAACAACCTGGTTAGATATAAATGTCATAAAAACGCTGTGGTCTTTAAGGAAACGGCCCAGGTATGTACCAAAGACGTCAATTACCCAGTTTAGGATCAGTAATACGACAAGTATTAAGCCGGTAACGCAGAATAGTGCGAACGAAATAAGCCTTTTGATTAGATATTTTTTCCTGTTAAGCTTTGGTTTGGCCTTCAGTTTCCAAATACAATTGAAGGCATCCTGCACTTCTGAAAAAAGACTAGTGATACAAAATTATGGCAATGACCCAGGTAACCTTTGTGCCAAAAGAACCGTGCTTCGAAAACACAATCTGAAGCATCTGCTGGATCTGTCTGGCAGCAACATCACCAACCAGGGAGCGTATTTCCGAAAATATTTTTCCTTCCATCGCCTGTTTGCCAAAAAAGTATCCGCAAAATGAAATAGTAATAATAAGCAGGGGAGCCAGTGAAAAGATTGTATAGAAAGAAAACGCAGCGCTATAACGGAAGTTATTTTCGCCTGCAAAGGTTTTAAGAGACGTATTGAAGGTTATCCACAATCTTCCAAAAAATTTCCGGATCCATTTCATAGAAAGGATGATAAGTTATTATCAGTTTTACAGCAAATTTCTGTTTTAAGCTGGTTTGATCCTACTTCGTTTTGATTCTGTCCTCTTTGCCGTTTTATTTGTTTATTTATTAGTTATTATTTGTAAAATATATTATACAAAGTTGGAGTTCTTTTCGGCGATTACTGTTACATAATTGATGAAATAGCTTATATTATTCACACTTATCATAATTAATATCTCATTATTATTTAATGAGCATCTGCGCCGGCTTAGGGTTCATTATCTGCGCCATATTTCCAAAGTAATACCGAAATCAGCGAACCCTAAAAAGGAGTTGCAGAAATGTTAATCATATAATTCCATTTGTGTTTCAATAATCATCTAGTACCACTAAAAGTGTGAATCATGTAACCATTCCGTGGAATTGTATAACACTTAATCCCCTTAATGCAAAGAACTTTGCAGTATTAAATCAAAAAAAATAAATAACATGTCCAATAGTAATTCCTGGGAAATGAACATGATTTGGTGGTTCATTTGGGGAATTTTCATATTGTGGGTATTCTTTCTTCCTTATAATATTCCCGGCCATCGATATAAAAAAGATTCACCGTTAGATATCTTAATGAAGAGCTTCGCTTCCGGATTGATCACCAGCGACGAATACCACGAGAAGAAAAAAATTATTGAAAACCTTTAGGCATAGCAGCCTTGTGTAAATTACTATTCCATTATTGCTAGGTGTTATTAGGAAATATTACAACAAAAATTAAAATATTTGAAATGAAAACAATTAAAATAAATAGTCACTCCGCCCGTTTTTTTTCCGTCGGCATTTTATTAGTTATAGCTTTTATGCTTCCTTCTTGTGCCAGAAAAATGTCCTTCCAAACTTCAAACGTTGTTCCCGCTGCTAAGGGTTCAGTTAAAGTAAAGAAAGATAAAAATAAAAATTACAATATTGATTTAAGTGTAATGCACCTGGCCGACCCCTCCAGACTGGATCCGCCAAAGAAGGTTTACGTAGTGTGGATGAATACAGTACAGAATGGAGTCAAAGAAGTAGGACAGCTAAAGACGTCCAGGAGTCTACTTTCAAAAACCATGAAGAGTTCATTACAAACTTCAGTGCCTTTTGAACCTACCGGCTTTTTTATAACAGCAGAGGATGATGGCGACTCGCATAATCCTTCGGGCCAGGTGGTATTGCGCACCAATTAATGAATAGCATGTTAACGGGTAGGAGGGAATGAATATTAACAAAATTGAAATAAAATGAAAAGAAGTATTAAAAGCTTAATTGGTTATACCATGGGAGCCACCGATGGCGAAATAGGAAAAGTTAAAGAGTCTAATTTGATGATCTAACTTGGACGGTTCGCTATACCGCTAGTTTCACGAAGCATCATCAATTAATAATATCAGGCCCTGGATTTTGATTGTCCGATACGTGAAGTCTTTAAAAAATATTAAGAAGCTGTCCTAACGGTTTCAAACTCGGTTTTTCATAGGATATTGGATAAAACGGGGGTGGATTTCCATCCAGCCCCTTCTTTTTTAAAAAGAATTTTATACTATAATATTAGGGAAATGAAAACCGTAAAATTCTTTTGCGACGATAGCTGCCAAAAGCAGTTTGCGGCAGCAGTCCGGAAAAATGTAAATAAATATTTCAGGGAGAATAGCATATCGATAAAGGGTAATGTATTCCTGGTAATCCAAACAACCACTATGCTTTCCGTTTAAATAATCCCTTTGTGTTACTGTTACTGACATAGCCATTACTCGATCGTACCTGGTATTTTTACAAACCTTCCGTTTAAATAAGAAAAACCAGAGCTGATAAATGTTAAGTATCGTTATGATGGATAGTATGTTCAAAGTAAATAGCTATTTAAAGAAGTTGAAAACTTACAGCAAGTAAATGTGATATCATTAATGGGCATTCCAAATTCTTGCTGATACGAGAAAGCTGTTCGAAGAAATACCTTGATCATTTTTATGTATAAAGACTGTTTTACAATGCAAGGAAGGGTCTAATTGTGCGTGTGTGAATTCTGTAACATTTCCCTGCAATTGTGTAACACTTATGACCGGAGAAAAATTCATCTTTGTTACAACTATATTATTTCTACGTAACAGGCAAAATCAACATCTAAAATGGATACAATTTTAGTCATTGAAGACAACGAGAATATTCTTGAAAATTTGACTGAATTTTTAGAACTTGAAGGTTATAAAATTCTTGGAGCCAATAACGGAAAAAGAGGCATCGAACTTGCCCGGGAATTTATACCAGATTTGATTGTGTGCGATGACTTAATGCGGGAAATGAATGGACATGAGGTTTTAAAGAGGGTTTTAGATTCAAATGCAACATTTGGGATTCCATTTATTTTCAGCACATCCAGGTCTGAAAAAATTAAAAGAGCAGAAGCATTGCTGCTTGGTGCAGATGATTATATTATTAAGCCCTTTGCACTCGAAGACCTGTTAAAAATGGTAAAAGCGTGGATACAATCCGGGAGTGCCCGGCAAGGGAGCGATATTAATACTTTCCCCGCCCAAAACGGGCTACAAGGTTAACTCTAAAACGTTTGTAACCTTAATTCTTTCTAAATATTTCAGTTGGCAAAAAATCGTGCTATAAGTGGCACATGTTGATTTATACCAGGTCAAAATTTATAGCCGCCTTATTTTACAGTGCCCTGTGCATTTACCACAATGTGTGAATGATATAACAAATACAAAAAACTGTATAACATCCGGGAGAAATAATAGAACCAACTTTGCATATTAATCTTTATTCACTTCGGTTATAATAAAATCATTACAATGAACAGCACAGCAACACCAATAAAAATAACCAGCCCCGGGTTGGCCCATAAAGAAACCAAAAAAGTAAATGGAATTGACAAAACAATGAAAGCACTGGTATATCAAAGTCCCGGCAAAAAATCGTGGGAAGACAAGCCAAAGCCCGTCATTAAAGATAATACCGACGTTATTGTGAAAGTATTAAAAACCACCATCTGCGGAACCGACCTGCATATACTTAAAGGCGATGTACCTGAAGTAACACAGGGACGAATACTGGGGCACGAAGGTGTAGGAATTATAGAGGAAACAGGCAGTGCAGTTACTGATTTTAAAAAAGGCGAACATGTAATTATTTCCTGCATTACCTCATGCGGTAAATGTGTTTATTGCAAACGCGGCATGTATTCTCATTGTGTAAATGGTGGATGGATATTGGGCCATTTGATAGACGGAACCCAGGCTGAATATGTGCGGATACCTTATGCGGATAATAGTTTGTATCACATACCTACAGGAACCGACGAAGAAGCATTGGTAATGTTAAGCGATATTTTGCCAACCGGCTTTGAGTGCGGCGTACTTAACGGTAAAGTGCAACCGGGAAATACTGTCGCCATCGTAGGCTCAGGCCCTATTGGATTAGCAGCTTTGTTAACGGCACAATTTTATTCTCCTGCAGAAATTATTATGATAGACCCGGATGATAACAGGCTTGCAACAGCTAAAATATTCGGCGCCACGCAAACGATTAACAACAGCAAAGAAGATCCAATTAAAAAAGTGAAGGAACTAACGGTAGGCATAGGTGTAGATACAGCCATCGAAGCGGTGGGTATACCGGCTACATTTGAATTGTGCCAGTCACTCGTTGCGCCCGGCGGTGTCATTGCCAACATCGGCGTACATGGTAAAAGCGTAGAACTTCATCTCGAAACTTTATGGTCACAGAATATTTCCATTACAACACGCCTGGTGGACACCGTTACAACACCTATGTTACTCAAAACACTTCAATCAAAAAAACTCGATCCAAAATTATTGATTACACATAGGTTCAAATTGAGCGACATTATAAAAGCCTATGATGTGTTTGGGCATGCAGGGAAAGAAAAGGCATTAAAAGTCATTTTGACGAATGAGTGACTTTTTAAAGAAAAGCGGCAGCAATTGCTTTGTCCTAAATTCAGAATTATGAAAATGCAAGGATAAAGCGGAATGGTTTACGTGTCAAATCAAATCTTACTTCGTAGGTGCGATGACATTCTTCAGATTAAAATCGCAATAAAAATCTAAAAACATAAAATGGAACCGAAAACTCTTTTGGAAATAGGCATTTCCGGGCGGAAATACTGGATTAGCCAATTGCTTCTCTAGCCGATCACGGGTACTGGGTGTTATCGGCGTTGTGGGGGCCTTCGGACTCTTTTTCCTTGCGAGCGTGTCTTTCACCTTGACTGTGCTCACGCACAAACGATGATGTATTTGAAATTATCTGTAGCAGGGCATTTAACAATCTTCCTTACACGCACTCGCGGTCCATTCTGGTCCATTAAGCTAGCAAAGATTTTGTGGATGGCTGTCCTCGGAACACAAATTGTAGCAGTTTTGGAAACAAATCAAAATGATCATTGAAGAAGTAATTGCTGAAAAATTAAGCCAGCAGAAAATTTCCCCAACCAACACACACCTCCCTGAAAAAGCTTTACTGAAAGTCTCAGATGTTTGTGAGATCTTCCAGATCTCCAAGCCGACACTTTATGAATGGTTGAGACAAGAGAAACTTAAAAGTTTTAAGGTCCATTCACGCCGGTATTTTACCCGCACAGATATCGATGATCTCATCGCTGGAAGAATGCAAGCCTAACAAAAATAATCTTTAAAAAGTGTGGTATGAACTGTGAACAAGCTAACCAGATCGGCCTGGTCGATTACCTTAATTCTCTCGGGTATCAACCTCAAAAAATAAGAGGGTCAGACTACTGGTATTTATCTCCTTTAAGAGATGAAAAAGAACCTTCCTTTAAGATCAACAGAAACAAAAATGTATGGTACGATCATGGCCCTGGTAAAGGCGGAAAACTCGTTAATT
>Ga0157371_10000547_pt1 | contig 44794 bp, 33 predicted proteins | sample C45metaG_FD_113462 | JGI IMG/M metagenome (GOLD analysis project Ga0157371, IMG submission 113462) | Corn rhizosphere microbial communities from Kellogg Biological Station, Michigan, USA - C4-5 metaG | ecosystem: Host-associated > Plants > Roots > Rhizosphere > Soil | place: USA: Michigan... | reverse complement strand
TTTCTTTTTGACTTTTAATCTTTAAGGATGCGGAAAAGCTCTTCTGTTTTTTGCGGTATTTTCTACTTTTTTTAAAATATTGCAAAAAAATGTTGCAATAATTGATTGTTTAATTGGTTAAAGTTCTATGTTTGTTAAAGCAACTTGAATTAACAATGCTTAAAATCGAAAGACAAGCTTTTATTCTTCACCAGGTAAATCTTCACAATAAAGTGTTGTCCACAGAATTAAGTAAGCAGATTAGGGTTTCCGACGATACGATCAGGCGCGACATTCAGCAGTTAGCAGAAATCGGGAAAATAATTAAGGTGCATGGAGGAGCATTGTCACCATCTTTCCATAACACTCATTCTTCATCAAATGATGTGTATGCATATAATCAAAAAAAGATCATTGCCCAAAAAGCAATATCACTTATTAAAGATGGAATGGTTGTGCTGACCACCGGCGGGACTACTATTATTGAGATGGCCAGAGCTTTGCCACCAGAATTACATGCGACATTCATTTCCGGCAGTATTCCGGCACTTGCTGAATATATTGTTCATCCAACTATTGAAGTGATTGCCATAGGGGATAAAATTTCGAAAGATTCAAAAATCACAGTTGGTTCAGACGCAATTTCCAGGATCAGGGAATTGAAAGTGGATCTTTGTTTTTTAGGTGTGTCAGCAATCAATCTTGAAACTGGCGTTTCAGATAATGACTGGGAAGTGGTTCAGATAAAAAAGGCCATGGTTGAGTCTTCCGAAAAATTGGTTTGTCTCACGATTTCTGAAAAGATCAATTCCAGGCAACCATTCCAGGTATGCGAAAGCAAAAAGATCGATACGTTGATCACTGAACTGGCCCCCGATGACCCCCTATTGAATTCGTACACGAGGGCAGGGATAAATGTCTTGTAAAAACCAGTTCAAATTTTTCCTTTGATACCATATTAAATAACTTTTATGATCAAAATAAAAAATTAAAACACCCAACGGAAGTAAATATTCCGTTGTAAGTGGTTACATAAATTTTAAACAAATCATCAATTAAACTTTCACAATGAGAAAACTAGTAACTGCGCTTCTTGTACTACTGTTCCTACAATTTAGCCAAACAACACTTGCCCAGGAACGGACAATAACCGGTACTGTAGTTTCGCAGGATGAAACTCCAATTATTGGCGCTTCAGTGATCATTAAAGGGAAAACTACAGGTACTCAAACCGATCCGAATGGAAAATTTACCATTACGGCAGTTCCAAGGGACATACTGGTAATCAGTGCCGTTGGATTTACAACAATGCAAACCAAAGTAGGAAACTCTTCTACTATTTCAATTACTCTTCAGAAGGGTGAAGGACAATTGCAGGAAGTGGTGGTAACCGCTTTGGGTATTAAAAAGGAACGTAAAGCTTTGGGGTATTCAGTTACTGAACTAGATTCTAAAGAATTGATGAAAAACAAAAACACGAATGTTATCAATTCCCTTGCAGGTAAGGTTCCCGGTGTAAATATCACCCAATTCAGCGGTTCCGCAGGTGCAGGAGCTTCGATCACTCTCCGTGGCGGAACGTCAACATCAGAGGGCAGACAAAATCAGCCATTATTTGTGGTAGACGGAATTATCTATGATAATTCGACAACAGTTACTGGTAATACAGGTACTGATGGTTTGTCCAGGAGTAATACAACTTATTCAGACCGTATCATGGATATTAACCCAGAGGATATTGAAAGCTTATCGGTTTTAAAAGGAGCTGCTGCCGCGGCTTTGTATGGCTCGCGTGCTGCTGACGGGGTTGTTCTTATTACCACCAAGAAAGGTGCAGAAGGCAGAGTAATGGTGGATTTCAACAGTAAAATAAGTACATCCTGGGCGAATAAATTACCCGAGGTCCAAACCGAATTTGGTCCTGGTTCCTATTCCAGCAATGGGGTATTAAACACTACTAATCTCTATAGTTCATGGGGAGCCAAAATTCCCGCAGATAGTACCATTTATGATAATATTGGTAATTTCTTTCGCCATGGCGTTATTTATGATAATAACGTAAACGTCTCCGGCGGTTCGAAAAACGGTTCTTTTTATTTATCAGGATCTAACTTTAAGCAAACAGGTATCGTTCCCGGCACGGGCTACGACAAAACAACTTTTCGTTTTAATGGCGAACAGAAATACGGCGGTTTGACATTGAATGCGAATGTAGCCTACTCTGTTGCCAACACCGATAGAACATTGACCACTGCGGGTTTATGGGCAAGTGGGGTAGGAAGTATGCAGGCATTGTATGGCTGGCCTACAACATACAATATTAAAAATTATCTAAACCCTGATGGAACACAACATCGCATCTATGAGGGCACTCTTGCCTTAGAAGACGATATTGATAATCCTTACTGGATCGTTAATCAGGATAATTTAACCTCAAAAACCAATCGTTTCACGGGGGGCATTAACGGCGATTATAAAATTGCCAGCTGGTGGGATATTACAGGACGTGTAGGTTATGATCAGTATAGTACCAATGACTATACTTTTATAGCTCCCGGTTCTGCGCTGGCTCCATTATATCAAAACGGACGCCTGAGTAAAGATTTGGTTGACTATACCTATATCACCACAACAGTAATGAGTAATTTTCACAAGAAATTCGGAGATTTTGATACCCACCTGATGCTGGGAACTACTTCTGAGGATTTTAACACAAAAACTCAGAATCATTGGGGGTATGCCTTTAATACACCGGGTACAATTAGCTTTAATAATATAGAGAATTCGAATAAATTTTTTACGGATGCAACAACGAGAAGACGCCTGGTTGGCGCTTATGGAGAAGTAGGCGTATCTTATAAAGATATTGTCTACCTCACCGGAACAGGGCGTAATGACTGGTCATCTACATTAATTCCGGCACCATCCAATTCCTACTTTTATCCTTCGATCAGCGGTTCTTTTATCTTTTCACAATTGCTCCATCCAAACAATATTCTATCATTTGGTAAACTTCGGGCAAGCATCGCAGGAGTAGGTAAAGATGCTAATCCTTATTCCACTGCAACTTATGAAAATCCTCCGATTTCGATCGGCTCTTTTATCGGTGTTGGTAATCAGTATTATTCAGGAAATTCCAAGTTGATACCTGAAATTCAAAGAGCCTGGGAAGTTGGAGGAGAGTTTAGATTTTTGAATGACCGTATTGGTTTAGATTATACCTATTACCATAGTGAAACAAGAAACCAGATTGCACAACCCCGTTTGGCGCAATCAGGCGGATTTATTTTCAGCTCTCTTAATTCAGGTTCCGTAATTAACAAGGGTATGGAAATTGCGCTCACAGGTAAAGTAATTTCACAAAGGAACTTTTCATGGAATTCAACACTCAATTTCTCCTACAATAGGGGCAGGTTAGGTGCTTTCATTCCTGGTGTAGCTTATTTTTATCCCACAGACGCTCAGTTTGGAACTATAAAAGCAGCCTCTATCCCTAACGGCGGGTATTTTCTGGGAATGACCGGTCAGGATTATTATCGTGCAACTGACGCAAATGGAAAAGAAATTTCAAACGGAGCCTACCAGATAGACCCTACCACCGGATTATATAAAGTCAACACTACTAACCCTGTAGTAGGTAACCGTGAACCGGATTACATTGGTGGCTTTCAAAACACTTTCCGGTATAAAGCATTAACGTTGTCCTTCCTTCTGGATATCCGAATTGGCGGAGATGTATTTAATGGTACCGAGTATGCTATGGTCGTAAACGGTTTAAGCAAACAAACTTTATTGAATGGTCGTCAATCGGTAACATTGACTGGCGTCAACAGTAAGACTGGAACTGATACTACTATAACATACAATGCAAATGAGTCATACCCCATTGGTAATACAACGTATTCAGGTAATAATATGATCCAAAGGTATTGGTCCAACTATGCAGCTAATTCCTATAATTTTATTACTTCCGTAAATTGGCTGAAACTTCGTTCGCTGTCATTAACTTATGACTTCTCCGGAATATTAAAGAATCAGAAAGTTATCAAAGGACTTAGTGCAACTGCAGTAGGAACCAACTTGTTTACATGGACCAACTACAAAGGAATGGATCCTGAAGTAAGTGCAGCAGGAGGAACGGGAGGGTCCGGTTCTACAGGTATTGATTACCTGGGAGTGCCTGCTGTAGCAAGTTTCACATTCGGAGTAAATCTTAAGTTTTAAACTCAAAAACAAAAATCATGAAAAAAACAAAATATATTATACTGGGTTGCGTACTCGTAATGAGTTTTGCGTCCTGTAAAAAATGGCTGGACGTTAATACAGATCCGGATAATCCAAACAATCAAAGTGTATTAATTCAAAACCGTGTGCCCTGGATTCAACATTTTTATCAGTACACTTCTGGGGTAACTAATTATCGTACTGCACTCCAGGCAGGAGTTTATTATACTAACTCCGGTTCTGGCAATACGTTTAGCACAACCTGGCAATGCTCCAGTGGCAATTCAACAACACCATATCAAACATGGTTTATAGAAGTATCCTCCAATGTAGTTGATTTATATAATTCAGCTAAGAAAAAAGGTGCTTATCACTATATGGCTGTCGCTGATGTTTTCCATGCCATGGGTTATATGGAAATGCTCGATTTGTATGGCGAGATGCCCTATACAGAGGCAGGAACAGGAAATCCAAGTCCAAAACCTGATGACGGTAAAACAATTTATAATGGCTGTATGGACAAATTAAATGAAGCTATTGGCCTCTTTAATAAAACTCAGGAAGTGGGAGCTCCGGCACTTTCTGAGGGAGATTTGTGGAATAGTGGGGATGTAAGCAAATGGATAAAGCTATGCTGGGGATTAAAAGCCCGGTATATGCTTAAAGTTTCCAAAAAAACAGATTTGTTTAATGCGGATTCTGTTCTCTATTGTTTGTCCCAGGGACCTCAGTCTAATGCCGATAATACAGTAGGGCCGGGTTTCAACAACAGTGATGTAACTGACTACCTTTATGGCGACCCTGTGGTAACAAACGGCAACTTCGATTATGCTGCTTATGGCAATTCAATTCGTATTGGCGGATATTATTACAACCTGTTGACGAATTTGCGTGGTTCCGGAGTAATTGATCCCAGGATGTCTAAAATTGTACCTGCTTCTATGGCCAATGTTAAACTAAATGCTTCGGGCCAGGTAAGCTCTTATACATGGAATCGTTCAGTAGGGGTTGATTCTTATGATTCGGCAACCCGTTTGCTTAAAGGAGGTCCTACTTCCATTCAAACTGCTTCCTATGCCACGTCAAATGTTACAAAAAAATATACGATTGCTGACGGAACAGATCTTGCCAAATTTATTGCTGATCAACAGCAGGTAGGCCGCGCTTATAAAGTTAATGGAGATACCGTAGCAATAACCTATCCGGCAGGCTCTATTTATATCAACAGCACCAACTATCTTTATGCAGGAGATACCGCCTATGTAAACATGCGCAGTAGTGCTGTGGCTACATCGGGCAACCCTAATCAGCCTGCGAATGATGTTAACTGGTATCCATCAAAAGATGCCTATTCTGCCGGCGTCATTGGTTCAACAGGCTCCTTCCAGGTTCGTCCTGTTTCTGACCAGGAGATTTTGACTTACCATGAAATGTGTTTTATTAAAGCAGAAGTAGAAATGAGAAAAGGCGATCCTACAGATGCTTACACTGCATATATCGCAGGTATCCAGGCGCATATGGATATGATGCAGGCTAAGCTTTCCGAATGGGAAGGTGCTGGTTTTGACAAAAATGCGGCCGGCGTTACCATTCCTGATATGGAACCTATGGATCCGAACGATATTAGCACTTATCTTAGCAGCCCTGCTGTTGCACAAAGTCCCGGTACTTTGACAATGTCAGACATCATGTTGCAAAAATATATTGCTATGGGTTGCAGCATTGAAAACTATAACGATATGCGCCGGTTTGATTTTAGTGCCGGTGATGTAGGTAGTTTTGGAGTTGTTTACCCGGGATATCAAAGGGGCCCTTTATTTACAGGACAGGCTCAACTGACGGGTGGTTCTCCCAATGATCCCTCATATTGGATGCGCCGTTGGATGTTACCTCCAACTTATGAAATAAATTACAACTCAATACATACACTTGCATTAAACCGCCATGCCGCTGATCCGAATATTTGGAGTATGCCTGTTTGGTGGGATACTCCAACAGATGATGTATATTATGGATACCTTAAATAGTGAGATAACACCCTTTCTGTTATAATCACGCTGTAAAGAATTCTCATAAAACAAAAGAAGAGGCTGTCTCAAAAAGATAGCCTCTTCTTTTGTTTTGCAGTAGTTTGCAGCAGAAAGATGTCTTGTTATAGCGTTTAAGATCCTAATGTGAATAAGAGGAGTAAATTCTGTTAAAACCGTCAATTTTAGTGAATAAGAGAATTTTTTATAGTAATCTTTTATTCCTTTTGCTCCGCTTTTAATAAAAATGCGGTTATTTGCAATAATTTTTTTATTTTTTTTTGCGGTATTAGCGTTTTTGTTATTTTTTTACTTAAATTTGATTTATTATTTCCTTAACAATTATTTTAATTCAAATAAATGTGCGCTGATTGCTATTAATGAAAGTTCCACTGTAAAGTTTTAGATATAGTGGGTCTTTCTCCAAAATTAAAAATACCTTTTTACCCGTTTACTGAACTTTAAAACATAAAAAATAACCTGCTTCAATCTTAACACAATCTATCATCATTAAAAAAAAGTTTATGACTATCAAATGGACACTACCTTTCCTTTTGGGAATGTTTTTCTGTTTAGCGTCTTTTGCTCAAAGCAGAACGGTAACAGGAAACGTTTCAACTGAGGATAATACTCCTCTTCCCGGTGTTACTGTAAACGTGAAGGGAACGGATCATACTGTTATTACAGACCCTTCCGGAAACTTTTCGATTTCTGCAAATACCGGCCAAACTCTGGTTTTTTCGTATGTTGGTTACAACTCCAAAGAATCAGTAATCGGAACCAGCAATTCAGTTTCTGTCTCTTTGAACCGCAACAATGCAAACAGGTTGCAGGATGTTGTTGTTGTTGGATATGGAACTCAGAAAAGGGGGGACGTTACCGGTGCTATTTCCACTGTTGATGTCAGTAAAACACTAGTCGCCAGGCCAATTGCCGATGTGGGAAGAGGTTTACAGGGTGCTGTCTCCGGACTAAATGTAATCATACCAAGCGGCGAAGTAGGCTCTGATCCGATTTTAAAGATCCGTGGTGCTATGACCTCATTTCAGGGTAGCAGCACTCCCTTAATCCTTTTGGATAATGTGGAGATTCCCAGTATCCAGGTCGTAAATCCTAATGAAATTGCATCTATCAGCGTTTTAAAAGATGCCGCTGCTGCCTCCATTTACGGAGCTAAAGCTTCTAATGGAGTTATATTAATTACAACTAAGAAAGGTTCGGGAACAAGCAAACCCATGGTCACTTATTCCGGCAACTTATCATGGCAGAATGTTTGGAAAGATTTAAAGATGGGAGAGCTAAATGCATTGAAATATACTGTTGACGCTGCAGAAAGGGTGGGTAATTTTGGAATTAGTGGCGCTTTCTATTATGTAGATAGGGATAGTTATAATAAAGCGGTGCAATGGCAAAAATTATATGGAGGAAGCATTGGTCCGGACGATCCAACAGTTTTTGGACGCGACTGGTATGTGCAGGGATCTGCCCATAATCAGAAAATGGGCATGAGAACTTACAACCCTTATGATTATATGATAAAAGAATGGGCGCCCACACAACAACATGATATTACTGTAGGACAAACATTAGGTAAAACTTCATTTAATCTCGGTCTTGGATACCTGGACCAAAGCGGTATGATAAAGCCTGCCAAAAAAGATGATTTTACCCGGTACAATGCCTCTCTCAGGGTTTCTACCGAAGTAAATAAACATATAACCATCCGTGGTGGCGCGATGTATTCAAGAAGAGATAAGGAATATCCGTATGCTACCAGCTCTACCACTGCAGACCCATGGTTATACCTGTACAGATGGGGGCCAATATATCCTTTTGGCAATGATCAAAACGGTAACCCAATTCGTAGCCCTGTGAGTGAATTTGCTGCTGCCAATACGGCCAGTTTATTACAGAATTATATGAATGTAAACTTGGGAACTACGCTGAATTTCACAAACAACTGGAACTTGAATTTTGACTATACTTATAGTACCCAGGATGAGACCTGGAAGAGGCCAGGTACAAGATTTACTGCGGCAGATTCATGGTCGGCTCCATTGGCAAGAGTAGATGAAGAGGGAAATCCCGTATATGTGGATAGTACAGGAAACGTTGTATCAAGTACTGCTCCGGGTGCGATGCCGGCTTATGATTTAAATAACCACACATACACTTCTCTCGGTGGCAACCCCGATCATATTATTCGTAGTGCCACTGATTTTGCAAGCAGTACTATTAATGCTTATACAACTTATAATTGGAAGCTCACAGAAAACCATCAGTTTAAATTTATTTTGGGAGTGAATCGTGTAGCAGCAGCTACAGAATGGCAGTATCAAAGAGTTAACCAGTTAACTGATATTATCAATCCTCAATTCAACTTTGCAGTAGGTACTCCGCCTATTGTTGATGGCGACAAAACATGGGAGTCCCAGTTAGGATATTTTGGCAGGATAAACTATGCCTTTAAAGACAAATATCTTATTGAAGGAAATCTGCGCCGCGATGGGTCATCCAAATTCCCTTCTAATTTATGGTGGAGATGGTATCCTTCCGTCTCAGCCGGATGGATTGTAAGCAATGAGAAATTTTTGCAAAAACAGAATGTAGTGAACTTTTTCAAAATCAGGGGATCATGGGGGTCTATCGGGGATCAGACCGTACCAAACACTTTGTATTTACCATTAATGCCGAGTGGCCTCTCTAACTGGATAGGTGGAAATGGGGCTAGAAGCCCATATGTTGGTACTCCTCCGGCTATCACACATGACATATCCTGGCAGGATATAGAAACGAAAAATCTGGGTGTTGACTTAGGAGTTTTTGAAAATAAAATGACTGTGACTTTTGATCTTTATCAGAGAAATACAAACAACATGATTGTGCCGTTGGAAGGGATACCTCTTACGTACGGAACAGGAGCTCCCAAAGGCAATTTTGGATCTTTAAGAACAAATGGTTGGGAGTTAACAATTGAGTTTAATCACAGATTCGAAAATGGAATAGGCGTTAATTTCATGGGAAATATTTCCGATTCAAAAACATTTATTGAGGAATATGGAACCTCTACCGGAGTGAACAGCAACTATAACGGTAAAAATATCGGAGAGATTTGGGGCTACCGTACAGACAGGTTATATCAAATGTCAGACTTTGATTTAGGTAGTGATGGCAAACCGCAGTTAATCACCCTTACAGCCGATGATGTACCCGCAAAGTATGTAGGTAAGAAAGCCTATAAATTAAAACCAGGCAAGAATGGTGAGAAACCGGTTTACCAGGTATTTTTACAAAACTCATCTAATTTCTTTTTTGGCCCGGGAGACGTTAAGTTTAAAGACGTGAATGGAGATGGTGTAATTGATAATGGAAGTGCATTATTATCTGATCATGGCGATCTGGAAGTGATCGGTAATTCCAACCCAAGGTATAATTATGGATTCAGACTTGGAGCAAATTACAAAGGATTTGATATCAGTGTCTTTTTCCAGGGTGTAGGAAGCCGGCAGGTATGGGGCAATGGATTCTTGGCGATACCCGGAGATCAATCCTCCGATGGTGCCTCACCCGCAACTTTTGTGGATGATTACTGGACGCCTGATAATACCAATGCATTCTATCCGGCTGCTTATAACAATGGAGGAAGCAATGATGCCAACAATATGCATGTTCAGGACAGGTATTTATTGAACATGGCATACATCAGGCTCAAGAATCTTACTGTTGGATATTCATTACCTCAGAATCTTCTTAAGAAGGTTGGAGTAAACTCCCTCAGAGTATACGGAGCTCTAGAAAATTTTATCACCTGGGATCACCTGAGAGGATTGCCGATTGATCCTGAATACATTGATGGATACTCTATGTGGAACTCAGATAATTATAACCTGAGTCGTACAGGAATGGGTACACCTGCATTCAAAAGCGCATCAGTTGGTATTCAATTAAACTTTTAAAAATAATTACAATGAGAAAATATAATTATATCTGCGGTCTTGGAATAGCGTGCCTGCTTTTCATTTCCTGCAAAAAAGATTTTTTAGACAGGCCACCCTTAACGAGTTATGTGGATGCTGATGGACAATTTTGGAGAAATGAAGACGACATCCGGATGTTCGCAACTGACTTTTATGACAATTACTTTAATGGCTATAACACCTCATTCACGGCAGATTATGCCCCTGTAAGAGGGTATACTTTTAATGATGATGTTACCGGTAAAAATGTACAATCTAATTTTGAAAGCAGTGTGCCTTCATCCAGGGGATCCTCTTCAGAAAATGCGGCATGGATGTCCCAATATGCAGGCCCCACATGGGATTTTGCATGGGTACGCAAAGCCAACATTTTTATTGACCGCCTGGATAAAAATGCAAAACCGAATATTACCGACGAAGCATACAAACACTGGACCGCTGTAGCCAGGTTTTTCAGGGGATATGAATACTCAAGGTTGGTGAGTGTATTCGGTGATGTCCCGTACTTTGGGAGAGTGGTCAATGAGAGTGAACTGGATACATTATACAAAGACAGAGATCCGAGAGGATATGTTATGGATAAAGTGTATGATGATTTCCAGTACGTTTTGGCCAATATGAGGGAAAATGATGGCACTCAGAATTTGAATAAATATATAGCTGCTGCTTTTATTTCCCGGTTGATGCTATTTGAAGGAACGTATGAACACTATCACGGATTAGATGCCGACAGGGCTAAAAAATACCTTGATCTTGCGGTGCAGGCTGCAGATCTGGTAATGAACAGCAATAAATACAGTTTTGGCAGTGATTTCAAATCTCTTTTTTCTTCGGAAAGTCTGGCGGGAAATCCTGAAGTGATATTATACAGGGCTTATGATGCTGCCTTGCAGATTACTCATTGTATTGGATCCTATTCCAATGGTACAGAAACGGTCGGTGTTGATGGCAACCTGGTATTGGCCAAATCATTTATCATGAACGATGGCAATGTTTGGGAAAATTCTTCAAACCCTGATGCTGCTGACTTCTCCATAGCTAATCTTGCAAAAACAAGAGACCCGCGGTTTGAAGCGACATTTATTGACAAGCCAAATGGATCAGCAACAACACTTTTATATGAAGATAAATTTGCCTCCAGGGACGCCATTACCTATATTGGTAAGACATACCCGCCTGAATGGGGCAGCAATACGAATACCAGTGATGCACCGGTTATAAGGTTGGGAGAAGTAGTATTAAACTGGATAGAAGCAAAAGCGGTTCTCGCGCAGGATTTTGGGGAAACTCCTGTAACTCAGGATGATTTAGACAGATCAATTAATGCGATCCGCAACCGTCCTTTAGATGCGGCAGCAATTGCAAAAGGTGTCCAGAAAACGGCTCCTCTTGAGTTATCTGCTCTGCCTGATGATCCTCAAAGAGATGCAGATGTGCCACAACTTATCTGGGAAATTCGCAGGGAAAGGCGTATGGAATTTGCATTTGAAAACTTCCGCCTGTTAGACCTAAAGAGATGGAAAAAACTTAACTACATGGATTTCAGCACCAATGCTGATTATTTTCTTGGACCATGGATAAATTTACCGGTTGAATATCCTTCTGCATTAACATCTGCGGCAGCAACGAAGGGTAACGTAAAGGTGAAAAAATCAGATGGTACCATAGTTACCTATAATGGAACAAACGCTAGTGATATGGTAGGTTTCTGGATGGTTGACAATGCTAAAAACAGAAATTCATTTACTGATCAAAATTATCTGTCTCCGGTAGGACAAGCACAGATTAATGATTACAAGGATAAGGGTTATACGTTAACCCAAACCGTAGGATGGCAATAGGTATTAAAGTTTAATTAAAAGCCGGAAGCCTGAAAAAACTTCCGGTTTTTTTATCTCAAAAAGTTAAAAGTCAAATAAAATCATAATGAAAAAAAGTGCTCTTTTTATTTCGCTGCTATTTACTTTCTCACTTTCTTTTTCCCAACTCTCATTCAAATTTGCGCATGTTTCTGATACGCATATCGGAAGTCATAATTCTGAAGAAGATCTGATCAGAACAGTTCATAGCATTAATAATGATTCAACATTAAAATTTGTAATTATCTCCGGCGACATTACCGATTTTGGAACTGATTCTGCTTTTCATGTTGCAAAAACAATTTTGGACAGTTTAAATAAACCCTGGTATATCATTCCCGGAAACCATGATGCCAACTGGTCTGAAAGCGGCACCAATAGTTTTAAAAAGATCTTCGGTTCGGAAACGTTTAAATTTGAATATGGTGGTTATCTATTTCTGGGAACCGTTTGCGGGCCTAACATGAGAATGAGTCCCGGTCAGGTTTCCAGGGAAAATATTGTGTGGCTTGATTCTACACTTGATCATTTAAAAAATAAAAACATTCCCATTATTTATGTCAATCATTATCCACAGGATTCTTCCTTGAACAATTGGTTTGATATTATGGATTTATTAAAAACAAGAAATACCGAATTGATCCTGTGCGGCCACGGTCATCATAACCACATCTTTAATTTTGAAGGAATTCCGGGAGTGATGGGAAGATCAAATTTAAGAGCAAAGAAGGATGTGGGTGGTTATAATGTAGTTACTATAAAAGACGGAATTGTTACTTATGAAGAAAAAAATCCGCTTACAAATGAACAAAAAGAATGGGCGCAGGTGAAATTATATCAGCATGATTTTGCCGCTGATACAACCCATTATTTTCGTCCTTCTTATGGGGTAAATAAAACATATAAAAATGTAAAAACTGTTTGGCAATATAATGACAACAGCGACATTGGCTCCGGTGTCTCGGTTAATAAAAATCTCGTGATCGCCAGCAATTCTGGTGGAGAGATTTATGCACTCAATTTGAAAAACGGGAAAAAAGTCTGGAAATATTCTACGCAAGGGAAAATTTATTCGACTCCGGCAGTGGAAAACAATTTAGCGGTGGTAGCTTCTACTGATGATAATATTTATTGTCTGAATGCAACAAACGGAAAATTGGTTTGGAAATATGAAACCCAAAAACCGATTGTTGCCAATCCAACCATAAAAAACGGAATTGTTTATATCGGGGCTGCTGATGGACATTTCAGAGCTTTGAATTTAAAGACCGGGAAGTTAAAATGGGATTATTTCGGGGTAAAAGGTTTTGTAGTTACACGGCCATTATTTTATAAAGACAAAATTTATTTCGGAAGCTGGGGAACTGAATTTTATGCTTTAAATGCTGAAACCGGAGACCTGGTTTGGAAATGGAATAATGGATCCGGGAACAGAATGTATTCTCCTGCAGCATGCTACCCGGTTGCAACAGATGGCAAAATATTTATCGTCGCTCCCGATCGTTACATGACTGTTTTCAATGCAGAAAATGGAAATGTGGTCTGGAGAAAAAGCGATCCGAAAGAACGTGTACGCGAATCAATGGGTTTGTCTGCAGATAGCTCTTTGGTATATGCCAAAACAATGGAAGGAAAATTAATCGGAGTTTCCACTTCTCTTCCTGACATGCAAATTACATGGCATTCGGATGTTGGTTTGAATTATGAAATTGCTCCGACCGCCATTGTTGAATACAAAAATACCATTTATGTACCTTCCAATTCCGGCCTTATTGTGGCTGTAAACCGGGATGGTTCTGTTTTGTGGAAACATAAAATTTCTAATTGCCTCATTACCTGCATTGTTCCTGTGTCTCAAAATAAAGTGATCGCCACCACAATGGATGGAAAGGTAACGTGCTTACAATTTTAGTTTTTTCCAACAAGGTGGAAGCAGAAAGAAAACCAGGTGAAATTTTTATGCAAATCATCTGCGCGTTCTTTCTGCTTTTGTTATATTTGAATGTATTTTCATGCTGCTGTTCAAATGTGATTTAAGACCAAACATTTTCATTAACCCACTCTTCTAAAATTATTTGTTTATGAAAAAAATGATTGTGATTGTATTACTGCTCGCAATTTTTGCAGCTGCGTATTTTACAAAACCAGATAATAAGACTTGTAAGATATTAGTAGTAAAAGCGGTTTGGGGAAATGTCATGCCGAATGAATATAAATCGCCTCGCTTCTTTTCAGAGTTTATGGATCTCTATGCAAAAGATATCACGATCAACGATTGGGTTTTTTTTAAGATCATCAAATATAAATTAGCAGGCAAAGAAATCACCAGTATCGGTGCTTTTAAAAAAGTTTATTTTATTCGGGGATAATGCTTTTAAAAGTTATTGCTGTCGTGTATGCATCGCTGTTGTGCTTGTTGAATTTTTATACCGATGAACAAACAAATGGTCCTCATTCTATTTTTTAAAAATAAAAATAAAAATAAAAATAAAAATACCCTTACCAACTGCTTCCACCACCTCCGCCAAAACCTCCGCCCGAAAACCCTCCGCCACCGCTGAAACTACCACCGCTGCTACCACTTCCGGAAGGAGAACTGTAAAAACTACCCGTCATTTCATTCATAGAATGATCAAGACTATTCATAAACATGAATGTATTAAAATTTGAACCGTCATAATAACCTGAATACCATTTTGGTGGTGGCACGTCTAATCCCTTCAATTTATCTTTCCATCTATTGGCCCTGTCAAATACAATTGCATAAGGCAAAACTTTATCAAAATAATTCTCATCCTGTTTTAGAAATTCCTCTAAACGGTCTTTCTCAACTGAGGTGATAAATTCTTTAAAGCCTGCTAATTTTTGATAAAGAAATGTTCCCTTTTTTGTTTTTTTCGACATAAATATTCCGAGCAAAATAAGTATAATTCCACTGGCGATTAACCCGCAACCCAGCCATAGTTTTTCACGCCAGTCATAGAGTAAACTAAGGATGCCAAGTATCGTTGCCAGAATGCCTAAGAATGGGAAAAAGCATCCCATGCCTCGTGAAAATTTTACATAATATTCTTCTTTATTGATGTCAGTTTGTAATTGAGATTTTGCCGTATTCATTGTTGAATAAAGCACATTTTTTAAATCGCTTAATTTTACTTTGTCACCTGTTTTAAAGATTCCTGAGAATAAAGTTTTTTCAAACTGAAGTGCATTATCCGGCAATTCTTTTACTTTAATAAATTCGTAATCTTTTAATTTTATAATCCCAAGCAAAGAAGCATTTTGAAGTTCATTTACTTTCAAAAAACCACCTGCGCCCCAATACGGAACAAGTGCTGTCAGATCACGCTGATCAAGTTTATCATCAATAATGTAACCGGCAACTGGCGGACTGATATTTTCAGGTGGATAATATTCTGTTTGTAAAGTTATCTCTTCATCCTTCCCCCATTTTTTCCAGATAAAATACATGACCAAAAAAACAAAAATTGGAAGTAACAACCAGCCAATGCCACGAAACCGGTAATCAGGTTTTATAAAAAAATTATTTGGAAAACTAATTCCAACCGTTAATCCTTCATTAGCTTTCAGAGGCTGAATAATATGACCTGAAAAGATTCTATTGTCTGTCCATTTTGTTACAGTATTATTTTCTTTTGAGCCATAAGTTCCTGATGCGACAAAATAATAAGGTGTGTCCGGAAGCGCTTCTGGTAACTGTATTTTAAAGTCAGCAGAATCAATGGTTGTAGCCCATTGATTGCCGGTAAGGTTGTAATAAAACTCAGCGTGATTTTTAAAAAAATTGATAACATTCAGCACAGTATACTTTATAATATACGTCTGATCGCCCGTTACATATTTATTTGCAGAGCCAATCTTGATTTCCAGATAATCTCCTTTTTTAGATGTAGAAAAGTTTTGGGAAGGAACTTTGATCTTTTCAATTATCGTGTGTGCATAACCGTTAGCTTCCATTTGCCGTTCTGCTTTCTCTATTCCTGCAGGCAATACTTGTAGCGGATATTGATATTGAATAGACCTGATGATACCGTGACGTGCTTCGTTAAAATGAACAGATAAAGTTTCTGTAAAATCAATTGAAGCGTTTTTATTTATTTGAGCCTGGATGCTGTAGTGCCTGATGGTAAATGCTTCCTGGGCATTTGAAGGCTGAAAAATAATGAGCAGTAAGAGAAATGCAATGATTTTTTTCATCACGAAACATTAAAACTTTACTTCCACATTTTGTGCTTCCTCCTGATTATCCAGTTCATAAAATTCCCGCGCTTTGAAGCCTGACATATTTGCAACTATTACTCCTGGAAATTGCTGAATGGCAGTGTTGTAGTCTCTGACAGTTGCATTATAATACCGCCTCGCATTTCCCAGGTCTCCTTCAATAGATTGCAGGGCAGTCTGCAATTCTAAAAAGTTTTGATTGGCTTTCAGATCCGGATAATTTTCTGCAATTGCCAGCAATCCACGCAGTGCTCCACCCAAAACCTGGTTTGCTTCAGCTGCGGCTTTTACATCGCCTGCCGGTACCGCTACTGCTGCGTTTCGGGCTGCTGTTACTTTTTCAAATGTCTGGCTCTCGTGTGCCGCGTAACCTTTTACCGTATTAACCAAATTAGGGATCAGGTCGTAACGCTTTTTCAAAAAAACACGGATGTCACTCCAACTGTTGTCAACTTTTATCTTTAGTTTCACCAATCCATTATACAAGCTGATGATCCAAATGATCAGCAGGACGATAATTGCGGGAATGATCCAGAGTGCCATAATATTAATTTTGTGTTTGAAATGGTAATATGCTTACACAATTTAAATAAAATGAATAGAATGATATAAAAGAAGTTCAGAGGATCGGAAGGGTCAATTTTCGGTGTGTTCTCTTAAACTTCATGATGAATTATGAAGTGATTTCATTGATCGGTTCTTTCGTAAGTTCATTATTTACGGTTCGCCAGATCTGTAATGGGTTTTCATTTTTTAATGCATCCGGCAGGAATTTATTTTCCCAGTTTTGAAAAGCAAGTGGCCTTGCAAAACGCTTAATTCCGTCAGAACCTACAGAAGTAAATCTTGAATCAGTAGTTGCCGGAAAAGGGCCGCCATGCTGCATGCCAAGGCAAACCTGTACGCCGGTTGGAACGCCGTTGAGTACAAATCTTCCGCAAATATTTTTTACTTCTTCTATTAATTCCCAATTTGAAACGAGGTCATTATCTGTGGCCATTAAAGTAGAAGTTAATTGCCCTTCCAGGTGTTTTGCAACCTGCGTCATTTCGTTCATATCACTGCATCGGATCACAAGAGAGTAGGGGCCAAATACTTCCTGGTGCAAAACAGGATTATTCCGGAAACTTTTTGCGGTGGCTGTGGCAATTGTCGGTGTTCCTTCATTCTCTTTTTTTTCAGTATCAGAAACAGAAATGGTGGTCACATTTTTTTGCTGCAAAGCCATTTTTCTTTTTTCCTCAAAGGCTTTGGCAATTCCGGGATGCAACATTTTCTGTGGTAATACTTTCTCAATTTTTTTACCAAGCTCTTTGATAAATTTTTGAAGGTTCTCACCTTCAATTCCTATAATTAGTCCCGGGTTCGTACAGAATTGGCCAACTCCCTGTGTGATAGAATCAGCATACATTTCAACGATCTCATCACATGATTGGTTTAATTTTTCAGGTAATAAAAAAACAGGATTGATACTTCCCATTTCTGCAAAAACAGGGATAGGATTTTTGCGCTGATTTCCCCAATCAAATAATTGTTTGCCCCCTGCAAAAGAGCCGGTAAAGCCTACCGCTTTTGTGGTTGGATGCATTACCAGCTGCTTTCCAACTTCAACACTTGCTCCATGAACATGTGCAAAAATACCTTTCGGCATCTGGCATTTCTCTGCTGCTTTCAGGATTGCTTCTGCTACTTTTTGAGAAGTTTCTGCATGTGCAGGATGAGCCTTTACAATTACCGGGCAACCGGCAGCAAACGCACAGGCGCTGTCACCACCGGCAGTTGAGTAGGCAAATGGGAAATTACTTGCCCCAAAAACTACCACAGGGCCAAGAGGGATAAGCATTTTTCTGATATCTTTTTTCCCACTATTGTTATCTCCAAAAGTGGTGTCAATTCTTGCTTCCAGCCATTCGCCGCTTTCAGAAGCGGCACCATATTGATTCAATTGCAAAATTGTTCTCGTAAGTTCTCCTTCCAGTCTTGTTTCAGGCAAATTGGTTTCTTTCATTGCCAGCGGCACCAGATCTTTCGATAGATTTTTTAATTCCAGCGCGATAGTGCGCATAAAATTGGCTCTCGCTTTTAGCGGAAGTTTTCTGTATTCATAAAATGCCTGCCAGGCATTTTCCATTACCTGATCAATTTCTTCTGATGTAGCATCCGTAAACATGTTGATTTCATTTTTGAGATAAATTGCTGTTTCATTTTTCTCAAATAATCAGCCAGTTTTTTTAATGCATCATTCATTTTATTCAAAGAGATTATTCTTCAAATAAGACTATCAGCACTTTTCTAATGCCTGGAGGATGTCCGCTTTTATATCTTCAATATTTTCCAAACCTACTGAAACCCTTATTAATCCCGGTGTTATTCCAACTACTAATTGTTCTTCCGGAGTTAATTTTGCATGAGTGGTTGATGCCGGATGTGATGCAATACTTCTTGTATCACCAAGATTGGAAGTGAGTGTCAGCATTTGTAAAGCATCCAAAAATTTCTTTGCACTTTCCAATCCTCCTTTCAGATCAAAAGTGATCAAACCACCGCCCCGTTTCATTTGTTTTTTTGCAGTTTCGTACATAGGATGTGACGGATGAAACGGATATTTAATGCTGTTCAATTTCGAATGTCCTTCAAGAGCCTTTACCAGTTCTTCTGCATTATCACAATGCCGCTGAATGCGAACATCAAGTGTTTCAAGGCTTTTACTGATCAGCCATGCATTGAAAGGAGAAATGGAAGGGCCCGTGTTTTTGCAAAACATATAAAGTTCTTTGATCAATTCTTCTTTGCCAACAACTATCCCACCTAAAACACGCCCTTGTCCATCCAGCCATTTAGTGGCAGAATGTAATACAAGATCAGCGCCATAATCTGCAGGCCTTTGTAAGACCGGTGTTGCAAAACAATTATCGACCACTAACATCACCTGATGTTTGTTTGCCAGTTTTCCTAACCATTCAAGATCAATAATATCCAAGCCCGGATTAGTAGGCGTTTCTACAAAGATCATCTTCGTGTTTGGTTTGATCAAAGATTCCCATGAATCCTGGTCATTGAGTTCCGCATAAGAATAATCAATATTCCATCTTTTAAAATATTTGGTAATGATCGTATGAGTGGAACCAAAAATTGAACGGCTGCTTAATAAATGATCGCCGGCACTTAAAAAGGTCATAAAGCAACCAAAGATGGCACTCATTCCGGATGCCGTAGCAAAGCCACTTTCGGCCCCTTCAAGTGCACACATTTTATCAATCAGTTCCTGAACATTTGGATTTTCGAAACGGGAATAAATATTATTATCTAACTCTCCTGCAAAAGTTGCCCGCATCTCTTCTGCGTCATCGAAACAAAAACTGGAAGTGAGGAATAAGGGAGTGCTATGTTCTTTTTCATTGCTACGGGGTGTTTGAATACGCACTGCCTGCGTATTTGGATGCTTCTTCATCTCTAAAAAATTGTAGTTGTTTTTATCTGGTTACAAAAAAAGTAAAGAGATTGTTTAAAATAAAATGAGTGCGAAGATAAGAAGCAATGGTTTTTTAGGGCTGGATAAATTTTGTGAGTGATGTTAAAATCATTTTTAAAAAGAAAAGCAATTGAATTTACAAAAATAATTTTGCAAAAACAATTGCTCTAAAATATATTAAGGGTTTCTTCAATCAAATTTTGATCGCTTTTCCGCTGCCTATCACTTTTGTGCTCACATTGCCCGGGTCGCCTTTATAAAAAACATTGCCGCTGCCGCTTATATTTGCGGTGATGCTTTTACTTGCATTTACTCTTGCATTCCCGCTGCCACTGATTTTTACCTCTGCATTTTCTGTACGAACATTGCTGCAATCAATATTCCCGCTGCCGCTCACAGCGACCTCCAGATCATTGGCAGAGCCACCCTTCAAATCAATATTTCCACTGCCGGAAACAAATAAACCCAGCTGCTTAAAATTGCCTGAATTTATATTTATATTTCCTGAACCGGAAACCATCATGTTTGTTTTTCCATCATTTTCAAATGCGCCTGAACCGTTGATATTGCCGCTGCCACTCAATTGTAGTGTATTTATTTTTGTCATTGAAACATATACAATGATCTTTGACCGTGATTTTAAATTCATATTCTTCTTCGGTTGAATTACCAGCTTTCCGTTTTCCACAGAAGTTTCAATGTATTGAAGAAGATTTTCATCCGCCTGAACGGTGATGCTGTTGGAAGTACCATAATTAATTTGCACATCCATTGGCCCACGTGAAAATAACGAGGTGAAATCACTCACCTGGCGGCTTTCTTTTTTTGAATTTCCATCGCCCTGGACGCTTTTCCATGGTTGTGCAAACAGGTTGAAAGTCATCAACATAAATAAAGGGAAAAGTAATTTTTTCATGATCATAATTTTTAAAATTTTGGAAAGATAATTGTTCAACGATTGGTATAAATAAAAAGTTACAAGTTTAAAAAAAAAATAATTTTAAGTTTAAAAAAAAGAACAATTATGACAGTTGCAAACAGAAATACAGAAACGGTTATTTCAAATCTTGTGGATCTGTTAAACAAAGGAAATGCCCATGTTCCTTTTGATGAAGCTTTAAAAAACATTCCTTTTGATTTGTTAGGTGAAAAGCCGGCCGGACTGCCATATAGTATCTGGCAGATAACAGAGCATATCCGCATTGCACAATGGGATATTGTAGAATTTTCTAAAAACGCCCGGCATGTATCTCCAAAATGGCCAGATGAATATTGGCCTTCCTCCGTTAAACCGGCATCGCAAAAGGAATGGAAAAATTGTTTGGAAGAAATTAAAAAAGACCGGTATTCCTTTGTTGAATTTATTGAAAAGGCCGGCGAAGATATCTATAAACCGTTTACTCACGGAAATGGACAAACGCTTTTGAGTGAAGCCCTGGTTCTGGCTGATCACAACAGCTATCACACTGCCGAAATCATTATTTTAAGAAGACTCCTTCAGGATTGGAAAAAATAAAAGCAGTATAAAGCTTCTTTACAAAAGATTATTTTTTATCGTTTCCTTGAAAGTAGAAATGTCAAAAGGTTTTTTTAAATATCCATTGGCATCAATTCTTTTACTGATCTTTTCTATTTCGTCATTGGCAGAAAAAAGGATCACCGGGATAGTCTTTGTATTTTCGTTTTCATGCATCAGGTTAATGGCATTTTCACCCCCGATTTTAGGAATCCACAAGTCCATTAAAATAATATCCGGCCGGACAGTTTCAATATCTGCAATAATATTTTCACAGTTGGCAAGCGTTTCAACGCGGTAATTGTCCAGCTCTAATATTGCTTTGCAAACGGATAAAATCTCCAGGTCATCATCGTAAATCAAAATGCATTTCTTTTCCATTTCCAAAGAGGGGTTTTCGTTTTCAGGAGGTTTCTTTGTAAGCATTAGGTTTTAGTGACAGGTATTGTAAAATAAAATGTACTTCCTTTTCCGGGTTCACTGTTTACCCACAATTTTCCTTTATGGCGTTGAATGATATCCATAGAAATAAAGAGCCCAATTCCCAGGCCCTGGAAATGGATGTCCTGGCCTTCAACCCGGTAATAGCGTTCAAATATTTTCGAATAATTGTTTTCACTGATGCCAATTCCGTTGTCTTTTACTGAAACGGAGACCTGGTTATTTTCTAAACTTGTTTTGATAAAAATTTCTTTTGAATCAGGGGAATATTTCACGGCGTTGCTCAACAAATTAATAATTACCTGCTGCAATCGTTCACGGTCTCCTTCTACCGGTTCATCGATCTTTCCTGTTTTGATAATAGTATGTTTTGGTGAATTATATTGAATATCTTCAATGGCGCCATCAAGCATTTCATTAAAATCAAAAGAACTGATATTTAAATGTAATTTTCCATTTTGAATTTTACTTACATCCAATAATTCTCCGATCAGATCTTTTAAACGATCTACAGAGAGGATCGCTTTCTTCGTATAAATATTGGCCTTTTCATCTTCTTTCTTCAAGGTCGTTTCAAGCAATTGGAGGTAGGCTTTTACAGAAGTCAGGGGTGTTTTTAATTCGTGACTGGCAATACTTAAGAACTCATCTTTCTTCTGCTCTTTTATTTTCTGTTCATGAATATCAGTTGCTGTACCAATCCACTGAATGATTTCGCCTTTATTGTTTTTAACAGCAGTAATATGGGAAATATGCCAGCGATAAACGCCATCGCTTTTTCTTTTCAACCTGATCTCTTTGTAAAAATCTTCGCCTCTCTTTTTACATTCTTTCCATTGTTTCAACACTTCATTGATTTCCTTGGGATGCAAAATGGCATTCCATCCGTTAACGGCGGCATCTTCTTTTGAGATCCCTGAATATTCAAAAAAGAAATTATTGAAATAAATATTGGTTCCTTCTGCCGAAGAGGTTGAAGTAATTTGTGGCAGAGATTCCAGGACAAGTTTTAAATTTTCTTCACCTTCGAGTTTTGCAAGGACCTGTTTGGTAACTTCATATCCAAATACAAGAATTCCGCTGATGTTTTTATCAGCATCATACATGGGCTGGTATGAATAATTCAAATAAGTTGGCTCCGGTTCTTTCCCCTCATCTCTTGAAAGATATAAAAGCCTTTCTGTTATCACATAAGGTTCGCCGGTTTGAAAAACTTTATCTAATATTTCCGTAATACCCTGCGAAGCAAGTTCAGGTAGCGCATCAATAATTTTTTTGCCAAGTAGCTGACGACTGCCATACATCCTTTGGTATTCAGGATTTACCAGGTCAAAAATATGATCGGGGCCCCTGAGTGTACAAATAAATGCAGGCGCATTCATGTACAACCGTTCTACCATTTCAGCTACCTGTTGCAGTTGCTGGCGTGATTTTACCTGATCGGTAATATCTACTAAAGTATTTGAAGCTCCAATGGTATTTCCATCAATGTCATAAATCGGCTGGGGATAAGGAATTACATTTCTGCGGCTGCCATCCGGCCTTTCAATAATAATTTCCATATTACTGATTCGTCCTTCTTTCAAAACAATTGCCATCGGACATTCATCAAGCGGCAATGACTGACCATTGGTACGAAAAATTTTCCAGGAACCGCACCAGAGATCTTTTCCTTTTTCAGGTTTCCGGCCCCATAGTTTTACCGCTGCATCATTGAATAACTGAACGTGTCCTTCAGCATCACAGGTATATAAAGCCGCTGGCATTCCATTGATCAGGTTACGGTATTTTAGCTGGCTTTCCTTTATTTTATTTCTGCTTAAAACCAGCTCAGTCACGTCATACGCAAATACAAATATTCCCTCTATTTCATCATGCTCATCTAAAAAAGGAAGGTAATTCAGGTTAACATAAACCTGCTCCATTTTCCCATTCCTGTGAAGTTTTGCAGGTATTTCATTGCCGCTAAAAGATTCTCCTGTAGTGTAAACCCGGTCTAAAATTTCAAAAAAGCCCTGTCCTTCTAATTCCGGTAAAGCTTCTCTCACCGTTTTTCCAATCGGATCACGGTTTCCTATTAACTGGCGGTAAGGTTTATTTGCTAAAATGAAAGTATGCCCGGGACCATTTAAAACGCAAAGCATCGCAGGAGAATTTATAAAGATCTTATAAAGCATGTCACGCTTTATCAGACCTGTAGGCTTCCTTTTGGATTGGATCTTGGTTAATGTTTGCAGAGATTTTATTAGGGAATCTTCGTCCATCTGATTTTTTTAAGATAATGGTGTTTTAAAAAAATAAACCGTATGGCAATAATACTTCCTGAATAAGTTCAGGAAGTCAAATTACTTCTTTTTTGTGAATAAATACAATTTCACCCTTATAAGGAAACCGGATTTTTTTGCATTGCAAAATTATAAAGTTCTGGTTATTGGATTGCTATCAAAATGGAATATTATGATAATGAAAACATATGTTATGTGGCTGTTTCCACATAAAGACCTGAATAGTTGTAAGAGAAACAATTTTTAAAGGGATCAGCTTGAACCTTACAAAGAAGCGGATGGCAGACAATTATAGTTGAATTTTTATAGAAGATATAAAAACGCTGTCAGGAATTTGTAATTCTTGAAGATTACGAATGTGTTGGAAAAATGAAAAGTTTTTAATGAAATTAAACCAATTCTTGTGCAAAGGTGCCAAAAAGATCAAATGGTTATTTTTCTACGTTGTATTTTTCTCTTCTGGATTGAATAAACAAAATAATGTGGATTGCGACTAAAAGTTCGCAAACGATTTCTTTGACAATCATTGGATGCATTTTGAAATAAATTTATTGATATGATTGAAACGTTGAATTATAAAATTTATTGTGATACAAATAAAAAGCCAGAAAAAATCATGGGTTTCTGCATCAAAGTACCAGTATAACAAAGCCTCCTTTAAGGTATCTAAAAAGCTGCCTTTAATTAGGGTATAGCAAAGCCTACTCTTAAGTATAGCAACCCTGTAGCAAGGCCTGCTCGCGGCCTCAGGAAGAATACAAGAAACCAGGAAGAAAAATGCCGGCAGCAAAGCGGGCAGTCTGACATAATAACAAGTTTAAAAATAAAAAGAATTTTCTGGGTTGCTTTAATATTTTACCTCAATTCAATAACCACTCCTGCCTGGAAATTGACAGAATTCAAATCTTTGTAACCATTCTTTTTATATGGCGCGTAATCATAAGTAGAGCCAATATTAATGCCGGAAGAAGCTGTCTTTTTAAAAGGAATCATCACTCCAACACCGCCTTCAGCAAGGAATCCAACATTTGTTTGACTGCTGGGGAATTCTCCAAAATATTGCTTAAAATCAACAACGTTAGCTCCGGCTCCCAATGAAATATAAGGTTTTACAAATGTATTTGGAGTAAGAAAGTATTTTGCTTTTAAAATAACCGGTGTTGTTTGAATTGAGTTGCTCAAGACTGCAGAGATCTGTTGCGTTTTACTAAGCTTGTAAATGGTTCGTGGATATTTTTGATAATAATCCTGGAAACCAAAAGATAAACCACCGTCGAGACGATCAGTAAAAGAATACATCAACCCGGCCTTAAACCCACGTGGCGAACCATTGCTCACCAAATCGCTTTTAAAACCACTCAAAGGAATGCTGTAATTATAATTCACATCAAGTTTCAGAGCCTTTTGTGCACTCGCTGGCAAGGTGAAACAAAAAATTGCCATCACCACTATTATAATTTTTACCTTTTTCATTTCAATAATTTTAATGTTTTAAATAAGATGATTGATCGAATAGAAGTTTCACCTGGCTATCTGCAACTCCTGCACCCAGTATTCCTGAACCACGAATCATGCCTGTCCACACAAGATTGATCTTATGATCTTCTGATGCATTTTTCAGATCAAGAATATCTATTGAAAGGGCTCCTTCTTTTATCTGGTAAATACTATAAGCATAAGGAATGTAATAACCATAATCAGGATAGCCCCAATAGTACGGATCCCAATATCCGCCATAATCATCCCAATAATCTCCATAACTGATCACACCTGTTGAAGTGTTAATAATGTGATTCACATCGACACCCAAATCAGGATTTTCACTTTTAGAAACCCTTTTAAATCCTGCGTGATCCATATATTTTTTTACTGCAGCAATATATGCTTCGTCCACATCTGACAAATCCCGGGTTGATTTGCCATTTTCAATCACAGCAACAGAATCAGAAATACTGTAAGTGGAGTAGTTGCTAAAATTTACTGAAGAATCATGATCGGTAATATAAATTCGTGATTCTTCTGCAGTAAGGTCGCCTACAGGATCTTTTGTGCAACTGTTTAAAATGATTGAAAAACTTGTTAGTCCAATGAACATCAATAATATTCTTTTCATAGCTTTTCTGTTTGTATTTTTTTCACAAAGTCAGTGCCTGATAAGAGTATTTTTTATAAAAAAAATTTAAGATTGTGTGACAAAAGGGTTTTTATGAGTATGTTGTGAAATCACGTTTGTGTGTGAAATTATTGGATGTTTTATTTTACTCTTCCGGGATTTTGCACCAAAAAATCTTTCCACCCATTTAGTTTTTTTGGTGAATTCTGTAACAGTCCATTTCCCTGGAAATGATGACAGACGGCAACTGCAAGTGCATCAGTAGCATCAAAAGATTTTGGATCTTCATTGAAAGATAGGAGTCGTTGCAGCATTTTTAAAACCTGCAGTTTATCAGCGTTTCCATTTCCGGTGATTGATTGTTTTACTTTTCTTGGAGAATATTCTGTAACCGGAATTCCTGCCTGAATTGCCGCGGCAATCGCTACACCTTGCGCCCGGCCCAGCTTTAGCATACTTTGTACATTCTTTCCGAAAAACGGTGCTTCGATCGCAAATTGATTTGGTGAAAACTCAGTAACCAAATCACAAACTTTCTGATGAATGATTTGTAAACGTTCGTAGGCGCCTTTTTTGGGAGAAAGTTTCAAAACATCCATGATGATCAAACTCATTCCTGAGGACTGTACTTCAATTATGCTAAAGCCCATAAACATGGTTCCGGGATCAATGCCTAAAATGATTTTTGAATTTGTATTCAATTGAAGTTTATTTTTACCGCTTGAAAAAGAAGATTGTAAATTAAAGGAAAATGTTTGTATGAACGCTTTATGATTCGAAACAAAAATATCAAAATAATCTTCAAATATATTATTGGACCTTTGTTGGGAATCTGGTTATTTTATTCTCTTTATCAACAAATAAAATCGCAGCCTCACCTACATGAATCGATCGCACTAATTAAAGAAGCGCCATTTTCCCAACAAGCCTGGAAGTTCTGGGTGGTTATTTTTCTTGCACTTGTCAACTGGGGATTGGAAGCAAGAAAATGGCAGGTGTTGGTGAAGCCATTGCAAAAAATTTCATTTTGGCGTGCTTACAAATCTGTTTTAAGCGGGGTAGCTTTATCTTTAAATACGCCGAACAGGATGGGAGAGTATGGTGGCAGGATTTTGTATGTAAAAGAAGGAAGCCGCTTAAAAGCCATCTCCCTGTCAATTGCGGGGAGCATCAGCCAGTTGATCATTACGCTGATCTTGGGATGCGGCGGATTAATTTATCTTTTATTTTTCCAAACTACGCATACCGGACCGTTAATGGGGCTTTCAGTTTTTTGGATACAGACTTTATTGCTGATCACTTCTATCATTACTTTATTGCTGGTCTTATTTTTCTTCCGGCTTTCATGGCTCACAAAACTGATTGAAAAAATTCCTGCATCAAAAAAGTTTATAGAATACATTTACGTTTTAGAAGAGTTTACTGCTAAATTATTGTTAAGCCTGCTTTCGCTTTCGTTCTTTCGGTATATTGTTTTCGTCCTACAATATATATTGCTGCTGCAGGTGTTACATGTAGAAATTTTTTGGATAGATGCCTTCTGGATAATCAGCATTCTTTTTTTGGTGCTTGCAATAGTTCCTTCATTTGCAATTGCAGATCTTGGGATCAGGGGGAAGTTTAGTACAGAATTGCTGAGTGTTTATAGTATCAATACTTTGGGCATCTTAGGCACTACTTTTGGTATCTGGTTCATCAATTTATTTATTCCTGCACTTGCAGGCAGCGTTTTAATTTTTGGTATTAGATTTTTTAAAGAAAAATAAATGTAGTTTGAAAGCAATAATCACACTTTTACTTTTACTTTTTTCAACAGGACAGGAAAGCCCGGACACATTTTGTGGAGTGCGTAACACGGCCTTTAAACCGGGTGAGGAAGTGACGATGAAAGTTTATTACACCACTCTTGGAATGTATGTTGGCGCAGGAGAAGCGAAGTTTACAACAACCCTTGAAAGATACAATGGCGTTCCTGTTTATCATTGTATAGGCACCGGCACATCCTATTCTTTTTTTGATAATTTCTATAAAGTGCGTGATCGGTATGAAACTTATATTGATACATCAACCATGCTTCCTGTAAAATTCATCAGGAATGTTTATGAAGGCGGATCAAAGATCTATAATAACATCACTTTTAATCACAAAGCTGGAACGGCGGTAAGCACGAATGGAGTTTTTAAAGTGACACCTTGCATCCAGGATGTGATCAGTTCTGTTTATTATGCACGCAATATTAATTTCAGCAAATATAAACCGGGTGATAAAATTCCTTTCGATATGTTTTTGGATGATCAGATTTATCACCTCTATCTGCGTTATGAAGGAAAGGAAACTGTGAAAACAAAATATGGAAAATTCAGGGCGATAAAATTCAAACCGTTGCTGATCAAAGGAACAATCTTCCAGGGCGGAGAGAACATGAATGTTTGGGTGAGCGATGATGCAAATCATTTACTGTTGCGGGCTGAAAGCCCGATCTCAGTCGGTTCTATTAAAGTTGATATGATGGCTTACAGAAATTTGCGTTATCCGCTCACTTCATTGATCAGCTTCCGTTAAGCCATCTTTTTAGAGAAATATTCATTTGCGCAGGTCTTCTTCTTTTTTATTTTCAAGATGTTTTAGTCTGAATAAAATTAAAAGACAAACTCCGACTACCAGATAGGTTATAGATAATATAATATTTTCTGTACCCGAAAGAGTGATGCCTTTAAACTGTTCTTTTATAAAAAAATAAATTATGATTCCAATGCACAACAACAGGAAGATAAAGCTGGCTTTTTTCATAAACTTTCGAGTTTAAAAGTCTCTTTACTGCGGATGCCTTTTATAGTTTGTTCCAGACTGCAACATTCTATTTCAGGATCGTGTTCAAAAAACAGGACGAATTCCTTTTCCAGGGCTTCTGTAAGAAATGATTTTTTTTCTACTAAGGTTTCTAATGGCCTTGTATCGTAAGCCATCACATAAGGAATTGGAATGTGGGCAACAGAAGGCAAAAGATCCGCCATATAAACAATGGTTTTGTCTTTGTATTTTATTTGTGGCAACATCATAGATTCTGTATGGCCATTCACAAAACGGAGGTTCACATTTTTAGTAAATTCAATTCCTTGTTTCGTTTCAATAAATTTTAATTTTCCGCTTTCCTGTATGGGAATAATATTTTCTTTTAAGAAACTTGCTTTCTCACGATCATTTGGGTGAACTGCCCATTGCCAGTGACTTTCATTGCTCCAGTAAGTTGCATTTTTAAAAGCAGGAACAAGTTTATCGTCTACTCTTTCTATCGAACCACCACAATGATCAAAATGAAGATGGGTTAAAAAAACATCAGTAATATCTTCTTTTGAAAAGCCATATTTTGCCAGAGATTTTTCTAAAGTATCATCTCCATTCAAATAATAATAACCAAAGAACTTTTCATCCTGTTTATTTCCCATACCGTTGTAAATCAAAATCAATCTTCCCTCATCTTTGATCAACAGGCATCTCATCGCCCAGTTGCACATATTATTTTCATCCGGTGGATTTAACTTCTTCCACATGCTTTTTGGAACCACGCCAAACATGGCACCGCCATCCAATTTAAAATGCCCTGCATTTATAGAATATAATTTCATTAAAATTTTACTTTTTGACCGGCTTACTTTTAATTCACTGCTTCTAATTTTTCATTTTTCACAGTTGCCTTTTCTTTCCGCTGCCTGTGTAAGGCCGAAATTAGACCAATTAAACCAATTGAAAAAAAGGCAACTAACGAGATCACCGAATCGCGCATAGTTCCGGTAAATTCTTCGATATATCCAAAAGCGGTAAGCCCGATTACGATCGCAATTTTTTCTGTAACATCATAAAAACTGAAGAATGATGCTGTGTCATTTGTGACCGGCATTAATTTAGAATAAGTAGATCGGCTTAAAGATTGAATTCCACCCATAACCAATCCTACAGCGATTCCGAGAAGATAGAAATGTATGGCAGTTTTCATGTAATAAGCGCCAATACAAATACCAACCCAAAATAAAACCACGCCGATTAACACCTGCAGATTTCCATAAATGCCTGAAAGTTTTGAAATAATATACGCACCCGGAATTGCGACCAATTGAATGATGACGATGATCACGATAAGATTTGTAGACGGTAGATTCAATACTTTACTTCCGAAATTGGTCGCTGCAAGCATCACGGTTTGAACGCCCATATTGTAAAAGAAAAATGCAAATAAGAATCTTTTTAGAACAGGCATTTTTATCATTTGAAAAAATACTTTTTTCAATTCAATAAAACCTCCTGTAATAAAATTTTTTCTTTCACCGGCTTGCTGGGAAGGAATGCTTTTCGGCAAACGGTTAAACGTGATTTGTGCAAATCCGATCCACCAGATTCCTACCAATAAAAAAGTCCACCTGACTGCTTCACCGGCACTGTGCAAAAAGGGAATTTTGTTCCAGAATAAAACCAATGCGAAACCTACCAACTGCATTAAAACACTGCCAATATATCCATAAGAAAAACCTTTTGCACTTACATGATCGCGATCTTTTTCTTCAGCAATTTCAGGCAGATAAGAATTGTAAAAAACGAGACTCGCATAAAAACCAAATGCCGCTAACATCATACAAATTATTCCAAATCCAAAATATTGGGGAGTAAAGAAGTACAAGCAGCTGCATGAAAGAGCGCCTAAAGTACAGAATGCCTGCATGAACTTTTTCTTGTTGCCTTTATAATCTGCAATAGACGAAAGAATCGGTAAAGTAATGGCAACAATCAGGTATGTAAATGCCAGTGCATAATTATAAAGAGCAGTGTTTACGAAGGTTCTGCCTAAAATATGAACCTCGCCGTTGAACGGGGAAACCTTCGTCATTTCTGTATAATAGATCGGAAAAAAAGTGGTAGTGATCACCAGGTTATAAACGGAATTTGCCCAGTCATACATGGCCCATCCGTTGATCACTTTTTTAGAAGCAGTGTGCATTTAAAAAAAATAAGGTCTGAAAAGTAAAGAAAAAATATGGTAGAAAATATTCTTTTTTTTAAAGGGAGGAAATGAGAAAACAAGACAGTAAAAATCAGTAAGAATATTTTCGTCTGTGGATGGCTGTTATAAAAAAATTAGTTCTTATTTCTGGATATATCCTTTATAAATTAGTGCGAGCAGAACCAATCCAACTACAATTCTATAAATTCCCCAGATACGAAAACCATGTTTTTTTAAAAACTCAATAAAGAATTTGATTGCCAGTAATGCCACCACAAATGCAACAATATTTCCTATTAATAACAGTTTTATTTCTTCATGAGAAAAACCGCCATTCTCATGAAAATGCTTAAATAATTTATAGCCAGTTGCGGCAACCATTGTTGGTACCGCAAGAAAAAATGAAAATTCAGCAGCGGCACTTCTGGTAAGTTTTTGCTGCATTCCTCCAATGATAGAAGCGGCGCTGCGGCTCACTCCCGGTATCATTGCAAGACATTGCCATAGGCCAATTGTAAATGAATTTGCATAAGTTACCTGCTTCTCTGATCGAACAGTTGGATGATTGAAAAATTCGTCAATAAAAATTAAAACGATTCCGCCAAGAAGCAGCGCGAACGCAACAGTAGTGGAACTTTCCAGCAGCTCATCTATTTTATCGGAAAATAATAATCCCAGGAACATTGCTGGTATCACTCCAATAATTAATTTCAGGTAGAAATGAAGATTTTTGAAATCGAAAAACTTTTTCCAATATAAAACAACTACGGCGAGAATAGCACCAAGTTGTATGGCTATCGTAAACATTTTTACAAATTCATCTTCCTTCAGACCTAATAATTTTTCCGCAATGATCATGTGCCCGGTAGAGGAGATGGGAATAAATTCGGTGATTCCTTCTACAATTGCAATGATGATTGATTGAACTATATCCATTTTTATTTGTTATAAACAGGTAAACTTCCGGCACAAAAAAAGCGATGAAACTTCACCGCTTAAACTGGTTATTCTAAAAATTATTTTTGTTTTTTTATAATTGCGAATATCTCTACTATTAAGCCGCCAACAATTAATATGGGCGCTAAAGTGATTCTTCTGAAGCTATAGACCTGGTTGTCATTGAACACATTTGGATCCGGACTTTTTCCACCCGCCATTAAAAAAAAACCAATCGCCATGATCCCCAAACCGATCAGCATCCATTTATAATTTTCCTTTGTAAATAAAGTACTTTCTTCCTTGTGTACAATTTCTTTGTGGGAGCTAACCGGAGTAACTTTTTTAACTGTACTCATATTTTAAATTTTTTGCAATGTTAAGAAATTTGGAGATTCATTTTTTTATATTAATATAATTCATCCAATTTCATTTTTAAATACTTTAAAGCTGAACGATGCGTGCTTAAAAGAGTGATACAAATGCCGAGAATGATGATGCCGGCAAAGATCATCAGCATGTTTGTCGTGTCGTGTAATATTCTTAGATAAGGAATAAATTTTTCTGAAAGTGTGATGAATCCCAGCATCAGCCCAATTGCAATTGCAGAAGCGATAATGCCATTTACAATTGCACGCCCGTCAAGTGGCCGCGTTATGAACCATCTCGTGGCACCAACCATTTGCATCGTTTTGATGATAAACCGGTTGCTGTACATTGCCAGCCGTATTGTATTATCAATCGAAACGATCACTAACAGGGATAATATGATTGCTACGATCAACAAGACAAGTGTGGTGGTTTTTACAAATTGGCTTACACCGGCAACAGTGGCTTTCGGAGTTTGAAATTCTGAAAGCGTATGGGGAAATTTGGTCAGAAGCGAATCTTCTAAATTGGCAAGACTGTCTTTGTCAACATAATTAGCTTTCACATAAAAATCAATGCTCTCAGGCAAAGGATTGCTAATAGCAAGTTTTTTCCAGAGCGTATCATTTTCCTGGTTGTATTTTTCAATCGCTTTTTCCCTCGTGATGTATTCTACCTTCACAGCATAAGGAAGGGCCTGAATATAATTTTTTAGAGAATCAATTTGCTGGTCAGATGCGGTACGGTAGATGTATGCATGCAGTTGAATATTTTCTTTAAAATAATCACCGGTTTTTTTAATATTTAAAAATATCCATGCGACAATTCCAAAAAGAAACAATACTAAAGAAACGCCGATGATGGCATATACATAAGAAGGTTTTCCACGTTTGGTTGATGCTTTGCCGAATTGAGCCATAATGATAAGGATGAATTTAATTTTGCCTCATTTATACCGCGGCAAAAATAAATGATTTTAAACAGGTTTAGTATTTTTGCGCCTTTGCAATGAGTCGCTAATGTAATTTACATCAGCGATTGTAAATAATTGCGATTTAATCAATAACATTTCTTTCACAAAAAACAAGGGTTTTGGAAACACCATTTTCAAAATTCTTTTAAACTTTTCGCATAAATATTAATAGTTAAGAATGGAATATAATTTTAGAGAAATCGAAAAAAAATGGCAGGAAAACTGGAAAGAATCGGCGATTTACGAGGTCAGTAATTCATCTGAAAAGCCAAAGTGTTATGTGTTGGATATGTTCCCTTATCCTAGTGGCGCAGGATTGCATGTTGGTCATCCGTTGGGTTATATTGCGAGTGATATTTATGCACGGTATAAAAGATTAAAAGGCTTTAATGTTTTGCATCCGATGGGCTTTGATAGTTTTGGTCTGCCCGCTGAACAATATGCGATCGAAACCGGTCAGCATCCTGCAACAACGACTGAAAAAAATATTGAGACTTTCAAAAAGCAGATGGACAAAATTGGTTTTTGTTATGATTGGAACCGTGAAATAAAGACCAGTGATCCTGAATATTATCGCTGGACACAATGGATATTCTTACAGCTTTTTAATAGCTGGTACAATCGACAAAACGATAAAGCGGAATCAATTGAAACGCTGATACAAATTTTTGAAGTAACAGGAACAGAAAATTTACATAATGATTCTTCCCATTCGTTTTCTTCAGCAGATTGGAAAAGTTTTGATGAAAAAAAACAAAAGGAAATTCTTATGGATTTCCGGCTTGCATTTTCTTCCTATGGTGAAGTGAACTGGTGTGAAGCATTGGGAACGGTTTTGGCCAATGATGAAGTAGTAAATGGGGTAAGTGAACGTGGAGGATTTCCTGTAGAGAAAAAGAAGATGCGCCAATGGTATTTGCGCATTACAGATTATGCAGACAGGTTGCTGAAAGGCCTGGAAACAGTGAACTTCAGCGATGCCATGAAAGAAATGCAAAGAAACTGGATTGGTAAAAGTGAAGGAGCAGAGCTGCAATTCACGATTCACGATTCACGATTCGCCATTGATGTTTACACAACAAGACCGGATACCATTTTTGGTGTTGATTTTTTAGTGCTTGCTCCGGAACATCAACTGGTAAATCAAATTACAACTGAAGTACAACGATCCTCCATAGACGAATATCTTACTTATGTAAAAAGCAGAAGCGATCGTGAAAGATTAGCGGAAGTAAAACAAATCACAGGCTGCTTTACCGGCGCATATGCAGTGAACCCGTTTGATGGAAAACAGATTCCCATCTGGATTGCAGAATATGTTTTGTCCGGTTATGGAACCGGCGCTATCATGGCCGTTCCATGCGGTGATCAAAGAGATTTTGATTTTGCAAAACATTTTAATATTCCAATTACCAATATTATCGGCAAAGACTTTAATGGCAAAGAAGCTAATCCTACAAAAGATGCAGTATTGGAAAATTCCGGATTTTTGACTGGTATGATCATGAAAGATGCACTACCTGTTGCCATCAGTAAGATCGAAGAAATGGGAATCGGAAAACGGAAAGTAAATTACCGGATGCGTGATGCAGGTTTCAGCCGCCAAAGATATTGGGGCGAACCGTTTCCGATAATCTGGAAGGAAGGAATCGCTTTGCCAATGGATGAAAAGGAACTTCCTTTGGAATTGCCTTTTGTAGAAAAATATGGCCCGGGAAAAAGTGGTGAAGGCCCGTTGTCTAATTTAACTGATTGGGTAAATACTGCAGAAGGCAAACGTGAAACATCTACTATGCCTGGTTATGCAGGAAGCAGCTGGTATTTTCTGCGTTATATGGACCCCCGCAATAATGAATCTTTTGCCGGCAGAAAAGCAACTGATTATTGGAACCAGGTGGATGTTTATGTTGGTGGAACGGAACATGCGGTTGGCCATTTATTGTACAGCCGTTTATGGACAAAAGTGTTGTATGACTTAGGATGGATCAGTTTTGAGGAACCGTATAAAAAATTGGTGAACCAGGGAATGATCCAGGGAAGCAGCAGGTTTGTTTATAGGATAAAGGATTCCAACAAATTTGTTTCTATTAATTTGAAGAATGATTACGAAACAAATCCGCTGCATGTTGATGTCAACATTGTAGATGGAGTTGAGTTGGATATTGATGCATTTAAAAAATCAAAACCTGAATATGCAAATGCTGAATTTATTTTAGAAGATGGCAAATATATCTGTGGAGTGGAAACGGAAAAGATGTCCAAATCGAAATACAACACGGTTAATCCAAATAATTTAGTTGACAAATATGGTGCTGATACTTTCCGGATGTATGAAATGTTTCTCGGTCCTGTTGATCAAAGCAAGCCGTGGGATACTAAAGGAATTGAGGGTGTTCATCGTTTCTTAAAAAAACTGTGGCGGTTGTTCTTTAACGAAGAAAAAGGGAAGGTCTGGACAGAAGAAAAAGGGAATCCTGCAGAATTAAAAACACTTCACAAAACCATTAAAAAGATTGAAGAAGATACCGAACGTTTTTCTTTCAATACCGCAGTCAGCGCTTTTATGGTTTGTGTAAATGAACTTTCAGATTTGAAATGCCATAAGAAAGAAGTTCTTGAACCGCTGTTGATTTTATTAACTCCTTATGCGCCGCATATTGCAGAAGAATTGTATTACGGATTGGGGAATCATGAATCAGTTTTGGATGCGGCTTATCCAAAAGTGGAAAGTAAATATTTAATTGAATCTGTAAAAGAATACCCGATTTCTATCAATGGAAGAATGCGTACAACCATCACTATTTCTCTTGATGCAAATCAGCAGGAGGTAGAGAAAATTGTTTTGGATAATGACATTATACAAAAATGGATAGAAGGGAAATCTCCTAAAAAGATAATTTTTGTGAAGAATAAAATGGTAAATGTGGTGGTGTAAATGATTTGAGAATTAAAAAAATAAATCATTTTTATTTTTGGTTACAAATTTGAATACATTATTAATTGGAATGATAAACATGGTCCAATTGATGCTTCTTCATTACCATATCTCTTAAAAAATTGTACTTTTACAGATAATTTTGCCAAATGGAAATCTTACCCGGCCCTTTATTAAAAACCATTAATTCACCAGCAGATATAAAAGAACTGGATCGAACTCAGCTGCACCAGTTGAGCAATGAATTGCGTCAATATATTGTTGATGTAGTTAGTGTTCATGGCGGCCATTTCGCCGCAAGCCTCGGCGTTGTGGAGCTTACAGTCGCTTTGCATTATGTTTTTAATACGCCTTACGACCAATTGGTCTGGGATGTTGGCCACCAGGCTTACGGACATAAAATTTTGACAGGCCGCAGGGATAATTTTGATACGATCCGTAAAAAAGATGGGTTGAGCGGTTTCCCAAAAAGAGGAGAAAGTGAATATGATACTTTTGGCGTTGGCCATTCCTCTACATCTATTTCCGCCGCACTGGGAATGGCGATGGCTTCACATTACAAAGGAGAAAATGACCGGCAACATGTAGCGATAATTGGTGACGGCGCAATGACAGCAGGTGAAGCTTTTGAAGCCATGAATCATGCAGGAATTGAGAAAAGTAACTTGCTCATTATCCTCAATGATAATTGTATGAGCATTGATCCCAATGTTGGTGCTTTGAAAGAATATCTCACTGATATTACTACTTCTCAAACGTATAATAAATTCCGTGACGATTTCTGGAAAGCTTTGGGAAAACTTCCCGGAAAAACATTTTCAAGGAAGATGGTTTCAAAGATCGAAACGTCCCTGAAGGGAATGGTGAGCCGTAGCAGCAATCTTTTTGAATCATTAAATATCCGTTATTTCGGACCGATTGATGGACACAATATTACCAAGCTGGTCGATACTTTGCAGGATATGAAAGATATTCCCGGCCCAAAATTATTGCACATTAAAACAGTAAAAGGAAAAGGTTTTGAGTTGGCTGAAAAAGATCAAACCAAATGGCATGCACCGGGATTATTTGACAAGATCACGGGCGAAATTTATAAGAAAAAATTTGATCTTCCGCAGCCGCCAAAGTACCAGGATGTTTTTGGAGAAACGATCATAGAACTGGCAGAAAAAAATGATAAAATTATGGGCGTTACCCCTGCCATGCCGAGCGGTTGTTCTTTGAAATACATGATGGAAAAGTTGCCAAACCGTGCGTTTGATGTCGGTATTTGCGAGCAGCATTCGGTTACAGTCAGCGCAGGGATGGCTACCCAGGGTTTGCGTGTTTTTTGTAACGTTTATTCTTCTTTTATGCAGCGCGCTTATGACCAGGTAATTCATGATGTGGCCATACAAAATCTGCCTGTGATTTTTTGTTTGGACAGAGCAGGATTGGTTGGCGAAGATGGTTCTACGCATCAGGGCGCTTATGATATTGCATACATGCGTTGCATTCCAAACATGATCGTTAGTGCGCCGATGAATGAAAGTGAATTAAGAAATTTGATGTACACAGCGCAACTTGATTCCACAAAAAACCCTTTTGTAATCCGCTATCCGCGTGGCGAAGCGGTGAAAGCAGATTGGAAAACGGAGATGAAAGAAATTAAGATTGGCACGGGCAGAAAGTTAAAAGACGGTGAAGAGATTGCGATTTTATCTTTTGGCCATCCTGGTAATTTTGCTGCTGCAGCTATCAGGGATGTGAGATCTGAAGGATTGAACCCGGCACATTATGATATTCGTTTCGTGAAACCTTTGGATGAAGAATTATTGCATGAAGTGTTTCAAAAGTATTCCAAAATCATTACGGTAGAAGATGGAACTGTGATTGGTGGTTTTGGCTCAGCGATTCTTGAATTTATGAGTAATCATCATTATAAAGCGGATGTAAAAATATTAGGAATTCCCGATATAATTATCGAACATGCTTCTCAAAAACAACAACAGCAGCAGGCTGGGATTGATTCAAACCACATTGCTGATGCGATTAGAGATATGGCCAAAATTGATGTGAGTAAATTGGTTGGTTGAGAATTGGACTGAATAAGTTGTCTGCAAAACTATATATAACAGAAAAGGATTTCTATTTTCAATTAGAAGAAAATAGAAATCCTTTTTATTTGCCAGTTACTGTGATAAAGAACTATGAGTGCTTATCAGACATAAAAAACACCATCTTTCCTCCGTTTATAATTTCTGAATGTGTGATGTATAAACGATTCAGCCGTTTTCCATTCAATTCAATTTTTTCAACATACACATTTTTATCGCTTTGATTTTTTGCTTCAATTGAAAATGTTTTTCCATTCTCTAAATGCAATATTGCAGCCTTCACAGCAGGACTTCCGATTTGATAAACCGGCGACCCGGGAGCAACCGGATAAAAACCAATCGTACTAAAAATATACCAAGCGCTCATTTGGCCCGTATCATCGTTTCCGCCTAATCCATCTGCGCCTATATGGTATTGATTTTTCAAAATCATGCGAACAGTTTCCTGTGTTTTCCAGGGCTGATCTGTCCAGTTGTACAGATAAGCAATATGATGCGAAGGCTCGTTTCCATGCACATATCCACCAATAATTCCATCCCTGGTAATATCTTCTGTTTCTGCAAAAAATTTATCAGGCAGATGCATGGTAAATAGTGTGTCCAAATAATGAGTAAACTTTTTCTTGCCTCCCATGAGCTGAATTAATGATGCCGGATCCTGTGGCACAAACAAAGAATAATTCCATGAATTTCCCTCAATAAATCCCTGCCCTGAAGTACTCAACGGATCAAAATCTTTTTTGAAAGAACCATCGCTCAAACGGCCACTCATAAATCCAACAGAAGGATTAAAAACATTTTTATAATTTTCAGAGCGTTTGATAAATTCTTTGTAAATATCCATTCTATTAAGCTTCTTTGCCATCTGTGCAATTGCCCAATCGTCATACGCATATTCCAAAGTAGTGGAAGTGCCTGTGCCATTTTTATCAACAGGAATATATCCCATGTCTTCATACAAGCCAATCCCATCATAGCTTCTGTGATGGGCGGTTGTTACACAGGCATCCAAAGCTTTATTGGCATCAAACGGTGTATTTCCTTTTACCACTGCATCAGCAATAACTGCAACAGAATGATAACCTGTCATGCACCAGTTTTCATTTGCAGAATTAGACCAGATCGGCAACATGTGCATCACGCTTTGATTGTAATGAGCAAGCATGGATTTGATCATGTCTCCATTTCGTTTCGGTTGAATAATATTGAATAATGGATGCAAGGCGCGGTAAGTGTCCCAAAGAGAAAAAGTAGTGTAATTGGTAAAGCCTTTTGCCTTATGAATATTCTGATCCAATCCTTTGTAGTCACCGTTTTCATCCATATAAACCGTGGGATTGATAAACGCGTGATACATCGCTGTGTAGAAATTAATTTTCTCATTTTCCCCGGCAGTAATCACAATCTTATTCAGTTCTTTATTCCATAAATTTTGCCCCTTTTCTTTTATTTTTTCAAAGTTCCAATCCGGTGTTTCAACATCCATATTATTCAATGCATTTTCCTGGCTCACCGGTGAAAGTGCAAATTTTATTTTGATCTTTTCTCCTTCATTTGTTTTGAAATTAAAATACATCCGAAGTTGCCTTGCAGCTAAAGCCGGAAAGTTTTTTCTTTGGTCAAACTTGCCCCAAAAACCACGGTATGGTTCTTTTTTAGAAAAATCTTTACTTCCATATTCAATAAAAGGTTTTGAAAATTGCATTGCAAAATAAAGGGTTCTTGTTCTTGCCCATCCGCTTGTTTGCCGGTAACCGGTAATCAAAGAATCATTCACGACCCGAATGAATGTCCAAACATTTTTATCAGGGTAATTATAGATGCCACTCATCAAATCCAAAATGACGTGTGCGCTATCAGTTTTTGGAAAAGTATATTGATGAAAGCCGACACGTGCGGTAGTCGTAAGCTCTGCGATAATATTGTCATCATCTAATTTTACCTTATAATAATCCGCTTCTGTTACTTCATTTTTATGTGAAAATGCGGAGCGAAAACCACTCTTTGGATCATCAGCAGTTCCCGGATTTAATTGTAATTTTCCAACTGTTGGCATGATCAAAAAATCGCCCAGATCAGAATGACCTGTGCCGCTAAAATGTGTATGACTAAATCCAACAATCGTTTTATCATCGTACTGATAGCCTGCACAATATTTATAGACATCAGGATTGTAATGTCCCTCAGTTTCATAAGGAATCGTGTCTGTATCAGGACTTAGTTGAACCATGCCGAAAGGAACTGTTGCGCCCGGATAAACATGGCCCATCCGTTGTGTTCCAATTACCGGATTTACATATTGGACGAGGTTTTCAGTTTTTTGAGATTGGGAGGAAAGTGTAAAAAAAATAATGACTACAAATAGAAAACATTTTCTCATTAAAAGGAAATTAAGGATAAAAAAATAATAGCGGTAAAAGTACTTTATTTTTATTTCCGGATGCCTTTCCGCTTTTCTATCACGCTTATTTTTCCGGTTCGCTCCATAAAGATCTCTTCAATATCATCCAGGTTATTTTGATTGATCGAAAGCCGCACTTCTTCCATTACATCCCCAAAACTTAGTGAACACCGTTTAAGGTTTTTATCATTTAAAATTCCATCTTTATAAAGAGAAAGCGGTTTGCCTTTAACAAGATGACTTAAGCCACGATTACTAACACTGATCATAGCAATAATCTTGTGAATGATCACCAAAACTGCAGAGGCAATTATAGTTGGAACAAATGGTGAAGCGCCAACAACAGCACGGCTGAGAACCGCACCCAGCATGATTATGATCGTTGTGTCAAATGCGGATTTAATTCCAAAAACACGCATCCCCGTAAAGCGGATAAGAATCAGGGCAACAAGAAAAATGATAAAGGCGCGGACGCTCATTTGCAACGCAGTGAGATGTGTGCCATGCCCCAAAAGGTCATTAACCGTTTCCATGTACCAGTTGTTTTTTTATTAAATCTTTTGCTACATCCGGTCCTTTTTTCGAAATTACTTTAAACTCTTTTTTCTGCAGGTTATTATAAGTGTCGAAAAAGTTTTCAATTTCTTCAACAAGATAAGGATCCATTGACTCAAGATCTTTTATTTGATTGTATTTATCAGAAGCATTGGCAGTGGCAATCAACCGGTCATTTCTTTTTGTTTCTTTGTCTTCTGTTTCAGTAGCCTCCATCACGCCTATCAATTTGCATTTGATAATGCATCCCGGCCACGATAATTCATCCAACAAAACCAAAACATCCAGCGGATCCCCATCTTCTGCTTTTGTATCAGGAATGAAACCAAAATGAAATGGGAACACCTGCCCTTTGGGGAGAATTTTTTTTAATTTAAACATTTGTAATTCTTCATCATAATCATATTTGGCCGCCGATCCTTTCGGCGTTTCGATTACGGCATAAATGTATTTTTCATTTTTAGTGAATGCTGGAGGAAGCTTCATATAATTGACATATCAATATTTATACCTAAAAGGCTGCCAACTTTGCTAACTGATTAAAGGTTGGAAACCCTGGCCAATGGATGATGCCGCTGATTTTAGTTTAATTTATTTTCAAAGGATTAATTTCGCAGGAATTATGAAATCGGGATTCGTAAATATTTTTGGCAAGCCAAACGCAGGGAAAAGTACACTGCTCAATGCTTTGATGGGAGAGAAGATGGCCATTGTTTCGCCAAAAGTTCAGACGACACGCCACAGGATCAAAGGAATTTTAAATGACAAAGGCTACCAGGTGATTTTTTCTGATACTCCCGGAATCATTGAACCAAAATACAAGCTGCATGAAAAAATGATGCAGGCCGTGAAAAGCAGCCTGGAAGATGCAGACGTGGCGTTATTGCTTGCGGACATCAAGGATGATCTTGAAAAAGCAGATGAAATATTTTCTTCTCTTTCGCTGAAAGCGCCGGCAATATTGGTTTTGAATAAAACGGATCTCGCAACAAAAGAAGCTATCCAAAAAGCAGTTTCTTTTTTTTCTGATAAGAAATATTGTAAAACAGTTGTTGAAATTTCTGCCCTAAAAAATAAGGGCGTTGATGAATTATTAAAAGTAATTCTTTCGATGCTTCCCGAAGGTGAACCGTTTTACACGGATGACAATCTGAGTGATCTTCCGATGAAATTTTTTGTAAGTGAACTGATCCGTGAGAAAATATTCTATCTCTACCAGGAGGAAATTCCTTATCATGCAACCGTGCTCGTGCAGGAATTTAAAGAGAAAACAACGCTTACAAAAATTACTGCTGATATTATTTTACAAAGAGAAACTCAAAAAGGAATTGTCTTGGGTGAAGGTGGAAAAATGATCAAACAATTGGGAACCCTTGCAAGAAAAGATATTGAAGAATTTATTGGAAGGAAAGTCTTTCTTGAGTTGTTTGTGAAGGTGCGCCCAAAGTGGCGTGACAATGAAATTCATCTGAGAGAGTATGGGTATTAGTTTATTGTTTTTAGTTCATAGTTTTTAGTTTAAAAAATAACATAATGAATTCTTTTGGAAGAAATTTTCGGGTACAGATATTTGGTCAGTCGCATGGCGAATATGTGGGCATTGTTATAGATGGCTGCCCTCCTGGAATTGGAATTACTCCCGCTGATTTTAAAGAAGATATTGAGAGAAGAAAGCCAGGCGCAAAAGGAACTACGCCGCGAAAAGAAGATGATATTCCTGAAATTATTTCCGGGGTTTTTAATGATAAAAGTACCGGTGCACCGATTACTATTTTATTTAAAAACAGCAATACGCGCAGTGGCGATTATGAAAGACAAAAAGCTGTTCCCCGTCCCGGACATGCCGATTTTGTGGCGCATAAAAAATTTAAAGGCTTTGAAGATTTCCGTGGTGGCGGGCATTTCAGCGGAAGGCTAACAGTGGCTTTGGTGGCCGCAGGTGTTGTTGCCAAAAAAGTAATTGTCTCTTTTTCTTCTGATAAAAAAATCGGGATTCATTCTACCATTCTTGAAATTGGTGGTGAAAAAGATCTGGAAAAAGGTTTGCAAAAAGCGGTTGATGCAAAAGATTCTATCGGCGGAATTGTGGAATGTAAAGTTTCCAATTTACCCATCGGCCTTGGCGAACCATTTTTTGATTCTGCTGAATCATTGATCAGTCATGCAGTATTCTCAATTCCCGCCGTAAAAGGAATTGAATTTGGAGCTGGTTTCGCTGCTGCAAAAATGTTTGGAAGCGAACATAATGATTCCCTTGTCAACGCGGATGGAACTACAGAAACCAACAATGCCGGCGGCATTCTTGGGGGCATCACAAACGGGAATGAACTGGTTTTTCGAATCGTTGTAAAGCCTACTTCCTCCACACCAAAAGTTCAGGAAACATTGAATACTGAAACGGGAAATGTAGAACCATTTTCTGTGAAAGGAAGACATGATCTTTGTATTGCACTCAGAGTGCCGGTTGTGTTGGAGGCCGTAACAGCAATCGTTTTGGCAGATTTGATAGACCTGGCGCGCTTTTAAAGACCTCCAGCTCTTTTAAGCCTGTGAGGTGGGATGTTCACTGTAAATAAACCTCTTCAATAAATAAAAACTCTACCGGTTTATTTTTCAGAACCGTTATCGCAAGCATATTAAACCGGATCAATTTCCATTTTTGGATCGGGAATTGGTATTCTTTAGAAGCATTGCAGGTTTCTATTTTCTTTTTAGAAACATCATTTTCAGGATTACCAAACTTCCGGGTTCTTCTTGTTTTTACTTCTGTAAAATGTAAAGTATTATCGGGCGATGCACTCACATCAACTTCCCTGTGACTGGTTGCCAGTTTTAATGCGGAATAGAAAATCCTTTTTTCAAAAGATATTCAAGATTTTTCCTCCAAGAGGTTCCGTATCATTATGATGTGCGATAATATAAGGATGTCAGATATCAGGTATCAGGTGGAGAAAAAAGAAAAACTATTTTGTTACAATGAGCGCCTTTTCAGCGTTTCGCGTCATCAAATAATAACTGCCAAATAGAATTGCAGAGAAAATAAAAGTAGATGCAACACTCCATGGATAAAAAGGCAATCCATCTGTGTAACACATCATCAGGCCACTAAAAGTTTTTGGTCTTGACAATCCCGCTAATGGTGAGGAACTTGCCCAAACCAGGAAATTAGAAATGATGAAATAGGCGGTTGGCGCTGAGATTGAAGCGATCGCAATTCTTTTTACATTAAAGTTCTTAATGAAAAATCCAAACACAGTCATTCCTCCGAACAACAAATAATTTATAACCTGTCCTTCATAAAATCCGGGAATATTTCCAACGCCATTCATATACAGTAACTGATACAATGCATCAGAAACAAACATCGCCAGAAGCGGAAGCAGGAAAGCAAATTTCTTATC
>Ga0157371_10000546_pt1 | contig 44800 bp, 46 predicted proteins | sample C45metaG_FD_113462 | JGI IMG/M metagenome (GOLD analysis project Ga0157371, IMG submission 113462) | Corn rhizosphere microbial communities from Kellogg Biological Station, Michigan, USA - C4-5 metaG | ecosystem: Host-associated > Plants > Roots > Rhizosphere > Soil | place: USA: Michigan... | reverse complement strand
CAGCGTAATGATGGCGGCCGGCCTGGTGGCGAAGAAAGCGGTGGAAAAAGGTCTGACGCGCAAGCCGTGGGTCAAGAGTTCACTGGCGCCGGGCTCCAAGGTGGTCACCGATTACTACAACGCCGCCGGCCTGACCCAGTACCTCGATGCGCTGGGTTTCGATCTGGTGGGCTACGGCTGCACCACCTGCATCGGCAACTCCGGTCCGCTGGCCGAGCCGATCGAAAAGGCCATTGTCGAAGGTGACCTGACCGTAGCATCGGTACTGTCAGGCAACCGTAATTTCGAGGGCCGCGTGCATCCCCTGGTCAAGACCAACTGGCTGGCCTCCCCTCCGCTGGTGGTGGCCTACGCCCTGGCGGGCAGTGTGCGGGTGGACATCAGCAGCGAACCGTTGGGCACAGGCAAGGACGGCCAGCCCGTTTACCTGCGCGACATCTGGCCCAGCCAACAGGAAATCGCCGACGCCGTGGCCAAGGTCGACACGGCCATGTTTCACAAGGAATACGCCGAAGTGTTTGCCGGCGACGCCCAGTGGCAAGCGATCGAAGTGCCGCAGGCGGCGACCTACGTCTGGCAGGACGATTCCACCTACATCCAGCATCCACCTTTCTTCGATGACATCGCCGGTCCGTTGCCGGTGATCAGCGATATCCAGGGTGCTCGGGTGCTGGCCATGCTAGGCGACTCGGTGACCACCGACCATATCTCGCCAGCAGGCAACATCAAGGCGGACAGCCCGGCCGGGCGCTACCTGCGTGACAAAGGCGTGGACGCCCGCGACTTCAACTCCTACGGTTCGCGCCGCGGCAACCATGAAGTGATGATGCGCGGCACCTTCGCCAACATCCGCATCCGCAACGAAATGCTGGGTGGCGAAGAAGGCGGCAACACGCTGTACATTCCCACCGGCGAGAAGCTGGCGATCTACGACGCTGCCATGCGCTATCAGGCGCAGGCGACGCCACTGGTGATCATTGCCGGCCAGGAGTACGGCACCGGTTCGAGCCGTGACTGGGCCGCCAAGGGCACCAACCTGTTGGGCGTCAAGGCGGTGATCGCCGAAAGCTTCGAGCGCATTCACCGCTCCAACCTGGTGGGCATGGGCGTGCTGCCGTTGCAGTTCACGGAAAAGCAGAGCCGCAAGAGCCTGCAACTCACCGGCAAAGAAACCTTCGACATCGTCGGGCTCAGCGGGGCGCACCTGCAACCGAGCCTGCGCCTCGAACTGCGCATCACCCGCGAAGACGGCAGCGTCGAAACCGTGGAAGTGCTGTGCCGCATCGACACCTTGAATGAAGTGGAGTATTTCAAGGCCGGCGGCATCCTGCACTATGTCCTGCGCCAACTGATCGCCAGCTGAGTGCTGCCACGGCCGCCCGCCCCGGGGCGGCCGTGGGACGCGCGCCCACACGCACAAATAACCTAGTTCGTATTAAACCTTTAGCGGGTTTCGCCGAAACGCTGTCAAAGCCTTGCGGAATGGAAACTCATGCGTAACAACCAGCCTGTCACCGAGCGCGAACGGACCTTCCCGGACCAACAGCGTCTGATTTCGACCACGGACACCAAGGGCAACATCACCTACTGCAACGACAGTTTCGAAGAGATCAGCGGCTTCACCCGCCAGGAGCTGATCGGTGCGCCGCACAACACCGTGCGCCACCCTGATGTCCCCGCCGCCGTGTTCGAGCACATGTGGGCAACCTTGCGCCAAGGCCTGCCGTGGATGGGCATCGTCAAGAATCGCTGCAAGAATGGCGATTTCTACTGGGTCGACGCCTACGTCACCCCCGTGCTCGAGAATCGCCAGGTCGTGGGTTACGAGTCGGTGCGAGTCAAGCCCAGCGCCGAGCAGATCCGCCGCGCGCAAGCGCTCTATCAACGCCTGAACCAGGGCAAAAGCGCCGTGCCCAGCCGCGACCGCTGGCTGCCGGTGCTGCTGGACTGGCTGCCCTTTATCGTCATCGGCCAGATCGCCTTCCTGATCGGCGCCTGGCTGGACACCCCCTGGGGCTTTGCCCTGGCGGCCGCGCTGTCGGTGCCACTCGGCCTGTTGGGCCTGAACTGGCAACGGCGCGGCATGAAGCGCTTGCTGCAGTTGGCCGACAAGACCACCTCCGACCCGTTGATCGCCCAGATGTACACCGACAGCCGCGGCGAGCTTGGGCGTTTGGAGCTGTCCATTCTGAGCCAGGGTGCCCGTCTGAAAACCTGCCTGACCCGCTTGCAGGACACTGCCGAGCACCTCAGCGACCAGGCCGTGCAGTGCGACCGCCTGGCCCACCAGAGCTCCCAGGGCCTGGAACGCCAGCGCGTGGAAACCGAGCAGGTCGCGACCGCCGTCAATCAAATGGCCGCGACCACCCAGGAAGTCGCCAGCCACGTCCAGCGCACCGCCGATGCCACCCAGGAAGCCAATCGCCTCACCGGCCGCGGTCGGGCGATCGCCGGGGAAACCCGCGAAGCCATCCAGCGCCTGTCGGTGGTGGTGGGCGAAACCGGGCAGACGGTCACCCGCCTGGCCAAGGACAGCGATGAGATCGGCGGCGTGGTCGACGTGATCAAGGGCATTGCCGACCAGACCAACCTGCTGGCACTGAACGCCGCCATCGAAGCCGCGCGGGCCGGCGAGATGGGCCGCGGCTTCGCCGTGGTGGCCGACGAAGTGCGCCAGTTGGCACAGCGCACCAGCGAATCGACCGGGCAGATCCACGCCCTGATCGCCAAGCTGCAGAGCACGGCCAACACCGCCGTACAGACCATGGATGCCGGCCACCGCCAGGCCGAAGAAGGCGTGGCGCGGGTGCTGGAGGCCGACCAGGCCCTGGTTGGAATCAGCGAGGCGGTGGCCAATATCACCGACATGACCACCCAGATCGCCGCCGCCACCGAGGAGCAGAGTGCCGTGGCCGAAGAAATCAGCCGCAACATCAGCACCATCGCTCACCTGGCCGACCAGACGTCGGAACAGGCCCAGAGCTCGGCGCTGCTGAGCGAGGAACTGACACGCACGGCCAACACCCAGTATTCGCTGGTCGAACGGTTCAATCGCTAGCGACTGGCGGTCCCGGGCGTTGAAGGCGTGTTGGCGTAGTGCCCGCCTTCAATGAAAACGCTTGGCGGTCAGGTAACTTTTATTCCAGTAACGATGGTCCAGCGAGTCAATGCGAATACGTTTACCGGTTCGCGGGGAGTGAATGAATCGGTTGTTACCGATGTAAATACCGACATGGTTGAGACGGCGGCCGCCGTTATGCCTGAAGAATACCGCATCGCCTGTTTTCAAATGGCGTCGCTCGATGGTTCTGGCCTTGGAGCGCAACATGGAATGGGTGGTCCGAGGAATGACAATCCCGGCCTCGCTGCGAAACAGGTAAAACAGCAAGCCGCTGCAATCGAACCCCTGACTGACCGATGCGCCGCCCCAACGGTAGGGCGTTCCGATCAGTTGATGGGCACGGCTGACAATCTTACTGGCAGGGCTGGCGTTATCGGGTGCCGCCACTGCCGTCGTAGACAACAGGACACTTAGAAATGAAACGATCAACAGGTTCACAATGCAGATACCGACAGGGACTTTTTAGCTGGCGGCCAATGCTAGTTATCGCTCCCTGTTGAACCTATAGGACTGCTCTTAAGCGTGCGCTCGACTTCCTGACTGCTGACAAACGGTAGCGCCGGGCTGTACCGCTGCTCGTTGGCGTTCGATCGCCCCCGTCAATGAAAGATGCTTTACCACAAGAAACCCACCACCCGATCTGCTGCGGTCTGCAAGTGCTGTTCGTGGCTGAACCCCGACGCTTTCAACGGCTTGAGGTCATGATCGGCGGCGCTCAACCAATACACTTCGACCGCGGCGGCCAAGTCATACTCGGCCACGCGTTGCACATTGCCCAGGGCGTCCCGTTCGCCCTGGATGATCAGGGTGGGGGTGCGCAGTTCGGCAAGGTGCTCGACCCGCGGCTTCTCGGGCTTGCCGGCCGGGTGAAAGGGGTAGCCCAGGCACACCAGCGCATCGGCGCCCAACTCGTCGGCAAGCAGGCTGGCCATGCGGCCGCCCATGGATTTGCCGCCGATCGCCAACCGCCCCGCCACCACCGGGCGCACCAGCGCATACACCTGGCGCCAGCTTTCCAGCAAGCGCGGAGCAGGATTGGGTGGGCGCCTGCCGCCTTCGGCGCGGCGCTGGGCCATGTAGGGAAACTCGAAACGCAGCACACTGACCCCACCGGCTGCCAGCAACTGTGCCATGCGCTCCATGAAGGCGCTGTCCATCGGTGCCCCGGCGCCATGGGCAAGAATCAGGCAAGGTGCCTCGCTCGCCCCGGCCGTGCCCTGCGCCGGGTTCCACAGCCAGCCGTTGTCCTGAATCCTCTGTTGCCACTGATCGGTGTCGGCATTCGCCATGATGACCTCATGTAAAGAGCAGTGCAGCTCGCCCGAAACTTGCGGCGAGCGCCTGCGAAAATCCGTTAACCTAGGCGCCGCGTGGGCTTTGGAAGGGCCTGGCGAAGCGAATGGGCATAAAAACTGACCGAACGATCAGCTTCAGCCTTGACATCGACCGTTGCCGTCCGCCTATGATTCGCCGTTCCCGGCGCAGCCCTGCGAACTCATGTCGCAGCCTGGGGGCAGTCTACCGACCCGTATCATGCAGTCCCAGCCCTGTGCAGCAGCGTGCGGCCATTGTCGCTTCGATCATGACATTCGATTCGTGGAAACCTGCATGAACCCAGCCATCGCCCCGACCGCTTACAACTACAAGGTCGTTCGTCAGTTTGCCGTCATGACAGTGGTGTGGGGCATTGTCGGCATGGGCCTGGGCGTGTTCATCGCTGCCCAACTGGTGTGGCCAAGCCTGAATTTCGACCTGCCATGGACATCGTTCGGGCGCCTGCGGCCGCTGCACACCAACCTGGTGATCTTCGCCTTCGGTGGCTGTGCCTTGTTCGGCACCTCCCTGTACGTGGTGCAACGCACCTCGCAGGTGCGGCTGATTTCCGATCGCCTGGCTGCGTTTACGTTCTGGGGCTGGCAGGCGGTCATCGTCAGCGCCATTGTCAGCCTGCCCCTGGGCTACACCACCACCAAGGAATATGCCGAACTGGAGTGGCCGATCGCAGTGCTGCTCGGCGTCGTCTGGGTCGCCTACGCGTGGCTGTTCTTCGGCACCATTGCCCGGCGCAGGCCACGGCATATCTATGTCGGTAACTGGTTCTACGGGGCGTTCATCGTGGTCACCCTGATGCTGCATGTCATCAATCACCTGGCCATCCCCGTCAGCCTGAGTAAGTCCTACTCACTGTACTCGGGTGCCACCGATGCAATGATCCAATGGTGGTACGGGCACAACGCCGTCGGTTTTTTCCTCACCACCGGCTTTCTCGGCATGATGTATTACTTCGTGCCCAAGCAGGCCGAGCGGCCCATCTACTCGTACCGGTTGTCGATCGTGCATTTCTGGGCGCTGATCACGCTGTACATCTGGGCCGGCCCGCACCACCTGCACTACACCGCCCTCCCCGACTGGGCACAGAGCCTGGGCATGGTGATGTCGATCATCCTGCTGGTGCCCAGCTGGGGTGGCATGATCAACGGCATGATGACCCTGTCCGGCGCCTGGCATAAGCTGCGCACCGACCCCATTCTGCGCTTTCTGGTGGTTTCGCTGGCGTTTTACGGCATGTCGACGTTCGAAGGGCCGATGATGGCGATCAAGACGGTCAACGCGCTGTCACACTACACCGACTGGACCATCGGCCATGTGCATGCCGGCGCCCTGGGCTGGGTCGCGATGATCACCATCGGTTCCACCTACCACATGATCCCGAAAGTCTTCGGCCGCCCGCACATGCACAGTGTCGGCCTGATCAATGCGCACTTCTGGCTGGCCACGGTGGGCACCGTGCTGTACATCGTGGCCATGTGGGTGAACGGCATCACCCAGGGCCTGATGTGGCGCGCCGTCAATGATGACGGCACCCTCACCTACTCCTTCGTCGAGGCGCTGGAGGCCAGTCATGCCGGCTTCGTGGTGCGCATGATCGGCGGGGCGACCTTCGCCAGCGGCATGCTGGTGATGGCCTGGAACGTGTGGCATACCGTGCGCGCCAGTGAGCCCGGGGCGGCGGAGGCCGCCGCGCGGATCAGCCTGGTGGAGGCGCAACGATGAAGCATGAGGCCGTCGAGAAGCACCTGGGCCTGCTGGCGTTGCTGATGGTGGTGGCGGTCAGCGTGGGCGGCCTGACCCAGATCGTGCCGCTGTTTTTTCAGGACGTCACCACCCAGCCCATCGTCGGCATGACGCCGCGCAGCGCCCTGGAACTCGAAGGCCGCGATGTCTATATCGCCAATGGCTGCGTCGGCTGCCACTCGCAGATGATCCGCCCGCTGCGTGCCGAAACCGAGCGCTACGGGCACTATTCGGTGGCGGGCGAAAGCGTGTGGGATCACCCCTTCCTGTGGGGGTCCAAACGCACCGGCCCGGACCTGGCCCGAGTCGGTGGGCGCTATTCCGATGCCTGGCACCGCGCGCACCTGCACAACCCGCGCGATGTCGTACCGCAATCGATCATGCCCGGTTACCCGTTTCTGGCCGAGCAGTTGATCGACAGCAGCCAGACCGCCAAAAAGATGCAGGTGCTGCGTGACCTGGGCGTGCCCTACAGCGAGGCCGACATCGCCGGGGCCGAAGCGGCGGTGCGCGGCAAGACCGAAATGGACGCCCTGGTCGCCTACCTTCAGGGCCTGGGCACCCTGATCAAGAGCAAACGGTGATGACCATGGACATTCAAACCCTGCGAGGGTTGGGTACCGTCGTGGTGATGGTGGCTTTCATCGGCCTGGCGCTGTGGGTGTTCAGCCGGCGTCGCCAGCGTGACTTCGACGAGGCCACCTGGCTGCCCTTCGCCGACGACCCCGAAGCGAGCGCCCGCCTGGCCCGCGAGCGTGAGGAACGGGCGGCGCGGAGCACGCGGCAATGAGCACTTTCTGGAGCCTGTATGTCACGCTGCTGACCCTCGGCACGCTGGTGGCCATGGCCTGGTTGCTGCTGTCCACGCGCAAGGGCCAACGCCCTGACCTCACCGAGCAGACCCTGGACCACACCTTCGACGGCATCGAAGAATACGACAACCCCCTGCCCACGTGGTGGTGCCTGCTGTTCGGCGCCACGCTGCTGTTCAGCCTGGGCTACCTGGCGCTTTATCCCGGCCTGGGCAACTGGCAAGGCTGGCTGCCCGGCTACGCCTACCTCGATGAACAACGCCAGGTACAGTTCGCCAACGGCGAGCAGGGCTGGAGCAGCGTGCACCAGTGGGAACGGGAGCAAGCGGCTGCCGACGCCCGCTTCGGCCCGATTTTCGCCCGGTTTGCCGCCATGCCCATCGAAGCGGTGGCGAAGGACCCACAAGCGTTGAAAATGGGCGCACGGCTGTTCGCTTCCAACTGCGCCACCTGCCACGGCGCCGATGCCAGAGGCGCCTATGGCTTCCCCAACCTGACGGACAGCGACTGGCGCTGGGGCGGCGACCCGCAGGCGATCAAGACCAGTATCCTCAACGGCCGCATCGGTGTGATGCCCGCATGGGGCGCCGCGCTGGGTGACCAGGGCGTGGCCGACGTCACCGCCTGGGTGATCAGCGGCCTGCAGGCGCGGCCATTGCCGGCCGAACTCAAGGCGAACCCGGGCAACGGGCAAGCCCTCTATGCCACGATGTGCATCGCGTGCCACGGCCCCCAGGGCAAAGGCAACCCACTGCTCGGCGCCCCGGACCTGACCCGACCGCAGCACCTCATGTACGGCAGCAGCGTCGCCCAACTGCAGGACAGTATCCGCCTCGGCCGTCAGGGCCAGATGCCAGCCCAGCAGGTGTTGCAGGGCAACGACCGGGTTCACCTGCTGGCGGCCTACGTCTACAGCCTGTCGCAACCGGCCGCGGCCCCGCCGCCAGAACAACCCTGAGATGAGCGAACGCCTGCCGCTCCATGACATTACCCCGACTGCCCGGCCCGCGCCGGTGGCCGGCGTGGCGTCGTCGGCAGGGAAAATCCAGACGCGGGCCTTCAGCGGTCGCTATCGCCGCCTGCGCCTGCTGGTCGGCGCCGTGCTCCTGAGCCTGTATTTCGCAACGCCCTGGCTGCACTGGGGGGAACGCCAGGCCGTGTGGTGGAACCTGCCGGAGCGCAAGTTCTACCTGTTCGGCTCGACCTTCTGGCCGCAGGATTTCATCCTGCTGTCGGGCCTGCTGATCGTCGCCGCGTTCAGCCTGTTCTTCATCACTGTGTATGCCGGCCGAGTGTGGTGCGGCTACAGCTGCCCACAAAGCGTCTGGACCTGGCTGTTCATCTGGTGCGAACAGTTGACCGAGGGCGACCGTGCCCAGCGCATCAGGCTCGATCGCTCGCCCATGGGCGTGAACAAGGCGCTGCGACGCATGGCCAAGCACAGCCTGTGGCTGGCCTTGGCCCTGGCCACGGCCTTGACGTTCGTGGGCTATTTCACGCCGATCCGCGCGCTGGCCAGCGCTTTTTTCAGCACGACGGCCGATGACTGGGCGTACATCTGGGTCACGGTGCTGACGCTGGCCACTTACCTCAACGCCGGCTGGTTGCGTGAGCAGATCTGCATCCATCTGTGCCCCTACGGACGCTTCCAGAGCGTCATGCTCGACCCGGACAGCCGGGTGGTCGCTTACGACCGCACGCGCGGCGAACCTCGAAGCTCACGCCCCGCCGAGCAGGCGCCGCAGGAGCGCGTGACGGGTGACTGTGTCGACTGCACCTGGTGCGTGCAGGTCTGCCCGACCGGCATCGACATCCGCGACGGCCTGCAGCTCGCCTGCATCGGCTGCGCCGCCTGTGTCGACGCCTGTGACAGCGTCATGGACAAGCTCGGCCGACCGCGCGGGCTGGTCGGCTACAGCAGCGAACGGCAACTCGCCGGCCAACCCCGTCGCCGCTGGCGCCCGCGCCTGATCGGCTATGGGCTGGTACTGGCGCTGATGCTTGGCCTGCTGGCCAGCGCCTTCGCCAACCGCCCGCTGGCCGGTTTCGATGTCAGTCGCGATCGCATGCTGTACCGCGAGAATGTCAGCGGCCGCGTCGAAAACGTCTACACCCTGAAGATCATCAACAAGGACCAGCAAGCCCATCGCTATCGCTTGTACGCCAGCGGCCCGGATGACCTGCGGCTCGACGGTACCGACTCGGTGCGCGTGGCCGCGGGAGAGATCGTCACGCTGGCGGTGCAGTTATCGGTGGCCGCCACCGCGTTGTCGGCGCCTACCCATGACGTGTTGTTCACCCTGCGCGACGAGCACGAACGCGTCGTGCAGGCGCCGAGCCGATTCATCGGCCCGGCATCGCGCTGAGGCCTGTTCGTATGAACCCTCATCACTCCTCGGGCCCCTGGTACCGCCATCGCTGGCCCTGGCTGATTCTGGCCTTGCTCGCCGGCTCGGTGTCGCTCACGGCGAGCATGGTGTGGATGGCCCTGCAGGCCCCCGACACCTTGGTCACCGACAATTACTACGAAGCGGGCAAGGGCATCAGCCGCTCGCTGCAACGCGAGCAGGCCGCGCAAGCGCTACAGGTACGTGCGCAGCTGCAGATCGATGACATGACCGGTGAAGTGGACCTTCGCCTGAGCGGCGCCAGCTCACCGGCAGAGGTGCAACTGGCGTTGATCTCCCCCACCCAGGCGCGTCAGGATCGGCACCTGACCCTGCGCCGCGACGAGCAACAGCCGGGGCGCTACGTCGGCCATCTCGACGCTGCGGTACACGGCCGGCGCCTGGTCGAGCTGGTGGGCGAAGAGCAGGGCCAGACCTGGCGCCTGTTCGAGGAGGAATCCCTGGGCACCGACCGCCCGGTGTCACTCGGTGACGAGCCAGTGCAGGGACGCGGCCAATGAAGGCCGAAGCGCAGGCGAGCTGCTATCACTGTGCCCTGCCCATCGTCGGTCCCCCGCGGTATGCCGCCGTTGTGCGCGGTGCCCAGCGATCGTTCTGCTGCCCCGGCTGCCAGGCGGTGGCCGAAACCATCGTCAGCGCCGGGCTGGACAGCTTCTATGTGCATCGCACGGTCGCCAGCCACACACCCATGCCGCTCAGCGAAGCGGTCGCCGATGAATGGGCATTGTACGATCGGCCCGACGTGCAAGCGCCGCGGGTGCAACGCCAGGGCGACCAGGTGCAGGCCGTGTTGCAGGTCGAGGGCATCCAGTGTGCCGCGTGTGGCTGGCTGATCGAAAAACGCCTGTCGGCATTGGCAGGGGTCCGCGAGGCGCAACTGAATCTGTCCACTCATCAGTTGCAGGTGAGCTGGCAGGACGGCCACGCCAGCCTCGGCGGGCTGCTGGCCGAGCTGCACCGCCTGGGCTACGGTGCCAGTGTCTGGCAGGCCGATGAAGCCAGCGCGCAGCGCACGCGCGACAATCGCCAGGCCCTGCGCCGTCTGGGGGTGGCCGGGCTGCTGTGGTTCCAGGCGATGATGGCAACCATGCCGACCTGGCCGCAGTTCAACCTCGACCTGAGCCCCGAGCTGCACCTGCTGTTGCGCTGGGCGGCGATGTTCCTGACCACGCCCATCGTCTTCTACAGTTGCGCGCCGCTATTGCGAGGAGCCCTGCGCGATGTCCGCAGCGGTCATCCGGGCATGGACCTGTCGGTGTCACTGGCGATCGGTGGCGCCTACCTGGCCGGGATATGGACCGCCATCAGCGGCCACGGAGACCTGTATTTCGATGCCGTGGGCATGTTTGCCCTGTTCGTGCTGAGCGGGCGCTACCTGGAAGGCCGGGCCCGCGAACGCACGGCCACCGCCACCGCTCGCCTGGTCAAACTGCTGCCGGTGTCGTGCCTGCGCCTGACCGCCGACGAACAGACCGAGCGGGTGCTGCTCAGCGACCTGTGCCTGGGCGATCGTCTGTGGGTGCTGCCGGGCGCGGTGATCGCCGCCGACGGTTGCATCATCGCTGGCGATTCCAGCGTCGACGAGTCGCTGTTGACCGGAGAACCTCGCGCCCTGCGTCGCACGGTCGGCGACAGCGTCACGGCAGGAACCCTGAATGTCGACAGCCCGTTGCAGGTGCAGATCCTGGCGCTGGGCGAGCAGACCCGATTGTCGGCGATCCTGCGCCTGCTGCAGCGCGCCCAGGCCTACAAGCCGCGTATCGCGGTGCTGGCAGACCGCGCTGCACGCTGGTTTCTCGGCGCGTCGCTGCTGGCCGCCGTGCTGGTCGGCGGGCTGTGGTGGCACCTGGAACCGGCGCGCGCGTTCTGGGTGGTGTTGGCCATGCTGGTCGCCACCTGCCCGTGCGCCCTCGCCCTGGCCACACCGGCGGCGCTGACAGCGGCCACCGGCAGCCTGCACCGCCTGGGGCTGCTGTTGACCCGCGGCCATGTGCTCGAAGGGCTGGAGCAGGTCGACACGGTGGTCTTCGACAAGACCGGCACCCTCACCGAAGGCCGGGTCAGCGTGCGTGAGGTGCTACCGCTGGCGGGCCTCGATGCGCCGCAATGCCTGGCGCTGGCGGCGGCGCTGCAAGGCCATTGCGAGCACCCGATCGCGCGAGCCTTCGCCCGCCCGGCGCAGGCGGCCGAACGTATGCACAACAGCCCGGGCGCAGGTCGCCAGGGCTGGGTCGAGGGGCGGTGCCTGCGCATCGGCCACCGCGACTACGTCATGCAATTGAGCGCAGCGCCCGCGCCCGCCCTGCCCAGCGAGCACGGGCAATGGGTACTGCTGGGCGACGCCGACGGTGCCCTGGCCTGGTTCGGCCTCGACGACCCGTTGCGCAGCGACGCCGCTGCCCTGCTGGCCGCCTGCCGACGGCGGGGCTGGCGCACGCTCCTGCTGTCCGGCGACCGCTCAGCCAGCGTCGCTCAGGTCGCCGAACACTTGAACATCGATGAAGCCCGGGGCGGCCTGTTACCGGAAGACAAGCTGCACATCGTGCAAACACTGCAACGCCAAGGTCGCCGCGTGTTGATGATCGGCGACGGCATCAATGACGTTCCCGTGCTGGCGGCGGCGGACGTGAGCATCGCCATGGCCGGCGCCAGCGACCTGGCCCGCACCAGCGCCGACGCCCTGCTGCTGTCCAATCGTCTGTCCAGCCTGGTCGACGCGTTCGACCTGGCCCGGCGTACGCGGCGGATCATTCGCCAGAACCTGGCCTGGGCCTGCCTGTACAACGGCCTGATGCTACCCTTCGCCGCGCTGGGCTGGCTCGATCCGCTGTGGGCGGCGGCCGGCATGTCGATCAGTTCACTGACCGTGGTGCTCAACGCGCTGCGCCTCGGTCGCCTCAAGGAGCGCCGGCCATGCCCGCCCTGTACATCATGATCCCGGCAGCCCTGCTGCTGGTCGGAGCCGCCGTGTGGCTGTTCTTCTGGGCCGTCGACAGCGGCCAGTACGACGATCTGGACAGCCCGGCCCACAGCATTCTGTTCGACGACGAGGACGCGCCTCGTCCCAGCGTGCCGGCGCGCAACGAACAGGCGCCCCCCGATGCTTGATTTCTTGCCGATGCTGGCCAGCGCGCTGGTCCTTGGCCTGCTGGGCGGCGGTCATTGCCTGGGCATGTGCGGTGGCCTGATGAGCGCGTTGACCTTCGCTCTGCCAGCCGAGCAACGCCAGCGGCGCTTGCCCTTGCTGCTGGCCTATAACCTTGGCCGCGTGCTCAGTTATGCCGGCGCCGGGCTGCTGCTGGGCCTGGCCGGCGTGGCGCTGGCCCACAGCCCGGCGTTGGGGGTGCTGCGCACCGCCGCCGCACTCCTGCTGATTGCCATGGGCCTGTATTTAGCGGGCTGGTGGTCCGGCCTGACGCGTATCGAAGCGCTAGGGCGCGGGCTGTGGCGCCATCTGCAGCCCCTCGCCCGGCACGTGCTGCCCGTCTCCAGCCTGCCTCGCGCGCTACTGCTTGGCGCCCTCTGGGGCTGGCTGCCCTGCGGCCTGGTCTACAGCACGCTGCTGTGGGCAGCCAGCCAGGGCAATGCCTGGCACAGCGCGGCCTTGATGCTGGCCTTTGGCGTGGGTACCTGGCCGGTGCTGATCGCCACAGGGGTGGCCGCCGACCGTGTCAATCGGTTGCTGCGCCGGCGTGGCGTGCGGGTCGCGGGCGGCCTGTTGGTGATTGCCTTCGGCCTGTGGAGCCTGCCCGGCCATCACGGCGCGATGGGCCACTGACCGCCGGCCAGGCATTTGCGAACTGGTCTGATTGACACGCCTGGGTTACCCTGCAGTCCAGTGTGAATGCCACAAGGAGCTCGACCATGCCCAAGCCGGTGACCCTGCGTCCCGCTGCCACGCCACTGGCCCAGGCCCACTGCAAGGACTGCAGCCTGGCCTCGTTGTGCCTGCCCCTGTCCCTGGAACTGGCGGACATGGACGCCCTGGACGACATCGTCAAACGCGGCCGGCCACTGCGCAAGGGCGACCTGCTGTTTCGCCAGGGCGAGCCGTTCGGTTCGGTCTACGCCGTGCGCTCCGGGGCCTTGAAGACCTTCAGCCTGAGCAGCGCCGGCGAAGAACAGATCACCGGCTTCCACCTGCCCAGCGAACTGGTCGGCCTGTGCGGCATGGACGGCGAGCGCTACCCGGTCAGCGCCCAGGCCCAGGAAACCACCTCGGTGTGCGAGATCCCTTTCGAGCGCCTTGACGAACTGGCTGCCCAACTGCCGCAACTGCGCCGGCAACTGATGCGGGTGATGAGCCGGGAGATTCGCGACGACCAGCAAATGATGCTGCTGCTGGCGAAGAAAAACGCCGATGAACGCATCGCCCATTTCCTGATCAATCTGTCGACCCGCTTCCGGGCCCGTGGCTACTCGGCCGACCAGTTCCGCCTGACCATGTCGCGCAGCGAGATGGGCAACTTCCTTGGCCTCGCCGTGGAAACCGTGTCGCGGGTGTTCACCCGCTTCCAGGCCAGCCGGCTGATCAGCGCCACCGGCAGGGACATCCAGATCCTCGACCCGGAGCAACTGTGTGCCATGGCCGGTGGCGCCATGGGTCGCTGAACCGGACATTGCTGACTCATCGGTCCACATCCGCAGGTATAATGGCCAGCATTCAAGCCTGACAGAGTTTTCTTTCCCATGAGTGATGTTCCGTTCTTTCGCCACCTGATCCGCCCGGTCGTGGACTTTCCCAAGCCGGGGGTCATCTTTCGTGACATCACCCCGCTGTTCCAGTCGCCCAAGGCCGTACGCGAAGTCATCGCCCAATTCGTGCAGCGCTACATTGATGCCGATTTCAGTCACATTGGCGTGATGGACGCACGCGGCTTCCTGATCGGCTCGGTGGTTGCCCATGAACTGACCAAGCCTTTGGTGCTGTTTCGCAAGCAAGGCAAGCTGCCGGCCCACGTGCTCAGTCAGGGCTACCAGACCGAATACGGCGAAGCGTACCTGGAGGTGCATGCCGACAGCCTCGCGGCCGGGGATTCGCTGGTGTTGTTCGACGACCTGATCGCCACCGGCGGTACGCTGCTGGCGGCCACCCACCTGGTGCGCCGCATGGGCGCGCAGATTCACGAAGCCGCCGCGATCATCGACCTGCCGGAGCTGGCCGGTTCGCAGCGCTTGCGCGACGCCGGGGTGTCAACCTTCAGCCTGACCGACTTTTCCCTGAGTGAGCACTAGCGCTCAGCGCACTTCCTCGCGCAGGCCAAAGCCGCTCACCGACTCGCTGACTACCCGGTAATGATAGGTGGCGCCCGCGGCGCTGCGCACCAGCCGTTCGCGACGCAAGGAGCCCTTGCCGCACCAGGAGTCGTCCAGGGTGTCGGCGCCAATGCCCAGGATCCGCTCGCCCGCTGCCACGGCAAAGCTGGCCTGTTCGCCGATGCCCAGGCGGGCGGCCGGCTGGCGGTCGACCAGCACCGTGATGTAGCAGCCGCCGCCGAGCATGCCCAGATCGCGGGTGACGACGATACGGCTGCCCTGCGGCACGGGCTGCTGGAAGGCCAGCAGGCGGTCCGACGGCACCTGCCTGACGTCCTCGGGGTCGGCCTGAAAAGAAGAGCAGCCAGTCAACAGCAATGCACAGAGCACAAGCGGGATGGGACGCATGGAACACTCCACAGACAGTCAAGGCCTGTTGCCACTGTAGCTGAACCGGGAACGCGCGGTGCTTTTGGCTAACCTCGCGCAATTGACAGCTAGCGTCCGATTGGCCATTACTTGCAGGCCCTTTTTTCAGGAGATCAACCGCCATGCTCGAACTTCGTCCCGGCTGTGAACAGTGTGACACTGACTTGCCCGCGCACTCTGACGCGGCGCGAATCTGCTCATTTGAATGCACCTTCTGTGCGTCCTGCGCGGAACGGATACTGGGCCATGTCTGCCCCAATTGCGGCGGTGAACTGGTACCGCGCCCGCGTCGACCGCTTGGCAAGCTGGCGGCCAACCCCGCTTCCACCACGCGCGTGTTCAAACCGCGTGGCTGAGCCGGGCACGGACGGCGCAACGTTTCGCCATTGAGTGTCCAGGTACGAGAATTTTTGTCCCATCGAGGGGTCAGTTACTCCCGATGTACCCTATGTGTTGCCATTTGCGGCAGACCAACTGAAGAAACTGAATTGGGAGCTGCTCAGGCATGAGTGAACTAAGTATCTGGCTGGAAGCGATTATTTTGGGGCTGGTACAGGGCCTGACCGAGTTTTTGCCGGTGTCCTCCAGCGCGCATTTGCGCATTATCGGGCCCTTGCTGCCTTCCGGTGGCGATCCGGGGGCCGCCTTCACGGCGATCACCCAACTGGGCACCGAAGCTGCCGTGCTGCTGTATTTTCGCAAAGACATCCTGCGTATTGCCCTGGCCTGGATCAAGTCCCTGGGCAACGCCGCCCACCGCAGCGACCCGGACGCCCGGATGGGTTGGCTGATCATCATCGGCACCCTGCCCATCTCGGTCCTGGGCCTGCTGTTCAAGGATTACATCGAAGGCAGCCTGCGTAACCTTTATCTGACCGCCACCATGCTGATCGTTTTCGCGTTGATCCTGGCGGCTGCCGACAAAATGGGTCGCAAGGAACGCACACTGGATCGATTGACCTGGACCCACGGCCTGATTTTCGGCTTTGCCCAGGCACTGGCGTTGATACCCGGCGTGTCGCGCTCGGGTGGCACCATCACCGCCGGGCTGATCATGGGCTACACGCGGGAAGCGGCGGCGCGCTATTCCTTCCTGCTGGCAGTGCCGGCCGTGATCGCTTCCGGGTTCTACCAGCTCTACCGCAGCTGGGGCGAGCCGAGCACCTTCGCGGGCGGCCCGACGCTGCTGGCGACGATCATCGCGTTCGTGGTCGGCTACGGGGTGATCGTGGTCTTCCTCAAGCTGGTGTCGAGCAAAAGCTACATGCCGTTCGTGTACTACCGCATCGCACTGGGCCTGGGCGTCATCGCCCTGCTCGGCATGGGCGTACTCAGCGCCGTCTGACCGACAGCGGCGCCCGCCATTCACCGCGAACTATCAGCGAGAATGCCGGGCCCGCTTCGCGCGCCAACGCGGGCTCTGCCCGCTGCTACACGGACCGCGACAGCCATCCACCGTGGTATATCAGGCAAAACGCCGCCCACGTTCTCCGCCAGCACCTCACCCCAAGCACCCCGCAGACCGTGTAGCAGCGGGCGCCAGACCGCGACAGCCATCCACCGCGATGGACCAGGCAAAACGCCGCTAACGTTCCCCCGCCACCACCTCACCCCAAGCACACCGCAGACCGTGTAGCAGCGGGCGCCAGACCGCGATAGCCATCCACCGCGACGGATCAGGCAAAACACCGCCCACGTTCCCCCGCCACCACCTCACCCCAAGTACACCGCAGACCGTGTAGCAGCGGGCGCCAGACCGCGACAGCCATCCAACGCGATGGACCAGGCAAAACACCGCCCACGTTACCCCCGCCGCCACCTCACCCCAAGCACACCGCAGACCGTGTAGCAGCGGGCGCCAGACCGCGACAGCCATCCACCGTGATGTGTCAGGCGGAACGCGTGAACGCCTTCTTGCCCACCGTGACCAGCGCCAGGATCACGCCACCGGCCGCGATCCCGACGAGGGCATCGAACAGCACCGAGGCCACCAGCGCCAATCCGCCACCAATCCCCTGTACCCCCGCCGCCATGGCGACCAGCGTTTCACTGAGGTGATGCAGAAATGGCAGGCCGTGCACAAGAATCCCGCCGCCGACCAGAAACATTGCCGCCGTGCCCACGATCGACAGCAGCTTCATCAGCACCGGCGCCAGCCACAGCAATCCACGCCCGAATGCCTGCAGCGTCGATTGGGCGCTGCGCTGCCAGTACAGGCCCAGGTCATCCAGCTTGACGATCCCTGCCACCAGCCCGTACACACCGACGGTGATCAATACCGCAACGATCACCAGCACCCCGACCTGGTCGTAGAACGGGCGGGTCGACACCACGCCCAGCGCCAACACAATGATTTCCGCCGACAGGATGAAGTCGGTACGCACGGCGCCCTTGACCCGCGCCTTCTCGAATGCGGCCAGGTCCACGCTCGGATCGGCAGCCGCCTGCCGCAGCGCGGCCTTGTCCTCGGCCGGGTGCAGCACCTTGTGCGCGATCTTCTCGAACCCTTCGAAGCACAGATAGGCACCGCCCACCATCAACAACGGCGTGATCGCCCAGGGTGCGAAGGCACTGATCAACAGCGCCAGCGGCACCAGGATCGCCTTGTTCAGCAACGAGCCCTTGGCCACCGCCCAGACCACCGGCAGCTCGCGGTCGGCGCTGACGCCGGTGACCTGCTGTGCATTGAGCGCCAGGTCGTCCCCCAGTACCCCGGCGGTTTTCTTCGCGGCCAGGGATACATCGTCCAGCAGCATGGCAATATCGTCCAGCAACGTCAGTAAGCTTCCAGCCGCCATGGCGTCGTTCCTCGCAGTCAGTGAAATGGCCCGATGGCGTCAGCGCTGCGCCGGTCTGCCCCGTGCCAGAGGCTCCGAGTACGCTCAGTAGCTTAGTTGAGCGGTGCGCGAACGCAGTGCTAACATGCCGCACCGTCTGACCCGGCACCTGCCGGCAGGTTCCAGCGCCAAGGACCTCTTGCCCCGATGAGCAGCATTCGCGAGCGCAACAAACACCTGATCCTGCGCGCCGCCAGCGAAGAATTCGCCGACAAGGGCTTCGCGGCCAGCAAGACCAGCGACATCGCCGCCAAGGCCGGCTTGCCCAAGCCCAACGTCTACTACTACTTCAAGTCCAAGGAAAACCTCTACCGCGAGGTCCTGGAAAGCATCATCGAGCCTATCCTGCAGGCGTCGACGCCGTTCAATGCCGACGGCGATCCGCAGCAGGTGCTCAGTGCCTACATCCGCTCCAAGGTGCGCATCTCCCGCGACCTGCCTTTCGCCTCCAAGGTGTTCGCCAGCGAAATCATGCACGGCGCGCCGCACCTCAGTGCCGACCAGGTGGCCCAGCTCAACGCCCAGGCACGGCACAACATCGCCTGCATCCAGACCTGGGTCGAGCGTGGTCAGCTCACCGGCATCGACCCCCACCACCTGATGTTCAGCATCTGGGCAGCGACCCAGACCTACGCCGACTTCGACTGGCAGATTTCGGCCATCACCGGCAAGGCCAGACTCGACGACGCCGACTACGAGGCCGCCACCCAGACCATCATTCGCCTGGTGCTCAAGGGCTGCGCGCCCGACTGACCTATCCTGCTGCACAATGCCGAGCAATACTTCCAGGCTCACAGCCTAACCGCCAGGAATACCGCCATGTCCCATTCCCCACACAGCTGGCGCGATCGCCTCTACGTGATCGTCTTCCAGGCCGATACCCCGGCGGGCCGGCGGTTCGACAAAGCCCTGCTGTTGCTGATCCTGACCAGTCTGCTGGTGGTCATCATCGACAGCGTGGAGAGCGTGCACCGCCAGTACGCCGACCTGTTCGCCTGGATCGAATGGGGCATCACCGTGGTGTTCGCCATCGAATACCTGCTGCGGCTGTACTGCTCGCCGCGCCCGCTGCGCTACGCCTTCAGTTTCTACGGCCTGATCGACCTGCTGGCGATTGTCCCGGGCATCCTTGCGATCTACTACAGCGATGCGCAGTACCTGATGATCGTGCGCGTGGTGCGCATGCTGCGGATTTTCCGGGTGCTGAAGCTGAGCCATTACCTCAAGCAGGCCAACTACCTGCTCTCGGCGCTGCGTGGCAGCCGGCAGAAGATCATTGTGTTCCTGGTCAGCGTGTCGACGCTGGTCACGGTATTCGGCACCCTGATGTACGTGATCGAAGGCCCGGAACATGGCTTCAAGGACATCCCCACCGGCATCTACTGGGCCATCGTGACCCTGACCACCGTCGGCTTCGGCGACATCGTGCCCAAGACCGGCCTGGGCCAGGTGTTGTCCTCGATGGTGATGATCACCGGTTATTCGATCATTGCCGTGCCCACCGGCATCTTCACCGCCGAACTGGCCAACGCCATGCGCGGCGAACGCCTGCAGCGCGAGTGCCCGAGCTGTGCCAAAGTCAGCCACGAACAGGACGCGGCCTTCTGCGCGCGCTGCGGCAGCGCACTGTTCGAAAAAGCGTTATAAGCACAGTCCATAACGATCTTTCAAGGCGGGCAGCCCGCTCGATAGAGTGGCTGCACAATGCCACTAATCCCCCTCTGTCTCACAAGGAACATAGCAGTGAAAAAACTTCTCGGCGCCTCCCTTCTGGCGATTGGCCTGGCCGTCGGCAACGCTGCCCATGCCGCGCCTACCTTGCTGAACGTCTCCTACGACGTCATGCGTGACTTCTACAAAGACTACAACGCGGCCTTCCAGAAGCACTGGCAAGCCGAGCACAACGAAAACATTACCGTGCAGATGTCTTTCGGTGGCTCCAGCAAACAAGCGCGCTCGGTGATCGACGGCCTGCCGGCCGATGTCATCACCATGAACATGGCCACCGACATCAATGCGCTGGCCGACAACGGTCAACTGGTGCCGAACGACTGGGTGACACGCCTGCCGAACAACAGCGCGCCGTTCACCTCGGCCACGGTGTTCATCGTGCGCAAGGGCAACCCCAAGGCCCTGAAGGACTGGCCGGACCTGCTCAAGGACGGCGTGCAGGTGATCGTGCCCAACCCCAAGACCTCCGGTAACGGCCGCTACACTTACCTGTCGGCCTGGGGCTATGTACTCAAGAACGGTGGCGATGAGGAAAAGGCCAAGGCCTTCGTCGGCAAGCTGTTCAAGCAGGCGCCTGTGCTGGACACGGGCGGCCGTGCAGCCACCACCACGTTCATGACCAACCAGATCGGCGACGTGCTGGTGACCTTCGAGAACGAGGCTGAAATGATCGCCCGCGAGTTCGGCCGGGATCAGTTCGAGGTGATTTACCCCAGCGTTTCGGCCGAAGCCGAGCCACCGGTCAGCGTGGTCGACAAGGTCGTGGACAAGAAAGGCTCGCGAGCGGCCGCCGACGAGTACCTGAAGTTCCTGTGGTCGCCACAGGGCCAGGAAATTGCCGCCGCCAACTACCTGCGTCCGCGTGATGCGACGGTGCTGGCCAAGTACACCGACCGCTTCCCGAAAGTCGACTTCCTTTCGGTCGAGAAGACCTTCGGTGACTGGCGCACAGTGCAGAAGACCCACTTCAACGACGGCGGCATCTTCGATCAGATCTACGTCGGCCAATAACCCTGCCTGCCCCGGGCCGCGTCGCGGCCCCTCGCCTCAGGGGTGCAGACGCCCCAGGCCCGGCGGCACGCCGTTGCCGTCGGTCGCTTCCCACGGCCCCTGCGGGCTGGTCGCCCAACTCCAGCCACCGTTCCAGCGATAGTAGGTACGCTGGCGATAATAGGTGTCCGGCTGATTCTCCAGCACATACACACCCAGCTTGGGGTCCCAATGACTGGCGCCGCCCGGTGGCGGGGCGAAGCTGGCGGAGGTGCGCGGCACCGGCTTGGGCTTGGCCGGAACGCTGGGCGGCTGCACGGTCCCGGGCGCTGGCGGCAGTGTCGACGGCCCCGAGGGTGGTAGCGTATCGATCGGCGGCGCCGGGGGGCGCTCGGGCTGATGCACCGCGCAGGCACTCAGGCCCAGGGCGAGCGTCAGCAGGGAAACACGAGCTAAAACATTCATGGCAAAGTCTCTACGGGTCCGGGCTGTCGATGGTCAGGTGCTGTGCGGCGGCACCCTGGCTGGCCACGGGCTGGCTGCGGCCGATCCATTCTCCCTGGGTCGGCTGGCCCGCGCGTGAAACACGTGCCACCAGTTGGACTTCAGGAAAGTTTGACAGTTTCAGCGCGGGCATCATGGCGTCGCTGTCGGCCAGTTCGATCTCCATCGGCAGGTCGGCCACGGTTACCCGCTTCACGGCCAGGGGCATCGGCGGCCCGGACACCGCGCGGGCGAACACGAACACGCTGTCGCTGGGCAATACCTGCTGGCGCAAGGCCGGCGCGAGGTCGACGCGCACGCTCAGGCGCGCCGCCGGCTGGGCCGCGACAGGTGGCGCGGGAGCCTGCCCGAGCTGAGCACGGGCACGGTCGATGCCGCCTTGCAAGGCCGTGCGCGAGCTGTCCTGAGGCGGTAACAGCGCCAGCAGCTTCTGCCAATACTCGATGGCCTGCGCATACCGCTGGCCCTCGAAGGCGGCAATGCCGAGCAGCCCCAGGCTGGTGGGCTCGTTGGGGTCGCCCAGCAGCGCTTCATCGACCAGGGCCTGAATCGACGCGGACCATTGCTTGTCGCCGGCGAAATACAGGGCCTGAGCCCACTGCCCCAGCACTTCGGGCTGGCGCCCGGCCACCGCGACCGTACGCTCGAACAGCCTGGCCGCATCCGCTGGGCGATTCTGGGTCATGTAGGTACGCCCGAGGAAATACAGCCCCTCCGCCGCCTCGGGTTGAGCCTGCACCGCCAGTTCCAGGCGTCGGGTCATCTCTTCCAGGCTGCGTGGCGGCTCGGCGAATTCGCGCGCCAGGGCCAGTTTGTCACTGGCTCCATACTGCAGGTACAGGCCCAGCCCCAACAGCGGCACGAGCAGCGCCACCAGGCACGGCAGCGTACGCCCCAACGGCGACGACACGCGCGCCTGGCTGTCATCGGTATCGGCCAGCAACTCGCGCGCGGCCTCGGCGCGTGCCGTGTGCAGTTGCTCGGCACTCAACGTACCACCGGCATGCAGTACGCCCAGCTCGGCGAGCCGTTCCTGATACAGGGCGACGTTGAGCGCCGTGCGATCCTCCTCGCGCTGGCCCGTGCGTGCGCGCACCAGGGGCAGCAGGAGAAAAGCCATGGCCACTGTCAACAGCAGCCCCGCAGCCAACCAGAAATCGATCATGGGCGAGAGGTGTCCGCAGGTTGTTCGTCGAGCAGCGCCGTCAGGCGTGCCTGTTCATCGGGCGACAGCGTTGCCTGGCCCGGTGTCGCCGCCGACGGTCGACGGCGCACGATGATCACCAGCACCAGCGCGCCCCCCACCAACAGCAGCCCCGGACCGAACCACAGCAGCCAGGTCCTGGCGCTCAGTGCCGGTTTATAGCGAACGAACTCACCGTAGCGATCGACCATGAAGTCGACGATCTGGCGGTTGTCCTTGCCCTCGCCCAGCAAGCGAAAGATTTCCCGGCGCAAATCGGCGGCAATCGGGGCATTGGAGTCGGCGATGTCCTGGTTCTGGCATTTCGGGCAGCGCAGTTCCTGGGTCAGTTGGCGATAGCGTGAGCGCTCGGCTTCATCGACGAACTGATAGGTGTCGATCGCCGCGTGGGCGATCGACGTCAGGCCCAGAAGCAACAGCGCCGCCAACCATCCACGGGTCATTGGCCGGCCTCCTGGAGCAACGCCTGATAACGACTCGCCAGCTGCTCGCGCCAGACGGTGGCATCGATCACTCCCACGTATTTGTGGCGAATCACCCCTTGGGCATCGATCAGAAAGGTTTCCGGCGCGCCGTATACGCCCAGGTTCAGGCCCAGGCTGCCGTCGACGTCGCTGATATCGAACACATACGGGTTGTGGTATTCACGCAACCATTTGCGCGCGGCCGCCGTGTCATCCTTGTAGTTGATGCCGATGATGCGCACGCCCTGCCCGGCCAGCTCATTGAGCAGCGGATGCTCCACCCGGCAGGCGACGCACCAGGTGGCCCAGACGTTGACCAGCGCAGGTTTGCCCAATAGATCGGCACGGGTCAGGGTTCTGCCGTCGTCGCTGGCGGCCAGGGCGAACGCCGGGAACGGCTTGTCGATCATCGCCGAAGGCAACTCGGCGGGGTTGAGGGACAGGCCACGGTACAGAAACACCGCGACCAGCGCGAACAGTGCCAAGGGCACTAACAGCATCCAACGCTTCATGCTTTCGCTCCTGCGCGAGCCAACACTTCATGCACCTTGCCGCGCACCTTGACCCGGTAACGCGCATCCATCGCTGCCAGCAGACCGCCCAGGCCGGTGAGCAGACCGCCCAGCCAGATCCAGCGCACGTACGGCTTGACGTGCACGCGCACCGCCCAGGCCCCGTTCTCCAGCGGCTCGCCCAGGGCGACATACAGGTCACGGGTGAACCCCGCGTCGATGCCGGCCTCGGTCATGGTCGCCTGCTGCACGGTGTACAAGCGCTTTTCCGGATGCAGCACGGTGACCGGCCGCTCATCGTGCAGCACCCGCACGGTGGCGCGATCGGAGCTGAAGTTGGGGCCCTGGTAATGCTGCGCACCTTCGAACACGAAGCGGTACCCGGCCAGTTCCACCGATTCCCCCGGCGCCATGCGCAGGTCGCGCTCGACATCATTGTGGCTCGAAAGCACCACGCCCAGCGCGCACACCGCGATGCCCAGGTGCGCCACCTGCATGCCCCAATAGCTGCGGCTCAAGCCTGCCAGGCCCTTGCGCCAGCCGGAATGGCGCGTCTTGTCACGCACGTCGCGCAGCCCGGCCAGCACCACCCACAAGGCCAGCGCCACGGCGCTCAGCACCGGCCAGTCGAAATCGCCGAGCAGCCAGGCGAACAGCGGCGCCAGCAGCGCACTGCCGAGCACTACCGGGACCAGCATGGCCCGCAGCCAGCGGGTGGGCGTGTCCTTCCAGCGCACCAGCACACCAACCCCCATCACCGCCATCAGGATCGCCATCAGCGGCACGAACAAGGCATTGAAATACGGCGGCCCCACGGACAGCTTGGCGCCGCTGAGGGCGTCGAGCACCAGCGGGTACAAGGTGCCGAGCAGGATCATCGAGGCGGTCACCACCAGCACCAGGTTATTGCCCAGCAACAGGGTTTCCCGCGACCACGGCGCAAAGCCCACATGGCTTTTGACCACCGGCGCACGCAGGGCGAACAGGGTCAGCGAACCGCCGACCACCAGGCACAGGAAGATCAGGATGAACACCCCACGGGTGGGGTCGGAAGCGAACGCATGCACCGAGGTCAGCACCCCCGACCGCACCAGGAAGGTACCCAGCAGGCTGAGGGAGAACGCCGCGATCGCCAGCAGGACGGTCCAGCTCTTGAACACCCCGCGCTTTTCCGTGACCGCCAGCGAGTGGATCAACGCCGTGCCCACCAGCCAGGGCATGAACGAGGCGTTTTCCACCGGGTCCCAGAACCACCAGCCGCCCCAGCCCAGTTCGTAATAGGCCCACCACGAGCCCAGCGTAATGCCGATGCCGAGAAAGGCCCAGGCCACGATCGTCCACGGCCGCGACCAGCGCGCCCAGGCGGCGTCCAGGCGACCGCCGAGCAACGCCGCGATGGCGAAGGCGAAGGCCACGCTGAAGCCGACGTAGCCCATGTACAGCATCGGCGGATGGACGATCAGGCCAATGTCCTGCAGCAACGGGTTGAGGTCGCGGCCGTTGCCCGGTACTTGCGGCAAAATGCGCGCGAAGGGGTTGGAGGTGAGGATCAGGAACAGCAGAAAGCCGCAACTGATCATGCCCATCACGGCCAGCACCCGGGCCAGCATGACCTGCGGCAGTTGCCGGGAAAACACCGACACGGCGAAGGTCCACCCGCCGAGGATCAGCGCCCAGAGCAGCAGAGACCCCTCGTGTGCACCCCATACGGCGCTGAACTTGTAGTACCACGGCAGCGCGCTGTTGGAGTTGCCGGCCACATAGCCCACCGAGAAATCATTGGTCATGAAGCTGTAGGTCAGGCAACCGAAGGCGAACAGCAGAAACGCGAACTGCCCCCACGCCGCGGGCCGCGCCAGGCCCATCCAGATCCGGTCGTTGCGCCAGGCGCCCACCAAGGGAAGGCTGGCCTGCACCAGGGCAAAGCACAGGGCCAGGATCATGGCCAACTGGCCCAGTTCCGGAATCATCGCTGCACCCCCGCCTGACCGCTCTCCTTGAGCGCCTTGGTGACTTCGGGCGGCATGTACTTTTCATCGTGCTTGGCCAGTACCTCGTCGGCCACCACCACGCCGGCGCCGTCTAGCGTGCCCAGGGCGACGATGCCCTGGCCTTCGCGAAACAGGTCGGGGAGGATACCGCGGTAGGCGATGGTCACCGAACGGTTGAAATCGGTGACCACGAAGCGTACGTCCAGCGAGTCCGGCGAGCGTTGCAGCGAACCGGCCTCGACCATCCCGCCGGCACGAATGCGCGTACCCACCGGTGCCTCGCCGTTGGCGATCTGGGTGGGCGTGTAGAACAGGTTGATGTTCTGCTGCAAGGCACTCATGGCCAGGCCCACGGCGGCACCGACGCCGACCAGCAGACCGAGGATGAGCAACAGGCGTTTCTTGCGCTGCGGGTTCACGGGCGGTTCTCCTGGCGCCACCGACGCGCCTCTGCTTGCAGGTAACGGCGCCGTGCGCGCCACGGGCCGAGCACATTGACGCCCAGCACCAGGGCGCACAAGCCGTATGCCGACCACACGTAAAGGCCATGGTGGCCCATGGCGAAAAACTCGCTCCAGGACGCGAACATCATTGCCGCGCTCCCCGGGCCAGCAACGCGGCCACCTCGTCCTGCACCCAGCGGCTGCGCGCCTCGCGCTTGAGCAACTCCAGGCGCATGCGCAGCAGCAGCACCAGGCCGAAGAAGGCGTAGAAGCCCAGCCCGGTGAACAACAACGGCAACCACATCTCGGCGGGCATCGCCGGCTTCTCGGTGAGGGTGAACGTGGCGCCCTGGTGCAGGGTGTTCCACCACTCCACCGAGTACTTGATGATCGGGATGTTGATCACCCCGACAATCGCCAGCACCGCGCGCGCCTTGGCGGCGCTGTCACGGTTGCCGATCGCCGAGCCCAGCGCGATCACCCCCAGATACAGGAACAGCAGAATCAGCATCGACGTCAGTCGCGCGTCCCACACCCACCAACTGCCCCAGGTCGGCTTGCCCCAGATGGCCCCCGTGGCCAGGGCCAGGGCGGTCATCGTCGCCCCGACCGGCGCAGCGCACTGCAGCAGCACATCGGCGATCTTCATTTTCCAGACCAGCCCGACCACCCCGGCTACTGCCATCAACACATAGGCCGATTGTGCCAGCATCGCAGCCGGCACATGGATGTAAATAATCCGGAAACTATGGCCCTGCTGATAATCCGGTGGCGCGAACAGCAGGCCCCAGACCACACCGATAGCGAGCAGCAGCACCGTCGTGCCGCACAGCCAGGGCAGGCAGCGGCCGCTGAAGCCGTAAAACCATTTTGGCGAGCCGAGCCTGTGAAACCAGGCCCAGTCGAGCGGGCGTTTTTTCATCGCTGTGTCCAGATTGCTGGCCGACCGAGTTGCCGGTGCGACCACGTTATTACTCGCTGACACTGATCTTCAGGCCAGCGGCGATGGCGAAAGGCGCCAGGGTGATGGTCAACGCTGCGAGGCTGGCCAGCCACAGCAGGTAGCCACCCGTGGGCAAGCCTTGCAAGGCGGCTTGCAGGGCGCCGCTGCCCAGGATCAACACCGGGATGTACAACGGCAGGATCAACAGCGCCAGCAGCAGGCCACCGCGCTTGAGGCCAACGGTCAGCGCCGCCCCGATCGCCCCCAGCAGGCTCAATACCGGCGTGCCCAACAGCAGCGAGGCCAGCAGCACCGGCACACACTCGGCGGGCAGGCCCAGCATCACGGCCAGCAATGGCGACAAGAGTACCAGCGCCAGGCCGGAAAAAGCCCAGTGTACAAAGACTTTCATCAGCACCAGCAGCGCAAGCGGGTGCGGCGACAAGACCCACTGCTCCAGCGAACCGTCCTCGAAATCGCTGCGAAACAGGCCGTCCAGCGACAACAGCACCGCCAGCAGTGCAGCGACCCAGATCAGGCCCGGCGACAGCGCCTGCAGCAGGTTCAACTGCGGGCCCACGGCCAGCGGAAACAACGCGATGACGATCGCGAAAAACACCAGGGGGTTGGCCAGTTCGGCCGGTCGCCGGCAAAGCAATCGAGCCTCGCAGCGCAACAACTGCAGCCATGCACTCATGGGGTCCCTGCTCCCAGCTCGAGTTCGCGGTAGCCGGCCGGCGTGCGCATCAGCCGATGGTGAGTGGTCAGCAGCACCATGCCGCCACGTTGGCAATGCTTGGCCAGATGCTCCTCCAGTTGGGCGACACCCTGCTTGTCCAGGGCGGTAAAGGGCTCATCGAGGACCCACAGCGGCGGCCCGGGCAGGTACAGTCGCGCCAGCGCAACGCGACGCTGCTGCCCGGCCGAAAGGGTGTGGCTCGGGACGTCCTCGAAGCCGCGCAGACCGACTGTGCGCAGCGCCTGGTCGATGGCGCCTGGCGTGGCGGCCGTGTGCAGGGCGCTGAGCCAGGCCAGGTTCTCTTCGGCGCTGAGCATGTCCTTGATCCCGGCGGCATGCCCCAGCCACAGCAAATGGCGGTGCAGCGCCGCGCGTTGCCCCTGCACGGGCTGGCCGTCGAGCAGCACCTGCCCGGCGGTGGGCGTCATCAGCCCGGCCAACACGCGCAGCAGGCTGGTCTTGCCGCTGCCGTTGGGCCCGCACACCTGCAGCATCTCGCCCACCTGCAGGCGCACCTCGAGCTGCTCGAAGAGCAAGCGCCCATCGCGCTCACAAGCCAGATCGCGGGCATGCAGGTACGCAGTCAAAAGGTCGTTTTCCAATCAGGTGGGCACAGGCCAGCTCAAGCACAGGGCTCGGCTGCCGATAAAAATGCCATGGCGTGCATGCATAGCCGGCTATCAAACGGCCGGCAGTATACACCGGGCGCCCTTGCCCATCGAATGCCCTGGATGAAGGTTTTGCCGCACATGACGAACGAGATCAACAGCCTGCCGGCCACCTCTGCTGCAATGAGCGGCGCACGGCCGATGGTCGGTGGTGCCGAACTGGTGCGGCTGCTGCAACCGGCCGAGGGGCTGCTGGCCGTGGGTGACTCGGCCAGGGCCGAGGTGCTGGCGCTGAAACAGGGGGCCCAGGAGTTCCAGTTGCTGCTGCGCCTGACCCTGTTCAGCGGCGCCCAGGCGACGGTGCAAGTGAGCAGCAACCGGCCGATGGACCCCGGCGCGCAATTGCTGGTGACCCAGACGTCGGCGCAGAACCTGGCCGTCACGGTGGAACAGGGTAAGCGCACGGCAGTCGCCAGCCTGACCCAGATCGACACGCAGAAATTGCCGGTCGGCACCCTTTTGCAAGGCAGGGTCCTGACCAGCCAGGGCCTGCCGCAGGCAGCCGGACAACCGGCGGTGTTCCGCTCCATCGTCACGCTGCTCAACAGCGCCCTGGCCGGCGCTACCCTGACCCTCGACAGCCCGCAGCCACTGCGCCCCGGCAGCTTGCTGAGCGCCCAGGTGCAAGGCAACCAGGCACTGAACGTGGTCTCGCTGAACAGCCGCCTCGATCAATTGGCAGTGGCCCAGCAACTCAGCACGCAGCAGAACCGCCAGGCCTCCCTGCCCGGCTTGCTGTCCGCGCTGCAGGGCCTGCTGCAGCAACAACAACTGCCCGAGCCGGCGCGCCTCACGGCCGAGCGCCTGCTGGCGAGCCTGCCGGACATCCAGCAGATGGGCGACCCGCGCACCGTCAGCCAGGCCGTGGCCAACAGCGGCCTGTTCCTGGAACCCAACCTGCTCGCCGGGCAAACGCCGGCCGACCTGAAAGCGGCCCTGCTGCGCCTGGTAGCACAGCTGACGCCGGGGCTGCCGGGCAGTACCGCGTTCACCCCGGCCAACGCCGCCACGGTGTTGGCCCAGGCCCTGCCCGGTTATGTGCGCAGCGCCCTGGGCATGCTCGGCCAGGTCGGCGCGAAAGCCGCACCACCCAGTTTCCCCCTGCCGTCGCGCGACGTGCAGAACAGTGACGGCAAGGACGATCTCGAACACCTGCTGCGCCTGGCGGGTGCGGCCATCGCACGCTTGCAAAGCCATCAACTGTCCAGCCTGGAACAGACCGGCCGCAGCGCCGACGGCAACCTGCAAACCACCTGGCAACTGGAAATCCCCATGCGCAACCTGCAGGACATCGTGCCGCTGCAGGTCAAATTCCAGCGCGAGGACACGCCGGAACAGGACTCAGCCGCTGACAAAGCCGAACGCCGCCCGGCACCGAACAAGATCTGGCGCATCGAACTGGCCTTCGACCTCGACCCCCTCGGGCCGCTGCAAGTGCAGGCGCAACTGGTCAATGGCAGCCTGAGCAGCCAGCTGTGGGCCGAGCGACCGGCCACGGCCAGCCTGATCGAAAGCCGCCTCAGCGAACTGCGTGAACGCCTGAGCGGCGCAGGTCTGCAGGTCGGCGACCTGCTGTGTCATCACGGCAGGCCCCCGCGAGGGCCTCGCACTCACCTTGAACAACGCTGGGTAGACGAAACCGCATGAACCCACACGCTCCCCGCCAAGCTATTGCCCTGAGCTATGACGGCCAGCAGGCACCCACCGTGACCGCCAAGGGTGACGACGAGTTGGCCGAAGCCATCCTGGCGATCGCCCGCGACCATGAAGTGCCGATCTATGAGAATGCCGAACTGGTGAAAATGCTCGCGCGCCTCGAACTGGGCGACAGCATCCCGGCGGAGCTGTACCTGACGATCGCCGAAATCATCGCCTTCGCCTGGAACCTGAAAGGCAAATACCCGCAGGGCTTCGATACCACGCCCCTGCCGCTGGAGCGCGACATCACCCCCGGCCGATAAGCCGCCGGGGGCGACCCGGCGAAGCCCGGCACTACGGCCGGTCACCCTCGATGCAGCTTGCTCATCAATTCGGCTTCGGCCTGGGTCAGGCCGCAGGCCTGGGTCAGTTCGTCGATCGAGGCACCCATGCCGACCAGCTTGGCGGCCTGGGCGAATGACAGGCTGCCGGGATCCCGCTGCTCCAGTTGGGCCAGCTTGTCCGGCAACGGCGCAACCACCGCGCGCAGCTCATGCAAGGCATCGCCCATGCGCACCGTGCCGTTCTGATAATCGTCCAGACGCTTGTGCAGGTCGCGGATGCGCTGATCGCGCAGCACATCCCCGGCCGCCTGCTGTTCGGCGATCTGGCGCTGGGCCTTCTGGTAACTGAGGAACACCGCGACGGTGCCGACCCACAATACCGCCAGCAATACGACAGCGACCTCGACAATCAATCAGATGTTCTCCAGGTCCGACCATTCTTCTTCGGACATCATCTTGTCCAGCTCGACCAGAATCAGCAATTCGCCGTTCTTGTTGCACACGCCCTGGATGAACTTGGCCGATTCTTCATTGCCGACATTCGGTGCGGTTTCGACCTCGGACTGACGCAGGTACACCACTTCCGCCACGCTGTCGACGAGGATGCCGACCACTTGCTTGTCGGCCTCGATGATCACGATGCGCGTGTTGTCACTGACATCGGTCGGCGCCAGGCCGAAGCGCTGACGGGTATCGATCACGGTCACCACGTTGCCGCGCAGGTTAATGATCCCCAACACGTAGCTGGGCGCACCGGGCACCGGCGCGATTTCGGTGTAGCGCAACACCTCCTGCACCTGCATCACATTGATGCCGTAGGTTTCATTGTCCAGGCGGAAGGTTACCCATTGCAGGATCGGATCTTCGGAACCTTGTGCAGACGACTTCTTCATTAAACGGACCCCTTGATTACCGTGCTCACGGCTGGTTGTTCAGCGCTTTGGCCTGGCGGTTGCCGGGCTGGCGGATGGATTGCTCAGTTGCATCTGTTTCACGGCACCGCTGGCAATGAGTTCGGCCAACTCGCCGACGTCCAGCAATGCACACATATGTTCGATCACGGTACCTGCCAGCCAGGGGCGCTGGCCGCGCTGGCTGCGCCACTTGATTTCATCGGGCTCCAGGCGCAGCGAACGGCTGACCTGATGCACCGCCAGGCCCCATTCATAGCCCTGGACGGAAATAACGTACTGCAAACCCTGCTTGAAATCATCCCGGTAGCGGTCGGGCATCACCCAGCGTGCGGTGTCGAGCACCTTCAGGTTGCCGCTGTTGCTCGGCAGGATGCCCAGGAACCAGTCAGGCTGGCCGAACAGCGGTGTCAGTTCCTGGCCGGCCAGCGGGTAGATCGAACCCAGGCACACCAGCGGCACCGCCAGGGTCAGGCCGGCGACGTCGAACAACAGGCATTCGAACGGTTCGGTGGCCCAGGCGGGCCGACCGTCTTCGTCCAGTGGCGGGCGTCCCGCCGGCGGCGTCACCGGCTGCAGCACCTCCACCACCGGGGCTGTCGGCCTGGGTGCCACGATGGGCGCCACCGCTGGCACCGCAGGTGCTGGCGCCGCCACAGGCAGCACAGCAGGTGCCGGTGTCAACAATTCGACGGCAGGCGCAAACGGTCGCAACGGCTCGGGCCGGGTCTCCACCACCGGGGCGGGGGCCGGCCGGACCGGCACCAGTGCCACCGGTGCCGGCCTGCGGTCGCGCACCTGTTCTTCGCGCACGGCGGCCTGGAACTCGTCGAGCACGTCGAGCTGGACGTCGCAGTCCTCGGTGGCCTCCTGCAACAGGCCATCGAGGTAGGACTGCAAAGCGATCTGCGGACGATTGGCAATATCGACTGGACGACTCATCAGGCCACCTGCGTCACGAGTTGCTGGGCCAGCAGATGTTTGAGCAACACCCGGTACGCCGTCACGCTGCGGCTCTTGCCGTCGAACTGCGAAGGCGTCTGCCCCGCACGGCTGGCGTCGCGCAAACGAGTGTCGACCGGGATATAACCCTGCCAGATGTTCTCCGGGTAACCGTCACGCAGGGTGCGCATGGTGCCAAGCGAGGCCTGGGTGCGGCGGTCGAACAAGGTCGGCACGATGCTGAACGGCAACGGCTGCTTGCGGGACCGGTTGATCATTGCCAGGGTGCTGACCATACGCTCCAGGCCTTTGACGGCCAGATATTCGGTTTGAACGGGAATGACCAGTTGCTGGCTCGCGGCCAGGGCGTTGACCATCAGCACCCCCAGCAACGGCGGGCTGTCGATCAGTGCGTAGTCGAAGTCCTGCCACAGCTGCGCCAGACTTTTGGCAATCACCAGGCCCAGCCCGCCCTGCCCGGGTTGCTGGCGCTCGAGCGTGGCCAGGGCGGTGCTCGACGGCAACAGCGAAATGCGCTCATCGCTGGTCGGCAGCAGCAACTGCGCCGGCAACCCCTGGGGCACGCCGCCCTTGTGCAGGAACAGATCGAAACAACTGTGCGCCAGGTCGTCGGGGTTATGCCCGAAATAACTGGTCATCGAGCCGTGCGGATCGAGGTCGACCACGACCACGCGCTTGCCGGCCTCGGCCAGCAGGCCGGCCAGGGCGATCGTGGTGGTGGTTTTGCCGACGCCACCTTTCTGATTGGCTATTGCCCAGACTCTCATTGTCGTGGTTTCCCCCCGGCACGGCCGTCACCGCTGCCGAGCTTGCACTCTCTAATGGATCAGTGTCAGCGGCGGACTTTTGACATTCCGTCGCTCAGTTACTGTGTTCTCGGCGTCGGTGCAGTTTGTGTGCCAGCCCGACGTAATGTCGCATCAGGTTGCGTATGCGCACTGCCGGCACCGGTCAGGGCACGGCGCACATCCAGGTTGCGCGAGATCACCAGCACCACCCGCCGATTGCGTGCACGGCCGTCGGCAGTGTCGTTGCTGGCCACGGCCTGGTACTCGCCATAGCCGACGGCCGCCATGCGCCGGGGGTCGACACCCTCGTTGGCGAGCATGCGCACCATGCTCGCCGCGCGGGCCGTGGACAGCTCCCAGTTGGTGGGGTATTGGGCGGTGCGGATGGGCTGATTGTCGGTGAAGCCTTCGACGTGCACAGGGTTGTCGAACGGCTGAATGATCTTCGCGACCTTCTCGATGATCGCGAACGCCATGTCGCTGGGCATCGCATCGCCACTGCCGAACAGCAGGCTGGATTTCAGCTCGATTTCAATCCACAGCTCGTTGCCGCGCACCGTCAATTGATCGGACTTGATCAGGTCACCGAAGGCATCGCGCACGTCCTGGGCAATATTTTTCAACGGGTCGTTGGCCGCCTCGGCAATGCCTGCGTCGGTCTGTTCGCTGTCTTTGACCAGCGGCTCGGCCGGCTTGACCGTCAACGGTCGCTCCTCGCCGATGGGAATCGGCCGCACACTGCGATCGGGATCGTTGAACACGCCGACCAACGCCTGCGACAGCACCTTGTACTTGCCTTCGTTGACCGAGGAAATCGAATACATCACCACGAAGAAAGCGAACAGCAAGGTGATGAAGTCTGCGTAGGACACCAGCCAACGTTCGTGATTCTCGGGTTCTTCAGGCTGGCGGCGACGGGCCATGATCACTCCATGAAGCCTTGCAGCTTCAATTCGATCGAGCGCGGATTTTCCCCTTCGGCGATCGACAGAATGCCTTCCAGGAGCATTTCCCGGTAGCACGACTGTCGATGGGCGATGGCCTTGAGCTTGTTGGCGACCGGCAGCAAGACCAGGTTGGCGCTGGCCACGCCGTAGATGGTCGCCACGAACGCCACGGCGATGCCGTTGCCCAGGCTGGACGGATCGGCAAGATTGCCCATCACATGGATCAGCCCCATGACGGCGCCAATGATGCCGATGGTGGGCGCGTAGCCGCCCATGCATTCGAACACCTTGGCCGCCTGGATGTCGCGGCGCTCCTGGGTGTAGAAGTCGACTTCGAGAATGCCGCGAATGGCCTCTGGCTCAGCGCCATCGACCAGCAATTGCAGGCCCTTGCGCGCGTAATTGTCCGGCTCGGCATCGGCCACCGCTTCCAGCCCCAACAGGCCTTCCTTGCGCGCCACCAGGCTCCAGGTGACCACCCGATCGATGCCGCCGGCCAGGTCCACCGGTGGCGGAAACAGAATCCAGCGGACGTTGGTCAGGGCGTGCTTGAAGGCGCTGATCGGGGTCTGGATCAAGGCGGCCGCCAGGGTGCCGCCGATCACGATCAAGGCCGCAGGGCCGTTGAGCAGCGCCGACAGGTGGCCACCTTCGAGAAAATTGCCGCCCACAATGGCCACGAACGCCAGGATGATCCCGATCAGGCTCAACACGTCCATCAGACGCACGCCTCCACCAGGTGCCGACCGATGTCGTCGAGGCTGTAGACCGCGTCCGCCAGGTTGGCCTTGACGATGGCCATGGGCATGCCGTAGATCACGCAACTGGCCTCATCCTGTGCCCAGATGTGGCTGCCACCCTGCTTGAGCAGGCGCGCGCCTTCGCGGCCATCCGCGCCCATGCCGGTCAGGACCACGGCCAGCACCTTGTCGGCATACGACTTGGCGGCCGAACCGAAGGTGATGTCGACGCTGGGCTTGTAGTTGAGCCGCTCGTCCCCCGGCAGAATCTTCACGGTGCCCCGTCCATCGACCATCATCTGCTTGCCGCCCGGCGCCAGCAGCGCCAGACCGGGGCGCAAGACGTCGCCGTCCTCGGCTTCCTTGACGCTGATACGACACAGCTTGTCGAGGCGCTCGGCGAAGGCTTTGGTGAACGCTGCCGGCATGTGCTGGATCAACACGATGGGTGCCGGAAAATTGGCGGGCAGTTGAGTCAGCACCCGCTGTAACGCGACCGGGCCGCCCGTGGACGTGCCGATCGCCACCAGCTTGTAGGACTTGCGCTTGGGCGCCGGTGAATGCGCCGCTGCGGCGGGCGCGCGCGGGGCCGGTGCCGGCGCCGTGCGCGCAGCGCCAGGGCTTGCCGGAGCCGGCGCGCGACTGCTGGCCGGCACTGTCGCCGGGGAAGCTGGCGCGGCGGAAAAACTGCTCATGCGGCGGTTGCTGCGCGAAATGGTGTGGACCTTCTCGCACAGCATCTGCTTGACCTTCTCGGGGTTGCGCGAGATGTCTTCGAAATTCTTCGGCAAATAATCGACCGCGCCGGCGTCCAGGGCATCCAGGGTGACCCGGGCACCCTCGTGGGTCAGCGAGGAAAACATCAGGACCGGCGTCGGGCAGCGCTGCATGATATGCCGCACCGCCGTGATGCCATCCATCATCGGCATCTCGTAGTCCATGGTAATGACGTCGGGCTTGAGCGCCTGCGCCTGCTCGATCGCATCGCGGCCATTGGTGGCGGTACCCACCACTTGGATATTGGGATCGGAGGAAAGAATTTCGGAGACGCGGCGGCGGAAAAAACCGGAATCATCCACCACCAGGACCTTGACTGCCATAACCACTCCATTCGCCGCTGCGCGCCAGGACGGCGCGCAGTGCCTTCATCAAATACGCCGTGCGGCGTAACGCTTGAGCATGCTCGGGACATCGAGAATCAACGCGATGCGGCCGTCCCCGGTGATGGTCGCGCCGGACATGCCGGGTGTACCTTGCAGCATTTTGCCCAGTGGCTTGATGACCACCTCTTCCTGGCCGACCAACTGGTCGACCACAAAGCCGATACGCTGGGTGCCTACCGAGAGGATCACCACATGGCCTTCGTGCTGTTCCTCGTGAGCCGCCGAACTGATCAGCCAGCGCTTGAGGTAGAACAGCGGCAAGGCCTTGTCGCGCACGATCACCACTTCCTGACCGTCCACCACGTTGGTACGCGACAGGTCCAGGTGGAAGATTTCGTTGACGTTGACCAGCGGGAAAGCGAATGCCTGATTGCCCAGCATCACCATCAGCGTTGGCATGATCGCCAGCGTCAACGGCACCTTGATGACGATCTTCGAGCCCTGGCCCTTGGCCGAGTAAATATTGATGGTGCCGTTCAACTGGCTGATCTTGGTCTTGACCACGTCCATGCCGACGCCGCGGCCGGACACATCGGAAATCTCGGTCTTGGTCGAGAAACCCGGGGCGAAAATCAGGTTGTAGCAGTCGGATTCGCTCAGGCGATCGGCGGCGTCCTTGTCCATCAGGCCCTTTTCCACGGCCTTGGCGCGCAGCACGTTGGGGTCCATGCCCTTGCCGTCGTCACTGATCGACAGCAGGATGTGGTCACCCTCCTGCTCGGCCGACAGCACCACTTTGCCGCCGCGCGATTTGCCGGACGCTTCGCGTTCTTCCGGCGTTTCCACGCCATGGTCGACCGCGTTGCGCACCAAGTGGACCAGCGGGTCGGCCAGGGCCTCGACCAGGTTCTTGTCGAGGTCGGTCTCTTCGCCCACCAGTTCCAGGTTGATCTCTTTCTTGAGTTGCCGCGCCAAGTCGCGAACCAGGCGCGGGAAGCGCCCGAACACCTTCTTGATCGGCTGCATGCGGGTCTTCATGACCGCGGTCTGCAGGTCGGCCGTGACCACGTCGAGGTTGGACACGGCCTTGGACATGGCCTCGTCACTGCTGTTGGCGCCCAGGCGAACCAGGCGGTTACGCACCAGCACCAACTCGCCGACCATGTTCATGATTTCATCGAGCCTGGCGGTGTCGACGCGAACGGTGGTTTCCGCTTCGCTGGCAGCAGGTTTGTCCGACGTCGGCGCAGGCGCACGGGCCGGGCGTGCCGCTTCGGCAGGCTTGGCCGCCGCAGCGGGAGCAGCTGCCGGCGCCGGGGCCGGTGTCGGCGCCTTGACGGCCGCGGCAGCGACCGGAGCCTGCGCAACGGGCGGCACGGCCACTTCGCTGAACTTGCCCTTGCCATGCAAGTCGTCGAGCAGCGATTCGAACTCATCGTCGGTGATGTCGCCATCGGCCGCCGCAGGTTTGGCCGCTGCACTCACCGCAGGTGCTGCAGCGGGTGTGTCGCCGCGCACGGCGTCGGCCACGAACGAACCCTTGCCGTGCAACTGGTCGAGCAATGCTTCGAATTCGTCGTCGGTGATTTCATCGCCAGGTGTCGGTGCGCCGGCCGCCGCAGGTGCCGCAGGTGGCACCACTTCGGGGGCGAACTGACCCTTGCCGTGCAGCTGGTCGAGCAACGACTCGAACTCGGCATCGGTGATTTCGTCGCCTTCGGCAGTCGCCTCGGGTGCTTTTTTGGCATCGTCGAGCGAGTCGAGCAAATGAGCGAATTCGTCGTCGCTGATCTCTTCGCTGGCCACCGCCGCCACAGGTTCTGCGGCAGCAACCGGCGCTGGCGCCTGGGGCACCGGCGCAGGCTCGGCACCGGCCGGCTCGGCCAGACGGGCGAGCGCCTCGAGCAACTGAGGGGTGGCCGGGGTGACTTCGCTGCGCTCGCGCACTTGGCCGAACATGCTGTTGACGGTGTCGAGTGCTTCGAGCACCACGTCCATCAACTCGGCGTCGACCCGCCGCTCGCCTTTGCGCAGGATGTCGAAAACGTTTTCGGCAATGTGGCAGCATTCAACCAGCTCATTGAGCTGAAGGAAGCCAGCGCCGCCTTTTACTGTGTGAAATCCGCGAAAAATCGCATTGAGCAGATCGGCATCGTCTGGTCGGCTTTCCAGCTCGACCAGCTGCTCTGACAATTGCTCGAGAATTTCGCCGGCCTCTACCAGGAAGTCCTGGAGGATCTCTTCGTCGGCGCCGAAGCTCATGTGGGTGCTCCCTGGAAAACGTTACGGTCACCAATCGGCTTGCTAGAAGCCCAGACTGGACAGCAGATCATCGACGTCATCCTGACCGGATACCACGTCATCACGTTTATCGGCATGGATCTGCGGACCTTCACCCCGAGTTGGGTGTTTTTCTGAATCTTTTTCTTCACGCAGCGCTTCGTGGTTGTGCTCGATACCGGCAAAGCGGTCGACCTGGCTGGCCATGAGCACCAGTTTCAGCAGGTTGCTCTCCACTTCGGTGACCAGTGTGGTCACGCGCTTGATCACCTGGCCGGTCAAGTCCTGGTAATCCTGGGCCAGAAGGATGTCGTTGAGGTGCGCGGACACCTGGCGGCTGCTCTGCTCGCTGCGGGTCAGGAAAGTGTCGACCCGGCGCGCCAGTTCGCGAAACTCGTCCGCCGCCACCTCGCGGCGCATGAAGCGCTGCCAGTCGGCGCTGAGGCTGCTCGCCTCGTCGGCGATCTCGCTCATCAGCGGCGTGCTCTGCTCCACCAGGTCCATGGTCCGGTTGGCCGCGTTTTCGGTCAGCCGCACCACGTAGGACAAGCGTTCGGTGGCGTCGGTTATCTGCGACACCTCTTCGGCCTGGGGCATGTGGGGATCGATCTGGAAGCTGACGATCGCGCTGTGCAGCTCGCGCGTCAGCTTGCCCACCTCTTGATACAGTCCGCGATCGCGGGTCTGGTTAAGCTCATGGATCAGTTGCACCGCGTCGCCGAATTTGCCCTTTTCAAGGCTGTCGACGAGTTGCACGGCGTGTTTCTTCAGGGTCGACTCGAAGTCGCCCAAAGAGGATTTTTTTTCGTCCATATCGCCCCCGGGGCGGTCATCAGCTGTTGACGCGCTCGAAAATCTTCTCGATCTTTTCTTTCAACACTTGAGCGGTGAAAGGCTTGACCACGTAGCCGTTGACGCCGGCCTGAGCGGCTTCGATGATTTGCTCGCGCTTGGCTTCGGCGGTCACCATCAACACTGGCAGGTGCTTGAGGCGGTCATCGGCACGCACCTGGCGCAGCAGGTCGATGCCAGACATGCCGGGCATGTTCCAGTCGGTCACCAGGAAGTCGAAGTTGCCGCTGTGCAGCATCGGCAACGCCGTGTTGCCATCGTCGGCTTCGGCGGTATTGGTGAAGCCCAGATCGCGCAACAGGTTTTTGATGATTCGCCGCATCGTCGAGAAATCGTCAACGATGAGGATTTTCATGTTCTTGTCCAAGTAGACCTCCAAGCAGTCTTGAACGCGCCCAGCGACTGGGCGCGCATTCCATCAAATCCGGTTAGTTAAAACGTGCAACGACTGCCTTGCTGCCGCCGCCGGCCGAGAGCAGAACACCCTGCGGCCACCCCTGCGTCCTGCCCTGCAGTACCTCAGCGCGCTCGCCATTCACCCAGGCGACTGCGCAGACGCGCAGCGCACTGACTGTGCAATTGACTGACGCGCGATTCACTGACCCCCAACACCTCACCGATTTCCTTGAGGTTCAGTTCTTCGTCGTAGTACAGCGACAGCACCAGACGCTCGCGTTCCGGCAGGTTGGCAATGGCTTCCGCCAGTGCCGCCTGGAAACGTTCGTCTTCGAGATCTCGCGATGGCTCCATCGAACCGCTGGCGCCGTCCTCGTGCAGCCCTTCGTGCTCGCCGTCCTGCAGCAGGTCGTCGAAACTGAACAGGCGGCTGCCCAAGGTATCGTTGAGAATCCCGTAGTAATCATCCATGTTCAATTGGAGTTCGGCAGCAACCTCGTGATCTTTAGCGTCACGACCGGTTTTCGCTTCGATCGAGCGAATCGCGTCGCTGACCATGCGCGTGTTGCGGTGCACCGAGCGCGGTGCCCAGTCACCCTTGCGCACCTCGTCGAGCATCGCGCCGCGGATGCGGATGCCGGCGTAGGTCTCGAAGCTGGCGCCCTTGCTGGCGTCGTATTTGGTCGAGACTTCAAGCAGGCCGATCATCCCGGCCTGGATCAAATCCTCGACCTGGACGCTGGCCGGCAGCCGCGCCAGCAAGTGGTAAGCGATACGCTTGACCAAGGGGGCATACCGCTCGATCAGTTCATACTGCTGCGATTCTCGCGACGCTTTGCTGTACATACGATATCCGCTCGCGCTCATGATACGGGCCCCGCAGTCGTTTGCTGAACCAGTCGTTCGACGAAAAACTCCAGGTGTCCCCGCGGGTTGGCGGGCAACGGCCAGGTGTCAACCTTCTGCGCAATGGCCTTGAAGGCCAGCGCGCACTTGGAACGCGGGAAAGCCTCGTACACGGCGCGCTGCTTCTGCACCGCCTTGCGGACGCTTTCGTCGTAGGGCACGGCGCCGACGTACTGCAGCGCCACATCGAGGAACCGGTCGGTCACTTTGGTCAGCTTGGCAAACAGGTTGCGGCCTTCCTGGGGGCTCTGCGCCATGTTGGCCAGCACCCGGAAACGGTTCATGCCGTAGTCGCGGTTGAGCAATTTGATCAGCGCGTAGGCATCGGTGATCGAGGTCGGCTCGTCGCACACCACCAGCAACACTTCCTGGGCGGCGCGCACGAAGCTGACCACCGAGTCGCCGATACCGGCCGCGGTGTCGATGACCAGCACATCGAGGTTGTCGCCCACGTCGCTGAAGGCCTGGATCAACCCGGCGTGCTGCGCCGGGGTCAGGTGGACCATGCTCTGGGTGCCGGAGGCGGCCGGCACGATACGCACCCCGCCCGGCCCTTGCAGAAGGACGTCGCGCAGTTCGCAGCGGCCCTCGATGACATCGGCCAACGTGCGTTTAGGTGTCAGGCCGAGCAAAACGTCGACGTTCGCCAGCCCCAGGTCGGCGTCCAGCAACAGGACGCGACGGCCCAGTTCAGCCAGAGCCAGGGACAAGTTCACTGACACATTAGTCTTGCCGACGCCACCTTTGCCGCCGGTCACCGCGATCACCTGTACGGGATGCATGCTGCCCATGTTTATTCTTTACCTTGTCTAGACCGAGGCCACATGAGTGGCTGCGCATTCGAATGAACGAATAATGCCTGGCAGACCATCAATGCTGAAAATTGCAACGTCATGAAACTGCTCACCTCAGCCTACTCGTTTGTTGGGGCTGTGGTAGAGATCAGCGAACATATCGGCCATGGCCTCTTCGCTGGGCTCTTCCTGCATTTGCACGCTGACGGCACGACTGACCAGCTGGTGCCGCCGCGGCAAATGCAGATCGTCAGGAATGCGTGGGCCGTCCGTGAGGTAGGCCACGGGCAATTCATGACCGATGGCCAGGCTGAGCACTTCGCCCAGGCTGGCGGTTTCGTCCAATTTGGTCAGGATGCAACCGGCCAGGCCACAGCGCTTGTAGCTGTGATAGGCGGCGGTCAGCACCTGCTTCTGGCTGGTGGTCGCCAGGACCAGATAATTGCGTGCCCGAATGCCGCGGCCCGCCAGGCTTTCCAGCTGCATACGCAGGGCCGGGTCGCTGGCCTGCAGGCCGGCAGTGTCGATCAGGATCACACGCTTGCGCAGCAGCGGTTCCAGCGCCTGGGCCAGGGACTGGCCGGGGTCGACCTGGGTCACCGAAACGTTGAGGATGCGCCCCAGCGTCTTGAGTTGTTCCTGGGCGCCAATGCGGAAGCTGTCCATGCTGACCAGAGCGATGCTTTGCGCGCCGTACTTGAGCACGTAGCGGGCGGCGAGCTTGGCCAGGGTGGTGGTCTTGCCCATGCCGGCCGGGCCGACCATGGCAATCACCCCACCCTCTTCGAGGGGTTCGACGTCGGGCGTGCTGATCATGCGTGCCAGGTGTGCCAGCAGCATGCGCCAGGCCTGCTTGGGCTCGCGGATGTCGTTGACCAGCTCCAGCAGCTCGCGCGCCAGCGGGCCCGACAGGCCGATGCGTTGCAGGCGACGCCAGAGGTTGGCCTGTTGCGGCTTGCAGCCCTGCAGCTGGGTCCAGGCCAGCGAGCCCAGCTGGACTTCCAGCAGCTCGCGCAGGCCGTTGAGTTCCGAACGCATCGAGTCGAACAGGCGCTGGTCGACGGCTGGCGGTGCCGCAGCGGCCGGTGCCGGACGCGCCGGCTCGTCGAAACGTGGCTCGATCAGCGGCTCGGCAGCGGTCAGCGGCAAACCGGCGAACAATTGGCGGTTGGTCACGGCATCGGCTTCGGCACGGGTGCTGAGCTCGGCCTGGGCCGACACGATACGCGACTGGGTCTTGCGCAGTTCGTCTTCCAGTTCGACATTGGGCACGCGTGGCGCCAGCGCCGACAGCTTGTAGTCGAGCGCAGCCGTCAGCTCCACGCCGCCAGCGATGCGGCGGTTGCCGATGATCGCTGCATCGGCGCCCAGCTCGTCACGGACCAGCTTCATGGCCTGACGCATATCGGCGGCGAAAAAACGCTTAACTTGCATAACCCACTACCTCAGCCGTTGGGCCCTACTGTCGCAACGATGGTGACCTGCTTGTTGTCAGGAATTTCCTGATACGCCAACACATGTAAATTCGGCACTGCCAGGCGACCAAACCGCGACAACATCGCTCTGACCGGGCCGGCGACCAGGAGGATCACTGGCAACCCTTGCATTTCCTGCCGCTGGGCTGCGTCGATCAGCGATCGCTGCAGCTTCTCGGCCATGCTCGGTTCCAGCAAAACGCCTTCTTCCTGACCCATTCCTGCCTTCTGAAGACTATTTAGCAATATCTGTTCCAACCTGGGCTCCAGCGTGATCACGGGCAGCTCGGACTCAATGCCTACAATGCTTTGCACGATGGCGCGGGACAAACCGACTCGAACGGCCTGAACCAAAGCGGCGGTATCTTGACTCTTGTTGGCGTTGTTGGCTATCGCTTCGGCAATGCTGCGGATATCGCGCACCGGCACCTGCTCGGCCAGCAGCGCCTGCAACACTTTGAGCAGCGAGGACAGCGACAGCACGCCGGGGACCAGCTCCTCGGCCAGTTTCGGCGAGCCCTTGGCCAGTACCTGCAGCAATTGCTGGACTTCCTCGTGGCCAATCAACTCATGGGCGTGCTTCTGCAGAATCTGGTTGAGGTGGGTGGCGACCACGGTGCTGGCGTCGACCACGGTGTAACCCAGCGATTGTGCCTGGCTACGCTGGCTGAGTTCGATCCACACCGCCTCCAGGCCGAATGCCGGATCTCTGGCGTTGATGCCATTGAGGGTGCCGAACACCTGGCCGGGGTTGATCGCCAGTTCGCGGTCGGGATAAATCTCGGCTTCGGCCAGGATCACGCCCATCAGCGTCAACCGATAGGCGCTGGGGGCCAGGTCGAGGTTGTCGCGGATGTGCACGGTGGGCATGAGGAACCCGAGGTCCTGGGACAGCTTCTTGCGCACCCCCTTGATCCGCGCCAGCAGTTGACCACCCTGGTTGCGGTCCACCAGGGGAATCAGGCGATAGCCGACTTCCAGGCCGATCATGTCGATGGGGGTGACATCGTCCCAGCCCAGCTCCTTGGTTTCCTGGCTGCGGGCGGGGGACGGCAGCAGCTCTTGCTGGCGCTGCACTTCGGCGAGGGCCTGGACCTTGGCTTCGTTCTGCTTCTTCCAGACCAGGTAGGCCGCGCCCCCGGACAAGCCGGCCAAGCCGAGGAACGCGATGTGCGGCATGCCGGGCACCAGGCCCATCACCGCCATGATACCGGCCGACACGGCCAGGGCCTTGGGCGAGGCGAACATCTGCCGCTGGATCTGCTTGCCCATTTCTTCCGAGCCAGAGGCCCGGGTGACCATGATCGCGGCTGCGGTGGACAGCAACAGCGACGGCAGCTGGGCCACCAGGCCGTCACCGATGGTCAACAGTGCGTAGACTTTACCGGCATCGGCGAAGGTCATGCCGTGCTGGAACATGCCCACCAGCATGCCGCCGATGAGGTTGATGAACAGGATCAGCAAGCCGGCGATGGCGTCACCGCGGACGAATTTACTGGCACCGTCCATGGAGCCGTAGAATTCCGCTTCGGCGGCCACTTCTGCGCGGCGCGATTTGGCCTGGCCCTGGTCGATCAGGCCGGCGTTGAGGTCGGCGTCGATGGCCATCTGCTTGCCGGGCATAGCGTCCAGGGTGAAGCGTGCGCTCACTTCGGAAATCCGCCCGGCGCCCTTGGTCACCACCACGAAATTGATGATCATCAGGATCGCGAACACCACGATACCGACCACGTAGTTACCGCCGATCACCACTTCACCGAACGCCTGGATCACCTTGCCCGCGGCAGCATGGCCTTCATGACCGTGGAGCATCACCACGCGCGTCGACGCGACGTTCAAGGCCAGGCGCAGCAGTGTGGCCACCAGCAGAATGGTCGGGAACACGGCGAAGTCCAGTGGCCGCAAGGCGTAGACGCACACCAGCAACACCACAATCGACAAGGCGATGTTGAAGGTGAAGAAGACGTCCAGGAGAAACGGCGGCACCGGCAGCATCATCATGGCCAGCATGATCAGCAGCAGCAGCGGAACGCCCAGCTGGCCGCGACCCACGCCGATCAGGTTGGTCCGTGCCGTGTTCAGTAATTGACTGCGATCTACCGCCATTCCCCGCCACTCCAAGCAAACTTTTGACGCCCCCGGCGCCTTGCACAGGGCTTGTGCAAGAAACCGTCCAACTTCTGCGGAACGGGGCTAAAGTTTTCTCCACCGCGGGCGACGGCGCATCATCCCGGACCGCACGTTGCCAACGCATCAACCCAGGCGCGACACAGCCCCAGTAGCAGCGGGCGCCAGACCGCGACGGCCATTCACCGCAGTGTGTCAGACAAAACACCGGGCCCGCTTCGCGCGCCAACGCATCAACCCAGGCACGACACAACCCCTGTAGCAGCGGGCGCCAGACCGCGACGGCCATTCACCGCGGTGTGTCAGACAAAACACCGGGCACGCTTCGCGCGCCAACGCATCACCTCAGGCACGACACAACCCCTGTAGCAGCGGGCGCCAGACCGCGACGGCCATTCACCGCGGTGTG
>Ga0157371_10000543_pt1 | contig 44898 bp, 29 predicted proteins | sample C45metaG_FD_113462 | JGI IMG/M metagenome (GOLD analysis project Ga0157371, IMG submission 113462) | Corn rhizosphere microbial communities from Kellogg Biological Station, Michigan, USA - C4-5 metaG | ecosystem: Host-associated > Plants > Roots > Rhizosphere > Soil | place: USA: Michigan... | reverse complement strand
TGCAATTGTTGAGCGTGAATCATTAGGTGGTATTTGTTTAAACTGGGGCTGTATCCCTACTAAAGCACTTTTAAAAAGCGCTCAGGTTTTCGAATATATTAATCATGCTGCTGATTACGGAATTACTACTGCTGGTGCAACTGCAGATTTTGCTGCTGTGGTAAAACGCAGCCGTGGCGTTGCTGATGGCATGAGCAAAGGTGTTCAATTTTTAATGAAAAAAAATAAAATTGACGTCATTATGGGCACTGGTAAAGTAAAACCAGGAAACAAATTAGAAGTTAAAGGTGCGGATGGTTCTCAACAGGAACTAAGTGCTAAAAATATCATCATTGCTACAGGTGCCCGTTCAAGGGAACTACCTAACCTGAAACAGGATGGCAAAAAAATTATCGGCTACCGCCAGGCCATGGTACTTCCTGAATTACCAAAAAGCATGGTAGTAGTAGGTTCTGGAGCTATTGGTGTAGAGTTTGCTTATTTCTATGCGACCATGGGTACCAAAGTAACCATTGTAGAATTTATGGATAACGTTGTTCCGGTGGAAGACGAAGATGTATCTAAACAATTGTTACGCAGCCTGAAAAAAGTGGGTATCGATGTAATGACCTCAGCAAGTGTTGAATCGGTTGATACCAGCGGTGCAGGTTGTAAAGTTTCTGTTAAAACTGCTTCGGGTATGCAGACTATCGAGGCAGATATCGTGCTTTCGGCAGCAGGTATTGTAGCTAACATCGAAAACATTGGTTTAGAAGAGACAGGGATCAAAACAGAGAAAGGCAAAATTGTTACTGACGAATTTTATAATACTTCAGTTAAAGGTTATTATGCCATTGGCGACGTAGTAGGCGGACAAGCTTTAGCGCATGTTGCTTCTGCAGAAGGCATTATCTGCGTAGAGAAAATCGCTGGTCAGCATGTTGAGCCGTTAGATTATAACAACATCCCGGGCTGTACTTATTGCACACCAGAAATTGCTTCAGTAGGTTATACCGAAAAAGCAGCAAAAGCAGCTGGCTACGAATTAAAAATCGGTAAATTCCCATTCTCAGCATCAGGTAAAGCCAGTGCTGCCGGTGCTAAAGATGGTTTCGTAAAACTAATTTTCGATGCTAAATACGGAGAATTATTAGGTGCACACATGATCGGTGCCAACGTTACCGAAATGATCGCCGAAATTGTAGTTGCCCGTAAATTGGAAACTACTGGTCATGAAATGATTAAATCTGTTCACCCTCACCCAACCATGAGCGAAGCCATTATGGAAGCTGCCGCTGATGCCTACGGAGAAGTGATCCACCTATAAGGCAGAAGGTTTAAAGGTGGAAGGCTTAAGGCCAACACCACAAATAAAACCAATATTATTACAGAAACTCTTTAGTTAATCCTAAAGGGTTTTCTTATTTTTAGCCAATTCCAATCTTGATATTTAATAATAGCTTCTTGATACTCGATACTAAATACTTGATACTGGACTACTCGATACTAAAAAAATGAAACTCCACACCATAAACACAGGCTTATTTAAATTAGATGGCGGCGCAATGTTTGGCGTTGTACCCAAGGCCATCTGGCAAAAAACCAATCCTGCCGATAGCAATAACCTTTGCACCTGGGCCATGCGCTGTTTATTGATAGAAGAAGGCAACCAGTTAATTTTAGTAGATACTGGGATTGGAAATAAACAGGATGAAAAATTTTTCAGTCATTATTATCTGCATGGTGATGATTCTATGGAAAAATCGCTCTCCAAATTGGGTTTTAGCACTGCAGATATTACTGATGTTTTCCTGACACACCTGCACTTTGATCATGTGGGCGGAGCTATTATAAGAGAAGACGAAAAACTTTCACCAGCTTTTAAAAACGCTACATACTGGAGCAACGAAAAACACTGGCAGTGGGCAGTAGAGCCAAATGCAAGGGAAAAAGCTTCTTTCTTAAAAGAAAACATTCTGCCAATCCAGGAAAGCGGGCAGCTTAAATTTGTGCCGGAAAAAGAAAATATCGAATGGCAAAAAAATATCAATATCAGTTTTGCTTACGGCCATACCGATGCAATGATGCTGCCCAAAATCAGCTACAAAGGCAGAACCATTATGTATATGGCTGATCTTTTACCTTCGGTAGGTCACCTGCCCCTGCCCTATGTTATGGCTTATGATATGTTCCCTCTAAAAACGTTAACCGAAAAGCAGACCTTTTTAGAAGAAGCCGTTAATAACAACTATATATTGTACTTAGAGCACGATCCCATTAACGAATGCTGTACCCTCCAACGCACCGAAAAGGGAATCCGCGTGGCAGAAACCTTTAAGCTAAGCGACGTATAAATGATCAGACCAGCAACGCCTTCAGATGCTACAGTTGTAGTGCCATTGATTATCCGGGCCATGGACAAACTGGCTCAGAAACTAACCAATGTTGAAGATGAAAATATAATCAATCAGATATTCAGCTACTTCTTTATTCAACAGGGCAATCAATACAGTTATGAAAATACACTGGTTTATGAAGAAGAAGGTAAAGTCTTAGGATCACTGAATGCTTATGATGGAGGAAAACTGCCCGAACTCCGCAAACCATTTCTTCATTATGTAGCCGCACACTACCATGCAAATGACGTCAACCAAGGCACAGAAACCGAAAATGGAGAGTTTTACCTGGATAGCATCAGCGTCAATCCAGAAGCCCAGAGAAAAGGAATTGGAAAACAGCTGATTAAAGCAGGTATAGACTGGGCTAAACAACTTGGCCATCATAATGTTGGCCTGTTGGTAGAACAAAATAATCCAAACGCATTAAGGCTTTACGAAAAAATGGATTTCGTTATCCAGAACGAGAAACAGTTTATGGGAGGATTATACCATCACATGGTTTTTAAAATAAAATAATTAGCGTCTGGGCATCATCTCTGTGCCGCTAAACGCCTAACCCAAACCGCTTCTAAATTTATTTTGGTTTTTATTTGTATTTAATCTAAATAATACCAATTTTTGTAACCGATGGAAAAAGCGTGTATAGATATTAACCAACTGGTTAACGTATTCTCAAATACTCATGGTTCAATTTATCAGTCAGATAAGTTAAACTGCTTTTATGTAGATTTTGGCGGTAAATTTGCACGTTTCAATTGCCTGTCTCTTCAGAAATTAAAAGCTGTTGTAGAACAGATTGATATTGAAGCACTCCTTTTAAATACCCACAAAGCCGATTTCGAACTGGTTACCTTTAATGGTTGCGAACACATCTATTTATTAAGTGCATTGGAAATTATTGCCTTAAAAGATCTGTTGCATGGTACTTTCACCATGTTCAAACTCAACCACATCATCAGCGACTGCCTCTATAGATTAGTTTACTAGTTCATTAGTCATTTGTCCATTGGTAACTGAAAATTGCCGACTATTCTTTGGGTTAGTTGTTTAAACTGGTTAACTGCAGATATTCAACAGCCAGTTTAAAACCGTTAACTCAAAATTTCCTGCTTACCTCACTGTCATTCAATAATTGCTTATTGAATATTGTTCATTGGTTGTCCATTCTGTGCGCAGAAGCCCCATCATAAATTGGAATTCAATTGAATTTGTCACGTTGAGCCTGGCCTGTACTGAGCTTGACGAAGTATCGAAAAGCCTTGTGAAACATTTAAAAAAATCCTTTCAAAAAGCTATCATTGACAGATTCCAAAAAAACTCGTCATCTCGACCGAAGCAGTGCGAAGTGGAGAGATCTATTAAAACAGATTTTGCTTCGCAGAGCCTTCGGGTTCTAGACTGCGTTACCGATGTAAAATCGGTACAGGCAGCACTCCGCTCGAAAGGACGAAAAATCGAGTTTTTTTTAAACACAGATTAATTACTGTCATTTATGTTGATTTTTACACAATAAACTACCTCTCAGGATGACGATCACCAAGTAGATTTCGATATATTACCATTCTCTGATCCTAAATTATTCACATGATTTAATTCATTGGAAACTACTAACTGAAAATTGCCAACTGAAAACTGATCTTTATCCTTCTGATCCTCAACCACTATCCGTCTCGCGTTATCCTTCCATTTTCCATCATTCGTCTTACCTCTTACATGATCCATCCCACCTTATTTAAACTTATTACAAATAACTAATTATCAGCAATTTAGACTAATTTCATATTGCAAATAAATCACACAATCTGGTTAATTTGATGTTACATTTGTATTATTAGTTAAGCAAAGAAAATTATGAAAGACTTAATGCGCATTAAATGTTTAATATCACAGGATATTGAAACATTATTAAATCAGCAGATCAAAAAAGAAGCACACTCTTCATCACTATATTTATCCATGTCATCCTGGTGTGACCAAAATGGATTTGATTTTTCAGCAGATTATTTTTTAAAGCAATCTGAAGAAGAAAGAGTACACCAATTGAAATTATTCAAATATGTTTTGGATATGGGTGGAAACGCAATATCTCCGGAAGTTTCTGGCATCAAAACCGAATTTGCCGGATTTAGAGAAGTTTTCGAAGATGCTTTAGAAGCAGAGATTGCCATTACCCAGAGTTTTAAAAACCTGGCGGCCAAATGCCATAAAGAACAGGATTTTGTAACCATGGAATTTTTGAACTGGTTCTTGAAAGAACAACGCGAAGAAGAGTATAAAGCACGCAGAGCATTAGAATTATTCGAAGTGATTGGTGAAGAAGGTACCGGAAGATGGGAAATCGATAAACATGTGAATAAAATCACCTATTCTGAAGAATAACAACAACAAAACATTATATCGAAAGCTATCCAAATCGGGTAGCTTTTTTTTGTATAAAAAAATTTGACGAAGTACCAGTACTAGAGCATTAAGATCTCCACATGCGCGAGGATCTTAATCCTTAACTCAATACCTGTTTAATCTGCGTTTCTTATCTTCTTAAATCTGTGGAAAAAACTTTAAACCACAAAATTAGTTTGTTTCCCGCTGATGACGCGGAAAAGGCCCGCAGATTTAAAGGGAATTTATAAGTTATAAAGGGAATTGTAAAGCATACCGCATTAAGATTCCCGCATAAGCGAGGATGACGACATTTCTTAGCCCTTAACTCAATATCTGTTTAATCTGCGTTTCTTATCTTCTTAAATCTGCGGGAAAAACCTAAATGCAAATTCATTTGTTTCCCGCTGAGGACGCAAAAAAGGCCCGCAGAACTAGAGGGATTGTATAAGTTATAAAAGGGAAAAGCATATCGCATTAAGATTTCCGCATAAGCGAGGATGACGACATTTCTTAGCCCTTGAATCAATATCAGTTTAATCTGCGTTTCTTATCTTCTTAAATCTGCGGGAAAAACCTTAAATGCAAATTCATTTGTTTCCCGCTAATCGCGCAGAAAAGGCCCGCAGAACTAGAGGGATTGTATAAGTTATAAAAGGAAAAGCATATCGCATTAAGATTCCCGCATAAGCGAGGATGATGACATTTCTTAATCCTTAACTCAATACCTGTTTAATCTGCGTTTCTTATCTTCTTAAATCTGCGGAAAAAACCTTAAATTACAAAATTCATTTGTTTCCCGCTAATCGCGCAGAAAAGGACCGCAGATCTAAAAGGATTTTATAAGTTATAAAAGGAAAAGCATATCACATTAGGATCCCCGCATGCGTGGAGATGACAAAACTACTACTCTGCACCAAGCTTTATCCTATAGTTAACCAATTGAAATAAATATAAAAAAAGAAAAGCTCCAGTTATCTGGAGCTTTCTTGGTTTAGGTTGTTTGGTTTATGTTGATTATGAATAAGTCTTTAAGTTTTTATAAAAAAAGCGCCGTTGCCAGCGCTTTTTTTAAACCAAATATATAATAATAATTAACGAGCATTACAAAAGTACAAACTTTATCCATACCAGCAAGTATTTTTATTAAAAAATTTAATTTTTTTATAAAAAATTAGATAAAACACTAATATTAAGACAATAAAAATCAAATCAACAGACATAATTAACTACAAAAACAAATATTTACCCTTAAAAGCTATTTATTTAGTCAAAAAATTATAATTTAAGGAAATATTTAAGCGAAATGATAGAAGATTTTATAAAAAATTATTTTAATCATCCCAAAACTTACGATGAAATGTTTCTAAATGGTGATAATTACAGAAATCACTATGCAAATTTCATCAGCAATTTCTCTAAAGAGTCTCTCGAAAATCTAAACAAAAAGGAAGAACTCGCTAAAAAGCTATTTATGAGTCAAGGTATTACCTTTACGGTATATGATAGCGGTGAAGGCATCGAAAAAATCTTTCCTTTTGATATCATCCCGAGAATTATTACTTCCATCGAGTGGTCTTTCATAGAAAAAGGAATAAAACAAAGGCTAAAAGCGCTAAATCTTTTCCTTAAAGACATTTACAGCAATCAATTTATCTTAAAAGATCAAATTGTACCCATAAATGTAATTTATTCTTGTCCGCACTTTTTAAGGGAGATGCACAATGTAAATGTATTGCACGATATTTACATCCATATCGCCGGAATAGACCTGATCAGAGATCACGATGGCACGTTCTACGTACTGGAAGACAATCTCCGAACCCCATCAGGTGTTAGTTATATGCTCGAAAACAGGGAAATTACCAAAAGGCTGTTCCCCGACCTGATTCCGCAGTGCGGCGTAAGGAGCGTAACCGAATATCCTGCCATATTATATAAAAATTTAATGAGTCTCTCTCCCAGAGCAGTTTCGAACCCAACAATTGTACTGCTGAGTCCGGGCATGTATAATTCTGCCTATTACGAACATACTACCCTGGCCCGCTTAATGGGGGTAGAATTGGTAGAAGGGCGTGATCTGGTAGTTAAAAATCAAAAGGTATTTATGAAAACCACCACCGGCCTGCAGCAGGTTGATGTAATTTACCGGAGGGTGGATGATGATTATCTCGATCCTTTAGTATTTAATCCAAACAGCGTACTGGGCGTAGCAGGCCTGATGGGTGCTTACCGTAAAGGTAATGTAGCTATTATTAATGCAGTAGGCAATGGCGTAGCCGACGATAAAGCCGTTTACACCTATGTACCAGATATGATCAGGTATTACCTGAATGAGGAACCTATATTAAAGAATGTACCCACCTATCAGCTCAGCAATAAAGATGAGCTTGATTATGTTTTTGCAAACATTAATACCATGGTAATCAAAAAAACCAACGGAAGTGGGGGTTACGGCATGTTAATGGGGCATGCGGCCAGCGAAAAGGAAACCGATGAATACAAAATTGAGGTACTGAAAGATCCGCGCAACTTTATTGCCCAACCCACCATCAGCCTGTCTTCCGCGCCGTGTTTTATTAATGGGAAACTGGCTCCGCGCAGAATAGACCTCCGCCCCTTCGCCTTAAATGGACCAGATGGTATTTCGATTGTTCCGGGAGGCTTAACCAGGGTAGCCTTAAAAGAGGGTTCACTTGTGGTAAACAGTTCGCAGGGCGGTGGCAGTAAAGATACATGGGTTTTAACTTCTTAGAATACAGAATATGTTAAGTAGAGTGGCATCAAGCCTATATTGGTTAAGCAGGTATGTTGAGCGCAGCGACGGCATGCTGCGTATGTTAAAAATAAATTACGCTTCCTCACAAGATACCATACAGGAATTCACCTGGAAACCCGTAATCAGGATTTTTTCATCTGATGACGAAAATGAACTATTGAATATCCAGCATGATAGTCGCGCCGTGATCGAATACCTCCTGTTAAACCGCGATAACCAGAATTCGATTTTAAACATCGTTACCCTTGCGCGTGAGAATGCAAGGAGCGTACAGGAACATATCCCCAAAGACTTATGGCAATGTTTAAACGAATATTACCATGCGGTTAAAGACGAGAAATTATTGTGGTACGTACAAAAAGATGATCCGGTAACAGCCCTGGATGTTTTGATTAAACAGGTAATGTTATATCATGGCACAGCCGACAGCGTAATGGAACGTGGTGAAAGCAGAAGTTTCATGAAAATCGGCAAACATTTGGAAAGAAGCATCCAATCTATCGATATCCTGGACATTAAATTCAGTTCGATCAGCAACAATCCTGACCTGCTGACTGATATCGCCTATTGGAAACATTTATTACTATCATTGGGTGGCTATGAATTATACCTGAAAACCTATCGCCAGGGATTTGATGCAAAAAACATTATCGAACTGGTAATGCTTAATAACGATTTTCCGCGTTCGGCATTATATGCGATGAACAATATTGAAAGATATTTTAACCGGTTAAAGAGCGAAAGTAATATCGAACACTACAATAACCTGTCTTTTAAAATAGGACGCTTAAAAAGTATGATTACCTATAGCTCAGTTAACACCATGAACGAAGAGCAATTACACCATTACCTTACAGAAATCAGGGCCGAACTCTTCGGCATCGGAAACCTGCTAAATGAATATTATTTCGCAAATTCATAAACAGTTTTTTAACCATAGATAGACACAATTAACATAGATATGATTTTCCTTTACTGATTTCTCATCTGTGTTTATCCTTTTTATCTGTGGTAAAACATAACAATAAACATTATGCCAATTTTCAAAATCAAACATATTACCAATTATAAGTACGAATTACCTGTTCGGGATAGTGCGAATCAGATTATTCTATTTCCAATTAAAGATGATTTTCAGAAAGTGGTTAAACACGACCTGAATATCTCTGGAAGCCCGGAGATTGAAATTTTTATTGATTATTACGGCAATGAAGTGGGCACTTTTACCCAAAACGAACCGCACACCCAACTTAAAATCTTTTCGAAGGTAAGTGTAGAAACTTTTCCGAAGCCTTTGCCACAGGATGATATGTTTAGCAGCGAGCAGTGGAACAGCTTAAGCGCCCTAAAATTTGAAGTACCCTTTATCGATTATTTACGGCAGGAAACTTTTGATGGGATAACTCAATTAAAGGAAACAGCCTTGAGCATTAAAGATCCTGATGATACCCCTTACCAAACAGCTATAAAATACTGCGCGGATGTTTTTAACAATTTCGAATACATTAAAGGTGTAACGGCAGTTGATACCACCATTGAGGAAATTTTAAAGCTCAAAGCAGGCGTTTGTCAGGATTTCGCACATGTATTAACCGCCATGCTGCGTTTAACGGGCATCCCGGCACGTTATGTAAGCGGTTATATCTGCCCTAACAGAGACGGCATGCGGGGCGAAGGCGCAACCCATGCCTGGGCGGAGGCTTACCTGCCCGAATATGGCTGGCTAGGTTTAGACCCGACCAATAATTGCATTGTAAACGAAAACCATGTCCGCCTGGCGGTAGGCCGGAATTTTACCGACTGCTCACCCGTAAAAGGGGTTTATAAAGGCGGCTTCGAACACATCATGGAAGTTAATGTATCTGTAGGTTATAATGATGAAGATTTTAACGATCAGGAAACTTACTTCCAGCCAAAAGAGGTGAATTACAGCAAACCCACAGGATCAATAATTACCGGGAGAACCAAAAACAGCTATCAGGAGTATATGGAAGCCATGCAGCAGCAACAACAACAACAGTAGGCAGTTTTCAGTTGGCAGTTTATAGTTTTATATCATCAGCCATAAAAAGCAGTAGAAATCTATTCTAAATTTCTACTGCTTAAAATTTCATCAATCTTTTCATTTTCAATAATCCACATCCCTATCCGTTCATCGGTAATTCCATTCATAAGATTATAGGTAAATGTAGGTTTGTTGTGCTCCATTTTGGTAGATAGATATTTAAACATAATACTTTCATTCTCCTTTAATATTTCGGCAACCTCAATAATATGAGTTGAAATCATGAAATAACAGTCTTTTATTGCAGAAAATGATTTAATCACAGATAAAGATCCGTCAAATGCATCTTTAACATTCGTACCCCTAAACAGCTCATCAAAAATTACAAAAATATTTTTAGAAACTTTAATCTTCTCTGCAACATACTTTACCCTTAAAACTTCATTGTAAAAATGGCTAAACCCTTCATTTAAATTATCAGGCAAGTTTATGGTCGACACCAATCCTTGCCAAATTCCTGTCTCCATATAGGTTGCAGGAACAGGAAAACCTAAATGAGCCAGATAAACAGAAATCCCAACAGATTTTAAAAAAGTAGATTTCCCAGCCATATTACTTCCCGTTAGGAAACAGACGTTCTTACCAATTTCAAATTCAATATCATTAGCAACCGGATGATTTAAAAAAGGATGAAAAACACCTTTAATACGCAGATGAGACTCTTTTGCATTTACATCTGGCAAGGCTAAATTGTATTTCCTGGCTGCCTTAACAACAGCATAATAGGCATCAATTTGGTAAACTAAATCTAAAAACCGCTTGATTGTCATTAGCTCAGATCCCCTAAACATAAAATCCAGCTCTTCTAATTCGAATAAGTTAATCTTTTTCTCAAACCGCTCAACAATAGCTTTAATTAATTTTTGCTTAAATAAAATTCCAGCAACCTCATTAAATTCTTTAACCAGCGCAGGCTTAACCTCTTGATCTAGTGTCGCAAAGACTTCAGTAAGCTTCTTAAGCAAAGAGATAATTTCCTTTATGCCTTTTTCTTTTAAATAATATGCCTGATTTGGATAAAAGAAATAATTGATAGACTTAGTTAATGCCGAAATCTTTGAATAGAATTTGATTTTACCATTCTGCTCCAGATAACTTTCAATAAAGTCTATGTTCATATGGTCAAAGTTTAAATCTTCGTTATAATTGGATAGATATTTGATTAAACCTTGTCTTTCCGTAATGATCTTAATATCTGTGGAAGGCAATCTGAAAATTTCAGATAATTTATCATTGCCTTTAATTGTAGAAGTAAGTTTGAACAGAGAAAAAATACTTTTATTTAAGCCATGAACCTCAAATATGTTTAAATCAGTTAGGGTTTGTTTATCTATATCAAACTTATTCATGAGGCGCTGTAGATGGATATGTTAAAATTGTCTTTAGCTGTAAATCTTTTCAAGATAAGAATTTACGATAAGACTTGGCAATTAACAGTTCGCAATTTTCAGTTGGCAGCGGATTCATGCTAAAAAACTGAAAACTGTATACTGAAAACTGCTAACTGATACATTTTTTTTCTAAATTTGCGCCTTTTACAAATAACAATATGATTAAGAGACAGCAAATTAAAGATTTATTAAAGTCGACAGCATTTGACACAGAAGTAACGGTTATGGGATGGGTTAGAACTTTCCGTAATAATCAGTTTATTGCCTTAAATGACGGATCTTGCATGGGCAATATCCAGGTTGTGATCGATTTTAATAATTTACCTGATGAGCTGTTAAAAAGAATAACAACTGGCGCGGCCATTTCTGCAACAGGTAAATTGATCGAATCACTTGGTAAAGGTCAATCTGTCGAAATCAAGGCAACAACGGTAGAAATTTTGGGCAATAGCGATCCTGAAAAGTTTCCATTACAACCAAAGAAACACAGTTTAGAGTTTTTACGCGAAATTGCACACCTGCGTTTCCGTACCAATACTTTTAACGCGGTTTTTAAGGTGCGTCATGCCTTGGCCTTTGCCATCCACCAATTCTACAACGATCGTGGTTTTGTGTACATGCATACCCCTGTAATTACCGCAAGTGATGCGGAAGGTGCAGGTGAAATGTTTAAAGTAACCACTTTGGATTTCGATAATACACCACGAACGGAAGACGGTAAGGTAGATTTCTCGCAGGATTTCTTTGCCCGTGCAACCAACTTAACTGTATCCGGACAATTGGAAGGTGAACTGGCAGCAATGGCTTTCGGACAGATTTATACTTTCGGCCCTACTTTCAGGGCAGAAAATTCGAATACTACACGTCACCTGGCAGAATTCTGGATGATTGAACCCGAAGTTGCTTTTGCAGATTTAGAAGACAACATGCAGCTTGCAGAAGATATGATGAAGTATGTCATAAAATATGCTTTAGATAACTGCAAAGATGAATTAGAATTCTTAAATACCCGTTTAGCTGAAGAGGATAAACAAAAACCGCAGAACGAACGCAGCGAATTTAGCCTTTTAGAAAAACTGGATTTCTGTTTAGCCAACGAATTTGAACGTTTAACGTATACCGAGGCAATCAGGATTTTAAAGTCTTCTAAACCGAACCAGAAGAAACAGTTTAAATACCTGATTGATGAATGGGGTGCTGATTTACAAAGTGAGCATGAACGTTACCTGGTGGAAAAACACTTTAAAAAACCGGTCATCTTAACCGATTATCCTGCTGATATTAAATCGTTCTACATGCGCCAGAACGAACCAGATGCGGAAGGCAGACAAACTGTTGCAGCCATGGATATCTTATTCCCGGGTATTGGAGAAATGATTGGCGGATCGCAACGTGAAGAACGTTTGGATCGTTTAACGAAACGTATGGAAGATTTAAATATCCCGCAAGATGAGCTTTGGTGGTATTTAGATACCCGCCGTTTTGGCTCGGCACCGCACTCAGGTTTTGGTTTAGGTTTTGAGCGTTTAGTATTGTTCGTAACCGGAATGACCAACATTCGTGACGTAATCGCTTTCCCGAGATTTCCGAAAAACGCAGAGTTTTAGGAAGGTTTAGGGTTTAGGGTTTAGGGTTTAGGGTTTAGGGAAAACAAATAGCCTATTATCAAAGAAGTCAAGTTTAAAAACTTGACTTCTTTTTTTTATACTAACGGGAAAACTCCAGAAGTTATCTCCTATTAATTATATATTCTAAAAATCGGCGTCATCTCGACTGAAGTGCAACGAAATGGAGAGATCTTTGGACCATATTAAAAGATCTCTCCACTACGGTCGAGATGACGATTCATTCGCGATCATATTGTTGCAAATTGGTGGTTTCCGTTCCGATTGAATATTTGCTGATTAATCCGTTAATACCTCTTCATTACTTGCCACTTAAACCTGATTGACGCGGAAAGCCCGCAGCGTTGGACTTGCAGCAAAAAGCAGGACTGAACAAACCCAAATGCTACTGCACCTGCTTTTCCAAAAATAGCCCAAAACCAAGGCGATACGGAAAAGACTTACGAAGTTCTGCCAACACTAGCGTCCTTTGCCCTTTGAAACTTCGTAAGTTATCCCTCGCTTTTATCGTCCATCATCATGCATGCTATCACCATACGGATTGGCGTGTGCGTAATCTACCGCCGAAACCTTATAATCTGTTGGGGCAAAACTGGCCGAAGTACTCAATGCCATTCCCAGTTCGTAACGGGTTGGATAAGGCGTTTGTAACAAACTGCCTGCAGGGATATAGGGAAAAGTCTCCAGATAACTCTGCATTACACTTGGGCTTACGCGCCTGTTGATATAGGCCCTGCTTAACTGATGTGTTTCTCTTAAACCCGCTGCACCTAATAATTCTACCGCACTGGCTACGGTTAGGTTATGGAAGTTTTTAACGCGAACCGTTTTATCTTCCACTACCAGGCCCTTCATTAAACTCTGATCTTGCGTGGCCACTCCTGTCGGGCAGGTATTGCTGTTACATTCTAAAGCCTGAATACAACCCAAAGCGAACATCATTCCGCGGGCAGCATTACACATATCGGCACCAAGGGCTATATTTTTAACCAGATCGAAACCTGTTGCAACTTTACCTGAAGCAATTATTTTAATGTGTTTTTTCAGATCAAAACCATTTAAAACATCATACACAAATGCCACACCTTCGCGCAGGGGCATACCTACCGAATTCGAAAACTCCTGCGGCGCAGCACCTGTTCCACCCTCACCACCATCAACAGTGATAAAGTCAGGGTAAATTCCGGTTTCTACCATGGCTTTGCAAATGGCATAAAATTCGCTTTTACGACCGATGCACAGTTTAAAGCCTACTGGTTTACCACCTGATAAATCGCGGAGTTTTTTAACAAACTCCAATAAACCGATAGGTGTATTAAAAGCCGAGTGAGCCGGCGGAGACAAGACATCTTTGCCTTCGGGCACCAAACGGATCCTGGCGACCTCTGGTGTTACCTTTTTGGCTGGCAGCATACCACCATGGCCTGGTTTAGCGCCTTGCGAAAGTTTAATTTCGATCATTTTTACCTGATCCGTTTGTGCCCTTTCGGCATAGGCATCATAGTTGAAAGTTCCATCAGCATTACGGCAGCCAAAATACCCTGTACCAATCTGCCAGATTAAATCGCCACCTGGCTGACGGTGATAATCGCTGATGCCACCCTCACCCGTATTGTGGGCAAAGTTGCCCATTTTAGCACCACCATTTAAAGCTAAAATGGCATTCTGACTTAAGGAACCAAAACTCATGGCCGAGATGTTATAGATACTGGCAGAGTAAGGTTTTTTACAATCTGGCCCACCAACGGTAACTCGCGGATCTAAATTCAGCTCATGGTGTGAAATCGCAGCAATACTGTGGCTTAACCATTCGTAGCCATTATCGTAAACATTTAACTGCGTTCCGAAGGGAATGGTATCGTTGTCTTTTTTAGCTCGTTGATAAATTAATGAACGGTTTAGCCTGTTATAAGGCGTACCATTGGTATCGCTTTCTACGAAATATTGATATACTTTCGGCCTCAATTCTTCCATAAAATACCTTAAACGCCCGAAAACAGGATAATTCCTTACGATACTGTGTTTAGGCTGGTATAAATCGTAAATACCAAGAATTACAAAAGGACCGGTGAAGATGAATGTCCACCATAAAAAAGGATGGTACAAGCCCAACATAATGGTTAGGGCAATTAAAAATGCGGCAATCGCAACGAAAGCTTTTCTCATAATAATAGATTAGCGTATGTTTTGTTAGTACAAAGATTAGGATTATTAAACAACTGACACCATTAAATTGTTATTTTTACGCTATGCTTATTAAGATTTATCCGGAAAACCCAAACGAAAGGGCCATTGAACAAGTTGTTGAAGTGCTGAAAAAAGGTGGCTTGATCATCTACCCAACCGATACCATTTACGGTTTGGGCTGCGATATTACCAATCCTAAAGCTATCGAAAAAATTTGCCGTTTACGTGGCATCAAGCCCGAGAAAGCCAACTTCTCTTTTATCTGCCATGATTTAAAGCACATTTCTGATTACATTAAGCCGATTGACAATACCACTTTCAGGGTATTAAAAAAAGCGCTGCCTGGTCCTTTTACCTTTATTTTTAATGCGAATAACAACGTACCCAAATTATTAAGTTCGAATAAAAAAACGGTCGGTATCCGTGTACCCGACAACAACATTGCACGCTGTATTGTGAAAGAACTCGGCAATCCTATCCTGTCAACTTCCATAAAAGATGATGATGATGTAATCGAATATTCTACCGATCCGGAATTGATCCACGAAAAATATGAAGACCTGGTAGACCTGGTAATAGATGGCGGTTATGGCGATAATGAAGCCTCTACTGTAATTGATTGTACCACCGGCGAGTTTGAAGTCATCCGTGAGGGTAAAGGAAATATTGAAGAGTATCTATAATATCTTACTTATAAAAATTGCGGGAATAAGCTGGAAACCTGTTTGATCAGGGATATATTAGATTGCTTTTTTTAAAAGTGAATTTAAGGTTCTTTGTGGCGGTCTCCTGCCCTGCTTTGCTCTTCAAGTCCTCCCTGCCATGTAGACACAATTCCATTCTTCTGGCGTCATTCCCGTGAAAACGGGAATCTTAAAGCTTCACGCACAACGAATTAACCTTTCTTTTTGCATTAAGATTGCCAGCCAAGCTGGCAATGACGGTCAATGCTAAGGATATTGCAAAAGATATGTCAACAGTAGGTTTTCACATCGAGATTTTGGGCTTTCCGTTTCAATCGCACTAGAGATTTTTTGTCCCTAATCTGCTAAAAGATTTTCCCAAAAGCACGTCAACGTCGGCATAATCATAAAATTATTCCTCATTACATTTATTTTTCCACAATTGCCTAAATTAACATTAAGTTAATCTGATAATAAGCCTTTTGCCTATACATTTGCTATAAATAAAACTTATTCTATGAAAAGATTTTTACTTCTCATTTTATTTTTTCTGGTTTTCTCGGATTATTTATCTGCCCAGGTTTCATTATCGGCAATAAATACCGCTAAAGCAGAAAATTTTGACGGCATAACCGCAACAGGAACTTCGACAGTTGCCGGATGGAGTGCCGTTAAAGCGAGCGGCACAAACGCCGCAGCCGTTGGTTCGGCCTTAACGTTAACGGTTTACACCGCTTCGTCAAATAGTGGAGCCGCTTACAATGCAGGAACAGCAGGAGCTGCCGACCGTTCGTTAGGAAGCCTTGCCTCTGGCACGTTAGTACCGAGATTTGGGGCCGGATTTCAGAATAACACCGGTGCCACCGTAACCTCAATCGATTTATCGGGGGTCATGGAACAGTGGCGAACTGGCTCAACGGCTACGGTTAACGAAAAACTAAATTTCGAATATAGCTTCAATGCCACCAGTATTGCCGACGCATCGGCCACCTGGCTCCCGCTTACCGACATGGACCTTAACGAAAAGTTAACAACAACAACCACGGCAGCCGGCATTGATGGTAACTTACCAGCAAACCAAACCCCTGTTTCTGGAAGCATCAACGCAATTACCTGGGCAAATGGTGCTACACTTTATATCCGCTGGACAGATACAGACGATTTAGGAAGCGATGGCATTTACACTATTGACGATTTTAGCATCACGCCAAAGGGCAATACTACAACTACGCCGGTTTTATCAGCCTCAAATACAACGTTTCTTTTTGGCGATCAAAACATCAATTCAAATTCTACAGCACAAAGTTATACATTAGGAGGAGCCAATTTGACGGCTGCTGTTTCAATAAATTCGACAGCACCTTTCTTTGTATCTAAAGATAATATTGCTTTCAGCAATTCCATCAGTTATACCACAGCCGAAGTGGCTGCATCTCCATTTGTTTATGTACGTTTCAGTCCAACTTCAGGCGGCAATGCCAGTGGCAATATTACCAATACCAGCACTGGTGCCAGCCCGGTTAATGTTGCGGTAAGCGGAAATGGACTATCAACAATTTTAACAGTAGACCAAACGGCTTTCGATTTTGGTTCTCAAAATACAGGCACCAATTCTACGGCACAAACCTTTAGTTTAAACGCCACGGGCTTAACCGATGTGGTAAATATTACCACTACAGCACCTTTTTATCTATCAAAAGATAATATTACTTATAGCGCTTCGCTAGTTTATACTGTCGCTGAGCTTGCCACAAGCAAAACGGTCTCTGCGCGTTTTAGCCCTACAACACCATCCGCAGCATCTGGCAATATTAGTATTTCGAGCACCGGTGCAAGCACACAGAATATTACTACGGCAGGTATGGGCACAACTCCACCCGCAGCGCCAACCCACGTTGTAATATCTGAAATTTATGGTGGCGGCGGAAACACCGGCGCAACCTTCAAAAATGATTTTATCGAATTATATAACCCTGATAACACCACGGTTGATTTAACCGGCTGGAGTGTACAGTATTTAAATGCTACCGGAACAGGCACCTGGGCAAAAACAGATTTAACGGGTAGCATACCTGCAAAAAGTTTCTACTTGATCCAGGAAGCTATTGGAGCAGGTGGAACGGTTAATTTGCCTACACCAGATGCAACCGGAACTTTAACCTTATCCGGTACAACCGGAAAAGTAATTTTAAGCAATTCAAATGTGCTTTTAACTGGTGCCAATCCATCAACCACTGCGGTAGTTGATAAAGTAGGCTTTGGCCCAACAGCCACCGGTTTCGAAACCGCACCTACCCCCGTAATCTCCAATACAACTTCAATTGAACGTAAAGCAAGTGCAACTTCAACAGCAGCAACTTTAGCCGTTGGGGGTGCTGAAGAGTTTAATGGAAACAGTTACGATACCGATAACAACAGTACCGATTTTGTAGTTACGGCTCCAAACCCGCAAAACACTTCGACAAAAGAACCAGCAGGTGCCAATCACGTGGTCATTTCTGAAGTTTATGGCGGTGGCGGCAACAGCGGTGCGACCTATAAAAATGACTTTATCGAGTTGTACAACCCAACGCTTAGTGCTGTAGATTTAACCGGCTGGAGCGTACAGTACGCCAGTGCTGCCGGTACGGGCAGCTGGGCAGCAACAACCTTATCGGGTTCTATCGCCTCAAAAGGTTTTTACCTGATCCAACTGGCAGCGGGTACAGGTGGTACATTAGATTTACCAACACCTGATAAGATTGGTACACTCACCTTATCGGGTACAACAGGAAAAGTATTGTTAAGCAATTTAGCTACCCCTCAAACAGGTGCCAATCCGGTTAATGCAAATATTATTGATAAAGTTGGTTATGGAACAGCAAATGGCTACGAAGGTACTGCCCCTGCACCTGCCACAACCAACACCACATCAATTGAAAGAAAAGCAAGTGCAACATCAAATGCCACCACCATGGGCATTGGTGGTACAGAAGAATTTGCAGGTAATGGATACGATAGCGACGAAAATTCGTCAGATTTTGTGCCAAGGATACCAAATCCGCAAAACAGCTCGGTAACTGAACCCACTTCAACAACTGGCCCCTATTTAGTTGTTACGCCAAAAACACTGGCTTTCAGTAACCAGGCAATAAATACCACACCAGCTTCAAAAAGCTATGTACTCTCGGCCGGAAACTTAACCAATACCACTACTTTAACAACAACCGCACCTTATTCTATTTCTAAAGATAACGTTACTTTTTCTACTACATTAAGTTATAGTGTAGCAGATTTAGCCGCCAATCAAACGGTGTATGTAAAATTTAGCCCAACAGCTGTGGGTAACTCAGCCGGTGCCGTTTTACACACCAGTTCAGGTGCGACCTCGGTTCCACTTTCATTAACCGGTGCGTCGGTAGATCCTAACCAAACGGCTTTCAATTTTGAAAATTGTACAACAGTAGGCAGTTCTGCCTTGTCTGATGGTTTTTACCAATACAGCGTAACAGGTCCGCAAACCTGGGGCTGTACTACTACCTTCGGACATGACGCAAGCGACCCTACAGGTGTGGCGAGCGCAGGAAATGCCCTCCAGATTAATGGTTATTCTGGCGGTAATATCTTAAATGAGGACTGGTTGATTTCTCCAGCCTTAAATATTTCTTCATTTAACTATGCTATTTTATCTTTCTGGACAAGATCTGCTTTCGCAGGTGATAAATTACAACTTAAAATTTCTACAAACTATACCGGTTCGGGGGATCCTGCACTGGCTACATGGACCAGTTTAGATGGTAAATTCTCTGAAACGGGTAGTGATAAATGGACCAAATCAGACAATATAGATTTATCAGCCTACAAAGCAACGCCAATTTATATCGCTATTGTATATAACTCGACCACTTCATCAGCAAGCCGCTGGACAGTTGATGATTTTGCGGTAACCAATTCGAGCACACCGCCAGCGGTTGATATTACCACTTCGCCATCAAACCTTAGTTTTGGTTTCCAGGCGGTTAATACCACTTCTGCTGCAAATAACTTTGGTTTTTCTGCAGGCAACTTAACAGGCGATGTCACCTTAACTGCTCCTGCTAATTTCACCTTATCAAAAACAAGTACCGGAGCCTATAGCAGTACCATCACTTATCCAAAAGCCGAGATCAACAATACTTCGCCAACAGTTTTTGCTAAATTTTCGCCTACGGTAGTGAATACCAGTTATACCGGCAATGTAAGCATTGTTACTACCGGTTCGGCAAATAAAACCGTTGCCTTAACCGGAAACACCTTTGATATTGCCAACACATTAGAAGTAGTGAACTGGAACATTGAATGGTTTGGCAGCCCAGCTCAGGATCCATCGAACGATGTATTACAGGCGGCTAACGTTAAAACCGTAGTGAACAATCTAAATGCAGATATTTATGGTTTTGCAGAGGTGGTAGATACCACTTTGTTCAGAAATACCGTTTTACCGGCAGGATATAATGTTTTATTCAGCGAATTTGGATCCTATGCTGATGATAAAGCTGATGCAGACTATCCGTTGGCACAAAAACTGGCTTTTATGTATCGCACCGATCTGATTAAACCAATTTCGACTTTAGGCATTTTAAGAGATACCTATAACCCTGCTGTACCCGCAACCAGTGCCGATGGTACCCCCTACAAAAACTGGTCATCGGGCCGTTTTCCTTATATGATGCAGGCACAGGTGAAGATCAATAATAAATTGGATACCGTTTATTTTGTTGAAATTCATGCGAAAGCAAACACAGGACCAACAGCCGATCAGATTGATGCCTATAACCGTAGAAAAGGCGGAAATAAACAATTGAAAGACTGGCTTGATGCTAACCTTGCTGGCAAAAAAGTTATTATTCTTGGCGATTTTAACGATGTACTGGATGCCGATAAAACCATTGCACCAATGCCTGCAGGTACTGGCACTTCATATTCCGATTTCACCCAGGATACAGCTAATTATTTCCCGGTTACGCTACCTTTAAGTTTAGCAGGCAAACAATCTACTGCCGGATTTAATACCGTAATTGATAACGTGATCATCACAAAAAACCTTAACCTCAACTATATTCCGGCCTCTGCCGAGGTTTTAGATGCCGTTAAAAACCTGGTAACCAATTACAGTTCTACCACAACAGATCACTATCCGATTAAAACGAGATATTTATTTGGCAATGCTGCACCCACCATCGATGCGGTGGAAAACCAGGCGGTTTGTTATTCCTCAACTAACCAAAACATTGCTTTAACCGGAATTTCTGCTGGTCCTGAAACTGCACAAAACACAACACTTTCGGTTACTGCTGATCATGCTGACCTGTTTGATGTATTAACCGTAACACCAAACGGTGCAGATAAAGGCAACATCACTTACCACCTAAAAAACAATGTAAGTGGTGTAGCCAATATTACCGTAACTGTAATGGATAATGGCGGAACAGATTTTGGAGGGATAGACAAAACCGCTAAAACTTTCAAATTAACGGTTACTTCAACTGCTACAGCAAGTATTGCTGGCGCATCAGCAGTTTGCTTAAACGGAGCCGCCCAAACCATCACCTTTACCGGTGCAAACGGAACCGCACCTTATACTTTTACCTATAACATTAACGGCGGAACAAATAAAACTGTAACGACAACCGCTACAAGTGCATCGGTAACGGTTTCGGCACCCACTAATGCAGCCGGTACTTTTGCCTATAATTTAGTCAATGTTAAAGATGCAAATTGCGGTCAGGCGCAAACCGGAACCGCTACTGTAACAGTCTACGCCTTACCTGTGATTTCCATCAGCAGCAATAAGGGTGTAACCATCTCTAAAGGCGATGCCATTATATTAACTGCAACCGGTGGTGTACAATACAGCTGGACAGGTGCTGAAATCACCAACGGACAAAATATGGCATCGGCAACCATCAGACCAAAACAAAGCGGCACCTATAAAGTAACTGTAACCAATGCCAGTGGTTGTGTAAGCGATCAGACGATTTTAATAACCGTAACCGAAGATTATAAGTTAGAAGCCAGTACAGTAATTACCCCTAATGGTGATGGGTATAACGATAAATTTATCGTAAAAAACATCGATTATTATCCAAACAATACCTTAAGAATATTTGATAAGGCGGGGCGGGTTTTATATACCAGGCAAACTTATACCAATGACTGGCATGGAACAATAAACGGTAGCCCGCTAAACGAAGGCACCTATTATTACATCATCGATCTCGGTAAGGGGATCGGTACATTCAAAGGTTTTATCAACATCATTAGAGACTAATTACAGACATGAGAGCAATTACCAAAAACATAAAGCAAATGCGTCGCGTAACGTTTCTATTTGCAGCCGGCACATTATTTTTAGGCACCGTGAAGGCACAGATCCTTCCGCTCAATGCACAATATTTCCAGAACCGCTACCTCGTAAACCCATCTATGGCGGGTATTAACGAAGGATTTAACGTCAACGGAAGTTTCCGCAAGCAATGGTCGAACATTCCGGGTGCACCCATTACCCAGAGCGTAACTTTAGATCAGCAGGTAAACAAAGTGGGTTGGGGTGTAAACATCTACAACGAAAAATCGGGTGGTATACAACGCACAAAAGCCGTTGGAACCTTTGCCTATCACCTTCCGTTAAACAATGACGACCAGAAGTTAAACTTCGGAATCTCTTTTGGCGCAAGTCAGGATAAACTGGATTTAAACAGTGTAAGAAACAGCGATATTAACGACCCATCCATCGCCCGTTTTAACGATCGGGGTTATTACCTGGATGGCGATTTCGGGATCTCTTATACTTCGAAAGGATTAACCGTTGAAGGTGCCGTGCCAAATATGCGTTCAGTTTTCAGAAAAGACGACTTAAACTTTGCTGATAAACCTACGTTTTATTCGGCGGTGAGTTATAAGTTTATGCTGGGATCGGGTATTAACGGAATCAGCCTGGAGCCTAAAGGTGTTTTCAGGGGCATTAAAAACTTCGATAACCTATGGGATGCGGGTTTGAATGCCAATTTTGCCAACGATAAATTGTACGTAATGGCGATGTATCACAATACGCAAAATGCTACGGTTGGTTTTGGCATGAACTACAAATCGACCTTATATTTTATGGCTTATTACAATACCGCGACCTCAGCCATCAGCGGTTACACCGATGGCGATTTTGAAGTGAATATCCGTGTTAATATTGGTAAAAAGCCTTAATAACCCTTGTCCGTCATGCTGAATTATTTCAGTTTTAATAACGGTCGTCATCCTCGCGAATGCGGGGATCTTAGTGCAACAATATATTTCACATTGGGACCAGCGTCTTATAGATTCTGAAACAAGTTCAGCATGACGAAAAAACGAAAAGCCACAGATTTAAAAAATCTGTGGCTTTTTTATTAGTCTTAGTGCCTTACCCCTATCCGCCTATCTGTACCTTTCCTACTGAAAGGGAAAGGACTTAAAAAATTATCGCACCCTGTAATATGCTCCATGCGACCTGTACCCTGCTATCCGTCCTAGCATATTTCCACCGGAAAAAGCACGAAAATCTTTGCAACTCCCTCACAACCCCACAGCCCAAGGCAGGATCAAGCGGGAGCGGTGGAGTAAGCAAGGATAAGAGCTTGGATACTGCCGCTATCAAGATTTCGTAGCTTTTTACAAGAAAAGATGCAAGCCTTGGGTTTTTGTTTCTTTTGGGCCAAGCCAACCTGCGAAGCAAGCTTGAAGGCCTATAAAAATATATACACAACTGAAAAAAGAAAGAGCCTCTGGGCAGCTGCGGACCTGTACCGATTTTTCATCGGTAGCCGAGGCAAGCCCGAGCACGAGACAAAGAATAGCCAGTGCTTTAAGGTTCCCGCATGCGCGGGAATGACGACCGTATTAGATAACTTCCAATAGAACCTAAATCCATACCATTAAAATAATAGATTTCCTTACAAAAACTTCCCCTTTCCCCCTTCATTTTTCCTATTTTTACCCCTATGGCTAAACTCATCAATCTAGAAGTATTTCAGCGTTTCTTTCGCTCCGGACAAGTAGGTGGTTTTTTATTATTGATCTGCGTGGCCATTTCCTTACTTATAGCCAATACTGCTTCAAAAGAAAGTTTCGAAATCTTTTTAGCCACAAAAATCGGCTTTGGCACCATTAGCTACAGCATTTTAGCGTGGATAAACGATGCCTTAATGGCTATATTCTTCCTCTTAGTCGGACTCGAAATCAAACGCGAACTGGTAGAAGGCGAACTCTCTTCCATGAAAAGTGCAGCACTGCCTGTAATTGCAGCACTGGGCGGCATGCTTTTTCCCGCTTTAATTTATTCGGTATTTAATAAAGGTACAGAAACCGCCGGAGGCTGGGGTATCCCCATGGCCACCGACATTGCCTTTGCCCTCGCCATTATCGCCATGTTAGGTAAAAGCGTACCCACCAGTTTAAAAATATTCCTGGCTGCGCTGGCCATTGTGGATGATTTAGGTGCCATTCTCGTGATCGCAATCTTTTATACCAACCAGATTCATTTCGTATACCTGGCTATGGCAGGAGGTATCCTCGTTATTTTAAGCTTAATGAACTATTTCGGCGTAAAGAAACTTGTATTCTATCTCATCCCCGGAATATTTCTCTGGTATTTCATTCACCACTCGGGCATACATGCCACCATTGCAGGTGTATTACTGGCTTTCACCATCCCCACCAACGAAACAGACATCGAATCGCCATTGGAAAAACTGGAGCATTTTTTAACCATCCCCGTAAATTACCTCATTATGCCGGTTTTCGCACTGGCGAATACCAATATCGCTTTCCAAAAAGAAATGCTTACGGGACTGGTTTCTCCTCTGGGCCTCGGCATTATCGTAGGTTTATTTGTAGGAAAAACTATAGGTGTAACCTTTTTCAGCTGGCTTGCCGTGAAACTGAAATGGGCCGATTTACCCACCGGGGCAGGCTGGAAACACATCTTAGGTTTGGGCATGCTCGCCGGAATTGGTTTTACCATGTCGATTTTTATTGCCCTGCTCTCTTTTAGCGAAGTGCTCCATGTTTCGGAAGCGAAGTTTGCGATTTTAACGGCTTCAATCCTATCGGGTGTAGTGGGTTTCATGTTTTTGAAATCCGTGAAAGCTAAGGCGTAACCTACAAATTGTATTTTTTGAAACAATGGCGTAAAGGCATCCAACTTGAACAGATCATATTTTAACTTCTTCCAATATGCATACCTTTATTAATACTGTTAATTTTAGTTAAAAAATTTCACATGTTATTCGATTTTCCTACTTTATAAAAGTTTCGGATTTAAATTAAAATATGTTCAGATTATTTTGTCTCACATTCTTTTTGCTTTTAACGAAGTATAGTTTTTCGCAGCCCGTTTCCTATAATAAAGGTGGAACAAAAGCAATACTTTTAAGGATCAAAATTTTACCATTTTAAGCATTTCCCTGGACGACAGTCGTGATGAATGGCTACATGCATTAGCCGCGCTAAAAATGTCCTGAACGCAGCTGGTTGACTTGAAAACCTGGAATGGAGAACTTGCTACATATTACGGAATACTGGCAATTCCAGGTTCTTTATTGATTGATCCCAAGGGAAACATCGTTGCGAAAGATTTAAGAGGTATAGAGTTAACTAAAAAGCTCACTGAATTAATAAGTGGTCACTACCAAGCGAACCACAGCTTAGATATACATTAAGTATGCGCTCAGTATAAACGCGGTTGGATCATTGATTTTTGAAACAGCTTCCTATACTAAAAACGTATCACATTGAAAAAATCAGTGATCACAAATATACGTACAGATTATTTGAACCCAGTTGCAGCGGGTTTCCTGTCGTGGTATTAGGTGATAATGACGGCTGTGATCGTTCGTAGTAATGAGGCGAAAGCGTGTGGTCATTGATGTAATTATTCTTTAATTAACAGATTCAAGTAAGTAAAAATCTTTCCACTATGCTCTGCTTCGTGATAGTTAGCGGCTTGTAGTGCCTCGATATGATTTTTCACTTGAAATCCGATGGGTAACTCAAAAGACTCATAGTTCACAAATAAACCGGATCCCAAGTCGGATTCAAGGTGGTTAACGGTATCAATCAATAAACGTTTCACCTCATTAACACTCGGATTAATTTTCCAGGAACGTGGAGAAGATCCAATTTTAAAGGATTCCATGAATTCTTTTGAGATATACATCGGTAATCCACTACGCATATACATGTGCCGCTGTTGAGAAGTGATACAATGACCAATTTGCCAGATTATATTACTGTTAAAACCTGCTGGAATTTTAAATAATATTTCATCATCACTCGTTTCAATTAACTGCAATAGCCTGGTCCTGCTGGCTCTTAAAATTTCACATTCAAAATGTACATTAATCATTTATTTGGTTTATTCTTAAGGGATAGAAGCATCCGTAATGTGCTCTAAATTAACTTTTTCAACATTAATTTCAAACTTCATCTCACCAGAATTTTCAGTTACCCAAACCTGTAGCCAGAAACTATGGAGGCATCGACCATGGAGCGTGCATAATCACGTTACATCGGCAGCCTATCTGGAAAATCCGTAAGGCTTGACGATACAATCCCTTAGGGTGTAGAGCACCGATCTGTGTAGCTAAATGTTATAAACATGTTTGATATCAGCAAATTGGCTTGGTCATAGCGATACGGAATTGATATTTCTGTTTCTCAGGACACGGTGGTTAAGCAAGGGACCGCAATATCCAATATAACACATAATTTACGCTGAATTACTTGTTATAAATAAACGTTATAGATACATTTAATAATTATTTCTAACCAAAATGAAAAAATTATTTTACTTGTTTATCCTGATCAGTTTATCACCTGCTTTGCATGCGCAAAGCGGACGATTGGTTTTGGATTTTGATCAAAACTGGACCTTTAACCTGGGCGACGTACCAAACGGCCAAAATGTTGATTTTAATGATGCCGGCTGGCGAAAATTAAATTTACCTCATGACTGGAGCATAGAGGGAGAATTTAAAAAAGAAAACCCCGCTACTGTGGAAGGCGGCGCTTTACCAGGCGGTATAGGCTGGTACCGTAAAAGCTTTACCGTTCCGCAAACTGATAAAGACAAATTAATCTATATTGCTTTTGACGGTGTTTATCAAAAAAGCGATGTGTGGATAAACGGCCATCATTTAGGTTACAGACCAAACGGTTATATCAGTTTCAGATATGAACTTACGCCATATTTAAATTATGGCGGTAAAAATGTGATCGCTGTAAAGGCTGATAATTCTTTACAGCCAAATTCCCGCTGGTATTCCGGTTCGGGCATTTACCGCAATGTTTGGCTAATAAGTACCAACAAAATTGCCGTTAACTACTGGGGTACTTTTGTAACCACACCAAAGGTAAGCGCCAGCCATGCCGATGTTAACCTGAGCGTTAGCATAAAAAACGCGGCAGGCAATACTAAACTTGCTACTGTTGTCAGCAGCATTTATGCCAATGGTAAAGTAGTAGCAAGCAAAACCCTTAACGGCGTTAATTTAAAGGATACGGTTACTACTGTAAGCCAAAATTTCGGTGTTAATAACCCGGTATTATGGTCGGTTAACAAACCGTTCCTGTATAAAGTACAAACTAAAATATTGGTGAATAATGTAGTGGTTGATCAGTATGAAACACCGCTTGGTATCCGTTATTTCAATTTTGATATAGATAAAGGTTTCAGCCTGAACGGTGTTTACATGAAAATAAATGGCGTTTGCCAACACCATGATTTGGGCGCGCTGGGCACTGCATTTAATGTGCATGCGCTGGAAAGGCAGTTTAAAATATTAAAGGAAATGGGCGTTAATGCGATACGCACCTCCCACAACCCACCCGCACCAGCGTTTTTAGACCTTGCAGACCGCATGGGCCTGATTATTATGGACGAAGCATTTGACGTATGGCAGATTCATAAGAGGCCTCAGTTCGATTCTCATCTTTTCTTTAATGAATGGCACAAACGCGACCTGACCGATCAGATACTGCGCGACAGGAATCACCCATCGGTGATGATATGGAGTATTGGAAATGAAATACCCGAGCAAAGAGATACCAGTGCGACACGTATAGCCCGTGAGCTTGCCGGTATCATCCACAAACTGGATACCACAAGGCCAATCACTACCGGCAATAATGAACCCGGCCCTGGCAATAAAATTGTTGAATCAGGCGCTGTTGACTTGTTAGGCTACAATTACCATAACGATAAACTGGCCACTTTCCAGAAGGACTACCCCGGCAAAAAATTCATTGGTACCGAAACTGCTTCGGCGCTGGAAAGCCGCGGTGTTTATAATACTTCGCCCGATACCATTAAACGATGGCCGGGAGGCGGGGTAGTTAATGGTAAAAAGGTAAGATGGACCATGAATGCCGATAATACCGTTAACGCTTATGATAATATTTCGGCACCCTGGGGTCATACCCACGAGGAAACCTGGAAAATATATAAAAAATATGCTTTTCTGTCCGGCCAGTTCATCTGGACCGGGTTCGATTATATAGGCGAACCATGGCCTTACCAATGGCCATCCCGCAGTTCATACTTCGGGATAGTAGATCTGGCGGGATTCCCTAAGGATGTTTATTATATGTACCAGGGTGAATGGACCAATAAAACAGTGCTCCACTTATTACCACACTGGAACTGGGAAGCTGGTAAAGTAGTTGATGTTTGGGCCTATTACAGTAATGCCGATGAAGTTGAACTGTTTTTGAACGGCAAATCATTAGGTACAAAATCAAAACAGGGCGACGATCTGCACATTGCCTGGAAAGTAAACTATGAGCCGGGTACCTTAAAAGCCATATCGCGCAAAAATGGCAAAGTGGTGTTAACTACCGAAGTTAAAACTGCAGGTCCACCTGCCAGGATAGAATTAAGTGCAGACAGGAGCATCATACGTTCAAACGATCATGATCTTTCTTTTATCACGGTTAAAATTGTAGATAAGAATGGCATAATGGTCCCGAATGCTGATAATGATGTCAAATTCAAATTATCAGGAGCGGATAGCTTCCTGGCAGGTGTTGATAATGGAAGCCAAACCAGCCACGAATCGTTCAAAGCCGATCATCGTAAAGCATTCAATGGCTTGGCCCTGGCAATTATTGGTGCTAAAAATAAACCAGGTAAAGTAATCATAACAGCAACAGCAGATGGCTTAACTTCTGCATCATTGCCAATTACTATCAAATAAACCAATTGGTAATCGGCCCCCAGAAAAACAAAAAACCGTCACCGAATTTCTTCGTTTGACGGTTTTTTTCAGTGGGCCCACCTGGGCTCGAACCAGGGACCAAAAGATTATGAGTCTTCTACTCTAACCAGCTGAGCTATAGGCCCGGAAAAAAGGTATTCCTTTTTTGCGAGTGCAATGTTACAAATTTGAATTGAAATTAGGAAAATGTTTTAACCATTTTTTATAAAAAGAAAGAATATAAACTCATTTTCAAGCGCTTAATTTTAATTTTCATTTTATTGAGCCTCGTTTCCGATTAAAAAATGTTGATAAAACGCCTGCTTACCTGCCCTCAAATCAATTTCGAATAGGTTAATTTTGTAATTGATATGAATACGCCCGACCCGGACAACCAACTTCTTCTGGATTTTTTAGCCACCACCAATCAGCCTGTTTTTTTAACCGGTAAAGCTGGAACCGGTAAAACTACCCTGCTACGCAAGATTAGGGATACCACAAAAAAGAATTTTGCCATTGTTGCACCTACCGCTGTTGCGGCAATAAATGCTGGTGGCGTAACGCTCCACTCCTTTTTTCAAATTCCTTTCGGCCCCCTGGTTCCGGTTGTTGATGAAAACGCTGAAAGTAATTTTAAATATTCAGACGAAAAAACAAGACTCTTACGCTGCCTTGATTTATTGATCATTGATGAGATTAGTATGGTTAGGGTTGATCTGATTGACTTTGTAGACCGTACTTTAAAGCGTGTTAAAGGCTCTAACCGTCCTTTTGGTGGCGTTCAGGTGTTAATGATCGGTGATCTGTACCAACTCTCTCCTATTTTTCACGATGCCTGGCATATCCTGGGTAGTTATTATTCCAGCCCCTACTTTTTCGATAGCCTGATTTTCAGGTCTACGCCAATGCTTACGTTCACCTTAGATAAAGTTTACCGTCAATCAGACCCCACATTTCTCGATATTTTGAACGGGATGCGGGAAAACAGTCTCGATGCCGGCCTTCTTGCCAAATTGAATGAACGTTACGATCCATCTTTAGATCAGGAATGGAAAGATGATTACATCACGCTCACCACACACAACCAACTGGTTAATGAAATTAACCAGGGCTGTTTAGAAAAATTGCCCGGAGAAATTTTCGAATTCAATGCGGAGGTAAGTGGTGATTTCCCTAAAGATGCCTATCCTACCGATGAAAAACTTCAGCTAAAGCTGGGTGCACAGGTCATCTTTATTAAAAATGATTCTTCCGGTAAAAAGCTATTCTACAACGGAAAAGCCGCAAAAATTACCGCAATCAGTCAAGATTCGATAAAAGTAACTTTCACTAACGGTGGCAGGGAAATCGAAGTAGAAAAAGAAATCTGGCAAAATGTTAAATATAGCCTGAGTGACGAAGAAAATAAAATCGACGAAACCAGTACCGGATCCTTCTCGCAATATCCATTTAAACTGGCCTGGGCCATTACCGTGCACAAAAGCCAGGGATTAACCTTCGATCAGGCAATAGTTGATGTGAGCACCGCATTTACCCATGGACAGGCTTACGTAGCACTGAGCCGTTGCAGAAGCCTGGAAGGGCTTATCCTAAAATCGCCTGTGGTTAACGAAAATATCATTACCGACGCCAAAGTGATCAGTTTCACAAAAGCGGCTCACCAGGATAAACCTACCGCTGATTTGCTGGCACGTTATACGCAGCAATATGCGTGGGGATTGATCCGTGAGCTTCTGGATTTTTCGCTGATTGCCAAAGATTGGGAAAAACTCGGGCGCTCCAAACTGATCGATAAAGATGAGAAAAATGCTTTTTTATCTATTTACGAACAGGGAAACCAGATCTTTCAACATGAGATCTTTAAAGTAGCCAGAAATTTCATTACAAAGGAGTTCTCGAAAATAAGTACCAATGAAAATCCTGCAAATGAAAGTGCTTTTATGGAACGTTTGCAGAAAGCGTCAGATTATTTCATTCCAAAACTGGAACAGCTCATTGCCTTAACGGCAAAAATTGTGGCCATCAACTTTTATAATGATACACACTCTGACAAACTCCTTACTGTTTTAAACGACTGTAAAGATGCACTCCAGATCAAGCTGGATTTATTTAAGATTTCATGGAACCCCTTTTCGATCAAAGATTATATCAATACCTTGCATGCCGCTGGCAATAAACAACCAGAGAAAAAACCGATTAAATCCAGCATTAAGCCAAAAGAGATTTCCAATCCTCAGGTTTATAAAAACCTGGTTGAATGGCGCAAAACAATAGCCCGGCAACGTGGCACTCAGGATTATGCTGTACTGTCTGATTTAGCATTACTTTCTATTGCCGAAAAAATGCCCAGAACCACCGACCAACTGGCGGCGCTTAAAAGCGTAGGTATTGGCAATGCCAAAGAACTCGGCCAGCAGATTACCCGCATTGTAAATGCGCATTTGGGTACTAGTGAGTTATTTTAAATAACCTAAGTATTTATTGCCTTTAAAATAAAGAAAATATTGACAAGAAGATAAACGGTTAAAAGAGATAAGGAGAAAAACCGATCAAACCTTTCGGCTTTTTTCTCCTCTCCTCTTTTGATCAATTTTAAAGAAAAGGCTGTTAAGATGATAACGATCAGAATAAATACTAGGGTAATTCCGTGCAAAGTATCTACCAGGGTAAAAGTAGTCGATTCAGGGAGCGAACCATCAATAATGTATTTATTACCAATTACAGCAAAAAGAGAGCCTACACTTAGCCCAAAGCGCGAGTCGATGCTGTCTGCGTGGATATAAAAGCACATATATGCAATAAAAAAAGCAACATACATGCCTAAAAACATTTTCCAGAACAGGCCAAAAGCATCTCTGCTAATCCCTATCCTCACCTTATAACTACTATATTCTGTTCTTGGCACTTTTATGCCTGGATCGCCAAAAGCCGTTTCATAAATTTTATTGGCTGTAGAAGTTTTTAAACTGTCGATATTCCACCCGCGTAGGGTAAACCGGGGATCAAACTGCTTACCTAAAGTATCAGGAACAAATACCAGGGCTGCCGAATCAAATTGTGAATTTTCTACAGAAAGCCTCAGCAATTGATGGTCGAATGGAAAATTATTGATCGACCAGGAATCTTTCATTACACACTGCAACTTCATTAGCATATATACTTCATTACCACTGCTATCTATAGTTGAAAATGATTTGCTGACCGTTTTGGCCTGTGGTATCTCCAGGTTATCAGCAAAATTAAATTCCTTGTTTTTATACTTTAGCCAAAGCCAGAAATTAATGGTATATTCTTTATCTTTAAAATCAATATCATGGATGCTCGTAACATAAATCCCTGTCTTTACGGTATCGGGTATATTTTTTTGAGCTAAAGAAACAGTGTTGATACAAAAAAGCTGGAAAATCAAGCCCAGTAAAAAGGGTATAGTAGTTTTCAACTGTGATTAATTTAAAGCGTGAATGTTTTTTTAAATATAGCGAATAAGGTTTTATATACAAGGGATATTTTAACCTTAAAAAGCTTTCAGGCCTCGCTTTTTTTTAATACTTTCGCAACCCCATTTTAGCCGACAACCACAGCATAGCAAACCATGAGTAAGTTTTTATACGGAATCGATTTTGGAACAACCAATTCGGCACTTTCTATTTATGATGAAGAAAAGAAAGAAATTGTAGACACGATTTCTATCCCTTCATTGATTTATTTTACAGAAGTAAAAAGTCTTGTGGATGGCGAAAGTCATATCGTTGGCGAAAAAGCAATAGATGCTTATTTAAGCGATGGTATGAAAGGCCGCTTTATCAAATCTATCAAACAAATCCTCTCGAGAACTACTTTTACCGAAACCCGTATTCATAATAAAAGATATACAGCTTCAGATCTGGTAACCTTAATTCTTAAAGACTTAAAAATGAAGGCTGATCAGATTATTGGTGAAGAATGTCACAAGGCCATAATAGGCCGCCCGGTTTTCTTTGATGATGATAATACAATGAAAGATACACTGGCACAAACCAGGTTAAAAAAGGCAGCAGAAAGTGCTGGTTTTACCGATGTCCGATTTCAGTTTGAACCTATTGGAGCTGCGTTTGCCTACGAAAAAAACATTACTAAGAAAGAGCGTGTTTTAGTAGCCGATCTGGGTGGAGGAACAACAGATTTCACTTACCTTATTCTCGATCCAGATAAGGTTGGCAGTAAAGACCGTAAAAATGATATGATTGCTTCTGGTGGAATTTATATTGGTGGCGATAGTCTTGATTCTGCATTTATGTGGGATAGAGGCACACCGTATTTTGGAAAAAACACCATGTACGAGGCCACACCCGGCAAGGTTTTAAATGTTCCCAAGTCGCTTTTTGCAAATATCTGCACCTGGGATAAAATGAACTTTTTTAACGGCTTAAAAATTCAGAAAGAGATAGAGGAATATTATTATTACTCTGGAAACGATCCGAAATTCAAAAACCTGATTACCTTGATCGAAAATAACCTGGGTTATTCTTTGTTCAGATCAATAGAGAAAACAAAAATTGAACTTTCTGACCAACTCGTTTCTACTTTCCACTATAACAATATGGAAATTGAGATTGATGAAAATATTTCGCTCGAACAGTATAATTCCATCATCGAAAAAGACATCAACAAAATCGATACTTACCTGGATCAGTTTATGGAAACATACAAAATCAACCCGGGAGATATAGACTGTTTGTTTTTAACAGGAGGAACATCAATGGTTTCGGCAGTCCAAAACTTGTTTAAAACTAAATTCCCGCATATTCCGCTAAACTCTGGCGATAATTTTAAAAGTGTAGCCAAAGGACTGGCTTATAGTGGTTATTTGTTTGAAAATTAATGAGCAGATTGTCATTCCATGCTGTAGCAAAGAATCTGTAACATAGCTCCTGTCAAATACCAACGATCTGGAATGCGTACCCTGTACTAAATAACAAGTAGTGCTCCCGTCTTTCGCTTTTATGCTTCGCTGCCTCGTACCTCGTTGCTGCAAGGTAACACACCAGCCGGGGCTAATGGACAATGCAGCATTTAATTTTTAGGGTATGCAAGGTACAGAACCTTTGTTCATAAACCCGATTGCAATGTAAAGCCCACAGCGCAGCGAGGACTTGAAACAAAAAGCGGGACTGCAAAACGCCAGGAACCACAGCACCTACATTTCCTGTCATCTGCAATATTATCTATTACTATTCGACACCCATACTTAAAATTTGGAGCGCTCAGCCTGCAATAAATAACACGTGTGTTCCCGTCTTTCGCTTTTACGCTTCTCTTCCTCGTATCCCCTTACTGAAGGGTACACCTGCACGCCAGTTGGGTAACACTTCAATTGCGAATAAACTATAAATACCAGATTACATTTTTATTTTAGTCATGAAAAACTAAGGCAGACGCATAACTGTAAATGCTAAAATACAATTAGGTAGCATTTTTAGGAATATTTTTTCTTGTTTAGGTTAAGATTTAATACTTTAGCGGAGGTAAAATTGGTGCGGCTGATAAAATAGATGCAGTAAGCAAAGCTTTACGCGTTAGGCGCAAAAACAATTAATGTGGTGAGGTCTGGAATACCTGTCTTCTAGAAGAGATGAAATCAAGCTGATGAAATTTCTTTGGCAGACGCACCAATTTTTCATTGAATTTAGGCCAGGCGGCTGAATCTTAATACAGACATGCCCTTGTGACGTCTAAAACTCTTATTAAAATTAGTAGTTTGTTCAAAGCCCAATAGTTCAGCTATTTCATCAATTGTATAATCGCTATTGAGCAATAATTCTTCCGCTTCGCGCATAATGCGATCTTTTATAAGCACTGTCAGGCTTTTTCCAAGCACCCGATCTAAAAATCTATTTAGTTTACCAGCACTCATCCCCATACCTTCTGCGTAAAATTGAATGGATCTTTCTTGCCTGTAAAATTGTTCTAAAATTGCCCTGAATCTCAATACCTGCTGTAAATCATCTAAAGTTAAGGCAGCCAGATAGCCATCTAAACCAGCTGTATAACCCAGAAATAAAGATAAGTACTGGGCTAAAAAGGGCATATCTTTTTTATCATTGATTTCTCTTTTTAGCTGATCGAGTAAACTATAAGTTTTAGTCGATTTGTGTGAATCAAGATCTCTGAAAGATAAATTTAAAAAGAGATTCTTAGCCTTCGGATCTAAGTGCTGAAGTAAAAACTCTGCGTACAATAAACTACTAAAACTCAACCAATAACCTGAAGTAATTTCGCCATCAAGCCTAACGAGGCCTTCTTCAGGAATAAAAAAAATCCTGCCTTTTAACAAAGTGTAATCGCCAGAATTCATGCATAAAAAGCCATTTCCATCGCGTACAATCAACATGCGCATGGGGTAGATTGCCTGCAACGCACGTTCTCTTCGAAAAAAACCTTTGATAGGCTCTAGCTGTATCATAAAAATTTAAGGATAAACAATTTGTAAGATCAAATTCATCTGATTTGCTTACAAGCTGCTAAAATAAATTATTATAATGATAAATGCTTTCTGTAATACAGATTAAAGAATTGAATCGTTAAATCAGCATCATTCTTTTGCTTACATAATTAAATGATAATAGGATAAAAAGATATTCGAGAATACTGATCTATGCAGATAGCACAATTACCTTAGTGGCCTCAATACCATTTGACGTAAATTCAATATCAAACTGAACAATATTATTGGATTTTATTGGATCGACTACACCATGAGCAAAAACACTTAGCTCTCTTCCGCCATTTGATGGTGTAATACTGCCAACGCCTTCTTTTTGATTATAAAATTTTACTGTACCTAATCTCATCGGAATATTAAATCAATTTCACATTAACCGCACTAGGACCTTTTTTACCTTGAGCAACCTCAAATGCCACCCGATCATTCTGATTTATTTTATCAGTTAAGCCTGTAGCGTGAACAAAAATTTCTTCTCCGTTTTCTGTTATAATGAAACCAAAACCTTTAGATTCATTATAAAATTTTACTGTTCCTTGCATTTTTATTTAGATTTTACTCAATAAACATACAAAAAACAAAAAAAGTTTAGCGATTAATTAAATTTCTATAACAGATCAATAGACCAAGCAATGGTTAGCACTAATAATCAAGAGTTGAATTTAAAAACCGATACAACAAGCAATGTCTTACCGGTATCGAAGACCCGATTGGCATACAACAGGTTGTTGGTTTACGTTTATAAGTGCATAGTCCAACTATCCTAAATAATAAAAGGATTAATAGAATACCAGACAATAAATCCAGTCTTCACTTGAATGCTCAATTATAGCTAATCATCAAAATAAACCTTCATGGAAAGAAGTTTCTCATTGAAAAAGTATTTAAAAATTGAACTAACCCTTTTTTTCGCTAAAAATTACAAAGAAAACGCTAAAACCACCTAAAAGGGAAACTATCCCAAGAATCAAATTTACTTTATCGCCCATTTTGGTAAGTTACAGATTAAAATGACAATGACAATAAACTGACAAAAAAATAGCATTAAAAACAACTTATGGTTGTACGATTTTAAACATGAACCTAACCATACAGATTTTGAGGAATAATATTTTGATGATATGACCTGATTTTTAGTATGATGGCTAATTTTAAGCAAGCATTGTAATAGCCATCATTTCATGATTTTACCAATCGATAACGAATATATATTCCGCTATTTTTCGCATAAATTTTGATACAATACTTAAGGCTATAAAAGTATATCCTATATTTATTAAAAATCATTCAACCAAATAAATGAAAACAACCTTTACCCTTCTGTTATCTGCCATTGCATTTGTATTTATATCGGCAACAACATTGAACAAAAACGTGTACGAAAGCAAAACTTTCGATTTTTTTCCAAAACATAAAATAGACACACCAGACCAGGACCGCTTTGTGAAGGTTACCCTTGCACAAGGAGAATTTACAGAACCTACTGAAATGACGATACTTCCAAACCTGGATATTTTAGTTGCCCAACGCAGGGGTGAGGTATTGATTTATAAAAATCAGACTAAAAAAATTAAAGAAGCGGGTAAACTAGATGTTTATTTTAAAACCAGCACCCCTAATGTAAATGCAGAAGAAGGTTTATTGGGTATGGCCGCAGATCCAAAATTTGCTGTAAATAAATACATCTATCTTTTTTACAGTCCATTTGATAAATCTGTCAACCGGTTATCCAGATTTAAATTGGTTAACGATCAGATTGTAAAAGAATCGGAAAAAATTGTGCTGGAATTCTATTCTCAGCGCGAAATATGCTGTCACACCGGAGGATCTATTGCTTTTGGATCAGATAACCTGCTATATGTATCAACAGGTGATAACTCTACCCCATTTGATGCTCCAAAACAGCAATATGTAAACAAAGGCTATGCCCCGCTCGACAATAGAAAGGGATTTGAACAATACGACTCCAGGAGATCCGCTGGTAATACGAACGATTTGAGGGGAAAAATACTTAGAATCAAGGTAAATGAAGATGGGACTTACAGTATCCCGGACGGTAACCTTTTCCCTAAAGACAATCCGAAAACCAAACCTGAAATTTATATAATGGGTAACAGAAACCCTTACCGCATTTCTGTAGATCAAAAAACCAACTTCTTATACTGGGGCGAGGTTGGACCTGATGCACCGGACGATGACGATTTGAGAGGTCCCAGAGGTTATGACGAAGTAAATCAGGCCCGTAAAGCAGGTAATTTTGGCTGGCCCTTATTTATTGGCAATAATTATCCTTATAAAGCTTACGATTATACCAATGGCGCAAATGGAAATGCATTTGATCCGGCAAAACCGATCAATAATTCGCCAAACAACACCGGTTTAGAGCAACTGCCGCCGGCACAACCTGCTTATATCTGGTATCCTTACGGAGAATCGAAAGAATTCCCACAGGTTGGTGCAGGTGGCCGAACAGCAATGGCCGGTCCGGTGTACTATGCCTCAGCAAATTCACCTTACCCAGCTTATTATAACGGGAAGCTGATTATTTATGAATGGGTACGTGGTTGGGTTAAAGCGGTAACCATGAATGCACAAGGTGATTATGTAAGCATGGAGCCCTTTATGTCTAATGTTTCTTTAGCAGCACCTATTGACATGGAATTGGGTCCCGATGGAAAATTGTATATCCTGGAGTACGGTAAAGGCTGGTTCACCAAAAACCCTGATGCTGCAATTACCAGAATAGACTACATGAAAGGTAACCGCCCACCCTTGGTTGAAAGCCTGAACATTGCGAAAACGAGTGGTTTATTGCCTTATAAAATGACGGCAACAGTTACCGCTAAAGATCCTGATGGAGATCCTTTAACCTATATATGGAACCTGGGAAAAGGCATTACCAAAACCACCACCAGGCCAACGCTACAGTATACTTTCGCTAAAGCAGGCGAATATCCGGTAAGTGTCACCGTAATAGACAATAATAAAGCTTCGGCAAAAAGCCAGGTGATACCGGTATATGCAGGGAACGAACACCCAACTGTAACTATAGACTTAGCTGGAAACAAGAGCTTTTACTTTCCCAATAAACCAGTTGATTATAAAGTTTTAGTAAGCGATAAAGGTGCTAAAGTGAACAATAACCGCATATATATTTCAAATACTTATACAGAAGGAACCGATTTGGCTGGCGCACAATTGGGTCATCAGCAGGCAGCACAAACCATCATTGGTAAAGCACTGATGTTGAAATCTGATTGTAGCACCTGCCATAAAGAATCGGCAGTTTCTATTGGGCCGGCTTTTGATAAAATTGCAGCAAAATATAAAAACGACCCTAAAGCGGTTGATTACCTGGCTTCAAAGGTGATTGGCGGTAGCCATGGCGTGTGGGGAGAAGTACCAATGCCTGCACACACCGCGATGAAAGAAGCTGAAGTTAAAAAAATTACGGAGTGGATTATGACTTTAGGTAATAAAGAAGCGGTTAAAGCATCACTTCCAACTGCAGGCAAAATCATTCCAACAGCTGCTACTGATAAGAAGAAATCAGTTTTAACACTAAAGGCAACTTATACAGACGCAGGAGGTACAGCATTAAAAAAAACGTTAACCACAACAAAAGTGATCAACCTGAGAAGTAATGTAATTAATGCAGACGACATTAACGATTTTGGAGGCTTTGAGCGTAAAGATATTTATGGCGGGGAGAAACTCATTCTCACCAGTGATAACGGCTGGATAGCCGTTAAAAATGTTGATTTAACCGGTATTTCTGGATTTGAATTTTCTTTCCTGAACCTTGATTCTGGATCGGATGGCGAAATCGAAATCAGATTGGACGATAGTAAAGGCATTATGATCGGGAAATCTACTTTTAGAAAAAGTGTGCCTGTCAATATGATTTCGGACGGAAAAAATCATGATATTTATTTCGTATTTAAAGCGATAAAAACAGTCGATAAAAAGAAGCGGACTATTATCCAATCGATTACGGTAGCGCCTAAATAGGTCTATAAATAAAATTATTTTTATGTTGCGTCATTCCCGTGAAGGTGGGAATCTTAGTGCAAATAGAAAATACCACTAAGCATTAAGATCCCCAATCATTTAGGAATGACGCATCTACAAAGTATTACTCGCCAATTAAGCACTGCGGGTTTTTTATTGTAAAAATTGATGATTTAATACCTTTCATTAATCCAGCAATAATATCTTTGCAGCAAATTCAGAAGATTTACATGCAAAACATTAAAAACATTATTTTTGATTACGGAAACGTAATATTTGATATAGATTTCAGAATTGCTCAGGCTTCTTTTCAAAAACTGGGTATTACAGATATCGAAAATTTCTTTGCACACAAAGCGCACAACCAGCTATTTGATGACTTTGAAACTGGTGCCATTTCTCCGGCCGAATTTAGGAAGGGAATTAGAAATGCCGCGGGCAAACCTGAATTAACCGACCAGCAGATTGATGAGGCATGGAATAGCCTGTTAATTGGAACGATACAAGAAAACCACGATTTACTGCTTGAAGTAAAAGAAAAATACCGTACTTTTTTGTTAAGCAACAATAACGAAATCCATTACGATTGGATTATCAATTACCTGAAGACAACATTCGAGATTAATAATTACGATGCTTATTTTGAGAAAGCTTATTTCTCGCAACAGATGAAACTGCGCAAACCCAATACCAATATTTTTGAGCAGGTATTAAAAGAAAACAACTTAGATCCGGCAGAGACCTTATTTATAGACGATAGCCCACAACATATAGAAGGTGCTAAAAAAGTGGGCTTAAATGCATTATTAATGACCGAAAAACCGGCACAGCTGGGTGCCTTTTTAAAAGCAAACGGGATTTTGTAAATTAGGATATGTCAGAAAAAAAGTTCAAGTCGCTAAAAGAGTTCTACCCTTTTTACTTGTCAGAACATAAGAATACCACATCGCGTATCCTGCATTTTATTGGTACTGGTTTGGTTTGCCTGGCTTTTTTTACTGGCTTTCTTTTTCACAACTGGCATTTCTTTTTGGCGATACCGGTATTGGGATATGGTTTTGCATGGGTGGGGCATTTCTTTTTCGAGAAAAACAAACCTGCTACTTTTCAATATCCAGGCTATAGTTTAGTGAGCGATTTTATCCTGTTCTACGATTTGTTATCAGGCAGACAATCTTTTGTAGTGAAGAAATAGTTTTCAGCAGTTTAAAAAACGACCTTTCCATCTAAACTCGATTGAAGCAGCATCCTTTTTGGCTTTCACCCTGAGCGAAGTCGAAGGGCAGCCAAAAAGATACAGCGCAAAGCGAGGCTGCATGCCCCGAAGAACTACTGCACACTCATTTCCAAAAAAACAAGCTGATTTTCACAAGCGGTCGTCACCCTGAATTTATTTCAGGGTCTTAAACGTTAAGATATTGCTATCTCAAGTATACTTCGGGCTTATTTCCGAAAAAGAAGGCTTATTGACTACAATCGTTTTATATAAAGAAGTAATTTTTGCAAGGCATAATAAAAAATTAGCCTTGCAAACTAAACTCGATTGAAGCGGCATCCTTTTTGGCTGTCACCCTGAGCGAAGTCGAAGGGTAGCCAAAAAGATACAGCGCAAAGCGAGGCTGCATGTTCCGAAGGACTACTGTATGTTCATTTCCAATAACAATAAAAAAACTATAAGACATGAAAGATGCTGAAATAAATCCGACATGACGATACGAAATGAAAAATCGTCATCTCGACTGAAGCGCAGTGAAATGGAGAGATCTGCCAGACATAGATTTCTCGACTTAGTTGCACTCCGTTTGAAATGACGACTCTGTTAACTGAAAACCACCAACTGTGAACTGAAAACTGAACTACAGTTTTCTTCTTTTTAATTCTCTTTCAATCAAACCAAGTTCACGGCCAGTTTGTCCGGCCACTGAAGTATTTTCCTGTGCTCTTCTGAATAAATAAGGCATTACTGCTTTAATCGGTCCATAAGGAACATATTTTGCTACATTATAGTTCGAATCTGCAAGGTTAAAACTTAAGTTATCACTCATTCCTAATAACTGGGCAAAATATACATGAGGATGATTGTGTGTTATATTTTTTTCCTCTAAAAGATAGGTTAATAAGCGGCTGCTATCTTCATTATGCGTTCCGGCAACAATGGCGATCTCCTCAATATGATCAATACAATAACGTAAAGATTCGTTATAATCGCGGTCAGATGCTTCTTTATCAGGCTGAATTGGCGAAGGATATCCCATTTCCAAAGCGCGTTTACGCTCCTTTTCCATGTAGGCACCACGTACCATTTTTACGCCTAAAATAAAACCATCTGCTTTGGCTATTAAGTGGTCGGCTTTCATATCGGCTAATTTATCATGACGATACATTTGGTAAGTATTGTACACAATAATCCGCTCGCGGTTAAATTTACGCATCATATCCAGCGCCAACTCATCAATGGTATTCTGAATCCAGGTTTCTTCAGCGTCAATCATGATTGGCACAGCTTTATCGAAAGCCGTTTTACAGATCATTTCGCAACGCAGTTTTACTTTTTCATATTCTGTCTGTTCTGCCGCAGTTAAAGTTTCTTTGGCATCCAGTTTCTGTAATAGCGCAAAACGGCCGATACCTGTTATTTTGAAAACCGTAATCGGAATTTTGGTATCGCCATCGGCACGCACGATCGTGCGGATAATTTCGGCACAGGTTTCGTCAAAAACCTGTTCTTCTTCTTCTCCTTCTACCGAATAATCTAAAATGGTACCTACCCCGCCTTTATCCAATTGCTCAATAGCTTTATTACATTCTGCAATGGTTTCACCACCGCAAAACTGTTGAAAAATGGTTGCTTTGATAGCGCCCTGAATCGGCAAACCAATATTTAAAAAGAAATTTGTAATGGCCGGACCAACTTTGGTCAGGAAATTATTGCCAATCATTTTAAAAAGCCAGTATGCTTTTTTAAGCTCATGGTTAGATTTTTGACGGAAAGCAATTTCCGTATTGTCGAAATTTGGTTGTTTTTGGTTGGATAAATCCATTTTTTACTATATGATAAGTCAGATTGGTGCAAAATTATAAAAAGCATTGGTTGTTAAAACTAAAAACCTCTAAATAATCGTATTTTTGCATAAAATGATACAATTCAAATTAGAAGGCGAATTTATTCCGTTAATCCAACTGCTAAAAGCAAGCGGATTAGTTGGCAGTGGTGGTGACGCCCAAACTGTTGTTGAGGATGGTTTAGTAAAAACTAACGGCGAGGTCGAATTCCGCAAACGCTACAAGGTTAGAGTTGGCGATATTATTACTTTTGGGGAAAATAAAATAGAAATTATTTAATGGAACCACTCACCAGCGCAGGACACACCCTTTATTTCGAAAGTGATTTAGCCGCTTTAAAAGTACTTTTAGAAAGCAACAAATACAGCAAAATTTTTGTACTTGCTGATGAACATACCAGTGAAATATGCTTACCCCTTTTTCAGTCAATTTTAGATTTTTCTGAATTTGACCTCATTGAAACTTCGGCAGGTGAAGAAAATAAAAACATTGATTTCTGTATCGGCATTTGGAAAACCTTACTGGATTTTGAAGCCGACCGCAAAAGTTTAATGATCAATCTGGGCGGTGGCGTAATTACAGATATGGGTGGCTTTATTGCCTCAACCTACAAACGCGGAATCGATTTCATTAATATCCCTACAACCCTCCTTTCGCAGGTTGATGCTTCGGTAGGTGGTAAAACCGGGATTGATATTGACAATGTAAAAAATATGGTTGGTACCTTTACCCTGCCGCAAATGGTTTTTATTGAAACTGCTTTTTTAAAAACACTGCCAGAGCGCCAACTTTTATCGGGTTTTGCCGAAATGATTAAACACGGTTTAATTTACGATAAGCCTTACTACGAGAAATTAAAGGCAAGCAGCTATTTAACGCCGACTGCAGCGGACATTTACCGCTCGGTTGAAATTAAAAATGAAGTGGTAACCATCGATCCCCATGAGAAAAACCTGCGTAAGATTTTAAACTTTGGTCATACCATTGGTCATGCTATAGAAGGTTACTCTTTGGCAAACGACGAAAATCCGTTAACACATGGCGAGGCCATTGCCATTGGTTTTGTGTGCGAGGCAGCGCTTTCCATTAATAACAGTACGCTGAGTACGGAAGAACTGGAAGATATCAGTAAATATATCTTATCATTATACCCTAAATACCGCATCAAAAAAGAAAGCCACAATACACTTTTAGATTTAATGAAAAGTGATAAAAAAAACGAAGATGGAAACATCCTATTCTCACTTTTAGAAAGCATAGGTAAATGCACGTTTAACTGCCGTGTAAGTACAGCCGATATTTTAAGCAGTTTAGATTACTATAATAGTTTATAAAATGAAGTATACCGGAAGTGACATTTCTGTTATCGGGCTATTTGGCTTTGTAATCGTTTTAACCTTAGTTGAAATGTATTTCAGCTATCAGCACGACAGAAAATTATATACCAAACGCGATACCTGGACGAACATCTACCTGATGACGGCAGCCGTTGTAATTAATTTAGGCACCAAAACAGGTACCTTTTTTCTACTGGAATATTGTTACCAATTCCGCTTATTCCAGATCTCAAATGTTTGGGTGTATTGGCTTGTTTTGATTTTAGCTCAGGATTTTCTGTATTGGTTTTTGCATACCGTTGGTCATTATGTACGCTTTTTCTGGGCAATGCATGTTACACATCACTCATCTGAACACTTTAACTTAACCACGGGTTTCCGTTCAACTGTTTTTGAGCCATTGTACAGGGTTTTCTTTTATCTTCCGCTAGCATTCATGGGCTTTACTGCGGTTGATATTCTTTTTGCCTACCTGGTTACCCAGATTTATGGAAATTTGGTTCACACCCAATACAACATCAAATTCCCTAAATGGTACGAATACATCTTCGTTACGCCATCGCACCACCGGGTACACCACGCCAGCAATGTGCGTTATTTAGATAAAAACATGGGTATGGTATTAATCCTATGGGACAGGTGGTTTGGCACTTTCCAGGAAGAATTGCCTGAAGATGTAGTGAAATACGGCTTAACCACACAACCAAAGGATACCGGCCCTGTAAATATTATTTTCCATGAGTTTATTGCTTTAACAGCCGACGTTAAAAAGGCACCAACATTCGTGGATAAAGTGAAATACATTTTCAATCCACCGGGATGGAGCCATGACGGAAGCACTAAAATTGCTAAAATTATGCAACAGGAATTACGTGACGAGGAAAAGAGAAAATACGAAGAACTGCAACAGCAAAAAGTAAAAGGCCTTAACGATCGGGGAGAGTTAAGTTCTACAGGATAAAAAATTAAGCTAAAGGTCTGTGTATCCACACGGACCTTTTTCGTGATATGCTTTAGCTATTGTTTTTTAACCACAGATGCACACAGATAAACGCAGATAACATTTTTCGAACAGATGTTTCATCGCCTGTATGTACTGGTTACGCTTCTATTGATAGTACTCAATTAGTAAAGTCGTCATTCCCGCACAAACCTATCGTGTGGACACATCTTTTAAGTATTTTTAGGCGTTTTGCTAACTAACTTTAATAAAGCACGGATTATAACCAAGGACGCTGTCAATCCCAAGAGCCGGGGAAATCAAAAAAACAGGTG
>Ga0157371_10000542_pt1 | contig 44953 bp, 32 predicted proteins | sample C45metaG_FD_113462 | JGI IMG/M metagenome (GOLD analysis project Ga0157371, IMG submission 113462) | Corn rhizosphere microbial communities from Kellogg Biological Station, Michigan, USA - C4-5 metaG | ecosystem: Host-associated > Plants > Roots > Rhizosphere > Soil | place: USA: Michigan... | reverse complement strand
GTTGTGCCAGACACTGCTGAAAGCACTACAATTTGTTCTTCTGCCGGATTAATAATATCCAGCAATTTTTTCATCCGCTCAGGGCTTCCTACAGAAGTTCCTCCAAACTTTAATATTCTCATAATTTTATAAATTGTTTTTTGTAATAACCCCATCAGTAAAATTCTGATGGTTTCATTATTAGTTATTTAAATTTTAAAGGTTAATATTATTTCAATCAAATTGGTTATATACTTATATTAGGGCGTGAAATTAAAGAAAAGGGCGCTAATAATCATGATATTGACAAAATAAAATTTGGAATATTATAAGAATTACATTTCTCAAGTAAAACTTCACAAGTATATTACTGTTTTTCATTAAGATATCTAAAAAACACATCATAAACTATGCAATTAGAAGCAGCTACATTAACTACCATAAACGAATGGCTTAATGGCAATTACGACGAAAAAACTAAGCTGGAAATACAGCAGTTGCTAGATAAAGAAGCTTTTACTGAGCTTACAGATTCATTTTACAGAAGCCTGGAGTTTGGTACAGGTGGTTTACGCGGAATAATGGGTGCAGGATCTAACAGGATCAATAAATACACAATTGGAACTGCAACACAAGGTTTGGCTAACTATCTTCTTAAAAAATATCCGGGAGAAAAGGTAAAAGTTGCCATTGCTCACGATAGCAGGAATAATTCTGATTATTTTGCAAAGATCACTGCTGATGTGTTTTCGGCAAATGGAATACATGTTTATTTCTTTAAAGCACTCAGACCTACCCCGGAATTATCTTTTGCTATCCGCGAATTGGGCTGCCGAAGCGGCGTAATGCTTACTGCCTCTCATAATCCAAAAGAATATAACGGTTATAAAGCATATGGTGCAGATGGTGGACAATTTACGGCACCTGATGATACGCTTGTAATGGACGAAGTTGCCAATATAAAAAGTATTGATGAGGTTAAATTTAACCGTATTGATACTAATATAGAACTTATTGGAGAAGATATTGATCAGCTTTATCTGGATAAAATTACTAAGCTTTCAGTATCACCTGAAGCTATTGCCAGCCAAAAAGATCTTAAAATTGTATACTCTCCTATTCATGGTACAGGAATTACTTTGGTTCCTAAAGCACTTGAACAGTTCGGCTTTACAAATTTAACGCTGGTTGAAGAGCAAAGTACTCCTGATGGTAACTTCCCAACCGTTGTATATCCAAACCCAGAAGAAAAAGAGGCCTTAACACTGGCGCTTAAAAAAGCTCAGGAAATTGATGCTGATCTTGTTCTGGCAACAGATCCTGATGCGGACAGGGTTGGTATTGCGGTTAAAAATAATGATGGTGAATTTGTACTCCTAAACGGGAACCAAACAGGTAGCTTATTAATAAATTATCTGTTAAGTGCCTGGGAAGAAAAAGGTAAACTTACCGGAGAACAGTATATTGTTAAAACTATTGTAACCTCAAATTTAATAGAAACAATAGCTAAGGCTAAGAATGTTACTTATTACAATACCTTAACAGGCTTTAAATGGATTGGTCAATTGATGACAAGTCTTGAAGGCAAAAAAACGTTTATAGGCGGCGGCGAAGAGAGTTACGGTTACCTTATCGGGGAACTTGTAAGAGATAAAGATGCTGTTGTATCATGTGCTTTTATTGCAGAAATGACTGCTTTTTACAAAGATAAAGGCAGCAGTTTATATAACGCCATGCTTGATATGTATGTACAGTATGGTTTGTATAAAGAAGAGTTGGTATCTATAACAAAAAAAGGAAAAACAGGTGCTGAAGAAATTAAAGCAATGATGGAGAAATTCAGAAACAATCCTCCAGTTACACTTGGTGGTTCTAAAGTTGCAACCTTAAAAGACTATGAATTGGGTGTAGAAACCGATCTTATTGCAAATCAAAAGAAACAGTTGGAACTGCCTAAATCAGATGTGCTTCAATTTATTACTGAAGATGGAAGCATTATCTCGGCCAGACCATCAGGTACCGAGCCTAAAATTAAATTCTACTGCAGTGTAAATGCGCCACTTAAAGATAAGGCTAGCTTTAAAGCAGCTGATGCTGAGCTAAGTGCGAAAGTAAAAGCTATAATGAATGATTTAGAGGTTTAACAACCTCTAAATCATCTTTTTATAAATTTAGGTTGAAGTATAATTTTACTTACCTCTCTTTTTGTTAATGTATTATTGGCCGATGCAAGTTCATTTAAAAGTACATCAATGATCTTCTCGGCCATTTCTTCAATAGGCTGATCTACAACACTAATAGGCGGTGTATGTAATTTAAATACATCGTGATCATCGTAAGCTACAATACTAAAATCATCATTGATTTCCTTGTTTATAGTTTTTAGAACCAACAAGCCTTTAATTGCCAGATAGTTGGTGGAGAATAACACTGCGTCAATTTCAGGGTTCTTTTCAAATAACAACATTAATTGAGCATTAGTGTTATCATCAGTACTGTCAAATGGTATTTCTGTATAAATATCCTTATTAAACTTAATGCCATTATCCTGAAGTGCTTTTTCATATCCCAAAAAACGATTGTTTATCTGGTCTACATGCAAATCTACAGTAACAAAGGCAATGTTCTTTTTACCGCTATCAATAAGATGTTTTGTGGCAATGTAAGTACCGTTAAAGTTGTCTACAACCACATAATTAACATCAATATCAGGTAAGTTCCTATCAAATATAACCAAAGGGATACGCTCTGTAAGCAATTGTTTAATCTCAGCTTCAATGCCAGGTACGGGAGCAATAATGTAAGCATCAACCTGTCTGGACTTAAACATTTCTACAAGCTCCTTGGCCTTAACCGGATCATTCTCAGTACTGGAATAGCTAATTTTATAGCCTCTTTTGTAAGCCTTATCCTCAATTTTTCTGGCAATACTGGCAAAGAAGGGATTCGAGATGTCCTCTACTATTAGTCCTATAGTTTGCGTGTTTCCGGTTCTTAAGCTTCTTGCTACCTGGTTTGGTTTAAAATCGAACTCTTTAATTATGGTGTTAACCTTTTCAATAACCGCTTTGCTGATGCGCATTTGTTCAGCTTTGCCATTTAGAATAAAAGAAACGGTGGTGATAGATACATTAGCCTTACTGGCAATGTCCTTTATTGATGCTGGTTTCATCTTACTTGTCCCTCACCTTTAACAATCCATTTCTCAGTAACCAGTTTCTCAAGAGCAAAAGGCCCCCTTGCATGCAATTTTTGAGTAGATATCCCAATTTCAGCACCCAAGCCAAAAACTTGTCCATCTGTAAATCTGGTCGAAGCATTTAAGTAAACCACAGCAGCGTCAACCTGGTTCAAAAACAACTCTGTTTTTACAGGATCCTGAGTAATAATGGCCTCAGAGTGTTTCGAAGAGAATTTTGCAATATGGTCTAAAGCTTCATCTGTGCTATCTACAAGCTTTACAGAGCATTTAAAATCGAGAAATTCCCTTCCAAAATCTTCAGGTTCAGCTTTATTAATTAATGGATAATTTTGCTCTTTTAAAATTTCATAAGAATTTTCATCTGCAAATATCTCTACATTATATCCGGCTAATAAAGGAGCAAGTATTTTGAGAAAAGGCTGCGCAACTTCTCTGTCAATCAACACAGTATCCAGCGCATTACACACAGATGGTCTGGATACCTTTGCATTTACAACTATTTTAGCAGCATCTTCAAGTCTGGCCGATTGCTCAACATAAGTATGGCAAACACCCGCACCTGTTTCTATTACCGGTACTAAAGCGTTTTTGCGAACAAATTCAATAAGCTGATTAGAGCCTCTAGGGATAATTACATCTATGTATTTTTCTGCAGTTAAAATATCTAATATGTACTTTCTTTCTGCCGGAAGCTGCTGTACAATATTTACATCAAGGTTCTTTTCTGCAAGCACCTGCTGGATCAATGAAACTACAAACAGGTTTGTATGATAAGCATCCTGCCCACCTCTTAATAAGCAAACATTTCCCGATCTGATACATAAAGCAGCAACATCAAGGGTCACGTTTGGTCTCGATTCGTAAATAACACCTACAACTCCCAGTGGAACTGTTCTTTTTTGAATGAAAAGACCATTCTCAATCGTTTTTTCAGAAAGGATCTTATTGGTAGGATCTTCCAGATTGGAAACGTCAACCAGACTTTTACTAAGCTCAGTGATTCGGTTATCATTTAATAGAAGACGATCCTTTTTCGGGTCAGCATCAGACATTTTCTCCAGATCTTTTAAATTCTCTACAATGATATCCTCTTTTCTCTCAGAAATAATCTCTGCTATTCGGATGATTATATCTTGCCTGTCCTTATCACTGAGCGCTGCTATAGATTTTTTAGCATTTTGTGCGCTGATTAACTGGTCTTCTATCGATTCCATTATCATATTATAATATTACAATATCACTGGCATTGGCTATCTCCAGGTTATGTTGTTTAGAGTTTTTGCTAATTGTGTCAGACGAAACTTTGGCAAGGGCCACAGCCACAATGTTATTTGCTTCGTCACTAATTTCAAATATTTCACCGCTATCAAAGTTTACCTCAATAGATTTCACACCAACGGCGAGTAAGCTTTTTCTTTTCTTTATTGCTTCGCTGGCGCCAGTATCAACCATAAGTCGGCCAGTTACCAGACTTCCGCTTGCAAGCCATTTATTTCTTGCAGAAATTGAGCAGTTTTTTGGCATACAAACAGTACCCGACTCTCCATTAGCTGCTTTTAATATACCATCTGGTGTTCTAACACCAAAAATAACAACCTTAATCCCCATTGTGGAGGCAAGATTTGCAAAAGTTAGTTTAGAGATCATACCACCCAAACCAACACCCGAAGTATTTTTGTTTGCTAAAGAGAATACATCTTTGTTAATAGACTCAATTTTATCAACTACATTTCCTTCTTTATCTAAAACGCCTGGAACAGATGTACCTAAAAGGATAAGCGAAGCACCAAAACCTACCCCTAATAAGGTAGCAAGTTCATCGTTGTCAGAGAATTTTAACTCCAGATTACTTACCACATCATTTTCATTAGCAATAGGAATTACACCGTTTTTCCATAGCTCCTCATAGGTCTCTTTTAATTGCAGAAACTGTGTACGATGAGAAAAATGCTGTCTTTCGCATAAACTTTGCGCAATAGAAATATTGTGAGGTTTAAAATGTTTTGAATACGTACTTAACAATAAAGGATTGCCAATTGATGCCGCGGCTTTTCGTTCACTAATTTTGCCTTTATAGTTTTTTATATATTTTTTTCCAGCTGCAACAGCGCCTGAAGAAACCAATATTAAATGATGATTATGAGCAAGTTCTGCAACCTGCCGGGTTATATCTGCAATTATTGCTTCATCAATCTCACCTTTGGCAGTAGTAATAGAGGCAGAACCTAATTTCAAAACAAGTATAGACTTGGTCATTGTGGTTGTAATAGTTTGTTTAGCTCGAAAAGTCGAAAATAGATAAATTACTGCGTATCTCGTAACTATAGAATAAAAAAATCCTCCAATTTATTAAATAAAGAGGAGGATTTCAGGAAATAAGTTTATCTAAAAGTTCATTTAGGCCAATGTAGCTTCCAGGCTAATCTCTACATTGTAGGCTTTACTTACAGGGCATGTAGCTTTTGAACCTGCAGCAATTTCCTGAAACTTAGCATCGTCAATTCCAGGTATTTCAGCTTTTAGTACCAGATGAGAGGTGGTAATAACACCATTATCTAAAGTAACAGTAGCTTTAGTTTCAAGAGAAGTAGGATTAAATCCTGCCTCAGTTAAGTCTAAGCTTAGTTTCATGGTAAAACATCCGGCATGGGCTGCAGCCATCAATTCCTCAGGATTGGTCCCAATACCATCGGCAAATCGACTGTTAAATGAATATTGTGTTTTATCAAGTACTTTGCTATCAGTTGTTAGATGGCCAGAGCCTTCTTTAATAGTGCCATTCCAAACGGCAGTTGCATTACGTTTCATTTCAATTAATTAAGGTGATTAATAGATTTGTTTATTTTGTTTTATCGCGGTTCCTGTTTAATTTTATCTTAATCTTTCCGTCTTCACCATCCGTTGCAAGTAAATGTAACACAATTCCCTTCATTCTGCGTGCTCTTTTTTCATCTTTATCCGTGATATCAGCATCCTTTTTAGGGTTTCTTAACGGTACGTCTAATGTAATATTAGTGCCGGTAGACATGGAGTATATCCCTGCTATATCCATATTAAGCAGGCTAGAGTTAATTTGCATCGGGTTTATGGTAATCTTTTGGCCGCGTACATCAAACTTTCCGTTTAGGTTAGTAAATGTAATGTTATCCAGATCCCGAAATGGGAAAGCAAATTTACCCACATTTTTTACTGGCTCAAAACTTAGCAGGGCCCCTTTTTTTAAATTAAAAGCAATACTTCCGTACAATGAATTTGGAAGCAGATTTCCTTTATCGCTAATTACCCCCGATATATTGGTAGTAGAAAAAAGATAGCCCCTTAAGTTTTTGGATGTTAGTGTTTTCATTCCAAAGTTATTAAAGGAGTAGAAGAAGTTCTTAATGTCAACATTATTAATCACGGTATTAAGTTTAAAATTGTTTGTACTTCCTTTTTGTGCTATGCTTCCATTTAAAGAAACTGATCCTCCGGCGTGTTTTACACTCACATTTTTAATAGCTATGCCGTTTTCCGTAAGCAGCAAATCTGCATTTGCATTTGTGGCCAGGAATTTACTGTAGTAAATTTTATCGACCTTAATGTTCATATTAACCTGACTCTTTTCGAAAAGTTCATTTAAATTTTCAGAAAAATTGCTCTGCCTGGTTCTTTTTTTTGCTTTAGGCTTTCGGGTACCTAAAAATCCAATAAACTCGCCCAAATGGATTTCCGGACTCCTGATTTTCCAGTTTAAAAGTATTTTTTCAGGATCGGTATAATAGAGGTTTAAGAAATTACCGACTGACCCTTCCATAAACACCACACTTTTACCACTTTGCAATCGTATATTTTTAATGTAAAGATCGTGATCTGTAAAGTTTAGTGAAATGGCTGTATTCTTAAAATTCACTTTACGCGGAACATAGCTTACATCGGCATTTTGAATATCTACAAGACCTTTAACATATGGCTTTGTGAGCTGAAAATCAACAATATCTGCACGATAGGCAAGTTTAACATTTGCAGTCCCTTTACCAAATTTAAGCATCTCCTCTCCTATAACGTTATTGAGCTTAGCAATTTCAAACTGAGATTTGAATATGCCGGTAGCGATTGGTTTATTCAGGTTATTGATAAAAGCTGTATCTATAGAAAATGGTATCTGGGCATAGCTTCCTTTAAAATTAAACAGTTTAATGGCCGAGTTTTCGTCGTTTATGCCTTTACCGTTGATGTAGCTATTGGTAAATATACCTGTAAAATTACAGTCATCCACCACCCCTCCGGGAGTTGTTAGTGTATTGTCTTTTACCAGCGCTTTAACATTTATTGATGGGTCGCCCCCTGGCCCCATATTACCTGCTAATGTACAATAAACATGTATTGGCTGTTTAAGATTGAACATATTTAGCTTAGCTGTAATATTGGGTGCCAGCAAGGCAGATGCATTGCGCCATAGTATATTTTTTGTTTCAATATTGATGGTAAACTGCGTGTTTTCTTTAGACGTATCAAACTTAGCTCCGATTATAAAAGGATCATTGCCTATCTTTAAGGTGTTTGGAGCCACTTGCACAACCCCAGAATTGTCATCGTAACTAATCTTAAAAGGACCTTCCAAAACTTTGTCTTTAATAAAGCTTCCCCTTCTGGTATTAAATGCCAGGCTTTTGGCTAATGTTTTAAGTTTAAGTTCGGCATCCCAGCCACCTAATAGTGGATAATCGATATTGCCCTTAAGATCGTAGATTTCAAATTGAAATAGTTTGTGACCCTTTTTATTGTCTACCACAAAACTGACATTGTTTAATGTGAATTTTCGTATTTCAGGGGAGGATGATTCACTCTCATCTTTCTTTTTGGTTTTGTCTTTTTTCCTGAATATAGCAGTATTACTATATCCGTTGCTATCAGTAAACAGATAAATGGCTGCATCATTAATACCTATCTTTTTGATTTCAACAGTTCCTTTTAATAGTGATAGCGTATTTACAGAAACTTCGAGCTCTTTGGCATCTAAAAGCGTATGCTGGTGGTTTTTCCATAAACTATCCCTCATTGTCACTTTTAGTAGCTTAATAGAAACACCAGGAAATCCACGTAAAAAAGTTGGTTCCATGCTGCCTATTGTAAGTGTTCCGTTAAGGTTTTTATTTAATTTTTGGGTAATAGTTTGTAATAGGCTCTTCTTATTTGAATTAACATATAAGGCAAGAGCAGAGAAGATTATAAGTATCAACCCCATAATGATACCTATTGCTTTGAGTGTTATTTTAGACCAACGCGGCATTTTTCTGTTTATAGTCAAACGTATTAAATATAAAGATTGTTTTTGTAAACTATTACTTTGGTTAGCATTGTATCTTCTTCAGCTATGGCTAAGGGGTTCGGTTGTTCTGAGGTTAGGATATATCTAAGTACATATTACATAAATACGAAGTTACCCCAGAAGCATACCATAGGTAGAGTAGTAAAGTCTTAATAACAAAATGTTAATTAATGGTATTTTATACTAATTAATTTTTACACTAAAAACCGCCTAATTACCAAAGAAAAACAATTTAGTTATTTATGTTAATAAATATTTTAAAAAGATTTTCTTCTTTTTTAATATAATTTCATAAGTTCGATTATTGTTTTGTAACAAAAAAGATGTCATTAATCATAAAAAAAACTAAACAGCTCAAATCTGAGATTTTGAGGGGGCTCTATTATGGTCGCCAACTCTCACTTTTGGAGCTGAGTAAACTAACAAAAAAAAGTCTGCCTCTGGTTACTGCCGTTGTTAATGAGTTAATAGAGGAACGCTTTGTTATTGAAGAAGGTTTAGCGCCTTCTACAGGTGGCAGAAGGCCATCAATGTACCTGATAAATCCCGAGAAAAAGCAGTATATAGTGGCCGTAGCTGTTGATCAGTTGACTGTGAGGATGGTAATTTACGACTTTAACAAAACAATTGTATTCCCTTTAGTATCAGCAAGTATCAAATTATCAGAGGAAAAGGAAGACATCGGCAATTTGATTGACTTTATTAAAAAGAATATTGAAAATTCTGGCCTGAATGCCAACGATATTATTGGTATCGGAATTGGAATGCCTGGTTTTATAAATGATGAGAAAAACATCTACCCCTCCGTTATCAGTAATAATTTAAACACCAATCTTAAAAAATATTTAACACAGCAATTTAAATTTCCGGTCTATATTGATAATGACTCAAGCTTAATTGCTTTTGCGGAGTTAAAATTTGGGAAAGGAAGAGATAAAAAAAACATACTTGTTCTCAATATTGGCTGGGGAACGGGGTTAGGAATGATCATAAATGGTGTTCCGTACAGGGGGAATAGTGGCTATGGTGGTGAGTTTAGCCACATCCCCCTTTCTCAAAGCAACGACTTGTGTTCGTGTGGTAAACGTGGTTGCATTGAAGTAGAAACTTCGTTGGTAGTTATGGCCAATAAAGCAAAAATTGCGCTTGATAATGGTGCGAAATCAAGTTTGGAATGGCTGTTTAATGACGCAAGCAAACAACCCGGAGATCATTTTCTTGATGCAGCAAGCCAGGGAGATCCGTTAGCAGTTTCCATTTTGTCTGATGCTGCTTTTCAGTTAGGCAAGGGTGTGGTTATGCTATTACACATTCTAAATCCTGAAAAATTAATTTTAAGCGGAAGGGGTGCAATTGCCGGAAAAATGTTCCTTCCTCCTATCCAACAAGCAATTAATGAATACTGTATACTTAAAATAGCCGAACAAACAACAATTGAAATTTCAGATATAGCCAGTGATGCTGAGCTGCTGGGAGCAGCTACATTGGTGGTAGAGCATTACCATTTTCAATAAGAAATGGTGATAATCACACATTGAAGAATAAGCGAAATCCCTAATTTTTAATAATATATAACTAACCTAAATGTTTAATCAAATCTTAAAAAAATGAAACAAATTTACTTAAGGTGTTTGACAGTGTTGTTATTTAGCCTAATAACAATTGCTGCCTATGCGCAAAAGAAAGTTACCGGAACGGTAACTGAAGATTCCGGATCTCCTATTCCAGGAGTAAGTGTCTTCGAAAAAGGGACGAACAACGGTATTACCACTGATGGTAGTGGAAAGTTCTCCCTAAATGTATCTAACAATGCTGTATTAGTAGTAAGATACATTGGTTTCCTAACAAAAGAGGTAGAGGTAGGAACAAGTACTAATCTAACTATCAAGCTTCAGGCTGATGACAAGGCTCTTGAAGAAGTAGTAATTACTGGTCTTGGTGAAACCCGCGATAAAAGGAATCTTGGTTATGCAATGAATCAAATTGGTGGCGAGCAAATCCGTGCGGCAAAAACTATAAATCCAATTTCTGCCTTGCAAGGTTTGGTACCGGGACTTGTAGTTATGCCTGGACAAGGTGGGCCTCAATCGACTCCTAAATTCCAAATTCGTGGTGCATCTAGTTTGTATAGTGGAGAAAACACTCCGCTTATAGTAATTGATGGAATTATGTTGTCTGATGATGTTGTACTTCCAAGTAGAGGTGGTGAGCAAGACTTCGGTAACGTACTTAAAAATATCAATCCAGATGATATCGAAAGTATGTCTGTACTAAAAGGTGGGTCTGTTACTGCACTATATGGTAGTAGAGCTAGTAATGGTGTTATTTTGATCACTACTAAAAAAGGTTATTCGCAAAAGGGCTTAGGTTTTTCTTTTAGTCATGATGAAACATTCGATAAAGCTTATGCTCTCCCTGATATGCAGAAGGAATATGGTTCAGGTTTTACACCTGCTGACTTTGTTAAGACGTCTAGCGGCATGAACCAAATTAATCCAGCTTCATACGGTTTCAGCTTTGGTCCAAAGCTAGATGGTTCAACCGTTCTGGATGTTGATGGAGAACGACAAATTAAAAATAGTGTTTTAAATAACCCTTTATCACTTTATCAGACTGGTCGTTATATTAATAACAACATAGCTATGCAAGGTGGAAATGAAAAAACTACATTCCGTTTTTCTTATGCTAATAACTTCAGTAAAGGTATCAGTCCTAATAACAAACTTGACAGACATACATTCAATTTGAGAGGAACTCAAAGACTTGCTGATGCTATATTTGTTGATGGAACTGTGAGTTATTCTAATACCAGAGGGTTTAATCCTCAAAGATTGTCAGGAGACAACAGTTTAATTTATGGTCTTACCTGGGGATATCCAACAAATTTTGATCTTGACTATTGGAGTAAACAATATCTAGATCCAATTAATGGTGGAAGAAGTACTAATGATCCATTTGGTACTAACAATTTATTTTTCATGCTAAATGAGTTTAGTCAAATCCAAAGTGAAAATAACTTTAGAGGAGCATTAAATGCTAAGGTTAATTTTACTAAATGGTTGCAACTAGAAACAAATGCTGCTTTAAACTGGTACAACACAAACAGAGAAAACAGAGAGTTGGGAACTGGTGTTGGTTTTGCCGGCGGTTACTATGGTTCAGAAATGAGAAACTTTTTTGATTCAAGATATCGTGCCAACTTAAATCTAAACCATACTGTAAATGATTTTGATCTATTCCTTCAGGGTGGTGCTGAGTTAACTCGTTCACAAGTAAAAAGTGCAAGCTTTAATAGTAGAGGTGGTTTAAGAATACCTCGTCAATTTAGGTTAAGCAATTCTATTCAAGATCCTCAAGTGTATGAAGGTGCACCAAATATAGCTCAGATATTTGCTACATATGGACAGGGAACTGTTACTTATAAGCAATGGCTTACATTGAACTTGTATGCTAGAAATGAGTGGAATTCAACACTTGTTTATTCAAACGGAACTGGAAACTACAGTTATTTCTACCCAGGAGCTGATGCGGCATTTGTGTTCACAGATGCATTTAAGATGCCAGAGTTTTTTAATTTTGGTAAACTTCGTGCGTCTTATTCAATAACCGGTGGAGGAACAGATGTTTATAGAGCTAATGCCGGATACTATGTTAGAAGTGGAAATTATCTTCCTGTAGCTGGTGATGGTATTGAGCAATATGGATTTGAAAACTCAACTTTAGGAGAACTTAACCTTAAACCACTTAGAACTTTCAGTAAGGAAATTGGTTTTGAGTTAAAAATGTTGCAGAAAAGATTGGGTATTGATTTTACCGTTTATAAAAAGAATACTAAAAATCAAATCATTGGTTTAGGAACTTCAATAGAGAGCGGTGTTTCAAGTCAATTAATTAATAGTGGAAATACACAAGATTGGGGTATAGAATTAAGCTTATCTGGTACTCCTATTAAAACAAAAAATGGCTTTTCATGGGATACCTATTTTAATTACACTTTAAATAGAACAAAAATTATTTCATTAGCACCAGGTGTTACAACGGTTCAGTTAAGTGGTGGCGATGGTATCAGAACAATAGCTCAAGTTGGAGGCGAGTATTCTACAATGGTTGCAGCCTATGGCTATGCTAAATATCAGGCAAGAGATGCAAGTGGTAAACCTATTGATGACCCTAATAACGGTAAAAAGGTTTTAACTACAGCCGGTTCGGGTGGAGCTGTGTATGTTAGAGCATCTAACTATGCAAATGGATTGAAAAATGAAAGTCAGATTGGTTCAACCCTTCCAAAGTTTTATGGAAGCGTTAGAAACATATTCAGTTACAAAGACTTTTCATTGAGTACTCTTATTGATGCTAAATTTGGAGGATATGTATTCTCAGATACTTATTATTACGGAAGTCAGACAGGTAACTTGAAAAACACATTGTTAGGTCGTACCCCACAAACTGGTGGTACTGAATATACTGATGCTGATGGTGTTAAGCAAGTTGGTGTAGTATTAGATGGTGTTTTTGCTCAAGGAACTAAAATAAATGGTGTTGATGTTGGTGGAATGACTCATCAGGAAACCATTGATAAAGGAATGAGAATTCCTACAATTACCTGGAGATACTATAACAACTCTAATGGATGGAGTGCTGGTATCCGTGAAAGAGGTGCATTTAAATCATCTTGGGTTGCTGTAAGAGACATTACATTAGGTTACGATCTACCTAAGAGCTTTGCTGCAAAAATCAAAATGAATGGAATTCGTGTAAATGTTAGCGCCAGAAACGTAGGTTTCTTATACAATAATGCACCTGACAATATTAATATTAATGACTTTACTGGTACAGGTGCTGGCGATGCATTTTTAGGTGGTGGTACCCCTTATGTAAGAACCTTTGGGTTTGGTATTAATGGTAGTTTTTAATTCATTGTTTGACAAAATTGACTAAAATATTATGAAATATTTAAAATATAAAGTTGGCATAACGCTAACATCTTGTGCACTGCTCCTGGTAAGTTCTTGTAGTAAAGAGAAATTTGCTGAGTACAACACAAATCCTGATTTGGTAGGTGTAATAGCCCCTGCCCCTCTTTTTACTAAGGCAATCACTAATTGGCATGATGATAGTTTTGAAGCTTTTTATGAGCAATATAGAGGTATTTCAAGATGGACTCGTCAGCTCGTAGGAGTTGCTGGTAATTCTATCACCATAACAGATCCTATAGGAAACATTAATAACAGATACGGAAGATTCTTTTCTAGTTCAGGACCTCTATTGGTTGATGTTCAAAAAACGATTGAAAAGCTTCCTGCTGATCAAGTGCCACGTTATGCTTATATGAGTTCTATTGCTGAAATCATGAAGGTTTACGAAGCTTGGTTTGTAACTGACGGTAATGGAAGCATTCCATATACTCAAGCGTTTCAAGCACGTTACGGTGGTACTCTTACCCCAGCTTATGATACACAGGAGCAGTTATATGATATTTTCGACAAATCTTTAAAAGCAGCTGTTACTACATTAAAGACTACTCAACCTGTTGAACAAGTGAGTTTTGGTAACAACGACTTATATTTTCAAGGAAAAATTGCTAACTGGATAAAGGTAGCTACAAGTCTTCGTCTTAGAATAGCAAGCCGCCTTTCAAAAAGAAATCCTGCGAAACTTAAAGAAATAGCACTAGAGATACTAGCCAACCCTGCAGATCTTATTTCATCTCCAGATGAAGATTGGTCATTAAAAGCCGGTTCTTTATTCATCGGTACTGGAAACTGGGATATAACTGCTTCCGGAGCCTATGGTGCTCATCATTCTGTTGATTTTATGTACAGAAACAATGATCCACGCTTAAAACTTTTCTATTTACCAAACTCATGGACTTTAGACAGATTTAATCAGGCTAAAACTCAAGGAAAAATAGCTGCAAACGCTGTATATGATTCCAGACGTTATTATGGACAATACACCAGCCCTGATGCTTCTACAGATCCTACTAAAGCAGCATTCTTTAGCCCGGTAGTGATTAAAGACGGTACAAACAACGTTAATTTAGATACTGTATCGCAAGTTCAGAATAGAATGTGGGCTCCTCAGCTTAATAACGGTAAGGGTGCAGCTACTTTGTTAATTTTAACCTATGCTGATATTTGCTTTATTAGAGCGGAGTTAGCTGCTACAGGTGTAACCTCTGAAAGTGCATCGGAATGGTACTATAAAGGCATTGATGCGTCTATAACTACTTATGATAGAATGGCAAAGGCTGCTGCATTAGATGATTACACAGCATTGGATAATAACGCTGTTACTGCTTACAAAGCAATGCCTGAAATTGTTTACAATCCAGCAACAGGTTTACAACAAATTTGCGTTCAGCAGTATTTAAATTTTTATAAAAACTTTAATGAGAGCTGGGCATTATTGAAAAGAACTGGATTGCCAAATAAAACTACATCTTTAGTAGTTGAAGATTTTGTTGTATCTGGTCAGGTTCAGGCAATTCCTAGACGTTTTGTTATCAATTTCCCAGTAGCGGGAGATCCTAATTTTAATAATAAACAAACTGCTATAACTGAAATGGCAAAAGATCCTGGTTTTGGTCAGGCTACAGATGCAAAAGGTAGAGTTTGGTGGGATATGCCATAATTATTATTTAATTTTATATTTATTAAATGGCCGGTTACACCGGCCATTTTCAATTAATCTAAGCTGTTACTTTAATGTTTTTTAGCATATGATGAAATTTTACATTGCTGTATTACTATTACTGATAAAGACATCTTTTACTTTTGGGCAAAAGGAAACTTTTTTTAAAAATGTAGCCCCCATAATTTATAATAAATGTGCACCATGTCACCGTCCAGGTGAAGCCGCACCGTTCAATTTAATTTCTTATGAAGACGTAGCAAAGCGTGCTTCTTTTATTAAAGATGTAATCAATACTGGTTATATGCCACCATGGCGAGCTGACAGCCATTATACCTCATCCCCTTTTTCGAATGCAAGAATGTTAACTGCTGCTGAAAAAAAAACAATTACTAATTGGATTGATAATAAAATGCCAAAGGGAGATGAGATAAGATCCACAACAGATATACTGAATAAATACCATGAAGGTACTAGATATAATAGGCAGCCAGATGCTGTACTTAGCGTTAGTAAGCCATTTCAGGTTAAAGGTGATAATGCAGAGCGCTTTATTGTTTTTAAAATTCCATTTGAATTTGATAAAGCTCAGAATGTTGAGGCCATAGAATTTATTTCAAAAAATAAAAAAATAATCCATCATGCTAATTTTGCTATTTATGATGTGCCTGATGCTATTTCTACAACCTCACAACCTGATTTTATTAATAATACTGTAGGTGAATCGGATGAGTCACAAACAGCTTATGCTCCGTTAAAAACTAATATGGTTTATTACGGAGGCTGGATTCCTGGCACTGGTTATGAATCTTACCCAAAGGATATTGGATGGATTATGCCAAAACGCGGAGTAATATTACTAACTATTCACTATGCTCCTGTTGGCAAGGATGAAATAGATTTTTCTGGTGTAAATTTCTTTTTCACTCCGGCTCCAATTAAGAGGGTTCTTGATGTTATTAATTTCGGTTCAGGTGGCGTAGCTGAAGAAGAAATTACACCATATTTTATGATTCCAGCCGATAGCATTAGGAAATTTACGCTTATGGTTAGCAATCCGGAGAAGCAATCAATAATAGCTGTATGGCCGCACATGCATTTATTAGGCAAAAGTTTTAAGGCATATGCCGTTACACCTCAAAAAGACACTCTCAAACTTATTTCGATACCTGAATGGGATTTTAATTGGCAGGAATTGTATACCTATAAAAAGCCAATTATTATACCCGAGGGATCGCGTCTGATTGTTGAGGCAGTTTATGACAATACCAAGAATAATCCGAAGAATCCTTCAAACCCACCAAAAATGGTTTTTGGAGGAGGTGAGATGAAAACAAAAGATGAAATGATGACGATGTTGTTGCTTTATCTTCCATATAAAGAGGATGACGAAAATTTGAACCTGGAAGATCAAAAATAAGCCCTTAGGCTTATTTGATCTTCCAGGTGTAATCATAATAACCAGCAACTTTCACTTCATCTATTCCTGATTTAAGCATATCTAAACGATACACCATATAATCGGGAAACCCGCTTCCTCCTGCAAAGTACTGATTAGCCAGGGCTGCATTCATTCCTTTTAAACCACTTCCGGCTATTACAGATACAGTATTTGAACTGGTGTTTTTTATTGGCCATACAAAATATGCTGCCAGATCATCTCCTGTAAGGGTTTCTTTCCCTACTTTAACTGTATTACGTCCAACTTGCACAGGGCAATCTTTTAATAGAGGTTTCCAGGCTAAATTTGTGTTCTCATTACCATAGATAACTATATTTCTATCTTTGTAAGTGCTAGCAGAATACTCCTTGTCTGCTATGATATCTACTGCGCCATTACCCCTGTAATACCACGTTTCCGCATCAAAGCGAGCCTTGTTTACGCTCCATTCATTCTCTTCTTTATTTCCGGCTGTGCTATATACAAAAACCATCCTTTTATTAAAACCGTCTTTGAATGTGCCATATCTCTGTGGTCCTTTTTCATATAAACCAGGTGCAGAGGTGATCTTCCAGTTATTACCTTCTTTTAACAAATAGATTTCATCTGTTGTACTTTTGGTTGTATAATTAACAGGGCTCAGGCTATCAATGGTAAGAGTAATGTTTTTATTGGTACTAAAATCTTTTAAATCTATCTTCAAAAGCCTTACATTTTGTGCACTTCCGGTAATATTTCCAGTATTAATATTTCTTTTAAATTGGATTCTACTGTATTGAAGCGGGGCTGTTTGCTGATGAATAGTTGCCCAATAATATGATGATGAAATACCAGGGCTAGCCGTAGTAAAATCAATAGTGTTAACAGCTGTATCAATAGGTTTGCTATGCCATTTAAAGTATTCAAAAAGCGGATTCCAATCTACACTTTCATTTCCATACCAGTGCGAGCCGTTAGGATATTCATAATAACTAAAATCCTGATGGAAGTCTGCTAAAGTCTTTTTCATTGATCGCGCATAGTTAACAGATACAGTACGATCGGCATCTCCATGAAGTATGTAAATCCCAAATGATTTATAGTTGTTTTTAAGTTTAAATACATCGCTTTGGTTACTTGCGCTGAGTAACACGTTGCCTATGGCCGACGAGCTACTGTCTGGAATCAATCCATCAGCAGAACCATATCCTTTAAGTGTCGGATAACCTGCACAAGGTGCGATAGCAGCCCATTTATCTGGATAAGTTGCTCCTAAAAACCATGTGCCATGCCCTCCCATTGAGTGTCCTGTAAGGTAGATATGCTGAGGATTCGGCTTAAACTTATCCTTTGCTAGTTCTAATACTTCCAGTGCGTCCAGCCTTCCCCAGTCTTCCCAGTTAAATCCCCTTGGTCTCCTATTTGTAGGAGCAACAAGATTTCCCCAGTCTTTAGATTGATATGCTCTTGCCTGACCAATTGCTTCTACTCCTGCCCCATGGACAGAAAAGAACAGTGCCGAACCGGATTCATTTGCTCCTGTTTTAGGTGCTACAGCATAATATTGAAGACTACCATCAATATTACTAATAAATGTGTTCATGTATTTTTCTGAAGATGGATCGGCTATCTCCAATACAATATTGGTTTCATCAAGGGTTTTATTTCCATCTATTAAATTGAGCTTGCAATCGGTTTTAGCATTACCAGTTATAGCTTCGGCGTTTAACTTAAAGATTACCTTTCTGGTTGACATTGCAGGAATTGAAGGTAATGTTGTGGTCATTTCTTTTCCTTCCAGATTGCTTTTTATCTTATAGTTGTTCAATTCCTTATTGCTAGAATTGATTACAACAACGGCTCCTAGTAAGTTGTCATTTTTCTCTCCTTTAACTATGCTTGGTAATGTTGCATCTTCTGTATTTAAATGAACTGGTTTGTTGCTGAAAAGCAGACTTGCTGATAAATTTTGGCCACGTACATAAAATTCATTCAGGCCTTTTTTTAAATTCACAGGAATGTACATCCAACCAGATGAATACGGATCGCCGGCATGAATAATGCCATTCACAAAAACTGCGCTATTGCCTTTAATATTTAATAAGGCGATTTTTTCCTGATCAGAATTATAGGTCAGATATAAATAGCCTCCGTTAAATGATCTGGTTCTAAATCTAGCAGCTGTATCAGCCGAAATCTTAAGCCATTTTAATTCAGCTCCAGTACCGCTGTTGCCAAATACAGCATCCGGAACGGGTTGCTTAAGTGATTTGGTAAACAATTGATATGCAAGCAAATCTGTATAGAGAGCTTCTCTGCCATACCGGTGCACATTGTTTAGTAATAATCCTTCGGTAAATTTATAGGTGCTTTGAGCGAAGGTAATGTTAGTTAATAGTAATAATGGAAATAGAAATTTCCAACTAGCGTGTAGAGATTTTTTTTTCATTTTAAAAGGTGTTTCCAGTATTCTAAAATACTAAAAAACAGCCTTCAAAAAGCCTTTTCTCTATGTTTTAAAACGTAACATCTTTAATAGATGAAACTATATTTAAGTACTAAATAAAACTATTACTATGCAGTCTTTAGGCTAAGCGCATGAGTGGTTTGAATCCTGATTTCTTCAGTTAACTGTGCATTACCATTAAGAGGCTGACCATATGATGGAATCATGCTCTTCAGTTTTTTCTGCCAGTCTTCTGTTTTAATCTGATCGCTAAAGCAACGTTCCATTAATGTAATCATGATGGAAACAGCTGTAGATGCACCTGGTGATGCGCCAAGTAGTGCAGCAATTGATCCATCGGCAGCAGTAACTACCTCAGTTCCAAACTCAAGAACACCACCATGCTTTTCATCTTTCTTTATTACCTGAACACGTTGACCTGCGGTTTCTAATTCCCAATCTTCCATTTTTGCAGTTGGCAGATACTCTCTTAGAGCAACCATACGATCTTCCGGCGACTGACGTACCTGATCTATCAGATATTTAGTAAGCTGCAGATTGTCCAGTCCAGCCGATATCATTGGTCTGATATTGTTTATTTTTATAGAAAGAGGTAAATCAAGTAAAGAACCATGTTTTAAGAATCTTGTAGAAAAACCTGCATAAGGGCCAAATAGCAAGGCTTTTTTACCATCAATCATTCTTGTATCAAGGTGCGGAACGGACATTGGCGGAGCCCCAACTGAAGCCTTGCCGTATACTTTGGCATTATGACGCTCAATAACTTCGGGATTAACGCATTTAAGCCATTGCCCACTTACCGGGAAGCCTCCAAATCCGTTTCCTTCAGGAATACCTGCTTTTTCCAGAAGCGGCAAAGAACCGCCTCCAGCACCAATAAATACAAACTTTGCTTTCACAACTCTCTTCTTACCAGTGGTTTCATTTTTAACCTTTACTTCCCATAAACCATCATTTTGCTTTAGTTTACGAACTTCATGGTCAAAGTGCATACTCACATTTTCTTTCTTCTGAAGATAGTTAAACATCATTCTGGTTAGAGCACCAAAGTTTACATCTGTACCAAGCTCCATTTTTGTACCAGCAACTTTCTCTTTAGGATCTCTTTCGTTCATAACCAAAGGCATCCAGCTTGCCAGTTCTTGTGGATCCTCAGAAAAGGTCATCCCTTTAAAAAGATCACTTTTCTGAAGGTTGTTATATCTTTCACGTAAAAATTCTACGTTTTCATTGCCCCAAACAAAACTAATGTGTGGGATACTTTTGATAAAGGTTTCAGGAGAATCAACAATTTTGTTTCTCACTAAAAACGACCAGAATTGTTTTGATACTTCAAAAGATTCAGCTATTGAAACCGCTTTTTTAGTTTCAACTGAACCATCAGGAAGTTGAGGGGTATAGTTTAATTCGCAAAAAGCAGAGTGCCCTGTTCCAGCATTATTCCAGGCATCAGAACTTTCTGCAGCTGCAACATCTAATCGTTCAAAAATTTCAATACTCAGATCCGGTTGCAATTCCTTAAGTAATACACCTAAAGTTGCGCTCATAATACCAGCGCCAATTAATACAACATCTACAGTACTATTTGATTTGCTTTTACCAGTCATTTTTGAAATTTTTTGCAAAATTACGATTCCTAATTAAATTTTGCACGTAATCTTTCAGTCTGATTTTAATTAAATTGCGTTTAATTTACATAACTGTCAGATTTTTTAACCGAAACCTGCTAAAATGTACTGGAACGGCCTTTTTCTTATCCTTAAATACTTAAAAAACCTGGAGAATTTATTTTAAAAAGTAATAAGAATTAAACTTCACTTATGCATTTTAAATAAGAAAACACGATCAAACAACTTTTTGATACAGGTGTTAATTATTTATAACGACTTACCAAAGACTACTATGAGCATTCAGTCAGTTAATCCCGTTAACGGAAAAGTAATTAAAAACTATAAAGAACATTCCTGGAATCAGGTTTCTAAAAAGATAGAATCAACACACTTTGCCTGGTTAAATTGGCAAAATACAGATTTTTCTGAAAGGGCATCTATGCTTAGAAAAACTGCAGAGCTACTTCTTCAGCGCAAAACAGAACTAGCAGCTTTAATGGCAACTGAAATGGGAAAGCCAATAAAAGATGGTATGGCTGAAATTGAGAAATGTGCCTCTGTTTGTGATTACTATGCTGATAATGGCGAGATGTTTTTGAAAGATGAAATAATTGAAACCGAGGCTATCAGGAGCTATGTAAGCTTTCGCCCCTTAGGTGTTGTGTTCGCTGTAATGCCCTGGAATTTTCCCTACTGGCAATTATTCAGGTTCCTTGCTCCTGCACTTATGGCGGGCAATTGTGGATTGCTAAAACACGCATCTAATGTTAGCGGCTGTGCTTTAAGTATTGAACAGATTATTAAAGATGCAGGTTTTCCGGCAAATGTATTTCAGGTGCTGTTAATTAACAGTAAGATTGTTAAGGATGTAATTGCCCATCCATCTGTAAAGGCCGTAACCTTAACAGGAAGTACAGAAGCAGGTGTACAGGTTGCTCAACAAGCGGCTCAGCAACTAAAGAAAAGTGTATTGGAGCTTGGAGGAAGTGATCCATATATTATTCTGGAGGATGCAGATATTGAACTGGCAGCAGATATTTGTGCCCAAAGCAGGCTAATAAACAATGGCCAAAGTTGCATCGCTGCCAAAAGATTTATTGTAGTAAAGAAAGTTGAAAAGGAATTTATTACATTATTTAAAGCTAAAATGGCCGCCAGGATAACGGGCGATCCTTTTGATGCGAATACAAATCTTGGACCGATGTCCAGGCTCGATCTTCGGGATGAATTGCACCAGCAGGTTCAGGAAAACATAATGGCAGGTGCCAAATGTATCCTTGGTGGCAAAATACCTGATTACAATGGCAAGCATGCTTTTTATACTCCCACAATTTTAATTGGTATAAAGGAAGGTATGCCGGCTTATGAAGAAGAAATTTTTGGGCCTGTAGCATTAGTGATTTCTGCAAGGAATACGGATGATGCAATAAGGATTGCAAATGACACACCTTTTGGTTTGGGTGCAGCCGTATTCACAAGAGATGGATCGTTAGGAGAGCAAATAGCTAAAACAAGATTAAACGCGGGATCTTGTTTTGTGAATTCGTTTGTGAAGTCCGATCCCCGTTTACCTTTTGGAGGAGTTAACCAATCTGGATATGGCCGTGAATTGGGAATATTTGGTATTAGAGAGTTTGTAAATATTAAAACGGTTTACGTTAAATAACAAATGCTTCGACTTTTATAGTAACCAATACTTAATAATAAAGTTAAATTTGAATACACTATCGCAGCTATTATGAAAAACTTTGATTGGACCTCATTTACAATAAGAATCTTAGTAAAAACGAGTTTAAGTGACATTTACAATGCCTGGACCACAGGCTTTGAAATAGAGAAATGGTTTTTAAAAGACGCCTCCTTTATTACTGCAGGCGGGACAAAAATTGGTAAAGATGAACCTATCAAGAAGGGTTACAATTACGAATGGCTTTGGTACCTATATGAGGATAAGGCTACAGGCAAAATAACGGAGGCTAATGGCTCGGATTTTATTCAGTTTACCTTTGAAGGAGAATGCCTTGTTGATGTGAAGTTATCTGTTCAAAAGGATTATGTTTTAGTAGAGCTTACTCAGAAAAACATACCTACTGACGAGAATAGTATGCGGAATATTAGATTGGGATGCCATAATGGATGGTCGTTTTACCTTGTTAACTTAAAATCCATTTACGAAGGAGGAATTGACCTTAGAGGTAAAGACACCGACTTTAAACCAATGCTTAATACTTAGCTCAAATTATCATGAAAATCTCACATTATATGTTTTCGTATTTAAATACGTAGCTAACTACGTATTATTGAACATAAATTTAAAATGTATGAGTACTTTGATATTAATAGAGCCTATTTACAACAACTATTGCGCACGAATAATTGATATTATTCTGCCTATACAACAAATAGAATTTGGCGTACCAATTACTTTAGCGGGGCAGCCAGATCTTTTAGATATTGAAACAAATTATCATAAAGACGGTGGCGGTTTCTGGGGTGCTTTAAATAACGAGGAATTGGTAGGCACCATAGCTTTAATGAATGTTGGTCATAATACAGGTGTTATCAGAAAAATGTTTGTTAAGAAAGCTTACAGAGGTAAAGAATTAAATATTGCTCAACACTTGCTTGAATCACTTATTGATTATTGCAAGCAAAACAATATAACCGATATATATCTGGGAACGGTAGATATACTTAAGGCAGCTTGCAGATTTTATGAAAGAAATGCTTTTGTAAAAATTAATATGGAGGAGCTTCCATCCTACTTTCCAAGAATGAAAGCAGATAACACTTTTTATCACCTGAAATTAAATGTTCCCTCCCTTTAAAAATCAGCAAATGAATGTAATAAATGAATCAGGTATTTTAGCTATATCAACCAGGCTTCAGCGTTTAAGTGAACAGCTTCGTAAAGATGGTTTTCTACTTTATAAAGCTCATCATATTAATTTTGAGCCCAAGTGGTTTCCTGTTATTTACACCCTGCATTTTAAGCCTGTTCTAAGTGTTGTTGAGCTTGCGGCTGAAATTGGATATACACATCCTTCAACCATTAGTTTATTAAAGGAGCTGGAAAAGGAAAAGATAATACGTTCCCGAAAAGATAAACAGGACGAGCGAAAAAGACTTATTCTGCTTACCGAGAAAGGTAAAGAACTGCTTAAACAAATGCAGCCTGTATGGGATATAATGGTTTTAGCCTTAACTGAACTAACAGATACAACAAACAACATCATGAAAGCTATTGCTGAAGTTGAACAAAAACTGGAGGAACAAAGCTTTTTAGACAGGGCAAAAAGAATATCGCCACCATCCAGGTAGTTTTTATGCTAGTTCTGGATTTGCTTTTTTAAAGTACAAGTGCATAAGTATTAGCAGCATGCCTATCATGATGGATACATCTGCTATATTAAATACCCCTGTTTGAAAGATTCCTAAATCTATATGTAGAAAATCTGTAACCGAGCCATATAATAGTCTGTCGTACAGGTTGCCTATCCCACCACCAATTACAAAGCTTGCTCCCACAATAAGTAACTTATCGAGTTCGGTTTTATTTAAAACGTAGTAAATGCCAAAACACAACACAAACAATGGCAATAAAGAAAGAAACACAAACTTAACCGGTACCGGAAGCGAGTCTCCCGAACTCAAAAAGGCTCCTGAATTCTCAACTTTTGTTAGGGTAAAATTGTCGCTAATGATCTTTATACTTTCATTGTAGTCCACATGTTTTCTTACAATACTTTTAGTAACCTGATCGCAGCCAATGTTAAACATAACAAGCGAAAGAACCAATGTCCTTCTAAAAGTTTTTCCTTTAATCATTTTCATGTGTTAAATAGACGCTCAATATACTTATATGTTGTGCATGATTAAATATAATCGTTTTTTTTTACCAGTACGGTGACATATTAAAGAAGCAAGGCATTTTATTTAGAACAAACGTTTGCGCAGGGATATAAAAATTTAATTTAACAGATTAGCAAAACAAATCACTTAAGTCTTTAAATGAGAAAGTTAATTCTATTTTCCCTCATGGCTGCTTTTACCACACAGTCATTTGCGCAAAAACCTGCACCAGACCCAAAGATCTTTTGGTCTGAAAGTTTTAAGACCGGCAAACTACCAGATGGCTGGCAAAATGTAGATAAAAGTAAAAAGGACCTGGCATGGTTAATTACCAACCAGCCGTATCCTGGCTCTTATCAGTATCAGCAACAGGCTCCTCCTATTGCGTCTAAAAGTCGTGGTTATCACTTACAGTTCCAGGCAGGCTATTTTGTTGATGAGGATCAGCCATCGTGGGTAAAGAGGAAGGAATATCCCAATACCTGGATGCAAACAGCGGGTATAGATTGCTCTGCTAAATCATCGGTAATACTTCGCTTTCAGCATACTTTTAGGTATAATAGTGAATTTGCGGCACCAGGAGCAGGATTGTATGTTGGTGTAAGTACTGATGGCGAAAAGTGGACAGACTATAATGTAACTAACAATGTGCCTTCGGCTACAGACATGTTTACTCCAATTAACCAGGAGGTAAACATTAGTAAGGTAGCAGCAAAACAGCAAAAAGTATATCTGCGATTTTACTGGAAGGGTTATTACAGTTGGTACTGGATGATTGATGACATAGAATTAGCAGAAGCTTACAATAAAGATCTTGCTATTACACGCTTAACATCGCACAATGAAGAAGAAAATACTTTTACCAAAAATGATGTTCTAGCTGTTACGGTTAAAAATAGCGGTACAGAAAATATCAAGTCGAATTTTAAAATAGTGGGAACTATTGATGGAAAGAGAGAAATTGCTGCAGATGTTTTGGCTAGTAAAAAGCCTATTGCGAGCGGTGAAGAGATTACTGTTAAATTTCCTGCTGTCGATTTAACGGACAAAGCCACACACAATTTGAACTTCAATTTAAAGTTCGATGCTGATGAGAAACTGTCTAATAATACTTTAAAGGCAAAGATAAATGCTAAAGAGACGAAAGTTGGCAACCTTACCGACTTTAAAGCCAATAATAATGAGTTTAATATTACTGCAGGATTCTCAGCTTTTAAGGTAATATTCTATACCGATGATATTTTCAGGATCTGGATGGCATCGGATGGAGAATTTACCAATCCTGCCGGTAATGATATTGTGGTTAGTTACGACGTTAAGAACCCTTCAGTAAATTCTGTAGATAAGGGTACTTATTATCAAATAAAGAGCAAAGATTGTGTTGTTCGTGTTTACAAGCAACCACTGCGCTTTGCAATGTATGATGTTACCGATAGTAAGCCTATTTGGGAAGAATCAGAACCGTTGTCATTTGGTGCCAGAACAAAACAAACAATGAAACGTCATAATGATGAGTATTTTTATGGTGGTGGTATGCAAAATGGCTATTTCTCGCACAGAGATAAGGATATTTTAATTGAAAAAGGTGGTGGCTGGGATGATGGCGGCAGAGCTAACCCTGCCCCCTTCTATATGTCGACCGCCGGTTACGGGGCATTCAGAAATACTTTTGATGCCGGTAAATACTCATTTAAACAAACCTTGGGCTTTACTCATAATGAAAATCGTTTTGATTGCTTTTACTTTTTTGGACCGTCGTTAAAACAAATACTTAATGGTTATACCCAAATTACCGGAAGACCTTTCTTAATGCCGCGCTGGGCTTTAAGCATGGGTGATGCGAACTGCTATAACCGTGGCGCTAAAGGTGATGATAGTAAAAATTACAAAGGAACTGGAACAACTGGTACTACACCGGATGTAATAAAGCTGGTAGCAGACAAGTATATAGAGAACAAAATGCCACGTGGCTGGATCTTGCCCAATGATGGTTATGGCTGTGGTTATACTAAGCTGGATTCTACCATAATGGAGTTAAAAAAGAGAGGATTTTATACCGGGCTTTGGACAGAAAACGGAGTTGAGAAAATTGCTAAAGAGGTTGGTGAATATGGCTCAAGATTGGCGAAACTTGATGTAGCCTGGGTGGGGCCTGGTTATAAATATGCGTTGGATGGTTGTAAAGCAGCTTACGAAGGTATTGAGAACAATAGTAATGCTCGTGGTTTTATTTGGAGTGTAATGGGTTGGGCAGGTACACAACGCTATTCAACAGTATGGTCTGGAGATCAAAGTGGTAACTGGGAGTATATTCGTTTTCATATCCCTACTATTATTGGATCTGGGTTGTCTGCACAGAATGCGGCAACCGGTGATGTTGACGGTATTTTTGGAGGTAGCGATTCGACTTATGTAAGAGATTTGCAGTGGAAATGTTTCACTCCTGTTTTAATGGTAATGAGTGGCTGGGCCAAAAAGAACAAACAGCCTTATTTGCAGGGAGAAGTTAATTCTGCTACTAATAGAAAATACCTGCAGTTGAAGATGCGCATGACTCCATATATGTATACGCTTTGCGAAGAAGCATATGAAACGGGAGTTCCGGCTTCGAGAGCAATGGTTCTGGAATTCCCTGATGATGAGGTTGCAAAGGGCAAACAAACGCAATATCAGTTCATGAATGGTGAATCTTTACTGGTTGCTCCTGTTTATAAAAGTGAATCTAAAAGAGATAGTATCTATTTACCAAAGGGAACATGGTACGACTACTGGGATGGCAAAGCTTATTCTGGCAATACCTGGGTAAATAATTATTCGGCCCCGTTAGAAAAGCTTCCTCTCTTTGTTAAGCAGGGTGCAATTATTCCGATGTATCCTCAAATGGATTACGATGATGAGAAAAAAACAGATAGTTTAACATTAGATATTTATCCATTTCAAAAATCTAAATTTGATATGTATGAGGATGATGGCCTAACACGTGATCATAGAAAAGGTGCCTTTGCAAAAACATTAATTGAAGTTGATGCAACTAAAGACATACAGATAACTATAAATGCTGCCAGAGGAGATTACGAAGGCAAAAACAAGGATAGGGTTTATCTGCTTGATGTACATAATTCAAAAGCGCCTAAAAAAGTTAGTGTTAACGGTAAAAAGTTAAAAGCTTACAGTAACCTGCAGCAGTTTGAAAAGGCTGGTACTGGATATTTTTTCGATGCTAAGGACAAATCTGGTACCATCCATATCAAAACGGATTACCTAAGTACATCTGCTAATCAAACGATTGCGTTGAATTAGTAGATAAAAAAAGAGGCAACCGGACGCGGTTGCCTCTTTTTATTATATGATAGATTTAATTATTTTTTATTTCCGAAATCACAGAACTGCACATCTCTTTTTGGCCTGAAAATCATATACAGCCCAACCCCTATTAAAACCATTGCAGTTGTATATTGTGAAATATCAAAGAATATCAGGTCTTTTAAAGTAAATACACCGCCAAGTATTACAAAAAACACCCAGCCACCAGCTTTAAAATTTTTCCTGTAACCAATTAATAATCCCAAAGCCAGGAATAATGTATGCCAGCTCAAAACCCAAAATGGAATATTAAGACCAATATTTCTCAATAAAAATATAGCGCCAATTACTAATAAAAAGATACCCATTCCGAATTGGCGATTAGATTTGATTTTGTTATTTAAAGTTTCCATAGCTTTTTTTTCTTCAAAACTACTGGCTAGAGCAAGGCTAATCAATGCTAAATAGTTGTATTGTAGAAAACTGTCGGCCAATAACCTTAAAAAATCGGTAAAATAATTTATCGTTTTTAACCGGTACTTTTGCTATTGGCCACTAAATGAACCGGTTTTGTTAAGTAACTCAAAATATTTATCTAGGTTGATTCCTAATGATTCTTCGAAAGAAGATTTTAGATCTTCTGGTTGTGGGTGTTTATTTTTCCATTTATCAAAATAATGTTTAAAAGCATTATCCATCTTTTCTCTGCCAACTGAATTTTCAAGAATGTATAACCATAGCGCAGTCTTTGCATATGATGTCATACTGTAATCATCTGATGAGGCAAATTTATCTGAAGGTGTTTCAATGGCCGAGTTCATTGGGATGCTGGACATTGCACCATACGTGCGATCTAAAAATTCCTTTTCCGGCAACGCCTTAATTTCGGCTGGTATGGCATCCCCAAACATAGAATTTGCTCTATATTTCTGGGCTTCATATCTGAACTGAAAATAAGAGTTTAACCCCTCATCTAACCATGTATGTTGCCTTTCATTACTACCCAACATACTCATAAACCAATTGTGGCCAATCTCATGCGCAATTACACCATCAAGCGATTCCTTCTTAGCATCTGGACTAGTAATTAATGTAATAGTTGGATACTCCATTCCACCACTTGAATTATTTGCGGGGCCTTCTACTACTTGCACAACCGGATATTCATACGCTCCTACCCAATTACTGTATTTTCTTAGCGCATCTTTAGCATAATCAATACTGTTGCTCCAAAGTGTTTCTTTTTTGTTGTGATAATAGGTAAAAGCATCAATTACTTTTCCTGAAGCGAGTTTAACTGTATCGTACTGTATTACAAAGTCCTTATCGGCAAACCAGGCGAAATCAGGAACACTATCAATCTTATAGGTCAATTTTTTTGTTGCACCTTTGCTTATAGGCTTATAAGTTGCAGGTTTACCTGTTCTGTTGGTTGTATTTTTTGTCCCAAGGCTTTTATACAAGGCCAGTTCGTCGGTATTTTGCAGTATGCCTGTTGCACCCACTACATAGTCAGATGGAACGGTTATGTTTACTTTAAATGAAGCATAATCACTATAAAACTCTCCCATATCCAGGTAAGGGAATTCATGCCAGCCATTTTTATCAAATACGGCTGGTTTAGGATACCATTGGCAAACCATAAACTCACCATCGGCAAAACCTGATCTGGAAAAATAGGAAGGTAATTTTACTTTAAAATCTGTAGTTATAGTAACTGAATCACCTGGTTTTAAAGGCGATTTCAATTTCAATTTAATTACATCAATATATTGTGGATTAGGATGAGATTCGGTTTCTGCTGATTTCCCATTTACCTTAAAATTTAATCCTTCAATACTGCCATATGTATATTTCTCAAGCTTTTTAACACGTGAAGTATCATTCTTTATCTGTTGAAACAATGCTGTAGATTCTTGTTTGTAAGCATTTGGCCAGATATGAAACCAGATAAAATCCAGTTCTGAGGGGGAATTGTTTTTATATACTATGGTTTCAAAGCCTTTTAAAGATTTGTCCTGGTCGTTAAGGGTCACATCAATATTATAATTTACATACTGCTGCCAGTATTTGTCCTGTGCAAATGCTTTAGTTCCTAAGCATAGCAATAAAATTATCAGGTATTTTCTCATCTGTATATAATCTCCTTTTTTACTTATGTTTTATAATACGTTAGTTTAATTTAGCAAGTAAGCACACTCTTATCAAAATCTGCTCCAATTTATTCTATTTGGCCAGGCATTGGGAATTAAAATAAAACTTAAAGTGACAGTTTTTGTTCTAAATAGTAATTACCAATATATAACAATATGAAAAATTTTTTAACAGTAGCTATTATTACAATAATGGCATTTTTTACTTCCTGCTCAACTACTGCAGAAGTTGAAGTAGCAGAGGCAAAACTGGCAACAACCGCTGATGCAAAGGACATCGGAGTAGCAAAATTCTATAAGTTAAAAGATGGGAAGATGAAGATGGATTTAGAACTTAATTTCCCTGCCCGCGCTGATAGTACTGTTGCAGTACATTTTCATGAGCACGGAGATTGTGGCGACATGGGCAATAATACGCATGGCCATTGGAATCCAACTAATGAAGCTCATGGTAAATGGGGATCAGCAGCATATCATTCAGGTGATATTGGAAATATCCAATTAGACAGCAAAGGTCATGGTACTATATCGGTAACAACCGACCGATGGAGTATTGAAGAAAATGATGTCAAAAATATAATTAACAGAGGTATTATAGTTCACGGAGGTACAGATGATTATACTACGCAGCCTACAGGAAATTCAGGACCTAGAGTTGGATGTGGTGTAATTGTTAAACTTTAAATGAAATAAAGATAGAGCGTGTGTTACATGCTCTATCTTTATTTCATCTTACAGACTGATATAGCTGAGAAAAAGAAGGTTTTGTAAGGATGATCTGCCAAAGGTGGTTCTTTCCTGCCCTAAATGATGCAGCACTTAAACTTAAATAGTACTCCCACATCCTGTAAAACCGTTCCGAATAGCTGTGCTTTAAATTACCCCATGAAGCTCTGAATCTGTTTAGCCATTCCATTAAAGTACGATCGTAATACAGGCCAAAGTTATGCCAGTCTTGTAAAATCAGGAGTTGATCTATTGATTTCCCCAACTGTTCCACCGAGGGCATCATGCCTCCGGGAAAAATATATTTGTTTATCCAGGCATCTGTGTTTATGTTATTCTCATTTCCACCAATGCAATGTAACAGGAATATACCATCGTCTTTTAGGCAGTTTCTTACAAGCTGCATATAAGTACGGTAGTTTTTGTAGCCTACATGTTCAAACATACCGATAGAAACAATACGGTCATAATGTCCAGTTAATAATCTATAATCCTGCAACAGGATATCTACTGATAATCCATAGCAACGATGCTTTGCCATTTCCGCCTGTTGATTTGAAATGGTAACCCCTGTAACTTTTACCTGGTATTTTTCTGATACATATTGAGCAAAGCCCCCCCAGCCACAGCCTATATCCAAAACTTCCATACCTTGCCTAAGCTTTAGTTTTCTACATATTAATTCGAGCTTATCCTCCTGTGCCTCATCTAAAGTTTTCGCTTTTTCCCAATATGCACAAGAATACATCATATGCTTATCAAGCATAGCCTCAAAAAGATCATTACTAAGATCATAATGTTCATGAGCTACATTAACAGATTTAGATATGGTTTGCATATTAAATAAATAAGCTTTTAGGGTTTGCCACCTTACCTTTAGGCTTTTAGATATCTGTTTTTCTATATCTATGTTCATTAGTTGAAATAAGAAATGGTCAAGTGCTAAGCAATCCCACCATCCATTCATGTATGATTCACCAAGCCCTAGAGATCCATAGCGCAACACATGATTGTAAAAGCGCTCATCATAAACCTGGATATCAAAAGCTTCCGTTCCATTTAAATGTATGCCAGCTGGAAGTATTAACTCCTCGATGGTAGCCTGGTATTTGTTCATTGATTTAAATCTATTCTATTTAATTTCTAAACAAACGAAGTGGCACAGTGGTTTATAATATTATACAGCTAAATTGTTACAACTAAATGGATTATGAATTGTTATCATTATATATAAACTTATAAAACATGAAAAAATTATTGTTGCCCGCTGCAATAGGTATGATTCTCCTATTTGCTCTATTATTAAATGCTTGCAACAGCACGAAGATTATTTCGTCATGGGCTGATGCTCAGGGAACAATAGAAAAATCGAATAAGGTACTGGTAATTGCATTGATGGGCGCGAAAGATAGAAACCTTAAAGAGAATGTAGAAAATATAACTGTCCAAAATCTTAAAGCTCATGGTATTAATGCAGGATCGGCATTGGCTGAATATGGACCAAAGGCTTTTGAAGGATTAAATGAAGCAGAGGCACTAAAGAAAATAAGAAATAAAGGATATGATGGTACTTTTACTATTGCTTTGTTAGATAAAACTAAACAAAAGAAATACAATCCCGGTTCTGTGGGTATGTGGCCAGGACCATATCGTTTTTGGGGGTACTATCATTCCATGTATGGTCGGATTTATGAACCTGGGTACTACAGTGTAACTAACAAATTCATTCTGGAGGCTAATTTCTATAGTTTAAATACCGAAAAATTGATTTATTCAGTACAAACTAAATCATTAGATCCTTCAAGTCCGCGTGCACTTGCTACAGACTTTAATAAAAGATTATTCGATGATATGATTAGTAAAGGTGTAATTAAATAAAAGGAGGATATTATCATGAGAACATTTCCAGTTAGATTCAGGAAAGCGAGCATGGAACTGGATGTACTTGTTACTTCGTCCGATAACTGCCGAAAATTTAAGGTTGAAATGGTTACCGGCGAGCCAGACCCAATAGTTCTTAGCAGAACTAATGGCGAATGGACTGTTGAGCATCCTGGAACACGATGTTTTCCTCCTGAAGGATATGAAGACCTGGAAAAAGCGATAGACAATTATTTGGCAGAGAATCCATAAAGTTTAGTAACCATTACCTGCAAATTCTTTTGTGTACATTTTAAGGTTCTTTTTTAAGATACCCCTGGCCATATGTATTCTTGTTTTAACTGTACCAATTGGTACATGGAGCATTTCGGAGATTTCATGATATTTAAACCCTTCAAAATACTTAATGAAAGGAGTTAAATATTCTGGCTGAAGTTTCTTCATAGCATTATGAATATCTTCGAGCATGAATTTATTCTCTCCGAAATTTCCTGTAGCACTGTTCTGCAATTGCGATACTGGAATTTCTTCGTGTGTTGTAATGAATGATCTGGTCTTTACCCCTCGTCTATAACTATTAATAAACGTATTCTTCATAATTGTATATAACCATCCCCGAAAATTAGTTCCATCCCGGAATTTCCTGGAATACCGCATGGCCTTTAATAAGGTGTCCTGAACAAGATCATTGGCATCCTCATAGTCCTGGGTAAACTTAAAGGCAAAAGATTCTAAAGCGTTTTGATTAAGACTAAGTTGATGGTTGAAATCAGTAGTATTCATGGCGCGGAGGTTTAGGGGTGACTACTTTTTAATTCATTTGTTCAATATTTTTAATAAAGTAAATATCCGTCAAAACGCGTACCAAAATACACGTAAAACACTGATATACAATAGAAAAAAAGTATCTAATCCTGATCCAGGTACTCCATTCCCAAAGGCGTTATAGAAGCCGAATGTTGCACACTATGTCTGTTGATCGTAATGAACCCCAACTCTTCAAGTTCTTCATACTGTTCTTCCATTCCGCCCAGTATTGAAGAACTTACTTGTTGGTCAATAATCTCTAATAATGATTTTATATCCTCTTTTTCCATGGCATTATTACTTTAATAGATTTCTTAAACGTCTACTTAAAGTTAATAAAAATCATTTATTTTTAGTATTAAAGATTTGTACTTTTATAATGAATTTCTGATAAATTTCTTAATGTTTCTGCTGCAGCTTCCGGAGTAATATCACGTTGAGGATTGCCCAGCATTTCGTACCCAACCATAAACTTCTTAATTGTTGCTGAGCGTAAAAGTGGCGGGTAAAAATGCATATGCCAATGCCATTCTGCATGATGGCCATCATTTACCGGCATTTGGTGCATACCAGCCGAATAAGGAAATGAAACCTGAAAAAGATTATCATATCTCACTGTAATGTTTTTAAGTGCAACTGCAAGATCTCCTTGTTCTTTATCAGTAAACTCTAATATACTCCTAACATGTCTTTTACTGATAATCATGGTTTCATATGGCCATACAGCCCAAAATGGCACCAATACTACAAAACTATCATTTTCAAATACTATTCTTTTTTGCTCTTTAAGCTCTACTTTAAGATAATCTGAGAGTAAGCTTCTGCCGTTTACCTGAAAATATTTTTTCTGATTTTCTGTTTCTTTATGAATTTCAAGTGGAATACTATTTTGAGCCCAGATCTGGCCATGAGGGTGCGGATTGCTACAGCCCATCAATTCACCTTTATTCTCAAATATCTGTATGTGCTTAATAGAAGGGTTTTCACTTAAAGCCTTAAATTCTTCTGCCCATAGTTGAATAATGCCTTTAATTGCCGTCAACTCAAGTTCTGCAAGTGTAAGGTCATGACGCGGAGAAAAAGCAATAACTCTGCAAATTCCGGATTGGCTTTCAGCTTTAAGTAAGCCATCTATTGATATTTCTCCTGCTGGGGTATCCGGCAATAGTGCTGAATAATCGTTAGTAAAAGCAAAATTTGTAGTGTAATCAGGATTTTTGCTTCCGTCTGCTCTTTTGTTACCAGCGCAAAGGTAACAAGCCGGATCATGCTGAGGTCGGTTATCGGCAGGCAGGGATTCTACCTTCCCCTGCCATGGCCGTTTAGTTCTATGCGGAGATACTAAGACCCATTCTCCAGTTAAAATATTTTGCCGCGTATGCGGATGTTCATTCAAATCAAAATTGGTATCCATCGTGCTATTATATATTCTATTTTACTTCCTCAATTTTTAATATTACACTTGTTCTTGAGGAGTTCACATCAGGATTGAACCCTACTTTCATTAAGAAATCGCCGGTGTAGGATTTATCACCTTTTATAGAAGAATTAGTTCCCGGATAAAGATTTATCTCTTCAATCTTGTATTTCTTAGCTGCATCCAATCCTTTTAATAAAATTGGAAGGCTACTGTTTACACCATATCTATAATTAACAAGGTAGTTAAAGATCACACCAGAAGATTTGTTCTCATCCATGTATAGCATAGAAGCTACGCTAGATTCTTTTGGATTTGATAAACGGTATTGGTTACCTTGCCAAATTATCGGTTTAATTTCGTTGTAAACTTTAATTGCATCCTGGCAGTACTTAAGATCATTTTCTTTTAAATGACTAACTACAATATCAAATCCCAATTTACCCATCATAGCTACATCTGTACGGAATTTAATTGGTTGTTTACCCCAATCAGTTACGTGATTAGAACTGGCTATTGCTGGGTAGAAATAAGAATATTCCCATTGCATAAAAATACGCTCAAGCGGATCGGTATTGTCACTAGGCCAAAATTCTGTAAAATATTTTAATGCAGCATAGTCTACCCTGCCGCCCCCGCCTGAGCAAAGCATCATTGGTACCGTAGGGTATTTAGCTCTTATTCTTTCTAACACTTTGTATAATCCGCGCACATATTCAATGTAAAAGTGCGACTGATTTTTAAGGGTTGCAGAGTGTGCATTGTAGATAACAGCATTACAATCCCATTTAATATAGGCCAAATCAGGATTTTTTGTAAATAGACCATCAACTACACCAAATACAAAGTCCTGAACTTTAGGATTAGTTAAGTCGAGTATCAATTGGTTTCTAAAATAATACTCATCTCTTTTAGGTTGTTTAACCACCCAATCCGGATGTTTTTCATACAACACACTTTTAGGGTTCACCATTTCAGGTTCTATCCAGATGCCAAATTTCACACTGTTATTCTGAGCTTCTTTAACCAACGACGAAATCCCGTTTGGTAGTTTTTCTTTGTTCTCTTCCCAATCTCCTAAACCGGCAACATCGCCATTACGGGGATATTTATTTGCAAACCAACCATCATCTAACAGAAATAAATCTACACCAAGTTTCTTAGTGTCTTTTAAAAGCCCGGCAAGTTTGCTTTCATTGAAATCAAAATAGGTCGCTTCCCAGTTGTTAAGTAATGTTAACCTGGTACCTTTACCATCAAGAAGTTTGTAGTTTCTTGCCCAATTTTGCAGATTTCTACTTGCTACACCTTTACCCTGAGTTGACAAGGTATACAGAAAAACAGGGGTAACAAACTCTTCATTTGGCTTAAGTGTGTATGGTGAAGCATAGTTATTTATACCCGAAATAATACGCAGATTATCCTGATAATCTACTTCCAGATCAGTACGGAAATTTCCGCTATATTCTAATGCGCCAAATAGCACTGTACCTTCATCTTCTGTCGCCGGCTTATTTAAGGAAACCATAAATACAGATGGCTGAAAAAGATTGGCCCTTGTACCCAGTTTTGTATCAAGAGTTTTGATACCGTGAGTAAGTTTCGACTCTTCAGATTGCATTTCTTTAGCCCAATCGCCATGGTATTGGTTCAAATAATAACCAGCCCCTTTTATATGAAGATTTGCAGATGCATATTTATGGAGTGTAACATTACCTTTTTCAGTATGTTTAATAGATGACCATTGTTCTACCACATCTTCTTTATAATAGCTTTTATAATAAAGAGTAACAGTAAAATTATAGGCCGGATCTTTCAAAACAATGGTTAATAGCGTAACATCATTATCTATCTTCTTTAAATCATGACTTACATATTTTAAATCCAGAGAGTTGTTGCCATCTGCATGAGTTACTGTAATTGCAGGTTCCAATAAATTACGTGAACCTGAACCTGTATATGCTGAATTAAGCATTCCTGTATAATCAGGAGTTTGTTTAAACACATTCAATACCTGATTGTATTCGCTGCTATTGGATAACTTTTTTCCAAAATAAATTGTTCCCAGATCTTTATCTGCATTTGCCTGTAATATTAGGGCATTATTTTGCGTTTCAATAGGAATAATCGTTTGTGCAGTTAGATTGGCCGGGGTAACCATCATACTTGCCGAAAGCATAGCAAATGATACGTAGGCTGGAATTGAGTGTTTATTAAATATCATATCTAAAATATATTTGGTATTACATTCTATAATCAAAATTCTGTTTAACCATGTCCAGATGAAGCCTTGCACCCAGATGTTCTGCATCAAGTTCCAGGGCTTTTAATAGTGCATCACCGGCATTTTCAAATTTTGCAAGGCCAAGATAGCCTAAACCTTGCAGAAAATAGCAATGAACTTTATTTCTAATATCAAGATCATCTTCAAATATCAATAGGTTTGGCAATGATACTGCAAAGTAATCAATCTTAACCTGGTCATTAATGTGCTGATTACCATAGTCTATTAACTTATTAAATATCTGTTCCGCATATGCTGTGTTGTTAAGTTTTTTCCACGCAAGTCCTTGATAAAATATTTTGTCAGGTTGCTGATCGTTGTAAAACATAGCAGCCGATGGCTCATCCAGTCCTTTTGTAGCCATGTTAAAATATTTCTTTGAGTTACCCTCATCATTTAATCCTTCATAAGCACAACCTAGCCAATAAAATATGTCGTTCTCCTGAGCACCGTATAATTTTCCTTCGCCAAGATTATGAGGATAAGTTTGGGCATCATTTAATAAAGTTATAGCTTCCTGATAATATTCCTTTTGTATCTTTTGCTTGGCAAGTTCTATAAGGCTACATACATATTGACCTGAAGCTTTACCTTCTCCACCTTCCCATGGGTGAAATTTGTGCTGCATAAGTAGTTCATATGCTTTCTCATTTTCACCTAAAAAGTTATAAATAGATACCAAATCAAGGTATACATCATCCCTTTCTAATGCTGTGTCAAGGTTGTTCTCCAGAAAACTTAAACGCTCATTAGGGCTTCTGTTTAATCTCTTGTAAAGCTGGTGCAACTCCATACATAAGCGATCATCCTTAGGGTCTAATTCAAATGCTTTTTCGAAAAATTCCAGCGCTACATCCTGGTTGTTTCGTTTATTGAAATAGGCAATTCCTAAATTCCGTAATACTGTTGGGAAATTGGCATTTGTTTTTGCTGAAGCTTCCCAATAAGTAATTGCCTCATCGTATTGTCTCTTATCGTAAAATAGGTTTCCCAGATAGTAAGGAGCTTTTGAATCTGTTGGATTTAATTCTATTGCCAATCTTAAAACGTTTATTTCCTGCAATCTATTTGGAAAACATAAATAGGAATTGGCCTCGGCCGCAGCTTTCAGATAGCTTAATGCCTGCTCAGTTTCACTTAGTTTATAATAAAAATATCCCAGGTAATAATAAACCAGCGGACTTGTTTCTTCTCCTTTAATCGCATAGGTTAGTAAATCTATTGCTTCAGAAAATAAACCTGATTCTGCATAATCAATAGCATACTCAATAAAGTTTTGTTCATAGCCTCTGGATAATGTAAGGAGTTCCTTTAAATATTTATCTTCATTTATTACATCTTTTAAAGATCTGTAAATACATACTTTCTCAAACAATGCACCCAAATTAAATGCATCCTTTTCAATGGCGAGATCAGTGGTACGAATAGCATCATCTATTTGTCTCAGCTTTCTGAAAGCAGCCGATTTTAAAACATAAGCCTTACTATTATTTGCATTATTATCTATTGAATGATTGATATGCTCTAATGAAAGATCGTAATCTTCATTAAACATATCAATCTGTGCTACAGAAAAATAACCGCTGTCTTTATAAGCTTTATTCCAGGTAGATTTATAAAATACTTTGTAAGCCTCTTCCTGTTTACTTTGAAATTTAAGACATAAGCCTAAATTATAATATGCCTCACAATCATAAGGATTTGGATTGCGCTGGATACTTGTTTCTATTGATTTCCTAAAGTATGGCTCACTTTTTTCGAACTGGCCTCTTCTTAAATACCATAGGCCCAATGCATTGTTGCTCCTTATATCTCCTGGCTCTCTTTCTAGGGCTTTTTCATAATAAGGTACCGGACTATAGGTGGCATGTCTATATTGTTCCAGATGCTGTCCAGTTAAAAATAGCTGCTCATTGCTTTTAATATCTTCAGGAGATAGCGCCGGTTTTGCTGCTTCTGGAATGTCATTAATCTTATTCCTTGAAGGTTCATATCTCAATAATTCTCGCCCTTTAGCATTATAAATTACAAGCAACAACTCGTTCTCATTAAATTCAGCTCCTACTTCTATCTCTCGAGCATATACGTCATTAGGTGTGATATTTATAGCTTCTTCAAAATAGGTTTTACCACCATTACTTAGCTTAACAGAAAGAGCATTTTGAATTGATGTTACATAAATCTGTAGTTTAATTATATTATCTATTTTATTAATAGACAGTAAAATGTCCTTGTTTGCATTCTTAACTACACCCAATGACTTGTAAGGCATAAAGTATTGCGTAAATGACTTTTCTTCATTTGGCATCAACCATGTAAAATCCGGCTGATTGTCAGTAAACATTCCTGTCATTAACTCAATATAAGGTCCGTCTTCATCCGTTAGATTTCTGTCCCAGGCAAGCCCAAAATCACTATGCCCCCACGTCCATTGCTTTTTACCTGGTGAAACGTGATGATTGGCAACATGAAGCAAACCTCCTTCAGTATCGTGTTCATATCCACCTACAAAATCATAATCAGAGTTGATAGCCATGTATGAAGTAGGAACAGGGATATTTTTGTACATTGATATATCTGTACCAGGCGAATAATCCACCTTATAATAAGTTCCTGTAGCAATAGGAAAGGTAGAAACATCCCTTTTTCCATGATCAAAAACAGCATTTACATCAGGTGGAAAAACAGACTGATAATGATCATTAACCTTTACAGCTGGGTTGGCCCACCACAAAAAGGTTTGTGGAAGTTCTGATCTGTTTAATAGTTTAGCTTTAATTTCTATATACGCTTTATCAGGATAAAGGGTAAAACCGGCCATTCCTTTAGTATGAAACATCTGTTCAACCTCATTAACCCAAACAGTTTTACTTCCATCACTATTTTCTTCAAGCTTATAATCAATTGGATTAAAGGTAGTAGGCCGGTGATGTTGCGGCCAGTTAAATTCTATACCTCCCGAAATCCATGGTCCAGTTAATCCAACCAATGCCGGTTTAATTACCTGATTGTAATAAATAAAATGTCTCTCTTTTATCTTATCATATGCCATCTGGATACGTCCACCCAGTTCTGGCAGAATCATCATTTTTATATAATCGTTTTCAAGAAATAGTCCGATGTACTCTTTATCAGTCTTTTCATCAAATATCTTTTCTACAACCGGATTAGGATAAACAACACCACTGCTTCCCTGATAAATTCTTTTTTCAAAGAACATAGGGTTTTTATTAGGCTTACCAATACCATAGGTTGGTATAATAACTTTTTCTTCCCAAACGCTTACGCTCATGTTTTTCATTAGAATTGTTTTAATATTTTATGTTGTGAATGCGATCTTCTTTAAATCAGGTTTCTATTAATGTCTGACGAAGTTCTCTTCCAGTTCCTCTAGTGTTTGTCCTTTTGTTTCTTTAACTCTTTTTTTGATGAAAAGAAATCCTAAAAAGCAAATACCCGCATACAGGTAAAATGGACCAAATGTGCCTAGCTTTTTAGCCAAAACAGGAAATGTAAAGACAAGGATAAAATAGGCACCCCATAAAGAGATAATTGCCACAGACGATGCTGCTCCGCGTATTTTGTTAGGGAAAATTTCGGAGATAAGCACCCATGTAACCGGTGCCAATGAAATTGCATACATGCTAATAGCTAATAATACAAATGCAGAAACTAAACTTGCCGGGAATTGATTTTGTAATAAAAAAGCCAGTATAATATATACAATTGATAAACCTAAAGACCCAATAAGCATAAGAGGCTTTCTGCCTAATTTATCTACCTGCCACATGGCTAATAAAGTAAACAACAGATTTACGGCGCCAATAGCTACAGTTTCAAACAGCTGTCTATCCAAATTAGCACCTACCGATTCAAATATTGTTGATGTATAATTAAATACAACGTTAATACCACATAATTGCTGAAAAACGGCCAGTATAATACCTACAATAACAGCCGGACGAACACTTTTTTCAAATACAGCTTTGTACGATTGTTTTTTTACTCCTGCAAGTGATTTCTCGATATCAGAGAATGTAGAACTTGCAAATGATGCTGAACCAATTTTTAGTAACACTTCATTTGCTTTCTCAGGTTTGCCAGCTTTAACAAGCCATCTTGGACTTTCTGGTAGCCATAATACACCAATTAAAAATATTAGTGACGGTACTACTCCCAGCCCAAACATCCAACGCCATGCATCTGGCCCTGTATCAGCCAGAAAATAGTTCACTAAATTGGTTATCAAAATACCAATTACTACTGTTAATTGGTTAATTGCTACATTCCGTCCTCTTACTTTGGCTGGCGAAATTTCAGCAATATACATTGGACATAACATCGAAGCCATACCTACACCAATTCCGGCCATAAATCTCATCACCACAAAAAGTGTAAGGCTTGATGCGAAAGCAATACCTATTGATGACAGCGCAAAAATAATTGCTGCAATCATAAGTCCAGGTTTTCTACCGTAACGATCAGCAATATTGCCTGCAAACAAACATCCTACAATACATCCCAATGCCAAAGATCCTGTTAAAAAACCTTCCCACCATGCATCCAGCATAAACTGAGTTCGTAAAAATGGCAATGCTCCTGATATTACCGCAAAATCGAATCCAAACAAATACCCCCCAAGAGCGGAAATGAAGGATATGCCGATAATGTATTTATGATTAAAAGTTATTTTTTCCATACTGTTTTAGTTTAATAATTTGGTTGGCTAAAATTGTCTATTATATTGGAGTTGGCAAATAGATTATAATTTCTTAAAGATGGACTTTTTTATCATTAATATTAATTGATAAATTTGTCTAAAGCACCATGGAAACAAAAAAGAAAATTAAAGAAGGATTTTTAGGGCAAAAAATGATTGTTCTTACTCCTAATATTAGGAAAAGCATCAAAAACAATCCTCTAATCAACTCTTTTTACCTTACTGCAATAGGTTATTACCCTAATGCTGTGGGGCACGACAGAGAGCGTAAAACAGGTTCCGCTGAGTTCATTTTAATTTATTGCGTAGATGGTGAAGGCTCCATTGAACTGGACAATAAAGTTTATAATTTAAGAGCGAATACGTTCTTTATTATCCCAAAAAATATACCCCATAGATACTTTAGTTCATTAAAGAATCCATGGAGCATTTACTGGTTACATTTTAGTGGGGTTAATTCAAGAATGATTTATGAACGTTCTCTTGTTGAAGAACAACCTGAAGTGCATTCAATTCCATTTGAGCGGGATAGAATAGATATATTTAATCAGATATATACCATGCTCGAGGAAAGTTTTGGCACTAAGGAAATGGAAATCATGAATTTCAGGTTACTCTATTTTGTAACCTCTCTAATTTATTATAAAGAGATTAATCCGTCTGTTTATAATAGAGACGCAGTAAGCAGTTCCATTTCATTTATGAAAGACAACCTAGATAAACGGCTTACCGTAAACCAACTTGCCGAACAACAAAAGATTTCTCTGTCACATTACTTAAGGATATTTAAACAAAAAACAGGTATTTCGCCAATAGCTTATTATAATCAGCTTAAAATCCAGCATTCATGTCAATATCTTTATTTTACTGATAAAAGCATTAAAGAGATTTGCACCGTACTGGGTATTGATGATCAATATTATTTTTCTAGATTGTTTAGCAAGCTCATCGGTACCTCTCCTTCAGAATACCGGAAGAAACACAAGAAATAGCTTTATTGCTTACTTTTAATGTTACCTATGATCTTGGTGGCATGGTCTCTTGAATTTTCTATAAACCATAAATGAGTATCCATGCCTCCGCAAACTACGCCGGCCAAATAAATACCTTTTTCGTTCGTTTCCATTGTTTTTGAATTGTGCTCAGGCATACATTTTTCATCATTACTCAATTTGATCCCAAATTTTCTGAGCAACTCAAAGTTAGGTTGATAACCCGTTAAGGCCAGCACAAAATCATTAGGAATGATAATCGTTCCATTAGGTGTACGTATTTCAGCAGTATCATTGGCTATGCTAACCAATTCTGAATTAAAATAGGCCTTAATGCTCCCTTCCTCAATACGATTAATAACATCTGGCCTAACCCAATATTTAACCCGTTTACTTATCTCTTCATCCCTTACAACCATGGTTACATTAGCTCCTTTTCTGTAAGTTTCCAAAGCGGCATCTACCGAAGAATTACTGGCGCCAACAACAATAACATCTTGCATAGCATAATAATGAGGGTCTTTGTAATAGTGTGCTACCTTTGGAAGCTCCTCGCCTTGTATATTCATTTTATTTGGGAGATCGTAAAATCCAGTAGATATAATGATATTTCTGGTTAGATAACTTGATTTTGATGAAGTTACAATAAAGCCCTCAGTTTGCTTCGAAACTTCCTCAACTGTTTCAAAAAGCTTGGTGTTCAGTCGAAATTTAAGTGCTACCCTTCTGTAATACTCCAGTGCCTCTGCGCGGGTAGGTTTAGGATTATTTGAAACAAAAGGAACACCACCTATTTCCAACTTCTCCGAAGTAGAGAAGAAAGTCATATTCTGAGGATAATTATATAATGAATTTACGAGACATCCCTTTTCAATAATTATATATGATAAACCAGCCTTTTTAGCTTCAATCCCGCAGGCAATACCAATTGGTCCTGCCCCTATAATAAGTATATCTGTAACTTCCATCCTATTGTTAACTCATTGAAGGAAATGATATTCCCTTTATTTTCCTAAATAGTTCAACAGCATAAATGTCTGTCATTCCCGAAACAAAATCTAATACACTTTGGATTTTAGAATAAACGTCATCTTTCTGTGTTAAAAATTGTTTAGGTATCAGTTCAACCAGCTTCTTATGGTATTTGGATTCATTTTGCAGATAGGCTGGAATAAACTCTTCTAAAAGCCCGCCCATAACCTGATAACCTGCTACTTCAATCTGCACTACTGAAGAATAATTATAGATTTTCTTAATCGATATCTGTTCTATTTCCTTCATTACTGATAAGAATGGCTCATCAATAGCATCCATCAGGCTTTTATTGAAATTACCACTTAATATTGACTCCTGCTGCTGATAAAATACATTTGAGCATTGCCATATCAATGTACTTATAGATTTTGCTCGCATCAAAGTGATCTTTGCATCATCATCTTCCATTTCAGCTAGTCTTGATAGCATCTTACCATCATTACACAAAGGCAAAAGTAAAGTCTCAACTTCCTTATACGAAAGTATTTTTAAACGATGTGCATCCTCAAGATCAATAATATTATAGCAAATATCATCCGCTGCCTCCACTAGATACACAAGTGGATGACGCTTATAAATTAACGGCGATTCCTGAACTTTAATAAGGTCCATCTCGGCAGCAATCTTTTCAAATCCACTTTGTTCCGATTGGAAGAAACCATATTTTTTAGTATAAATATTCTTTTTATTATGCCCTGCAATAGATGCACATGGGTATTTAGCTATTGCCGCAAGTGTAGAGTAAGTTAACGCAAATCCTCCTGTTCCTTTTCCGGCAAAGGGGTGGGTTAATATTCTCAAAGCATTGGCATTCCCCTCAAAATGAATTAAGTCTTCCCATTGTGCTTTAGTTACCTGCTCCTCATATACCTTTCCATCGCCACTATTAAAATAATGTGATATAGCCGATTCACCGGAATGACCAAAGGCCGGATTACCTAAATCGTGCGCCAAACAAGCAGAAGCGACGATATTTCCGATTTCACAAAGCAGCGGACAAGTTTCGTCAATATTACTGTCAGAATCCTTTATCCTATTGTAAAAGATGGTCCCTAATGAGCGCCCAACACTTGCAACTTCAAGGCTATGTGTAAGTCGGTTATGAACAAACACACTGCCTGGTAAAGGAAATACCTGGGTTTTGTTTTGTAATCTTCTAAAAGG